>Ga0268298_10003525_pt1 | contig 15928 bp, 8 predicted proteins | sample WWTPWeurt_MetaG_FD_194462 | JGI IMG/M metagenome (GOLD analysis project Ga0268298, IMG submission 194462) | Activated sludge microbial communities from WWTP in Nijmegen, Gelderland, Netherland - WWTP Weurt | ecosystem: Engineered > WWTP > Aerobic digester > Activated sludge | place: Netherlands... | reverse complement strand
GGCTCTTTTGGTGAGACCGAAGGCCTTGGTCGGACCCATGGCCAGCTTCTCGGCAAGAGCCATGGCTTCTTTCATGAGGTCTTCTTCGGCGACGATTTTGTTCACCACGCCAAGGTTCTGAGCTTCCTGGGCGGAGAGTTTGTCTGCGCTCAGCATTAGCTCAAAGGCTTTGGTCAGACCAATCAGGCGCGGCAGCACAAAGGTGGCGCCGGAGTCGGGGATGAGACCGACTTTTGTGAAAGACTGAATGAAATTGGTTTTTTCAGTGACGATGCGGAAATCGCAGGCGAAGGCCACTGAAGCGCCAGCACCGGCAGCGACACCATTGACGGCGGCGATGATGGGTTTTTCAATGCGGCGCAGCTTGATCACGATAGGATTGTAGCGGCGCTTGATGCTGTCTCCGAGAGAAGGGCGCTGTCCCATTTCCTGGGCGATGGAACGGCTTTGCAGGTCCTGACCTGAGCAGAAACCGCGACCGGCGCCGGTAATGACGATGGCTCTTACTTCCTTGTCTTTTTCCATTTCTTTGAGAGCGTCTTGCAATTGAAAGGTCAGCTCGTCATTGAAGGCGTTCAGTTTATCGGGGCGATTGAGGGTGATAATTCCGACGCCGTTTTTCTTTTCTGTAAGAAGGATCTTTTCGTCCGACATTTTTCTTTTCCTTTTGCTTTGCTGGCGATGAGTGAAATTGAGCGTTAGCGACCGGTGAAGACGGCTTTGCGTTTTTCCAGGAAGGCTTTCATGCCTTCTTTTTGATCTTCGGAGGAGAAGAGCATATAGAAGTTTTTGCGCTCAAAGGTGAGACCTTCATCGAGGGTGCCGTCAAAGGATTTTAGTACGGCTTCTTTAGCCAGTCTTACGGCAATGGGAGATTTGGCGGCGATTTCCCGGGCCATGGCTTTGGCTTCTTCCAGGTAGAGTTCCACGGGCAATACTTTGTTGACCAGACCAAGTTCCAGGGCTTCTTTGGCGCTGAAGGGGCGGCCTGTGAGGGTCAATTCCATGGCTTTGTATTTGCCCAGTACGCGGGTGAGGCGCTGGGTGCCGCCGGCTCCGGGGATGACGCCGATATTGATTTCCGGTTGTCCGAACTGGGCGGTTTCGGAAGCGATGATGATGTCGCACATCATGGAGAGTTCGCAGCCGCCGCCTAAGGCGAAGCCGCTTACGGCAGCGATTATTGGTTTCTTGATGTTCTTGATTTTGTCCCAGGTGGCCAGCCTGTCCTTGAGCATCATGGACACTGTTGTTTCGTCGCACATTTCTTTGATGTCGGCACCGGCGGCAAAGGCTCTGTCACTGCCCGTGATGACGATGGCCCGCACAGTTTCGTCCTGGTCGAATTCTTGCAGGGCGGCCACCAGTTCGGTCATTAGTTCATGATTGAGAGCATTTAGAACACTGGGTCGGTTCAGTGTGGCGATGCCGATGAAAGCCTGCCCGGCTTCTTCTCTGGCTGTGGTGATGTTTTTATAGGTGATTGTCATTACCATCTCTTCTCCTGCTTAGATTTCATCTCGTGTGAAGGGTCCAGTGTTTTGTCTAACTCAGTTTTTCGCCGCATTGGCCGCAAAAGCCGAAGCTGACCGGCATTTCTCCGTGGCAAGCCTGGCATGGTTTTGTGTCCATGGCCAGGTTCAGGGCTTCCGCTTGCCCGGCTTCTTTGCAGCGGATTTTGCCGTAATTCATGGGTTGTTTTTTTCGGAATGATCTCAGACCTTCAGCCGTTTCAAATTGTCCGGCATGGAGGGTGAGCCAATCTCTGGCATGGCCTATGGTCATAGACCAGGAGAAATCTCTCCAGAAGTTTAGCTGTTGTTTGGTGTAACGGGTGCACTCGGGCAGTTTGTTGTAGAGCTTTTCTGCCAGTTCGGCTACGGCTTGATCGAGCATGGATGCCGGTACTACCTGGTTGACGAGACCCCAGTCGAGGGCGGTGTAGGCGTCTATTGGTTCGCAGAGAAGCAGCATTTCTCTCGCTCTTCTGTCGCCTACGATCATGGGCAGCCACTGGGTGGCACCACCGGCGGCGACACTGCCGCGGGCCGCTCCCACCTGTCTGATGATGACATGGTCGGCTGCCACTGCCAGATCACAAGCCATATTTAGCTCGTTGCCGCCGCCCACGGTCATACCGTTCAGCCGGGCGATGGTTGGTTTGCCGATGTTGCGCAGGCGGTCGTGCATTTCAATAAACTGATACATCCACTTGTGGTAGTTGTTCGGTTTTTTCAGAATTTGCTCTTCTTGCTCTTTCAAGTCGGCGCCGGTGCAGAAGGCTTTCTCTCCGGCTCCGGTGATGATCACCACGGCGATCGCGTCGTCGGCCGCAGCGTCCATAAAGGCCTGCCCCAGTTCCTTCAAGGTGAGGGTATCGAAGCAGTTTAGTACGTCCGGGCGGTTGATGGTGATGGTGGCTACATAGCTTTGTTTGACGTAGATAATCCGTTTGAATCCATAAGCTTCGGAGGGAAGTCCCGTGAAAACTGCCTCGGCTGAGTTGGGCTGTGCCATTAGTTGTCTTCCTTGCTTTTGCCTGGGATTATCTTGAGCTATCGCCTGCCTTGAGCGGCAATTGCTGCTGCCGGTATTTTAAATTACGTTTTTCAATAAGCTTTGGTCATTTAACTCTTGAGGCGTTTGTCTACCACTCTCACTGCCTTGCCTTCAGAGCGCGGTAGGGAGCGAGGCTCCATTAGTTTTACATCGGCTGTCAGACCAAGGGAGTCTTTCAGTAAGTTTTGAATGCCTTCGCAAAGTGAGCTCAGTTCCACGTGGCCGTTTTCAAATTTGCCCCAGCGGCCAATCAGTTCTTCCGTTACTTCCACCTGTACTTCCAGGGTGTCGAGGGCTTTGTGGCGGTCCACCACCAGTTGGTAGTGTGGTGCCAGCTCTTCCATGGAAAGGAGGCATTTCTCGATTTCGGAGGGGTAAAGATTGACGCCTCTGATGATGAGCATGTCATCCAGACGGGCTTTGATCTTGGTCATGCGCTTGAAGGTTCTACCGCAGACGCAGGGCTCGGCCATGAGGCGACAGAGATCGCCTGTGCGATATCGAATAACCGGTATGGCTTCCTTGGTGAGTGTGGTGAAGACCAGCTCGCCTTCTTCACCGTCTGGAAGAACTTCACCAGTTTTGGGATCGATGATCTCCGGAATGAAGAGGTCTTCCCAGATGTGCAGACCGTTCTTACCTTCAATGCATTCCATGGAGACGCCCGGTCCCATCACTTCCGACAAGCCATAGATATCCAGGGCTTGAATCTTGAGCAGGCTTTCCAGTTGAGCGCGCATTTCTTCGGTCCAGGGCTCGGCTCCGAAGATGCCAATTTCTAGTTTGATGGAATCTCTTGGTATACCAAGCTCGAGCATGGTGTAGGCCATGTTGAGCATGTAAGAAGGAGTGGCGAGAATAATGCGTGCGCCGAAGTCTTGCAGCAGCATAATCTGTTGCTGGGTGCGGCCGCCTGAAGCTGGAACCACGGTGGCCCCTAACCTTTCCGCTCCGTAGTGCATTCCAAGACCGCCGGTGAAAAGACCGTAGCCGTAGCTGTTATGGATGATGTCGCCTGGTCTGCCACCTGCCGCAGCCAGAGAGCGTGCGCAGGCTTCCGCCCAGTGCTCCAGATCTTGCTTGGTGTAACCCACCACCGTCGGTTTGCCCTTGGTGCCGGAGGAACAGTGCAGTCGATTGACTTCTTTCATGGGGCTGGCGAAGAGACCAAAAGGATAGTTGTCCCTCAGGTCGGACTTCTTCATGAAGGGGAAGTCTTTAAGCGCCTCGACGTCTTGCAAGTTGCTTATGGTTGTTTCATCAATGCCGGCTTCTTGAAAGCGGTTTTTAAGAGTGGGCACATTTTGCCAGACTCTTTCCAATACCTGCTTCAGTCTTGCCAGTTGCAAGTTCTTCAGGTCTGAGCGGGAGATCGTCTCGCGCTCCCTGTCCCACATATAAGTTTCGGACTTTGTAGCCACGGCGAAATCGGTGCCTCACAAGCACTTGTAACAAAACGTCCATATTACCCCCTCGGCATCTTGTTTGTCGATAATCGTCGCCGGGGCTAGCTGATGGAGTCCGCTACCGGCGCCACTTCTCGGGGCGCTGGCGGGGACTGAGTTGGGAAATTTCAGGTTTTGTTAATGTCTGTGAGCCTGGTATTATCAAATCGAACAGTCAAAGAATCAACGTGAAAGAGATGGAAACCCCGGGGCCTGAAGAAACTGGGAGCAAGCGGGACAGGGTTGCTCTGGTTTTGCTCATTCTGGCTCTTCTGGGTGGGCTTTTATACGCCCGGTTGCAAAGCAATGTGTTCCCCACGGCTTCCCTTTCGCTGCCCCTCAGTCGTAGTGAAATTGTGCAGCGAGCTCGCAGTTTTGCCGGTCAGCAAGGTTACGATGGACGCCTCTGGCCCCTTGATAAAGCGGATGGGGCCAGGAAAAAAGAGATTGAGTCCATAACATTCACCAGTTTCGATGAGGCTAAAACCTTTCTCGAATACGAACTCGGTCTTTCTCAGGCCGGAGCCATCATGCGTGACAAGGTGCCGGTCTGGGCCTGGTCTGTGCGCTTTTGCCGGGAGTTTACCATTGAGCAATGCCGGGTCTGGCTTTCGCCGGACGGCGCCCTGGTGGGTTATTTGCGCACCCTGGAGGAAGAGCGGCGCCTGCCCAGTTTGAGTCATCAAGAGGCGCTCTACCTTGCTTCCGATTTTCTCAAGCTGGAAGGGCGAGTGCAGGAAGGCACGCTCAAGTTGGTGCGAGACGAGACCAATGCCAGGGTGCATCGAACCGATCATTCTTTTACTTTTGAGGATAAGCGGGAGGATTTTCACGGCGGCAAGCTGAGGCATTTCGTGGAAGTCTCAGGCAATATGGTCACCGGTTACAACCGCTACTTGTTCGTGCCCGACAGTTGGAGCCGCAAGTACAACAACATGCGGTCATACAATGAACTCTTGCAGCGCATTGCCAATATTTTCTACAGCACTCTCCAGATAATCTCTGCTCTGGTTGTGCCCTGGGCCCTTTCTCGCAAGCAGATGCGCTGGCGGTTCGCCGTATTCGGCGGCTTGACCATGGCCCTGACGGGCTTTCTTGACTGCGTCAATGACTTCGAATCGATTCAGGCCGCTTACGATACTACTTCCTCTTATAACGATTACTTGCTCGCCTATTTTGGTCGCTCCGGGGCCTCGGCTCTCGGGTCGATGCTTTTTGGCGGACTGCTTTTCGGCGGTGCCGATGTGGTTTACAGGCACTTTTACCCCGGCCGGGTGGCCCTGGAGAATTTCCTCAAACCGGCCGGTTTTTTCACCAGGGAAGGTTCAAAGGCGCTCTACATAGGCTACCTGGTGGCCCTGGTGCACCTGGGCTGGATTGTTCTTTATTACCTGCTGGGTGAAAAATTCAGTTTCTGGTGCCCGAGCGGCATAGACAGTGTGGAGGTGTTGAGCGCTACGGTGCCGTTTTATTCGGCCGTTTCTCTTGGGTTGCATGCTGCTTCCCAGGAAGAAACAGTGGCGAGAATTGTGGGTTTGTCCCTGGCCTGGAAAGCCACTGGTCGCTTCTGGCTGGCTAATCTTTTGCAGGCTGTCATCTGGGCCTTTATGCACAGTTCTTATCCCCAGCAACCTTGCTTTGCTCGCGGTGTGGAGCTGACCGTAGTCGGTCTTTTTTACGGCTTTGTTTTGCGGCGCTACGGGCTTCTGCCTTGCTTCATCGGGCACTACCTCTTAGATGCCTTTCTTGATGTCAAACCGCTCCTCTCGGTTGGCCCGGGTCAACTCTGGCTCTGGCTGTCTTCCTTCATTCCTCTTGTGCCGTTTCTGCTGCTCTTCTTTGTTTCCCTCTTCGTCACCAGGCTGCGGGCGGCCTCGCCGCAGGTGGATGGAGAAACATCGGTGCATGAGACCGGAGACGCTGCACTCACCAATGAGGCCGTAAGCAAGTCATTCGGCACTACTGTCGCGACGGCAACGCCTGTAGGCGACAGTGTGCATGATGTCTACGTGTACAAAGGTTTCTCCAGGCGGTTTCGATTGATCGCCGGCATTTCCTCGTTGGTTCTCTTGACCATTACTTTCTTCATTCGTTTGCCCACTTGCGGTGATGATGCCCGTTGCCAGATTGGGCGGGAACAGGCGGTGACCCGGGCGCGGCTCATTTTGCAGAAAGCCGGCATCAATGTCAAAAATCACATTGCCGTGCCGGTTCTCTCGGCCAATGTAGCCATGGAAGAGATGCAGTATCTCTTTGAACATGTGAAAAGACCCAGAACCCTTGAGCTAAGTCGTATGACTCAGCCTGGTCTGGTCTGGTCCGTCAGTTTCTTTCGCTTCATGGATCCCACGGAGTACAGGGTCGAGCTGAGAGCTGACGGTTCCGAGTATTCCCTGGATTTGAAAGAAGATGACGATGCCCCCGGCGCTCGACTCTCTGAGGAGGACGCCAAGGCGCTGGCTCTTGCTTATATCAGGCGCGTGCACCCCGAGTACAAAGACTTTAAACTCTCCAGGCTTTCGAGGGAGGATGAGAAGAATCGGCGTGATTACAGCTTGGACTTTGTTGTGCCGTCTTTGAAGGTAGGGGAAGCCGAGTATAAGTTCTATTTGCAGGTCGTGGGCGATTTGCCCTGTAATTTTGCCCAGGCCTGGACAATACCCGATAGTTGGCGCTACGAGAGAATTAAAGAGACCAAGCAAGATAAGATATTTGCTACGGTGCGCCTCTACACTAAAGTGATCATAGTTTTGGTCTTGCTTTACTGGGTGTTCTGCCTGCTGCGCGCCGGTGTAATCCGCTGGCGGCTGCCCCTGGTGGTGGCGGCTGTTCTGGCTCTGGTGCCTGTTCTTGAACAGATCAATCACTGGCCGTCCTTCATGGCCCAGTACGAAACTCATTTGACCGAAGCTACCTACGTATTCAATCGTTTCTTACAGCTTGTTCAGCATAGCGCCAGTGTCTTCTGGCAGCTATTTCTGGCGCTGGCCCTTTCTCTTGGGGCTTTTAGAATTCTTTCGCCCCGCTCTACTTTCGCTGCCATTTTGACCACTGCTTTTCGTCCGAGAGCATTGCAAGACCGGCTCTCGCAAAAGGAAATGTGGTTGGACGGAATAATCGTTGCACTTTGCGGGGAGGCGCTCAGCCAGCTGAAGGAGACCCTCACCTATTTTCTCTATTATTTCTATTCGCCCGAGATTCGCGGGGCGCAAATAGATGTTTTATGCAGTCTCAGTGATTATTTCTCGGCGGTCTTTTCCGATCTGCTCGACTTGCCTCAGTCTTTCTTGCTGGCTATTGCCATTTATTTGATAGGCGCCGGCATGTATATGAAGTTCTGCCGCAACTTCTGGTTCTACATGGGTTTTTGCCTTCTCTACGATTTGATCATGTGCAGCGGCGAGAGGCATTGGCAGGACTACTTAATTGCTCTTCTATCCGGTCTGATCAATAGTGTGATTGTCTGGTTCTTCATTGCTAAACTGGCAAAACTGAATCCTGTAGCCTATTTGCTTAAAATTGTGCTGGATGACTGCTTGCCTTTCATTTATGCCATTTATGCCTATGGGCTGCCTGCCTTTGCTCCGGATATGGTGGCATTCTTGATCTACCTGCTTGCGCCTATGGCCGTGCTTCTTTATCTGAGCCTGCGCAATCGCAGCCTCTCGCGGGAAGCCCCGCAGCAAATGCCGTAGTCGCTTGGGCTAGCCTCCCCCGACCGGGGGAAGGCTAGTTCACGAATTTAGAGTAATTTTACAGAAGGGTTTCCTTTTGCAAATAGTTTTATGCCTGATGGCGCTTCGGCGGTTGACAAGCTGGATGGCTGGGAATACGCTCAATATAGGTAGGCTATTAATTAGCTCTGGTAATTGGCTTTGGCGGTTTGAATTCGATTGGTGCGGCGGCATTTTTTGTCGTTCTGTTTGACGTGTTTATAAGTTGCTGCATCAGGCCAAATGGTTGTTTTGGCGCTTGCAGCTTTTCGCGGGTTTAGCTATTGGACGGCATTGAAGAGTCGGACAACTGCATAGAAAAACGGTCCGAGGACACTACTCACCTGGAGTCCGCGGTGCGTCGGGCGGTGGCTCCTTTCACTCAGGAGCGCGTCTTTCTGTGCGATGGGGAGGGTATACCCAAATTCCTGGATAGCCACTTTCCTGCCGAAGCACTAGCCCTGCGTGCACCCGATTGGGAGCTTGTATCGGAGAAAGGCTGGATGGCAGTCTGTGAAGACTCCAGCCAGGCAGTGTCGGGTGAGAACAGCTGGCGAACTAATTGCGACAAAGGCAGACCGTTTCAGTTGGAGCTTTCCCTCAAGTGCCTTGACGGGCAGAACCGCTGGTATCGAATTTACGCCGCCCCCTTTGAGGAGGCAAGCGCGGCCTATCAATGGTGCGGCACCTGCCGCTTAGTTGATGATGAACGGAAACTTCTTGTTGCTCTGGAACATGCCCGCAGGGTCAAGTCGGAATTTGTAGCCAATGTTTCTCATGAACTGCGAACTCCGCTTAACGGCATTCTCGGAATGATTGAGTTGCTTCTGCGCGGTCCTCTCAGTGAAGAGGCCAGCGAGCATGTTTTGATGATGCAGGAGGCCGGTCAGTCTCTATTGAGTATCGTCAATGAGGTTCTCGATTTCTCAAAAATTGAGGCCGGCAAGTTGGTGGTGGAAAAGCGTGATTGCGACATCGTCTCCGTTGTGGAGGCGGTAACACAGATCTTGACTCCGGCCGCTGCGGCTAAGAATATACTGCTTGTCTCGTCAGTGTCTCAGCTCGAGTCCCAGCGTTTTCGTACCGACCCACAGCGCTTGCGCCAGATTTTGCTCAATCTTGCGGGGAACGCCGTCAAGTTCACGCTTTCCGGTCACATTGTCTTGAAGGTAGAGTCATGTCGCCTGAAAGATAGTGATCTGGACTGGTTGAGATTTTCTGTCTGCGATACCGGTATCGGTATCAATCCGGATCAGATTGAGAAGTTATTCGAGCCTTTTGCACAGTCCGCTGCTATCGGGGTGCGCGATAAGTCCGGCACCGGTCTTGGCCTGACGATTTCCAAGCGACTGGCTGAACTTCTAGGCGGTGTCATTGAGGTGCAGAGTGAGCCTGATCTAGGCTCCACGTTTTCTTTGCTTCTGCCCCTGGAAGATGAACTGGCCGAGACCGCTCTCAGTGATATCTGGAGTAAGCCGAGCCGTCCAGTTTCCAGACCTGTCCGACTTTTATGCCTGGAGCCGATAGTCAATAATGTGGCAGTCTTGTCCGATGTCTTTGAGAGCTTTGATTTGCTTGCTCAGTCTGCAAGTTCAGCGGAAGCGGCCATTCGCATAATCAACCAGGCGGAACAGGATGGGCGACCATTTCATGCCGTGGTACTGGACTTTGTGCGTAATGAAAAGGAATGCCAGTCGATGCTGCAATATTTGCAGTACACCGGTTTGAGTAAAGTTCTCAAGACGGTTGCCGTATACGGCTGCGAAGCTGATGCTGCATCTACCGAATGCACTTACAGTTTATTTATGCCACTTCTGCGCAGTCATATTTTGGAATTGATTTCTCATATCGCACCCGACTTTGGTAAGGGCGAGGTGCTCAGCAGGGCCGCCCAGAACCCCCGCCTCACCAGCCGTATTGCCGTGAGCGAGCCAGGCGCTGTCGGCGCTAAAATGCCGGTTGTTTCTGTCGGCGACCGGCGGGCGCTAGTGGCGGATGATCATGCCATCAATCAGAAGGTGCTGAATCTCTTTCTCTCAGATCTGGGTTTTGAAGTAGACGTCACCGTCGATGGTGTGGAAGCCGTGCAGGCTTTCAAAGAAAAAGGCTACAGTATCGTTTTTCTGGATTGTCAGATGCCCCGTTTGAACGGCTTCGAGGCCGCCAAAATAATACGTGAGATCCAGGCTCGAAGAGGAGTGTCCGTGCCGGTGATTGCGGTCACTGCCAATGCCATGGACGGCGCGCGGGAGGAGTGTTTGCTTGGTGGGATGGATGATTATCTAAGCAAGCCGGTTGATCCTGCGGCGTTGGAGAAGCTGGTAGAGCACTGGTTGGGACCGGTGACAAGGCGAGTCACACCGGGCCGTCCGGTTCCCTGTATCACCGCTCGGGCTTTGATGCAGTCTCAGGGGCTGGTGGATTTTGCCTATTTGCGACGTAGTTTCGAACCTTCCTTATTGCCTATGATATGTGAGCTTTTCGACCGGGATTTTTGTGCGCAGCTTGATCAGATGAAACTGCTTCTGGCGGCGGGAGACTTGAATGGTTTGGAAGCTAAGCTGGACACCATGGTTTCGGCCTATGAGTTGATTAAGGCTCAGAGATTGGTTGATCTCAGCCGCAGCCTGCAGGAAGCCTTCAGGCAGCGACGGTTGGAAAAGGCGTGCGATGACTTGGATTTGTTGATCAGACTGACGGACAAGTTGGTCAGTGACCTGGAGTATGAGTTTACGGACAAGTCTACGGTAACCCTGCCGACCCTGGGACCCAATTCGCGCACGATGTAGAGTAGATTGTCCGTGTCGGAACCGCTCTTAGAAGGCGGCTCCGCTTTTCTCCGCACCGGCATTGTTCTCGTTGAAGACCGGCGCCAGGTAATTCTTCAGCTTGATGCGCTTGTCGTTGCCGTCTGCTTGAGGCAAGACTATGACCGGGTCCACTACAAGAAACTGGTAGACGGAATAGGGGAGGCGCTGGTCGCGTCTGACCATGTGGAATTTGAGCGAGATTCGCTCCAGGCGGGGTAATTTTTGCAGGAGCTCGTCTTGCGGTATCTCACTGCCATCCTGGCGCTTTACCTTGCCGGCATCGGCCGGGTGTAAGTACTTGATATGGTCTTCGCCGAAGAGATTTTTGGCCATTTCCTCTACTTTGTCGTTGGCACCGCTTACGGCACGGTCGCGGGAGGCGGAGTCGTTCCCGGGTTTCTCCAGCGCTTTGGCTGCAGCCGGCAATGCCGTGAGTCCCGGGCTTAAGTCCGGGCGGAGGCGCAGACAGAACCCTCTCCAGGCTTCGGCATCGGGATTATCAAGGAAGTTCTGTAACTCGTTTTCGGTCATTTCATAACCGTAGGCCATGGCCAGAGGCAGGAATCGAGGCTGGTATTTGTGGAAGTCAAAACTGATGGGAACATTGACTTCCCAGTCTTCGGGGCGGTCCAGGAAGCTTGTGGGTTTCACTGTCGTGGCGATTTGTCTGGCTTGAGGTTCTCCGATCTTGAATTCTTTGCCGAAGAGAAATGCCAGATTCTGGGATTCATTGGAGGCATAGACAAGGTATGAGACCCAGCCCAGACTGCCGGGGCAGCGGCATGTATTGGTCCCGAAGCCTTCCACTGCCGCTTTGTAATTGCCGGCCTGGATATTGCTCAGAAATTCCTCGACCTTGGGAGACGGCCCTCTCGTCTTTACGGGTGCGTTCAGCGCCGTATAACCAAGGGTGATGAAGACCCCTAAAAATATAACCATAATCAGTAGACGATTCATATTCGCTATAATCTAGTGCAATCTTGGTGCTATTTTGGCGTTCCGAGCTTTCTTTCGGTGTTTTCGGTAATTACTGCTCTTCCTTCGGGTCCGGTCAAGCTTACCGAGTTCATCATTGAAGCTAGTTTAATGGACCATATTTGAGTTAGAGTCTAACACGGAGTTAATCTCATGGGGCAAAACGATCCGGCAGGTCTTATGGCAAATGGCCTGCATCCTGTTCTCTTAGCTCTGTGCCTGGTGGTATTCCTCTTCGATCTGGTTCGCTCCAAGTTCTGGACTGTGGACTGGAGCCCTCTTAAAAGCCAGCTCAAGTGGCTTCTGGCAGTGGCCGGTTTTCTCGCAGTCATTTTTGCCGTGGGCTTTTCCTTTCAGTATGATTTTGCCTCCTACTGGCCTTATGCGGCTCTGGGACTTGCCGGCGTCTATCTATCCGGTGTCATAGATCCTTCCAAGCATCGTAATATGCGCACCACTTTTTTGCTTGGCATCAGTGTTGCCCTTGTCACCAGTAAACCAGAGCACCTCCCTGAGGTGGCCGCTGCCTTCAGTGCCGGCATGTTGGCCTGGAAGGTCATGTCTAACTTTACCTCGCCTGAGCAGGCTCGATTGGATGATGTGGCGGCGGCCTTCGCTTATCTGGCCTCTATGGCCTGTGTCAGCACTACTCTTTCGACATCCGGTCGAAATGGTGACATCATCGCTGGTGCCTTCGCTACGGCCGTCTTACTCAACTTGATGCAGCGACCCTTCATGCATGACGATAAGCTTATCGTCAAAAGGCTGGTTCTGACCATAGCCGGCGGCTTGGGTATGCTGGTGGTTCTCACCAAGGGGTTGAACGCCCTCACTTTCACCAATTTGGCGGTCCTGGTTGGTGCCGGTTTCGGCTCCATGTATGCCCTGGACGCACTGGGGCGGATGGCTCAAGATGAGCGACTCTCCGACGGCGAGCGGGCCGGCAAGCACATCAAGGCCTTGTTGATAGTCGGCATTTTTACCTTATTGGCCACCAGGCTCTTCGGCAATTTGGGACTAGCTGCCATTTCAGCTTGTGTTATGGTTTCTGCCTTTACGCAGTTACCGGCATGCGCTGCTTTGTTCTTTGGAGCAAGGCTTATGGAGCAGGCTTTCGCCGCGGCTCAGGTATCCAATGTGACCGGCATCAACCTGCAACATTCCTATGTGAGTGCGGCGCAGTACCTGGGATTTTTTGTGGTTATGGCTGTAATGGTCATGATTCGCTACAACAAAGAACGGCGCATTGATGCAGCTGCCATTGCCTTGCTTGCCACCTTTGGTACCGGTCTGGCCAGTTTCTTCTTGCACGCCGAACCTGCCGCCGGTTACCTGGTTGCCCTGGGTGTGGCCGGTGTTGTGGGGGCAGTTCTTTTGCAGACCTTCTTTGGTCGCAGCCCTGAGGATGAAGCGCGCTGCCTCTCCGTAATTTTGATTCCGTCCCTGGCCGGGTCTTGCGCCGTACTCTCCGGTGGGCTGGTGGCGTCGGGGTTGACCGCTTCCATGGAAGAGCGTTTGACTACGCTGGCTGTTTTAGCCGGACTGACTGTGGTCTTGCTCCTGATTTCCCACTTCTTCGGAAAGTCAACGACCGATTCTGTAACAGTCGCGGGAGACTAGTCGGGTCTCGGGGCTGCCGTTTTCGGTTTCAGAAGAGAGCAAATACACTTCCACCAGGCAAGTACGATTGTCTCTGGCTATCTCCTTTCTTTCCAGGCGGCGTTTGATTGGTTTCAGTCCGGCCTTTCCCAGAATCTTCATATAGGCGAAGTTGCCTTCGATACGGGTGGAAATCTCCACCGGGTAAGGAAGGTTGTTCTTGAGTCTCAAATCCTGGCTGCCGTACCAGACCGTGGCATCGAGGCCGGGGGCTACAGAACTGACGGGGCGCACATGATTGCTTCTTTCCACGACGTCGAGGCCTGAGAGCAAAGCCAGTTGATAGAGATTGGAAGAAATGAGGCAGATGCCGCCGCCGCTAGTGGCAAAGCGATCATTGCCCAGGTAGCCCGGGGCCGGGACATAGCCACCCCTGCTGGTACGCTCACCCAGTCTTTGATTGAAGGAAAAGGTTTGCCCGGGCTTAATGACTGTTCCATCCAGTCGGGCCAGGGCGCTGGCGAAATTCTGGCGATGGGGAGCGGAATAGGCGGAGAGGTTGATGCTTCTTCCAGCCAGTTCGGTGGCGAAGGGGTGCGTGGCAAAGTGAAAGGTTAGAAGCGCGGGAATGAGCAGGGCAAGAAAAATATTGCCCGGCTTCTGCCAACTTTTTCTTTGCCCGCTTTTCACTCCTGCTTACCTTACTCGCTGATGGTCAGTTGATCGAGGTTGGAGAGACCTTTGATGGCGCGGGTGTACATGCCTTCCATATTTACGGGAGCGACGTTCACTTTGCCCGGTAATTCCATGCGCAGAAGGGTGGAGAACTCCGACTTGCCTGATTTGAGATGGGAACCGAAGAAGACAATCTTGTCATCGAGGATGTCTTGATGTGTCCACCAGGGCACTTCCCAATCTCCCTGCACGTGATTTTCTTCCTCTACGGCATCTTCTTTGGCGGCGTTTTCTACCACTTCGGCGCCGCTCGGCAGGGCTGCTTCCACGATAACGTAAGGAAGCGAGCGAGGAGTTTCCACCAGCACTTTCATCAATATGGTCTCACCGGCCTTAATCTGTCCGCCTGCGATTGGTTCCGCTTTCAAGTGGATGGTACCGTCGGCGGTATTGGCGAGGGGCTTCAGCCGGTAGAATTTTCGTTCCATTTTCAGGTCTTGGGGCAGGTTGTCTACACCGGTCTGGCTCTTGCCGACCAGATTTTTAAAATAGCTGGTCTGGTTGCAATAGTAGAGACGGCTGCCATCGTTACGCAAGGTCACTTTACTTGCCTCTTTTGTGGACGGCAAGTTGAGTAACTTCTCTGGTCCGTAGCGATTGGAATCGCTCAAACTGATACCGTTCACCAGGCATTTGAAGCCGTCCATGACCTCCGGGCTGAGAGAGGCGGCTCTATCGGCGGCCCGGGCTTTCAATTCCTCCAGAAGCAGGGCTTTGAATACGGCTGCCGTGGCTTTTGTCGTACCCCAGCCTTCCTTGCCCCTGGTGAGCAGGAGCCAGTTTTTAACAAGCTCAATCTGTCCGGAAAGTTCCGGCCGCACTTCCACCAGTGCCGTCATTGCCAGCGCTGTGCTTTCTTCGGGAGTGAAGCAGTAGGGGTAGTAGCTCTGCTCCTTGTCACCGATGAAGGCTGCCAGTCGTTTTGAATATTCCCAGTCGATGGTAGCCTCAGTAGTATTGGCTATTTCCATGAGGCGATTGAGGGCGCTGGTGGCATGCTCTCTCTGACCAAGGTTGTTGGCGGCGCGTGCATAGTAGGCGATGGCCTCGACGGGCATGGTCTGGAACTGCTCAGGCTCTCGCAGATAGCCGAAGGCTTCCTTGAGGAGCGCTTGAGTATTGGCCTCCTGACCGGCCGCCTTATCCTTGTACAAGCTTCTGGCATAGAGCATGTAGCTCATGTCCACCAGGCGGGCTCTATCCTCATAGGCATCCTTGAGACGTTTGGGGTCTTTCAGTTGCTTGAGCATCTCTTTCAAGCTGTTGTCCGTCCACTTGCAGGCTCGCTCCATGGCTGCGGCATCGACGGCATAGCCTGCTTCCGAGAGCAGTTTCATGCCTTCCATGACGTAGGCGGTCAGATAAGGTCTCGACTCATCACTCTGCCACCAGCCCCATCCACCATCGCCGTGCTGGTAGGAAGAGAGCTTCTGCATGGCATCCTTGTAGACGGTATCGAAGCGTTTCTTGTCGCTGGCGCTGAGCGGCACCGACAATTGTTTATTCAGTTGCATCGCCACTATTGACGGTACCAGTCTGCTCATCGTCTGTTCGGTGCAGCCGTATGGGTAATCGATGAGAGCGGAGAAGTTGCCCAGCACCGGACCGATGGTTGAGCCGGCTACACCGAAGCTGCGTTTTATGGTTCCGGGGGCGGCATCCACTGCTTCCGGCACTTCGATAGCCCTTTCGATGTCGTCTTTAGTCATCATGCCGGCGCGCACCAGACTGACTGCTATGCCCATGGGTTTGACGCTCACGGTGCGCTCCAGGGCATCGGCCGCTGTCTGCCCGATGGCCGTCAGCTTGATGGTTGTCTCACCGATAGTTACTGCTTCTACGTTCCAACTGAAACGTTTGGCGCCGTCCGGCTCGATGGTCAATGTTTGAGCCAGGGGCAGGGTGGTCTTAAGATTGCTGCCCATGGTCAGATTGATTTTGACGGTCTGCGATTTCTTCGTGTAGTTGTGGACCACGGCCGTGACCAGACCCTGGTCGCCCTGGGCGAAGAAACGCGGCAGAGCCAGTCTGGCAATTATGTCCTGGGTAGAGATCACCTTGGCTATGGAGGCTCCCACATCGCAACCGGCAG
>Ga0268298_10003523_pt1 | contig 15937 bp, 12 predicted proteins | sample WWTPWeurt_MetaG_FD_194462 | JGI IMG/M metagenome (GOLD analysis project Ga0268298, IMG submission 194462) | Activated sludge microbial communities from WWTP in Nijmegen, Gelderland, Netherland - WWTP Weurt | ecosystem: Engineered > WWTP > Aerobic digester > Activated sludge | place... | reverse complement strand
CGTGGGACGCGACCGCCGCCGCCGGCACGGCGATCGGCACCCACGGCTACCGCGGCGGGCCGTTCGTGATCGCGGCGGCCGACCGCACCGCCGCGCTGGCGGTGATCGACGCGTGGAACGATCAGGCGCAGTGGACCGCCAACCCGTGGGCCCGCCGCTCGGTGTTCCAGGTGGTCACCGTGCACTCGGCCACCGCGCCGTTCACCACCGAGATCGCGCGCGAGCTGCGCGCCGCGCCGACGATCGCGGTGTTCTCCGACGGCAACGAGGACATCGCCACCGGCTACCTGCGCGCCGCCGGCATCCCGCAGTCGAGCGGCGCCGAGTTCCCTGCCAACCGCTGCGGCGCGGCCAACTGCGGCCCCGGCACCGCCAACCCCGACATGCTGACCGTGCCGAGCGTCATGGGCGAGATGGGCACCTGCGACGCGCCCAACCTCGATCACAAGAACGGCGCGCTGTTCACCGACGACGGCATCCCGGCCTACTGCCAGATCATGTCGATGCACTGGAACGTCACCGATCGCGAGACGGTGCAGTGCAACGGCGGCGCGTGCCCGGCGACGCCGGCGCAGTGCGCTGGTCAGCCGATCACCTATCACGGGCACGAGGTGGTGGCCGAGGTGCGCGCGTTCCTCGGCTACCCGGTGCACTTCTTCGCCGAGTGCCAGGCGGTGAACGCCTACGAGAACACCGTGCCCAACCCGGCGTGGCCGTACCTCGACGACGCCGGCCGCAACGGCCACTTCCTCACCACCACCGGCACCCCGCCGGCGTGCCCGTGCACCGACGCCGCGTTCCAGTGCGTCGCCGGCGGATGCAACGGCGCCGACTGCTGTCTCCCGCGCGACGTGAAGGAGCGCGGCGCGGGCTTCATGATCGGCGCGCGGCCGACCGGCGTGAAGGTGTTGCGCGCCGACGTGCCGTACAACCAGCTCGACGGCAGCTTCGAGACGATCGGCGGCAGCGAGCCGTCGTACAACCTGTCGAGCTACCTCGGCACGATGTACCAGAACAACCGCGAGGTGGTGTTCCTGACCGGGCCGAGCGGACCGGGCGTCGACGACGTGTGGATGACCGGCTACGTCGACGGCGAGTGCGACATCGGCCCGCCGGTCGGCCACGCCGGCCCGGGCTGTGCCGGCGGCAAGGTCAGCTACCTCGGCGGCCACGCGTACGGCACCAACGTGCCGCTGTCCAACAACGGCGCGAGCCAGGGCGCGCGGCTGTTCTTGAACGCGCTGTTCGAGGCCGACTGCGTCACCACCGTCGGTCAGCCGGCCATCACGCTCGGCCTCGACGGCGCGATCACGGTGGCCACCCGGACCCTGCCAGTCGAGGCGAGCTTCGGGGCGCGCTACGAGAACGCCGCGATCGGGCCCGCGCTCGACGCGGTGATGACCCTGACCGCTGGCACCGGGGCGACGATCGTCGATGCGGCGCCAGCGACCGTGGCCGGCGCGACCGCGACCTGGGACATCGGGTCGATCGGCGGCACGCCGGGCGTGGCTGGCGACCCGCCCGCCACCGCCAGCCAGCCGGTGCGGCTCGGCTTCGCCGCGTACGGCGACTACCAGGTGACGCTGGCGATGACGTACCGCGTCGGGCTGTCGACGCTCACCGCGCCGATGCAGGTCGTGACGGTGCACGTCGTCAACGGCGATCCTGGTTCGACCGGCGACGGCGGCCTGGGCGGCAACGACGGCGGCGGCGGCACCGGCGGCGAGCCCGGCGGATGCTGTGGCACCGGCGGCGAGCCCGGTTCGCTGGCGCTGGCCGCGCTGGTCGCGGCGTTCGGGGCGCGGCGGCGGCGCGGTCGGGCCTGTCACGGGCGCTGACCGGATCGTGACGTGATCTGCGCGAGCCATCGCCGGGGCGATGGCTAGAGTGCGATCGCGATGCGCCGTGCAGTCCTCGGTGTGTTCACCTACGTCGGCTTCGCGATCTTGTTGCTCGCGTGGCTGCCGATCCTCGGGATCGTGACGCTGCTCGATCGCCGCGACATCCGGCGGCGCGGGCGGTGGATGCGGCGGTTCGGGCGCGCGTCGGCCCGGGTCGCGCCGCAGTGGCGGTTCCGCGTCGAGGGCCGGCCGCCGGCCGACATCGACGACCGCGCGTACGTGGTCGTGGCCAACCACCAGTCGACCGCCGATCCGTGGCTCCTGTCGTCGCTGCGCTGGGACATGCGGTGGATCGCCAAGGCGTCCCTGTTCAAGGCCCCGGTGATCGGCTGGCTGATGCGGATGGGCGGTGACCTGCCGGTGGTGCGCGGCGAGGGCGCCAGCGTCAAGGCGATGCTGGCCGAGGCCCGCGCCACGCTCGCGAGCGGCATGTCGCTGATGATCTTCCCCGAGGGCACCCGCTCGCCCGACGGCGCGCTCGGCCGGTTCAAGGACGGCGCGTTCGAGCTGGCGATCGGCAGCGGCGCGCCGATCTTGCCGGTGGTCGTCGACGGCACCCACCTGTGTCGGCCCAAGGGCTCGTGGTGGTTCGGCGAGGCCGACGCGGTGGCGCGCGTGCTGGCGCCGATCCCGACCGCGGGCATGACGATGGCCGACCTGCCGGCGCTGCGCGAGCAGGTGCGCGCGACGATCGCCGCCGAGCTGGTGCGGTTGCGCAACGCGCCGCTGCCGCCGGTCGCGGCGATGGTCGCGCCCGACATGGCGCTGCCCGCGGCGGTGGCCGCGGCGATGCTCACCGCCGCCAGCGCGGCGCCGCGCCCCCGCGACGCCGCGGCCGAGAGCGGCGCGCGCGGCGACGACATCGGCGCGCGGGAGTAAGCTCCGCCCATGTCGAACCAAGGCTGGGGCCGTCCGCCGCGCCAGGATCGCACCGCCGGTGAGCGCGTGTTCGACGCGGTGACCTGGCCGGTGCGCAAGCTCGCGTGGGGCGTGGCGCTGGTGGTGCTGACCGTCGTCCGCGGTCGCCGGCGCTAGCGTCGACGATCCGCGCCAGCGTTCACGTCAGCAGCACCGTCGCGACCGCCAGCGACACCAGGCCGCCCGCGACGATCGCGAAGATCGCTCGACCCATGCCGTGCGATCCGGGCTTGCGCTGCAGGTCGCGCACCGCCAGCACGCCGAGGATGATCGCCACCGGCGCCAGCGGGAAGATCGCGATCGCCGCCAGCCCGACGTAGCCGGCGGTGATCGACAGGCCGGTGCGGCCGACCGGCAACAGCATGCGCATGCCGGCGTCGTGGCTCGCCGAGCCCGGCCCCGCGAACACCACGCCGCAGTGCGGGCACTGGGGCGTCATGTACACGACCGGGCGCTGGCATCGTGGGCAGGGACGCATCGATGGCTGGGGCGGCACGAGTGGTAGGGTATCAGCGTGCGACGCGCGCTCGTCTGCGCCGTGGTGTTGACCGCCGGCTGTCCGCCGGCGCCGTCGCGGCCGCGCCCGCTGCCGACCCTGCCGGTCGCCGCGTACGAGCACTACCTGCGCGGGCGGACCGCGTTCTTCGAGGGCGACTACCAGCTCGCAGTGCCTGAGCTCGAGCTGGCGATGGCGGCGGCGCCGGCCGAGGCCGGCATCGCGGTGGCCCACGCGCAGGCCCTGGCGCGGCTCGGCCGCCGCGTCGACGCGCGCGCGGCCATCGACGATGTCGTGGCGCGCTTCCCGCGCTCGCCCGAGGCGTGGCTCGCCGCCGGTGATCTGCGCCAGCGCGCCGGCGACGCGGCGGCGGCGGTCGCGGCGTACCGGCGGGCGATCGCCCTCGACGATCAGCTCGCGCCGGCGTACCTCGGGCTGGCGGCGGCGCACACCGCGGCCGGCCACGGCGCGGACGCCGAGCGGGCGTTCGCGGCGCTGGTGGCCCACCGGCCCGACGTCGCCGAGGGCCACTGGCGGATCGCCCAGGCGGCCCTCGACCGCGGCGACGACGCCACCGCCGAGCCGGCGCTGCGCCAGGTGCGCGCGCTGGCGCCCGACGAGCTCGAGCCGCGGCGCGCGCTGGCCGGGCTCCTGGCCCGGCGCGGCGATCTGCCGGCGGCGATCGCCGAGGCGCGCGCGGCGTTCGATCGCAGCGGCGCCGACCTGGCCGTCGGGGAAGATCTGGTGTGGCTGCTGCTCGAGGCCGGCGATCGCCGGGGCGCGCTCGACGTGCTCGGCTTGTACGACGACGGCAGCGCCGACGATCGGCTGCGGGTGGCGGGGATGCTGATCGCGATCGGCGCGCCCGCGCGGGCCGCGGCGGTCGCGGCGTCGGTGCGCGGCCGCGACGGCGAGGCCGGGCTGACCGTGGCGCGGGCGCGGCTGGCGGCCGGCGAGCTGCGCGGCGCGATCGCGGCGGCCGACGCGGTAGCGCCCGGCGACCGCGCGTGGCCCGCGGCCCAGGCGGTGGCGGGGTGGGCCGAGCTGGCGCTGGGGGCGGCCGACGCGGCGGCGACGCGCCTGGCGGCGGCACGGGGCCGGGCGCCGGCGGCCGTCGAGCTGGTGGAGGTCGAGGCCGAGCGGCTGCGCCGCGCGGGGGACGCCGCGGCGGCGCGCGCGCTGTGGCGCCAGGCCGCCCAGGCTCAGCCGCGCAGCGCCGCGTTGGCGCTGGCGTGGTCGAGCTTCGAGCGCCGGGCCGGCGACGCCGCGCGGGCGCTCGCGCTGGCCGAGAAGGTGCTGGCCGCGACGCCCGACGATCCGCTGGTGCAGAACCTGGTGGGCTACCTCCTCGTCGAGGACGGCGCCGATCTCGAGCGGGCCGGCCGGCTGTTGCTGGCGGCGCGGCGCAAGGCGCCCGGCGACGCCGGCGTGCTCGACTCGTGGGGCTGGCTGCGGCGGGCCATCGGCGATCGCGTCGGCGCGGCGCGCGCGCTGTCGCGGGCCGCGCTGATCGCGCCGCTCGAGCCCGAGGTGGTGCGCCACGCGGCGACGGTGGCGCTCGAGGCCGGCGACCCCGCGCGTGCCGCCGGCTTGCTGGCGACGATCCTCCCGCTGCCGATGGCGCCCGAGCTTGCCGCCCAGGTGCGCGACGAGATCGCGCGCACCGGCGTGGCCCCGTGTTACGCTGCGCAGGCCATGAAGCTCGCCTGGCTCGCTCGCCTCGCCGTCGGCACCACCCTCGCTACCGCCGCGTGCCAGGCGACGCCCTCCAAGAGCGACTGCGACAAGCTCCTCGCCCATCTGATCGACATCGAGGTCAGCTCCGGCGGCGGCGACAAGCTGCCCGAGGCGATGAAGGCCGAGGTCGCCAAGCAGAAGCAGGCGATCAAGGACTACGCGGTCGGCCAGAAGTTCCTCGAGACCTGCACCCAGAAGACCCCCAAGAAGGTGGTCGCGTGCGGGCTCGCCGCGAAGAACGCCGACGAGCTCGCCAAGTGCGACCAGTGATCGCGTAGCGACAACGTGGCGCGGGTTGGGCGCTGCCGGCGGGGGTACGATCGCGGCATGCCGTGCATCCGTCGCGGGCTGTGGCTAGCGGTGTCGTTCGCGATGACCGGCTGCGGCCTGCTCGAGATCGGGACACCGGAGCCGATCGACGCCGGGCCCGATGCCACGGGGCTCGACGCCGCGGTCATCGATGCGCTGCCCGACGCCGCGCTGCCCGACGCCGCGCCGATCGACACCCCGCTGCTCGACTGCTGCGTGACGCCGACCATCGAGGGCGCCCTCGACGTCTACGAGGCCAAGGTGCTCGATCCCGGCGGCGGTACGTTCTACGGCCAGGGGATCGTGACCCGGCTGCGCTTCACCTCGGCCGCGCTGTGGCCGCCGACGCTCGAGGAGCAACCCGGCTTGCCCAGCGGCTGCAAGGCGTGGCGCTTCACGCCCGCCCAGGCGGCGGCGGCGTTGCCCGGTCTCGACGAGGGCACGCTGCTGATCCGCGCGGCGGGCGGCGCGCCGCTCGTGCCCACCTGCGCCCACGCGCCCGACGGCTATCGCTGCGCCGAGCCGGCGACCGACAGCGCCGGCGGCGCGATCACCGCCGGGCTCGGGCCGTTCGCGGGCGCCGCGGTGCTGACCGACGCCGACGTCGCGTACACCGCGGTCAACAGCGACGATCGCTACGTCGAGATCGTCGGCGCGCCGTCGACCGCCAACGACGGCCGGTTCCCGATCCTCGGCCGCCCCGCCGCCGACGCGATCGCCTTCGCCAACCCCGGCTTCGTCGCCGAGGCGCTGCCCGCGACGGCGCGCCACGTCAACCTCGGCGGCCGCGGCCCGATCCCCGGCGTGGCCGACCCCGGGTTCCTGTCCGACACCGCGGCCGTCGAGCTGGTCCACGCCGCCGGCGGCGGTGGCCACGTCCCGCCGTTCACCGCGACGCTGCCGGCCGGGTCGGTCGGCGACAGCTTCACGCTCGCGCCGGCCGAGCTCGCGCGCCTCAGCGCGATCCCGCGCACCGGGGCGGCGTTCACGATCACCTGCGCCGCCGCCGACTGCCCCACCGGCAGCGCCGCGGTCACGCAGCTCGAGCTGATCGCCACCGACGGGCCGACCGCCGGGCTGACGCCGTTCGCGATGCCGCCGCCGGTCGCCGAGCTCGTCGTCGTCCGCTGCGCGCTCGTCGGGGCCACCGCGGTGACCGTGCCGAGCGCGTACGCCGCGGTGCTGGCGTCGGCGGGCGCGACCCGGATCCAGGCGACGTTCCTCCGCGCCCACGTCATGCAGACCGGGCTGCCCGATGTCAGCGCGCTGATCGGCCACGCCATCGTCGGCTACTCCGACTGAGCGCCGCCGCGGCGCGGGCGTAGGATCGCGCCAATGCGGCGCGCGTTGCGGAACCTGCTCATCGGTGGCCTCGCGGTGGTCGGGACCTGCGGCGTCGCCGGCTACGTCATCTACGGCGGCGGCCGGCACGAGGGGCCCGGGCGGGTCCATCCGCACCCGGCGCCGGCGAGCGCGGTGACGGCGCGCGCCGCTGCGCAGGCCACCGCGCGGGCGGGGTTCACGACGGCGCCGCCGGCCCGGCAGATCTTGTTCGGCGATCTGCACGTCCACACCACGTTCTCGGCCGACGCGTTCATGCGCAGCCTGCCGTTCATGCAAGGCGAGGGCGCGCACCCGCCGGCCGACGCGTGCGACTACGCGCGGTTCTGCTCGGGCCTGGACTTCTTCGCGCTCACCGATCACGCCGAGTCGATGACGCCGCGGCACTGGCGCGAGTCGATCGACTCGGTCCGCCAGTGCAACGCGGTCGCCGGCGATCCGCGCGATCCCGATCTGGTGGCGTTCGTCGGGTTCGAGTGGAGCCAGGTCGGCGCGACGCCGGCCGAGCACTACGGCCACAAGAACGTGATCATGCGCGGGCTCGACGACGGCGAGCTGCCGACGCGCCCGATCGCGGCCCCCGGGCTGGTGGGGCAGGCGCTGCGCGGCCCCGGCATCGATCGCTGGCGGGCGCTGCAGGTGCCGGTGCGCGAGTTCGGGCAGCGCCAGCGCTACCTCGACCTGCGGGTGTTTCAGCAGGAGGTCGCCGCGGTGCCCGACTGTCCCCCGGGTGTCGACGCACGGCAGCTCCCCACCGGCTGTCGCGAGACCGCGGCGACCCCGGCCGAGCTGTACGAGAAGCTCGCGCAGTGGGGCTTCCCGGCGATGGTGATCCCGCACGGCACGACCTGGGGCTTCTACACGCCGCCCGGCTACACCTGGGACAAGCAGCTCGCGCCGGGGCAGCGCGATCCCGATCGCCAGCGGCTGGTCGAGGTGTACTCGGGGCACGGCAACTCCGAGGAGTACCGGTCGTCGGTCGACGTCGAGTTCGGTCCCGACGGCGCGGCGCGCTGTCCGGCCCCGACCGCGGCGCACGAGGCGTGCTGCTGGCGGGCCGGCGAGATCATCCGCGGTCGCTGCGGCGACGCGCCGGCGGCGGTGTGCGAGGCGCGGGTCGCCGACGCGCGCGCCAACTACCTCGCGGCGGGCGTCGCCGGCCACCTCACCGTGCCGGGCGCGACCGTCGCCGACTGGAAAGACTGTGGGCAGTGCCGCGACTGCGTCGCGCCGGCGTTCAACTCGCGCCCGGGCGGCGCGGTGCAGTACCTGCTGGCGCGCGGCGACTTCGCCGATCCGGCGCGCCCGTACCACGAGCGGATGGGGCTGATCGCGTCGTCGGACAACCACAGCGCGCGCCCCGGCACCGGCTACAAGGAGATCGAGCGGCGCAAGCTGACCGAGACCGTCGGCGCCCGCAGCGCGCGCTGGCGCGACTTCTTCATGGGCGCGCCGCGCGCGGCGACGCCGACCTCGGAGCCGTTCGATCGCGCGCGGCTGGCGCGGATGATGCCGTGGCAGGCGGTCGACCTCGAGCGGCAGGCGTCGTTCTTCCTGACCGGCGGGCTGGTCGCGGTCCACGCCGACGGGCGCAGCCGCGACGCGATCTGGGACGCGCTGGCCGCGCGCCAGGTCTACGGCACCTCCGGCGAGCGGATCCTGCTGTGGCTCGATCTGATCGACGGCGCCGCGGCGCCGGCGACGATGGGCGCCGCGGTCACGGTGACGCGCGCGCCGCGGTTCCGGGTGCGCGCCGCCGGCTCGTTCGTGCAGAAGCCCGGCTGCCCCGCCGACGTGCTGGCCGAGGTGCCGGCGGCGCGGCTGGCGCGGCTGTGCCAGGGCGAGTGCTACCACCCCGACGATCGCCGCCACCGGATCACGCGGATCGAGGTGATCCGCATCCGCCCGCAGGCGCGCGCCGACGAGCCGATCGCGGGGCTGATCGACGATCCCTGGCGGGTCCTGCCGTGCGCCGATCAGGGCGCGGGGTGCGAGGTCGAGTTCGACGACCCCGACGCGCTCGCCGGCGGTCGCGAGGTGCTGTACTACGTGCGCGCGATCCAGGAGCCGACGCCGGCGGTGAACGCGCGGAGCCTGCGCTGCGAGCGCGAGGGCGACCAGGCCTGCGCGCGCCTGGCCCCGTGCTACGGCGACTTCCGCACGCCGTACACCGACGACTGCACGGCGCCGCTCGAGGAGCGCGCCTGGTCGTCGCCGATCTGGGTCACGCCCAGCGCGCCCGCGGTGACGCCATGAGCGCACGGCCGATCTGGTTCTTGGGCGCCGGCGCGGCGCTGGGCGCGGCCCTCGCAGCGGTGGGGCTGGCCGGCGGGGTGCGGCCCGCGCCGCGCGTGCCGGCCGACGCGGTGGCGACGGTGAACGGCGTGCCGATCGCGCGCGCGACCTACGCCGCCGCGCTGGCCGCGGTGGCCGGCGACCGCAAGGACGGGGCGCTCGATCCGGCGGTGCGGCAGCGGGTGCTCGATCGGCTGATCGAGGAGGAGCTGCTGGTGCAGCGCGGCCTGGCGCTGGGGCTGGCCCGCCTCGATCCGCGGGTGCGCGCCGACCTGGTGGCGGCCGTGCTCGGCCAGGTCACCGCCGACGCCGCGCTGGTCGCGCCGCCCGCGCTGGCCGAGCTGGCGGCGCTGCGCGACGCCGAGCCCGAGCGCTTCCGCCGCGCGCCGCGGATGGTCGTCACGACCGCGTGGTTCGCGGGCGCCGACGGCGAGGCCCGGGCGGCGGCGGCGCGCGCGGCGCTCGTCGACGACGCGAGCTGGTTGCGGCTGCGGGCCGACGGCGATCGCCCGACCGTCGTGGTGCCGATCGGCGCGGTGCCGGCGGGCGCGCTGGTCGACGTCGTCGGCCCGACCGCGACCCGCGCCGCGCTGACGTTGCCGGTCGGCGCGATCAGCTCGCCGATCGTGACCTCGGGCGGCGCCTGGCTGCTGCGCGTCGAGGCCCGCGACGACGGTGGCGTCGCGGCGCTGGCCGAGGCGCGGCCCGCGGTCGAGGCCGAGTGGCGCAAGCGGCTGGGCGATCAGCGGTTGCGCGAGCTGCTCGACGACGAGCGCCGCGCGGCGCGCATCCAGCTCGCGCCGGCGGCGGTGGCGGACGCGGTGCCGGTGGCCGCGCCCGACCTCGATGAGGTGCCGCGGTGATCGCGCCGCGCGCGCTGCTCGCGGTCGCGGTCGCGCTCGGCGCCGTGATGTTCGCCGCGCGGCCGGCCGCCGCGCACGACACCAGCCTCGCGCGGTCGATCATCACGCTCGACGCCGATCGCCGCGGCGCCGAGGTGCGCCTCACGCTGGCGCAGCTCGATCTCGACGCGCTGCGCGCCCGGGTCGGCGACGGTGGACTGGCCGCCGCGCTGGTCGCCGGGCTCACGCTCGACGGGCCCGCCGGCGCCTGTCGCGCCAGCACCGCCACCGCGTGGCCGGCCGCCGCGGGCCAGGCCGCGTTTCGCTGGCGGCTGCGCTGCCCAGGGCCGCCGACGCGCGTGCGCTGCGCGTTGCTCCTCGACGTCATCCCCGGCCACGTCCACCTCGCGCGCCTGGTCGACCGTGGCGCGTCGACGCTGGTGGCGTTCGCCGCCGAGCGCCGCACGGCGGAGCTCGCGATCGCGCGCGCCGCGCCGCGGTGGCGCGGGTTCGTCGCGCTCGGCGCGCGCCACATCGCCGGCGGCGCTGATCACCTGCTGTTCCTGCTCACGCTGCTGCTGGTCGCGGCGACCGCCCGCGAGCTGGCGCTGGCGGTCACCGGCTTCACCGTCGGCCACGCCGCCGCGCTCACCCTCGCCGTGCTGGGCGGCGTCCGCCCGGTGGCGGCTGGCATCGAGGTGCTGGTGGCCGCGTCGATCGCGGTCGTCGCCGCCGAGGCCGCGGCGGCGCGGGCCGGGCGCGCCGGGCGCCACGTGCCGGTGGCGGTGGCGGGCGGGCTGCTCGCGCTCGCCGCGCTGGCCGCGGTCACCGGCGGCCGCGCGCCGCTCGCGCTGATCGGCGTCGCGCTGCTCGCGGGCTGCTACCTCACGTGGAGCGCCGCCGCGCCGGGCCGCGGCCGGCTCGCGATCACCACCGGCTTTGGCCTGGTCCACGGCTTCGCGTTCGCCGGCGCGCTCGCCGATCTCGACGTCCACGGCGCCGCGCTCGCCGTCGGGCTGGTCGGCTTCAACCTCGGCATCGAGCTGACCCAGCTCGCGCTGCTCGCGCTCGGCTGGGCGCTGCTGGCGCGCGCGCGTCGCCACGCGCCGCGGTTCGCCGAGCTCGCCGTCGAGGTCGCGGCCGGCGCGGCGCTGGTGCCGGTCACCGGCTGGCTGATCGTCCGCGCGCTGTGATCGCCGCGCGACGAGCCCGCGGGCGCTGACGTCCGCTTCCCGGACGGATCAGCGGGGCCCGCGCAGCACCGCCGCCGCGCGCAGGCCGACCGCCGCGCTGGCGGTGACGCCGTGGCCGCCGAGCCCGGCGACCCAGCACCACCACGGCACCTGCGGGTCCCAGCCGATCCGCGGCGGGCCGCCACCGGCGTAGGTGCGCTGGCAGGCCCACGCGCGGTCGATGGTCAGCCCGCGCAGCGCCGCCGGCAGCCGCGCGCGCAAGGTCGCGCGCACCGCGTCGTCGACCTCGACCTCGCCGGGCGCGCTGGCCGTGTGGTCGCACGCGCTGGCCAGCACGCCGCCACCGTCGGGCCGCACGTACCACTCGTCGGCGTCGACGTTCCACACGATCGGCGCCGCGCCGAGGTCGAGCCGCAGCGCGAACAGGTGGCGCTTCTTGGGCGCGAAGTCGGTGGCGGCGCCGACCAGCGCGCCCAGCAGGCCCGACCACGCGCCGCCCGCCGCGACCACGACGTCGGCCCGCACCACGCCCTTGGTCGTGGTCAGCACCGCGCGGCCGTCGTGGGCGATCGCCGTGACGCCGGCGTCGACCACGCAGCGCACGCCGCGCCGCCGGGCGCCGGCGACGAAGCCCGCGGTCAGCGCGTCGAGATCGACGCAGCCGTCGTCGGGGAACCACAGCCCGCCGCGATCGACGTCGAGGCCGGGCCAGCGCGCGGTGATCTCGGCCGCGGTGATCGGCGCGCAGCGGATCGCGTGGCGCGCCGCGGCGGTGGCCAGCGGCGCCGGCGCGTGGGTCAGGAGCACCGCGCCGCGGTCATCGACCAGCGGCCGCGACGTGAACCCGGGCGGCGGCGATCGCAGCCACGCCGCGCCGGCCGCGGTCAGCGCGGTCCAGGCGTCGTCCTCGGCCAGCGCCCGGCACATCGCGGCGTTGTGCGACGACGCGTGCCCGCACAGCCGCGAGTCGCGCTCGAGCACGACCACGCCGTCGACGCCGGCGTCGGCCAGCGCCCACGCCGTCGCCAGGCCGGCGAAGCCACCGCCGACGATGGCGTAGCGGGCGGCGGCGGGCAGGTCGTCCACGCCGCGGCTTTACCGCGGCCGTGACGACACGGCAACGGTCGCGGCCCGACGTTGAACGGCCGCGTCCGACCACGTACCATCGCGGTAGTGTCGCACCGCCTCGCGTTCTTGCTGGCGGCGATCCCGATCGCCGCGTGCACCTCGGACCTCGAGCCCGAGGTCTGTCCGTCGGTCGGCGTCGGCGACCTGGTGATCACCGAGGTGCGCGGCCCCCAGAGCGGCACCTACGGCGAGTGGATCGAGCTGTGGAACGCCGGCGGCGCCGCGATCGACCTGCGCGGCCTGCACCTCGACGTCCGCGAGCTGGACGGCGACAATCCCGAGCTGCTGATCGTGCGCGCGTCGACCACCGTCGCCGCCGGCGACTACGTCGTCTTGGGCGCGTTCCCCGACGCCCAGCGCCCGGCCCACGTCGACTACGGCTGGCACCCCGACGGCCTCAAAGACGACGGCAGCATCATGCACCTGCCCGTCGACGGCGGCGTGCTCGCCGTCACCGCGTGCGGCGTCACGATCGACCGCGTCGTGTGGAACGACCTGCCGGCCGACGGCACCTACGCGCTCGGCGTGATGCCGCCCGACGCCGTCGGCAACGACGTGATGGCGGCGTGGTGCACCGACACCATCGACGACGACCCCGTCGCTCCCGGGCTGCCCGGGACTCCAGGCGTGAGCAACCACCCATGTCCCTGATCCGCCGTTCGCTCCTCGTGGGGTCGCTGCTCGCCGCGCTGGCGACCGCGGCCGCGTGTCAGCCGCCGGGCGCCGCCCGCTACAGCCGGCAGGCGGCCCAGGCCTCGCTCAAGAAGCTGGGCACGCCTGGGCTGATCCTCGGCGAGTTCCACCTGACCAAGGTGACCGACGGCGACACCATCCGGGTCGACGGCCTCGACAGCTCGCTGCGGCTGATCGGCCTCGACGCCGAGGAGACGTTCAAGAACGATCCCGATCGCCGCGGCGCCGAGGGCGACTTCGACGCGTACCTGCGCGCCAAGCGCGGTGGCGGCAGGCACCCGGTCAAGGCCGCCACGCCGCTGGGCGAGGACGCCAAGAACTTCGCCAAGCAGTTCTTCCACGACCACGAGAAGGTCCGCATCGAGCGCGACGTGCCCGGCGAGATCCGCGATCGCTACGACCGCTACCTCGCCTACGTGTTCGCCGAGATCGACGGCAAGTGGGTCAACTACAACGTCGAGTGCGTGCGCGCCGGCATGTCGCCGTACTTCATGAAGTACGGCTACTCGCAGCGGTTCCACGCCGACTTCGTCGCCGCCGAGGCCGAGGCCCGGGCGGCCAAGCGCGGCATCTGGGATCCGACCAAGCAGCACTACCCGGACTACGACGAGCGCCGGACGTGGTGGACGGCGCGCGCCGAGTTCATCGCGCGCTACCAGCCGCAGGTCGACAACGACCCCAACTTCATCGTGCTGACCCACTGGGACGCGATGAAGAAGATCGAGGACCGCGTCGGTCAGGAGGTGGCGATCCTCGCCACCGTCGGCGACATCAAGCTCGGCGACCGCGGCCCGACCAAGGTCATGCTGTCGCGCAAGATGTTCGGCGACTTCCCGCTGGTGTTCTTCGACAAGGACGTCTTCGCGGCCAGCGGCGTCGCTGCGTTCAAGGGCGAGTTCATCGTCGCCAAGGGCGTCGTGACGACCTACACGAACAAGTACACCAAGAAGAAGCAGTTCCAGATCCAGGTCGACCGCGTCGGCCAGCTGCTGCTGCCGGACATCCCGGAGTTCAAGCCGCCGCAGTGATACGTCGAGGGGCTTTCGCAAAGCCCCTCCCCCACAAGACGTGGGGCCCCCACCCGAAACGCGAGAGCCTTCCCCGCAGTCCGCCGTGACCCCGGTCATTGTCGCGCGGCCGTCGCGTCGTCGCGCACCCAACGTCACGGCTCCCGTGCGATGATGCGATCCATGCGCCGACTCGCCTGGTTCGACTTGCGCCTCCTGACCGCGGCGGCCGCCGCTGGCGGCCTCGCCGCGTGCGGACCCAGCGACGACACCACCGACTGCACCGGCCTGGTCGCCGGCACGCTGGTGGTGTCCGAGGTGCAAGCGGACTACGACGCGCCGACCGGCGCCAGCGGCGCCGACACCGGCCACGAGTGGTTCGAGATCTACAACGCGTCGTCGACGCCCGTCGAGCTGGCCGGCGTGGTCGTCGAGCACATGCGGCCGAGCGAGACCGTGGGCAAGACCCACACGCTGCGCACCGTGACGATCCCCGCCAACGGCTACTTGGTGCTGGGCAACGTCATCCCCGAGGCGGCGCCGGCCCACGTCGACTACGGCTACGGCGCCGACCTCGGCGACCTGTACAACGCCGACGGCGGCAAGCTCACGCTGTCGTGCGGCGGCGTGGTGATCGACGAGGCGATCTACGACAGCGTCGAGCCCGGCCACACCCGCACGCTCGACGGCAAGCAGGCGCCCGACTACCAGACCAACGACAGCCAGGCGGCGTGGTGCAACGCCGCCGAGGATCCCAGCGCCGAGTACGAGCCGACCAACTTCGGCACGCCGGGCGCGCCCAACCAGGAGTGCATGAACGTCGTGCCCGGGCAGTGCGACGACGGCGGGACGATGCGGCCGACGGTGCCGCCGATGCCCGGCGACCTGACGATCACCGAGGTGATGCCCGACCCGGCGGCGACCGGCGACGCCACCGGCGAGTGGGTCGAGGTGCTGGTCAACCGCGACGTCGACCTGAACGACCTCGGCGTCGCCGGCGCCAGCGGCACGCCGGTGGTGCTGGCGTCGCAGACCTGCGTGCGTGCCACCGCCGGCACGTACCTGGTGTTCGCGCGCTCGACCGACATGGCGATGAACGGCGGCCTGCCGCGCGTCGACGGCGGCACGGTGTCGCTGACCAACACCAACGGCACCGTGCGCCTGCTGATGGGCGCGACCGAGCTCGACAGCATCACCTGGCCGAGCGCCCGCGCCGGCAAGTCGATCCAGCTCACCGCCGGCCTCACCGCGCCGGCCGACAACGACCTCGCCGCCAACCTGTGCGACGGCAACGCCGCCTACGGCGTCGGCGATCAGGGCAGCCCCGGCGCCGCCAACCGCGACTGCGGCGGCTCGATGGCCGGCATGTGCCTCGACACCGGCACCGGCACGATGCGCCCGATCGTCAAGCCGACGGCCGGCCAGCTGCAAATCAACGAATGGATGCCCGATCCGTCTCTGGTCACTGATGCGAACGGCGAGTGGTTCGAGATCAAGGCGCTGGCCGCCGTCGACCTCAACGGACTGCAGGCCGGCACCACGACACTTGGGGCGACCCCGGTAGTGCCGGTCGGAGGCAACTGCCTTCACCTCGCCTCGGGTACCTACGCGCTGTTTGCGCGCAACGTCGACCCTGGCGCCAACGGCACCCTGCCAACGGTCGACGCGACCACTACGATCAATCAGGTCAACTCAGGCGGAACGCTACAGATCGGCATCGACGGCACGATTCTCCACATGGTGACGTACACGGCCGCAACGGCTGGGAAGTCGTTCATGCTCGACACTGACGGCACGCAGTGCATCGCACCGTCGGGGGTGGGGCTCTACAACGGCACCGATACGGGCACACCGCGCACGATTAACACGCCCCCAGAGTGCCCCTAATCTCCGCAATCATCACGGTTGGTTGAGATGGATCGCTGCCGCGAAGGCATCGCCGCCACCCGCGGAGACAAGCGGGGCGCCTACGACGTCCACTTGTGTTGTGAAGGTGCCGCCAAGGGTCACTGTGTTCCCCGCGGCGGCGAGTGCATCTGCGGTTGCTGAGAAGTTGCTGCGAACGGGGGCTGCCCAG
>Ga0268298_10003521_pt1 | contig 15939 bp, 14 predicted proteins | sample WWTPWeurt_MetaG_FD_194462 | JGI IMG/M metagenome (GOLD analysis project Ga0268298, IMG submission 194462) | Activated sludge microbial communities from WWTP in Nijmegen, Gelderland, Netherland - WWTP Weurt | ecosystem: Engineered > WWTP > Aerobic digester > Activated sludge | place... | reverse complement strand
GAGATGAGTGGGCCATACTGGATGCATCGGACAAGGAATTCGGAACCGTTTCAGAAGATAGCATGCTTATGGCTCTTCTGCGCCGTTTTCTCTCCAATCTAATTCCGCAACATTTTGCAATGACAGTGGGCGGAACTCAGGTGGGAGATCTCAAGCAAACCTGGAATCCATTCGTACCTCAGTTCAACGTCGATTTTTCTATGGATTCTGGCAGGCTCGATCGCAGGCTCGGGATTGCGGCTGTCGTTCTTCTGCAAGTAATTGAAGGCAAGCAAAGCTCGATGGATTGATGAAAGATCAGATCCGACGCGGCATCGTGGATCTTGGTCTCTCTGATGCCGCGCGTGCTTCCGGCGTTGCCGTCTTTCCTTTTGCATCCGGGTTATTTGAACTATTTCGCGTAGACCTTCCTTCCACTTCGCGCGCGCCTGCGCGATCTCTCATTGTAAAGTGTGTATCTTCCCTGGATATGGCGGAAGCGGAGTGGGACGGTCTGGTTCGACTTCGAGAGGCGGGTGCGGTGGTTCCTGAATTGATTGGTTTTGTAAAAACGGATTCAGGTGGACGATCCGGCGCTCTTCTTTTCCTGTCGATGGTTTCCGGTGGCAGAGGTTCCGTTCGCCTTGAGTCACTGATCCAGATCTACTCTACCCGAGGTGAATCTTATGGTTATTCGCGCGACAACTACATAGGCAGCCTGCATCAGAGAAATAGACGTTATGCGACTTTCGAGGAGTTCTGGGCTCAGGATCGTATTTTTCCCCAGCTCAACATGGCGATCTCTGCCGGGCTTTTGACCCAAAAGGATCTGGAAAATGCGCGACGAGTCCTGGACATTGCGTCTGGATGGGAATTGAGCCAGCCAGGTCCGCGACTGATTCATGGGGATTTATGGAACGGAAACCTGCTCATAGATTCAGACATGAATCCAGTCCTCATTGATCCGTCCGTTTCTTACTCTCATCCCGAGCAGGATCTGGCCATGCTTGAGCTTTTTGGCTCTCCCCTTTCTTCTTCTGATCTGGATTTGCTCGCGCGCGAAACGGGTCTTCCGGCCGGCAGAATAGAGAGGCGCGATTTCTTTCAGCTCTATCCACTTCTCGTTCACGTGAATCTGTTTGGCGCGTCTTACGTTTCGCAGGCTCGTCGCGCAATCGGACGGTATCTGTGAGCGAAGATCTGAGCGTATTCGAATGGCGCCGAAAATTGCACGAAGCCCTCCATGGTGTGGGTATTGAAGCGGCTGATCTCGAGGCAGATTTGATTCTTAGAGACATCCTGAATCTCGACGCAGCCGGTTTGATCTTGAACAAGAACAACCTGGTTCCCGCCGACAAGACAGTTCGACTTACAGCAGTAATGCACGAAAGACTCAAGCGTCGACCGCTCGCTCATGTTCTTGGATATACTGAGTTTTACGGTCGCCGATTTCGCACGGACGCACGTGCCCTGGTCCCGCGAAAAGAAACAGAGCTCCTCGTAGAACAATTGTTACTCGCTCCTCTGCCCGCCGGACCAGTTCTCGATCTTGCGTGCGGGACGGGCATTGCAGGCATTACGATTGCGCTTGAAAAGCCTGGTACTATTGTGCACTGCAGTGACCTATCAGAGGATGCCCTGTCCCTGGCCCGTGAGAATGCACTTGCACTGAAAGCGAAAGTTGAATTCTATATGAGCGACTGGTTTGAATCCGTCCCAGACGTACGTTATGCGGCCATCCTATGCAATCCACCGTACATCTGGTTACGTGACAGTAACTCTCTCGAACCGGAGGTATTATTTGATCCGGCGATGGCTCTCTTTCACGAGAATCCTCCCGCACTGTACGAGCATCTGCTTGGAGAGGCGAAAATGCGTCTGGTCAGAGGCGGGTTCGTCTTTTTTGAGCTCGGCGCTGACATTGCGCACGCTGTGCTAGAACGCGCACAGAAGATCTTCGTAAATGCCAGAATTCTTGCGGATTATTCCGGGTTGCCCCGTATGTTGATTGCAAGCACTGAGTAATGGATTGAGTGTGTGGCTCTTCGCGTCAAGCTGGGCCTGCTGGAGTTAGCTTTGAATCGTTTTGCGTCCGACTTCCTTCGCCTGATTTCCATTTGCGCCGTCCTTGTAATTCATAGCACGGGAGAGTTTGAGCGATCCTTCGCTTCGAGCCATCGCTTTTTTTCTGCAGAGTTTGTAGGGATTGTTCTCAATCAACTGGCACGCTTTTCAGTTCCTGTTTTCATCATGCTGTCCGGGTTTGCTCTGTCGTTGCGCTACAAAGGGGATCTGGATGTGCGGGAGTTCTTTGTACGCCGCGCTTCGAAGATTGGAATTCCATTTTTAGCGTGGACTCCAGTGTTTCTCCTCGCACATCAGATTGGCCAGCATCCAGACCTGATGGTGTCCGCATCCGGTTGGCCGGATGCTCTGGTGTCCGCACTGGGAGAACTACCGGCGGCGTTATTCACGTATGGCGCGGACTATCATTTCTATTTCTTTATTATTATTCTTCAGTGTTATCTGCTTTTCCCTCTGCTTTTGCGTGCGTCCGGGAAAGTGTGGTGGATCCTGATTCCCCTTCACTTGATCACGCATGCACCGGCGCATCTACTTCTGGATCAGATTGGAGTGCATCTTCCGCGATTCCCCTCTTCCTTTTTTGTGTACTGGATTTTGTACTTCTTTGCAGGAATCCGCTTCGCGCGAAATGCAAAGCAAGTTCATCCTGCAGTAGCACTTTTGTTTTTCATTCCCGTGATTCTGGAGTTCATGTTTTACAGCACAAGGGACACGGAAACAGGCAACTATGATCATTTCACGCGCTGGACTGTAACGTTATTCGCTTTCGCGGTTTTTTGTGCCGCTCACTGGCTTGCTAAATTTGAAAATCGCGCAGCAGAAATTGTGACGAAAGGCGCAGGCATTTCCTTTGCTGTCTATATTATTCATACTACAGTGCTGCGGATTCTTTCCATGACGCCGCTTTCAGGAAACTTGTTGATCATACCTGCTTTGATTGCGGTTACATTCTCGTTTTGTGCTTTTCTGGACCGCGTGATTGGCGTATCCTGGCTGCGAACGGTGTTCGGGCTTCCAGAGAAAATGATTCCGAAAGGAGCAACGCAATGAGGACACTCAAGCATATTGTAGAATGGTCGTTCGTAAGATCGTTGCTGTTCTTTTTTGGCCTTCTTCCTTATGAAAAAGGGAAAGTGTGGATGGGCGCGGTCACCGGATGGCTTGGAATGACATTCGCGCGCAAGTTGCAGCGTCGCATGATGGACGTGCTTCGCATCGCATTCCCGGAGCACAGCGAAGAGAGAAACAGGCAAATCATTCGTACCACGTTCGAGAATCTGGGTCATCAGGCTGTTGAATTTTTAACACTGGAAAAAATGGATCAGGCCTGGGTGGACAAGTACTTTGAATTCGAGCCCACGGGCGCGGAAGCAGTGCGAAAAGCAGTGCGCGAAAAGAAAGGCCAGCTCTTTGTACTCGCGCACACTGGAAACTGGGAAATGCTCAATCAGCCCATGACCATTCACACCGGCGTTCATATCAACTTGATCATTGCACCCATGTCCAATCCGTTCGGGGACAAGTTTCTATGCAACATCAGGCGAAGCCTCGGCACTACTCTCATTTATCCATTTGATGTTGGCCCGAATGTCCTCAAGGCATTGGCTCGTGGAGAGGCTGCTGCTTTCGCGTCGGATCAAAATGCAGGGCGTCGCGGACTTTTCATTCCGTTTCTTGGCCAGCCCGCTTCCACGCACACCGGGGCCGCTGTGTTTTCATATTTAAGCGGTGCTGAAATCTTTTTCATTACGAACATGCGTTTGCCCAATGGACGATTTCGCACAGAGATCCTCCCCATGGGAAGCATCGACAAAAAGAAAGTGAAGGACAAAGACGAGTGCATCAAAGAGTTTACTCTGCGTTACGTTGATATCTTAGAGAAATATATCAGAAAATATCCGGATCAATATTTCTGGCTTCACAATCGTTTCAAAACAAAACCATTGCCCGAAGACGAAATCATTCCACGCCGCGACTTTGATTTGAAACCCTACTGAGGATCAAGAAGCATATGCGTTCTATCCAGCTGCCGGTACGCGTTTGGCTCCTTCTTTGTTTTGCTCTTTCGTTTTGCGGCAATGATTCGCAGCCCCTTGCAGAGTGGGAAGGCGGTAGTATCACACGGCAGGAGTTGAAATACACATTCCAGCTTCTGGGGAAACCGCCAAAACTAGATTCGCAGGAAAAAGTTCTCGAGGGGCTGGCAGTGCTCAAGATGTCCGCGTCCGAGTCTCTTCGGCAGGGCCTTGCGGATTCGCCTGAGTTTCAGAAAAGGTCTGTATTCTTTGAGAAGACTGCGTTCGTTGGCGCCTTTGAGCAGTTTGTTGCTCAAGAAACGCGAAAGAAGAAATTCAAAATGATGGAATTGCAAGGTGCTTTCTTGCACGATGCCGCCACTCCAAAGACGCGCGAAGAAGAAGCTCTCGATTTTGTCAAAAGGCTCAATGCGGCCAGTGAAATAGATGTGATTCAAATGATCGCCGAAAGGACAGAATTGCGGCGATATGGCGTAGTTGGCGGCTACATGGAACCGCTTTGTTCCAACTGCCCGATGAATCCGTATGTATTTCTAATAAATCCGGCGCGAAGAGCGGAAGGGAAGTTTATTTCCATTCCGGATAGCAACGGATTCTGGATCGTGCGAAAGGTTCGCGAGGAAGAGTTTGCGGATGATGATCTGGTGGAAGAATATGCGCACTACTATCGAAAGATTGTGCCGATTGGCAGACACTTCGTTCGCGAATTGCCGGAAGGAAATGAAAGGCTGGCCCTGGAAGTAACTATTCCAGCAGACAGTGACATCGCAATGACAGCTAACCAGAAAGCGCAGGCGCACCTGGTTCGCGAATCCAGACTTGCTTATGAAAACAAGCTTCGCGAAAAAAAGGCGGAGCACCATTTTGAGGCCGGTCCAAACTGGAATAAATCAGATCAGATTGCGAATCGCGCAGAGTTGCTCTTCAAGCTGGACGAGAAATCATTCACTCTCGCAGATTTTGAGACCGAGATTCCTGAGAGTGCGAGAGACAAAGGCCTGATTCTGCATCAGGTTCTTTTTCCCTATCTTCTTCTCAAAGATGACTCTCTGGCTGACCCTGTGCGAAAGTCGGAGTATTTCAAATTTCTTCTGGAGTGGAACAGAAACACCGCTCTTTCTGAACTCTACATTGCCAGACTCGAACCTGGCTCGGAAGAAAAGAGAATGGCAAGAATGAATGCGCTGCGGGCTGAACTTCCGCAGAAATAGAGCTTACGCATTCACAAAGACAGACTCCATGACGGCGTACTCTAAGCAGGAGTGCTCGGGGGATTTCCGTGCTGGTTTGCAGTCGTAAGAGACGCCGGCTCCGGTGCTTTCTTCTTCTTTCTGGTCAGACGATAGACGCCATAGAGAAGTGCCAGAGGAGAAATCCAGATGAACACATAGAGAAGTCCGAGGATTGCGTTGATGACTCCGATGATTGCTTCGCGAAATGCAGGAATCTTTAAACCATCCTGACTTCCAGGCCCGCTGATTCTGACTTCAATGTTGATCTTGTCTTTGGAAACGGAAACGCTTGTCTGCGCAGGCGTTTGCACAGCGGCTGTTGACGTATTTTGCGGCCCGGGAGAAAGAACAGCCGCAGGGTCAGGCGAAGATTGTTTTTCAGGGGTGGGCAGGTTTACTTTCGTAGATTCAGACAGGAGTCGTCCTGTGGCGCTGAGTTCTTTGATGGTTGTGTAGTACGCAGAAGCTGGAATTTGAAGCCGCGCAATGAACTTTGTCTCCAGTCCGGTCTCCAGTTTGCTTTCCAGGATTTGGCCGCGTCTTTCCGCAATGGTCAAAACACTCAGGCGTGCTTTCTCCACATCATCCGAGCGTAGAGTGAGCAGGGCATCGGAAGAGGAGGGAGACTCCCCATCGCGGCAGGAAATGACGGTCAGGGCCATGAACAAACAAGCTATGATTCGCATTCTGTGTACTTGACCTCCGGAATCTTTGTCACAATATTACCAAAGGACATGAATGGTTGCAAGCGGGTTCGTTCATTTTTTGTGATTTGCTTTCTTTTTTTTCCGCTCTGTGCCAGGGCAGAGGATACCATGTCACCTGAGAAAGCTGCCGCCACAGCTGCAGCGCGCTTCCGTCTTCGTGCTATGTTTTCCATGCACGGCATTTCTTATCCTCCTGAGGGAATCGCACTGATTGGGCTCAAACAGGAAAAGCTTCTTGAGGTCCGTGCGAAGACTACGTCAGGCTGGATCAAAGTAAAGACATACAAAGTGTTGAAGGCAAGTGGTTTCCCTGGACCGAAATTGCGCGAAGGGGACAAGCAAGTCCCCGAGGGCATCTACAGAATCACAACTCTCAATCCTGAGAGTAAATATTATCTTTCACTCAAGCTTGATTTTCCAAATGAGTTCGATCTCATGCACGCGGACAAAGAGGGGCGAAAGGAGCCTGGTAGCGACATCTACATTCATGGAAAAGATATTTCCACTGGATGCCTTGCGATGGGGGACCCTGCGATGGATGAACTCTATACAATGGTGATGGACGCAGGAATGACAAACGTAACCGTGGTGATCGCCCCAAACGACTTGCGAAGGAGAGGGCCCGTTACGAATATGCGCGCGGCTCCTCGGTGGACGCAGGATCTGTACAAAGATATTAAAACTTCTCTCGTCAAATTTAGTAAAACGGAAAAGATCCGATAAGGGAATTCAGTGGCAGGATATTCTAAAAAAGCACTCCAGTCAAAACTGGGCCTAAAACCCGGGCAAATCGTCATATTTATCAATCCGCCCTCGGACTATTCCACTCATCTGGGCGCGCTCCCCGAGGGGATTGAACTGAAAAGTGAACTCAGCGGTGGTTTTCATTTCATCCAAATGTTCACAAAGCACAAGTCGGAACTGGAAGACCGTCTTCCCTTTTTGAAATCCAGTCTGGTTGAAAAAGGAATGATCTGGGTTTCCTGGCCCAAGAAAGCTTCCGGAGTGGAAACGGATCTGACGGAAGATGTGATTCGTGAACTTGCAATCAAGAATGGCCTCGTGGATGTCAAGGTCTGCGCCATCAATGAAGTGTGGTCGGGCTTGAAGCTGGTCCTTCGTAAAACCCCGGCCTAAATTCAGTTAGACGATTCGGCACTGCTCGAAGTGAACATTGTTAGCTCGCTTGCCTGTGCGAGGTTTCGCCTTCGCACGAATTTTAATTTCGGCTCGACGCTACTCGTGTAGAAGATAGGTTATAGGCTTCGCACATTCCGAGGAGCGACTAGATGCAAGACGTCTTCTTTTTCAACTTCTTCGTTGTTTCTATTTTGATCGGGGCAGTTTTCTATATCATCGTCGGTGGATTTCTGCTGACTATGATTCCTGAGAAGTCCACCGCCACTCGCACTCTGGGATTTGCCTATTTATTCTCAAGCGGTCTGGCCGCTGCATACGTCTTTGGATACTCCGTCTATCATCCATTTGGTGCGTATCACAGATGGCTGAGCATTCCTTCCTTCCTTGTAACTCATCCGTTGTTTGGTCAGCTCTTCTATCACTTCCCACGCACTCGTTATCCAAAGGTGGCGCGCACAGTGCTAACGATCCAGGTGTCGATTGGAGTGATCCTGACTGCAGCGTTTATCTATACATCCCTTTCGCGCGGAGCGGTGTATTCATTCTCCGGGCACTTCTGGGATTTTGACATGGACGACTGGAGCAAAGCGGTTGCGCTCGTTGCGCTCTTGAACCTGGTTCATCTGATTGTTGCGGCTGTCGTGCACATCATCGTGGTTCCAGAAAAACGTCTCGCGCTTGGATTGATGTTCTTCGGTTTCATGTTTGCGATTTTGATTCCTACTGTCACAAATATCATGAGTCGCGATGGTTTGTTTCCGCGCGATCTGCATCAGACTCTTCTCGTTCTTTTGTCGATTACTGGTTTGTTTACAGTGCTGATTGTCTATTTGAATCACACCCAGGATAAGACTACATTCATGGTGAAGATCGTTGGAATCAGCCTGGTCACATTCATGGTTGTAATGGTTTTCATTACTTACTTTTCATTCCAGGACAAGGAAGATGCGTACGACGCCGTTCGCATTGAAAGAACGTCGCGCCTTGCGATTGAGAAGAATTATCCAGTCGATGATCTAGCGTATCTTGTTTCGTATGATGCGGTTAGCGGAAAAATTGAAGTCCTTTCCGGGAAGCCGGACGCAATCGACTATTCGGACACGGAGCCGGAATTTGCAAGTGCAGTGATTTACGAACGCATTCGCAACCTCAATCAAACCGAATGGAAATCAGGTCTTGAAGAAATACTGAAAAACAGTCCGGAAGAGTTCCAGGGATACGCTGGATTCATACGGAGTCTGGCAGTGACTGCGCCGTCGGCACAGGCGGTGCTTGCTCTTGTGGACAAGGATTCTCAGCAATTCACTTACAGAAGCATCAAGATTCGCGAGCTACCGGACAAAGACTTTCGGAAACTGTTGACTGCTTACAATGATAAGTTGCCCCCGAAACTGGCCTCATTTGCAGAAGCGATTCGACGTTATCTGGCATCTCACCCTGACATGGATGGAGCAAAGTTAAAACAGGAGGTTCTTCATTTCTTCAGTCCTTTTCATCCGGAAACTACCAGACGCTACCGATCAGACGCGGCCAATCATCACTACACTGCTTTCATGAAGTTCGATCATCAGCACAAGATTCTGTACGAAGCAGGATATCGGTACATTGACTATCGTCGTTTCATACAACCTGTTGGAGTTCGCCTGACTCTCGTGTTCATTACAGTCGTACTTACGATCATTTTCGGATTCAGACTTTTCTTCCTCGGGACTCTGGTGCGTCCGCTTCAGGCTCTTCTTTCTGGAGTACGCAAAGTAAACAAAGGCAACCTGGCAGTACACGTTCCGGTTGGTGTGGCGGACGAAATTGGATTTCTAACAGAGTCTTTCAACGGGATGGTTTCTTCTATTAGAATTGCGCGCGAAAAGTTGGAACGTCATGCAGATGAGCTGGAAGTAAAAGTGCGTGAAAGAACCGCGGAACTCACAGAAACACTGCAGACTGTTCAGGATCTAAAAAGCCAGCAGGACGGAGACTATTTCCTTACTTCTTTGTTGATCAAACCGCTGGCTAGAAACACCGCTCGAAGTGAAACAGTTCACGTTGAATTTCTCATGGAGCAGAAGAAGAAATTTGAATTCAGAAAGTGGAAAGAGGAAATCGGAGGAGATTTCTGCAGTGCGCATACTGTGGAACTTGCCGGCAAACGTTATACGGTATTGGTGAACGCAGATGCTATGGGGAAATCCATTCAGGGCGCCGGTGGTGCTCTGGTACTGGGGGCAGTTTTCGAATCCATTATGGAGCGAACTCGTTCTATTCCTTCTTTCCGTGATCAATCTCCAGAAAGATGGCTGAAGAATGCGTTTCAGGAATTGCATGGCATTTTTGAAAGTTTTGACGGAAGCATGCTCGTCTCCATGGTGCTTGGTTTACTGGATGATGAAAGTGGTTTGCTGTACTACGTGAACGTGGAGCATCCCTGGACTGTTCTGTATCGTGGTGGCAAAGCAAGCTTCATTGAAACAGAGCATCAGTTTCGCAAGCTTGGTGTGGCGGGCGTAGAAGGTCAGATTCGCGTACAGACATTCCAGATGGAACCAGACGACGTTTTGATTCTCGGTTCAGACGGACGCGACGACATTCTCCTGGGTACTTCTGAATCCGGAGAAAGAATCATCAATGAAGATGAGCATTTATTTCTCAAGATGGTAGAAGCAGCCCAGGGTCGCCTTCCTGAAATTCGCTCTCACCTGGAAGAACAGGGCCCACTTACGGATGATCTTTCTTTGATTCGCGTTGCCTATCGTTCGCATGAAGAGGACCAGGCACCGGACAGAGAAGATGCTATGACTGCCTATCGCGAGAAAGCTCGCCAGCTTATGGAAGAAAATAAATTCGCGGAGGCCGCAGTCGCTCTCGGAGATGCACTGCAGCTGGATCCGCGTAGTCTCAAAACAATCCGTATGATGGTCCGGTTGTTCCTCGATCAAAAAGACTATGATCGCGCTTTCGCGCAGGTGGAAGACTACATTTATCTGCGTCCTCTGGATACAGACATGATCTATCTGGCAAGCTACCTCTGCAAGAAGCTCAAGAAGCTGCGTGATGCGGCAGAATTTGGAGAGAGAGTGCGGCTGCGTGCGCCTGACATGGTGCGCAATCTACTCAACCTGTCTGAAGTGTACGCGAGGCTTGGGAATAAGGATCGCTCTGCGAAGATATTGCGAGAGGTGTACAAGCTCGAGCCGGATAACAAGAAAGCAGACAAGTTGCGCAAGCTTCTGGAAACAGCGGCGTAGCGCGGAACTATCCGCGCTTCTTTTCGTTGTCGTCTAACGTCTCAAGCATGACTTTCATTGGTCTTTCAATGACGGTCCTTACATGTGCCGATAGCTGCTCTTGATCCATCTTGCCAGATTCTTCCGGAGAGATGGGATCGTGCACTTCCACCTGGACCAGTCCAGGATAAATTCTCTGCACCCATACTTTTTGCTTCGCGGGCATAATGTGGTGCGCGCCCCAGATGGTAATGGGCTGGATGGTTACGTTTGCCTTCTTTGCCAGTACGAATGCGCCCTTTTTAAAGGGGAGCATTCCCTCGTGCGGATTTTCGCTTCTGGTTCCTTCCGGGAAAATGATTACGGAAGCGCCGCCCTGGATTCTGTCTGCCGCCTGGAAGAGAGATTCCATTGCCTTCTTGCGATCTCCCCTTTCTACCGGAATGTATCCTGCTCCCGTCATGCCCCAGCCAACAAAAGGAATTTTGAAAAGGGACGCTTTTGCCATCCAACGGAATTCAGTGTCGAGGAATGAGTAGAATACAGCAATGTCGAACATGCTCTGGTGATTGGCCAGGTAAATGACCGGACCGCCGCGGTAGAGTTTCTCTTTGTTTTTCACCTGGATGGTCATCCGTGAAAGAAAAGCGAGACTCTTCCCCCACATGCGTGCACCAAAGTGTACTGCTTTTCTGGCGCGGAAAAGAGCGAATGGCATAACGGATATACCAAAGAACAGTGTTACCGTCAGCAGGATGGCCCACAGCACAACAGAGTAGATGAGGTTAAAGACGTTAGGCGTTTTGATCATCTTGAAGTGTGATCTTCGCGCGACGGGAACTCCTGGTCAATCCGAAAACGGTGATTGTGTTGTTTCAATCCGTTCTAGCTGTTCTACCAGATCGTCGATTTGTGTGGCCCAGTATTGTTCCGTGCCGAATGCCGGAAATGCTCCAGGGAAAGAAGGGTCTTCCCATCTTCGGGCGATCCAGGCGCTGAAATGAATGTACCGGAGTGCGCGGAGATGTTCTACCAGCTTGAGACTGCGACGATCGAATGTCCGCATCTGCTCGTAGCCGTTCACAATAGCCTCAAGTTCTTCCGAATCGGAAGCAAGCAGCCACAGATCCTGAACAGGTGGCCCACTGACCATGTCATCAAAGTCAATCAGAAATGGTCCGGCGTTGCTCCACAGTATGTTGCCGCCGTGGCAGTCTCCGTGCAGCCTGATTTCTTCTAGTGCCGGCAGGAATTCATTGGGAGCGGAAAGCTCTTCTCTCAAGTTTGCGGTGTGCTCGCAAATATCTTCCACCAATTGCGCATAACGTTCTTCCATGTGCTCCGGTATGGATTCCGATTCAAGTAGATAGTCCAGGTTTTGAAGTCCGTATGTTTCTTCGTTCAGTTTAATTCTGTGAACTGATTTTGATGCAGCCCCAACGTTATGCACCCTTGCCAGGAGTCTGCCCAGTTGTTCTCTTTCTGTGCCTCCCAGTTCATCTAACTGACGGCCGCCCACTCTTTCAAAAAGAGAAAAGAAGATGCCACTTTCTGTTTTGCCCAGTGTGCTGCCGCCGGGGAGCGCTATAGGCGGCGCGCACGGGATTTCCTGGGCTCGTAAATCTGAAATGAATTGGTGCTCTTCGAGGATTTGCTCTCTTGTCCAGCGGCCTGGTCTGTAGAACTTCGCAATTCGGAATCGTTCTGATTTGTTTTCGCTTTCAATGTCGATTTCTACTTCGTAAACTCGATTCTCCAGGGAGTTTCGCTGCAGACATCTACCTGTAACGGGAAGGCCGGCTGCTTCCACAGATGCAAGTATGGATTCAGGAGTCAGGCTGTAGAAAGATTCTCCTTCCATGGTGTCAGATTGATGACGCAGTCCTGGCGGGCTTTCCAAATCCGATTGACCTCCTGGAAAAAAACAGGCATTCTGTATTTATGAACGAACCGTCGCAGCTGCTCTATTTTGGAGATCCGATGTGCTCCTGGTGTTACGGATTTGCTCCCGTTCTATTGCGACTCAAAGAAGATCTGGAGGGAAGACTTCCGATTCATTGCGTGCTGGGCGGACTTCGCCCGGGCCCTCATGCGGAGAAAATGGACGAAAAATTAAAACGATTTCTCCGCCATCACTGGGAAGAAGTCCATCGCACTACGGGTCAGGAGTTCGGGTATAAGATCTTTGATCGCGACGATTTTGTATACGACACGGAACCTTCCTGTCGCGCGGTGGCGATTGTGCGAAAGCTGAAGCCAGACGCTGTGATCGACTTTTTCGCACAGGTGCAAACAGCCTTTTACAGAGATAGCAAAGATACCACCATGCTTGAGACCTACATCCCTCTGGCTGCGGAGATCGGAGTTTCGCCTGAGGAATTTACTGCGCTCTGGAACAGTGAAGACATGAAAGCGGAGACCTGGAAGGATTTTGAATTCGCAGCGTCTGCGGGCGTTCGCGGTTTTCCAACTCTCATCTATATCGGGGAGGGAAGAGGGCAGATCATTTGCAGAGGATATCTTCCATATGAAGATGTGCGAGAGAGGGTGGAGACAGTTTTGACTGCGCGAAAGCCTGTACTCGCTCCCACGCAGGAAGCGTGCGATATCGAAAAAGGAATTTGTTAACCCGGCACTATCGGCGCATGTCCATCAGGAAGCCGCGAATCTCCGCGAGAGATTTCATCATAGAAAAAGCAGAGTTCTCCGGCGAAAGCATGACGAGCGCCATGCGATGCAGCTTTTCATCAATGATGCGAACGGTAGTGAGTTCGTTTTGAGCGCGAGAAAATGTAGCAGGTCTGGTTCGCTTTTCTACTTTCATTGCTTCGTCCAGAGTTTGTCTGGCAATCGCCCGCACCAGATCCTGGTAAGCAGCCAGGTTGTCTTTGGATGGATTGTCGATCAGGTCTCGTTCCGCCTGAGGCATCTGAGACCACAGATTCTGCAGCGAAGCTCTTTCCGGAGTGCTCGCGGGCAACACTTCCGTCAGCAAATCGAGGAAGCTGTTTTTCTCTGCAGTCGTCGATTCGCCTGTGCTTGTGCGCGCGGAGCCGGCCGCTCGCCCTTTGAGGGATCCGGTTTGAATGCCTACTTTCACTGGTTCGAAGATCGGCAGAATTGCTCGAATGCAGTAGAACTTTTCTGCTTTTGGATGGACACTCCGGCCGCCGAGTTTGGACTCTGCCGATGGAAAATGCGAATTTAGAATTCGACTACGTAATCATTGGTTCGGGTTTTGGAGGAAGCGTTTCCGCGATGCGACTGGCCCAGAAGGGCTACTCTGTGGCGGTGCTCGAAGCGGGCAAGCGCTGGGAAGGCAAAGACTTCCCCAAAACAAACTGGAGCCTTCGCAAATTCCTCTGGATGCCCAAAGCGTTCTGCTACGGAATCCAGCGCATCAATGTTCTCAACGACGTCATGATCCTGAGCGGCGCCGGAGTCGGCGGAGGCAGTCTGGTGTATGCCAACACTCTATATGTGCCCAAGAAGGAAGTCTTCGAATATCCTTTGATGAAGAAGATGGGCGGGCAGCGTCACATGTTGCCATTCTTTCAAATCGCACAAAAGATGCTCGGAGTGATCACCAATCCTGCGCTCACAGAAGTGGACGAACTCATGAAGCAGACTGCGGCGGAGCTTGGAAAAGGAGATACGTTTACACCCACTCCTGTTGGAATTTACTTCGGGGAAGCGGGCAAGACTGTGAAGGATCCGTATTTTGGCGGAGAAGGCCCGGATCGCACTGGCTGCAATTTCTGCGGTGGATGCATGGTCGGCTGTAGATTCGACGCGAAGAACACTCTGGATAAGAACTATTTATATTTCGCAGAGAAGCTGGGCGTAAAAGTATTCCCGGAAACAAAAGCAGTAGATATCATTCCGCTTTCTGCGGATGGATCTGCCGGTTACGAAATTCGCACAAAGCGCACGACTGGATTCTTTGGACTCCCCAATCGCACATTTCGCGCAAAGGGAATCGTGTTCTCTGCAGGCGTTCTTGGAACCATGAAACTTCTTTTGACCATGCAGGAAACCGGCCGCCTCACTCGCCTTTCGGGTAGAGTGGGCCATATGGTTCGCACAAACAGCGAGGCGATCGTAGGAGCAACTTCGCTTTCTTCGAAAGTGGATTACTCAAAGGGAATTGCGATCACGTCGAGCGTTCATCCGGAAGAGCACACTCACATCGAACCTGTGCGCTATTCTCGCGGTTCGGATGCGATGGGATCTCTTGCAAGTGTACTGACAGACGGAGGTGGAAAGATTCCACGCCAGATTCGTTTTCTTGGAAACGTGATTCGCCATCCAATTCAGTTTCTGCGAACCATCCATCCAATCGGATTTGCAAAGAAGTCCATCATTCTTCTGGTCATGCAGACTCTCGACAATCACATTCATATTGTGAACAAACGTCGTTTGATCTGGCCTTTCAGCAAGAGCCTTTCTTCTGAACAGGAAGACGCGCATGATCGTAAGATTCCTACATACATTCCAATGGCCAATGAGTTTGCGCGTCGTCTCGCAAAGAGAATTGGAGGAATCCCCCGCAGTTCTTACAATGAAGTACTTTTGAACATTCCAACCACTGCTCATATACTCGGTGGTGCATGCATGGGAGAAACTCCGGAAGACGGCGTGGTAGATACACAGAATCGTGTGTTCGGTTATCAGAACATGCTTGTATGCGATGGCTCTATGGTTCCAGTGAATCTTGGTGTAAATCCAAGTTTGACCATCACTGCGTTCACAGAGCGCGCGATGAGTTTCATTCCGCCTAAGGAAAAATCGGTGCAGGCGTTCAAGTTTGAGAAGAAGTGGGGAATCACATCGCGTCTGACAGAAAACGTGAAGAAGGGCGGATTTCGACTCAAGTTCTGGTAACTCTACTGTTGCACGCAGTACAATTTCGCCTTTCCAGGGTTTGCGCTGGACCAGATGCGCGACTACTGATATCGTAGATTGCGAATCACATGACCCGGCATAGATGCGTTTGGATTTTCGTATTGACCTGTCTTTTTCAGACGGGCTGCGCACAGGACGCTAAAATCTTTACATTGAGCGATTGGGAATTTCGCGCAGGCGTTCCCACTCAACCCCTCGATCCACAGGGCGCAGTCTGGACGAAGACTCATCTTCCCTCTTACGGTAAGCCAGTTCAGGGCTTCGATCAATATCGCGGATGGCTTTTGTTTCGTTCGCGCCTTCCATCAGAACTCACGGCGCAAAATGGGGATCAGCTTGCTGTGGACGCTGGATTATTGTCTGATGTGGCGCGCGTATACGTAAACGATTCGCTGGCAGGCGAGTTGGGCAATGTAGATCCTTACAGCACCGGATCGATGGTGACGTTCGTCAGAACTGTTCCGAATTCGATTCGTTTGAAATCAGATGGCAACTATCTTTACCTTGCTCTCTACACGGATGGACGTTATCCGATCTTCGCTTCTGAAAATCCAAGGGTTGGCGCTGCAGAAGATATTCTGCGAGACTACTACCAGAGCGAACTGCTGTCGATTGCTCTTCTCGGTGTCTATTT
>Ga0268298_10003520_pt1 | contig 15939 bp, 13 predicted proteins | sample WWTPWeurt_MetaG_FD_194462 | JGI IMG/M metagenome (GOLD analysis project Ga0268298, IMG submission 194462) | Activated sludge microbial communities from WWTP in Nijmegen, Gelderland, Netherland - WWTP Weurt | ecosystem: Engineered > WWTP > Aerobic digester > Activated sludge | place... | reverse complement strand
AAGACGAGGTCGCCCAATGCTTCCTGGGCGTGGTCGGTGATGCCGACGGTGACCGAGCCGTCGGCGTTGAGCAGCATCCATTCGTGGGAGGCGGCGTACTTGAGGTTGGCGGGGACGTTGGACATGGTTATCTCCAGTGGGCAGAAATCAATCGGTAGTGGCGGGCTTTGCATTACGTGCCGTATCGACGACGGCATCTAGTATCTGGGTGACTTCCGGGGGTATCGCGGCAAGCGGGATCGCATCTGCCAGGCCATGATAATCTCGCTTGAAGACGCGCTGGGGGGTATTCATCCGCTCGTAATACAGCTTGAAGAGTGGGTCGAGAAAATCGTCGGTGACCTTGATCTCGTCCCCCCACGGATCGGGCTTGCCCGTCAATGCTAGGGCGTTGACAAGTTCTTTGATGCATTGATTGAGTGTTGCCAGCCGATGCTCTCGCTCGGCGATATCCAACAAGTCGTCACCATTCAAATCCTGGACGACAAATGCTTGTAGGCTTTCGGGCGTCACCAGGTAATTCTCGATCTCGCGGCGCGACCACATTCTTTCCAGCAGTTGGGAACCGGTGTGTAGTTCCCTCTCCAGCCGATCGAACAAGGCAAAACCTACCAGATCGGGCTTGGCCTCGCGCAATCCCTGGAAATGCTCGCGCGCCTCCTGTGGCTTGTTCGATCCGAGGTAAATGACCGGCACGGCATCGTGGAGTACCGTGTTTGCCGGGTGATTCAGTCGTTCCGCCAGCCGCCGGAGAATGGCGAGATCGGTAGATCCTTCCAAGTACAGCATCCAGCCCATCTGCTCGGCCAGGTAATAGTCTGCCATGCGTATGCTTTCCAGGGCTTTCTTCACTTGACCACGGGCTCGGGTATCTATCCGGTGCGGTTTGCCGACAAAGGCAATGACAACGTCCCGTTCGGCCGCTTCCTGCAGGACCACTTCCGAGTGGCTGGCGGCGACGACTTGGGAATTGCTGCTTTCGGCGATGTCGGTGAGCAGATTGTAAACATCGCGCTGGCGCAGGATTTCCAGGTGAGCGTCCGGCTCATCGAGCAGGAGTATGGCGCCGGGATTGGCCAGGAGGAATGAAAGCAGCAGCAAGACCTGCTGACAGCCGCGTCCGGCAGATGAGATATCGAGTGCGATGCCGTTCGCTTCCTTGTAGGTCAGGCTCAACTCCGAACGTTCCGGAATGTAGACCGGATCCTGCAGTTCGATATGGAATAAATGGCGGATATGCCGACACAGGTTCTTCCAGGCAGCATCCTCCTCGCGGTCGAAAAGCTGCCAGCACAGGTTGCGCAATACTTGGGCGGTTTGCCCCTCACCGATCAGAACGCTTATTTCGCCGCGTTCCTTGCGGTGTTCACGTGCTGCCAAGCCGGACATGGGCGGCAGGAAGACAATCGGGTGTTGACCGACGCCGGCCGGAATGCCGCCATTTTCCCCATCCTTCACCCGACAGTAAAAGGATTCCTCATTGGCATAATAGAACTCCAGCGTACAGCGCCAGGGGCGGTCGAGATGGAGGCCTTCGGCCTCCAGCGTGATCAGCACCTTGTCGGTCTTGGGTTTTCCATCGCTGCGGTCGAGTTCGTGAGTATGGAGGTCATTCCAGAGGAGCTTGGCGCTGGGGGTCGGAATAGCGTACAAGTCGCGGCGATTGATTGTCACCCCGGTCCGCTTGGTCCGCGAACTGCCTTCCCGCTTCTCCGTCCAGCGCCGCCGACCGATGTCCCACAGCGCCAGCGCCTGCAAGGCGGTTGTCTTGCCGGAATTGTTTGGCCCGATCAGGACCGACACCGGTCCCAGCTCGATTTCGGCGCTGTGAAGTCGCTTGAAACCTTCAATCCTGAAGCGGGTAATCATGACTATCCTTGCAAGGTTTGGCCGCTCGGCAACTCGCCTGCGGCAATCGGCAAATCGGCATGGATCAGTTTGCCATCGGCGATGGCTTCCATCTGGGCAAGAATCAGGTCGCGGGTGAGGAATTTGCCGTGTGCCTTCTGGTCATGCAGGGCGACGATGGGGAAAGTGGACAGAATGTAGTCGGCTTCTGCGGTCGACAGCCCGTAGAGGTGAAAAAAAAGCGCATCGAGGCGGGCCATGCGCTGTTTGCGGTCGGCGGCGCTCCAGAGGTAAGGCGGCTTGACCGCACCCTGTTCGTCGACGTAGCCGAGGTCACGGGCGAAGGGGGCGAGGTCGTGGGCGGTGTACGAGAGCGCCAGCACTTCGTTGCGGATGAAATCGGCAATCCTGACGCCGCCGATCTCGGCTTCGTAGGCGGCGGGGGCGATGACGGGGATCTGTTCGAGAATGTACCAGTTGAGATGCTGCCCTTGGACCTTCTGACGGGCCAGAAAATCGAAAGCGAAGCTGTTCAGGTTGGCCAGGATCAATACCGCGATTTTGGCATCATCAATTGCCAACAAGGGGAGTGTATTACCGAAGGCGGCGGCGGGCACAATGGCTGCAATCATTGTTCGAACATTGGTGGGGGCTGTAACATCCTTAAGCCCCAGCGCCCATTCACCGGCATGAACCTTGTCAACTTCTTCCTTTGCGACCCAGTATTGCGGCGCCGGATAGCGGTCGGACTGTTCCTTCAAGGCATCCTGAATGCATTCCTGCTGCGCGGCGCGGTGCAGGTTGTCCTTGTTGACCACGACATCGGCGGCGCGATGGTCGTACATCTGCACCATCTTGCCCTCGTAGAGCGGCAGGCAGTTCTCGCCACGTGCTCTTAGAAAGAGGTGCGAGTCGTTGGTCATGTCGAACATGCGAACGTAACGCACCGGCCAGGCGCGCTTTTCGCTGCCGCCGGAGCGGTCAACCAGCACCGGATGGCGGCGGTAGATGGCCAGCGTCAATTCGGCGTCGCGCTGGCTGCGAAAGACGGGAGCGGCGCCGGTGTTGGGGTTGAGGAGCAGGAAATCGGCGCCGGAAAGGTGCAAGACACGTTGCGGCTCAGCCAGTTCGGCCACGTCATGCAGGTAGAAAGCGGAGCGCGTCTGCGGAAAGCGCCGACCGTCGTTGCCGAAGACCAGGGTGCAAAACTTGAAGCTGGCATGAACATCGGGGAAGAAGACCTTGCGGTTCTCAAAGTCATAGAGCGCGGCGAGCCGGCTACCCCGGCCCTCAACCGCTTCGCTCAGCGTACGGAAGAACGGCGCCGCGCCCTTGTCGGCGGCGATGCCGGAGGGACAGAGCAGGCCGACGATGCCGTTATCCATCGCCAGCGCGGCGGCGCGCTCGACGAACAGGCTGTAGAGGTTGGTGTCGCCGCCGGAGAGCAGCGGAAAATCTCCGCATTCGCGCAGCACGCGGGCGCCGGCTTCGGCGGCTTCCTGCGCCGCCTGGTAGTCGCGCCAGAGGCGGGTCTTGCGCCTGGCTTCCTGTTCGATCAGCGCCTTGCGGTCGGCGGCGCGCGCTTGCAGGGCAATGGCCGGTTTGCGCTCGGCAAACCATTCGACTTGCTGCAACTTGATGCGATCCCAGGGCGGATTGCCGATCAGCGCGTCGAAGCCGCCCTGACCGTTCTGCCAGACGGTGGGGAAGGCCGTCTGCCAATGAAAGAAACGCTCGCGGCGGGCCAGCATGAAAATGCGGTTCAGGAGCGCGTTGACCGCAAGCAGTGTTTCATCGCTTTCGTCCTCGCCGCCTACGCGACCGCTTTCGGCGACCAGACTGAGGTTGTACCGGCCCGAGAAGAGTTCGGCGAGCCCCGCCTGGATGGCCTCGTCCTTGAGCTTTGCCGGCTTGGCCGTCGGCCAGCCGGGAACGATCCAGCGCAAGCCTCGCCAGAAGTCGAGCAGAGCATGGATGGGACGCAGGCAGGAGTGCGCCTCGTCGGCCAGGCGCTTCGACTCGTGGGCTTCGGCAATACTGGTGTCGGTCAGTTCGGCGACCGATTCCAGGCTTTGCGCGGCGATGGTCAGGCGCGTGATTTCGCCTTCCTGGAACAGGGTGCCGAGCTTGGCCAGCCCGGAGCGCACGGCGGCGATCGATTCGCCGTGCAGGGAATCGCCGCATTGCAGGTGATGGTCGAGAAACGAAAGTGGCGCGCCGACCGTGAAGGTGTGCAGCCAAAGGCCGACCTTGGCCAGCTCGACGGCCATCGGGTTCTTGTCTACGCCGAAGACGACGCGCTTGAGGATCATCCGCCGGATGATGTGGCGGTCGTCGAGTTGCCGGCGGTCGATGGCCCAGCCATGTTCGTCGGCGGCGTTGAGTATGCGCCGGCGAATGTCGGCGATACGAATGACCATGGGCGATGACCATGGGCGACCTTGTTCTTCGAGGTGAGCGGCGAAGGCGCAGGCATTGACCGCATTGGCCGCGCCCTGCGCCGCTTCAAGCGCCCGGTCGGCCAGCCAGTCGACCAGCGCGACGAGGAAATGACCGCTGCCCATCGCCGGATCGCAAATCTTGAGCGACAGAAACCGACTCGCCGGATCGGCGGCGTCAAGGCGGTCCCATTCGTAGGGCTTGAGTTCCGTCTTCTTGCGGTACTTGTTGAGCAGGGTGTCGAAAGCGGCTTGCCTTTCGGTCAGCAGGCGGCCGACTGCTTCGTCGAGAATCAGGCGCACCAGCGCATCGTGCGTGTAGTAACTGCCGCTGCCTTTACGGGCAAAGCTGGCCTTGTTCACCCGCAACTCGCCTTCTTCATGTTCCAGGCGGTATTCGAGCAGGCGTTCATAGACGCTGCCCAAATGGATGACCGACAGGTCGCGGTAGTTGATGCGCGCCTTGAGCAGGTCTTCGGTGCGCCGCGAGAGGGCGTCGATGATTGGCGCGAGCCGCGCATCGGGCAGCTTGACGCGGGCCAGGATGGCCGAACGCCCGTGATCGAACAGGCCGCCGTTGTAGGCGGGCATGCCAAGCGTGTCATCGCCTTCGGCGACGAGGGTGAACAGGTTGCCGAGCTGGCTCCAATAATTGTGGATGCGGCTGGCCAAGGCTTTGCCCTTGTCTATGGCTTCGGCAATCTGGTCGCGTAGCAGGGTCAGCGAGTAATCCGCATAGCGCGCATCGGCAACTGGCAGCAGTCGCCGGTCTTCGGCGTAGAACAGGAAGAGCAGGCGGTAGAGCAGGACCAGCGCGGCTTCACGCAAATCGTCCAGATAGGCGGAAGCGTACTCGCCGCGACGGTCTTTCTCTGCCTGTCGGTCTTCGGCGGCAATGGCGGCGCAGAGAGCCGGGAATATTTCGCTAAAGACGCGCTGGCCCAGGTGTGCGGAAACGGTTTCTTCGTAGCGCCGCGCTTCGGCCAGGGCAATGGCATGGAAGGTTCGTCGTTCGCTGTCCCAGGGCTGCGGCAGGAAGGCGTTGCGCCCGAAAAAGAGAAGAAACAGCCTGAGGCCGTGCCGTGTCTCAAAATCGTCGAGTTCGGCCGGGATGCCGCCGACGCCGAGCAAGGCCGCGAGATTGATCTCGAAGAAATCTTCGGCGCGGGAGCGGGCATCTTGCCAGTAGAGCCGCCATACCGCGCCATTGGTCAGGATGCCCCACTTGACCGCCCGGTCGCTCATGACGTCGGCGCGCGACAGGTAGCGCAGCATCTGCGTGGAGGGGGTGCCGAAATCGAAGCGCTTGCGGGCCTTCGCGCCGGCGGCCTCTTCCCGCCTGTCAAGCGGGCGCAGCCAGCGCTTGGCTTCAAGCAGGGCTATCCCGTGCCTGGAGCGCTGATCGTCGGTTACGGCAAGGGCGCGTTTCTTTGCTTCCTGATTGGGGAAGAGCAGGAAATCCGGAACATCCTCTCGTCCGCTTTCCGAGAGGTTGACTTGGGAAATCCAGCCGTCCCGCCAGCCCAACCTGTCGATGACAGGCGCGACCAGTTCATCCTCGGTTTGTGCTTCGTTCAGAGTGCTGTCCGTGTTGAAACCGGAGAAATGGCTTTGCAGATCGGCGATGAAGGTGTCGATCTCACTTTCCGCCAAGGCTTGCCAAGCCTCGGTTTCGGCGATGCCGCGCAGCAGGAAGTCGGAAGAAAACAGTTGGCCTTGCATGAGGTCAGCTTTCTTCCGGGATAAAGGGGTTGAGCAGGGGGATGCCGCAGCCGTCGAAATCGCGAACGTTGCGGGTGACCAGGGTGAGGCCGTGGGCCTGTGCGGTGCCGGCGATCAGCATGTCGGCCTGCTCGCGCACGAGGCCCCGACGTTTGAAGCTTCCGCGAAGATTGCCGGCACGGGTCGCGATGTCGGAAGTGACCGGGTAGCAGGTCTCGCCGGCAAAGAATGCACTCATGAAGGCTTCGATCCTCCGCGACGGGTTGGCCGCCAGTCCGTTGCAGATTTCCTCGATGGTCACAACGCTGATCCCGTGCGTCGTGACTTGGCCCGCCCAGGCGAGCACGTCGGCATTCGGGTGAACGCGGGCAAGCTCGCTGACGATGTTGGTGTCGAGCAGGAAATTCACGGCCGGCCGGACTCTGGCGAATCGGCGAGCAAGCCTTCTTCCTCCAGCATTTGCGCGAAAGCATTGGGGCGCGTGGTGCGCGGCGGGATGTCGAGGCCATCGCGACCCTCCTCCTGCAGGATGCGGTGCAGTTCCGCGAACGACTCGGCGAGCGTTTTGCGCGGTTGCACATCGTTCGCGGCTTTCCACGCCCGATACGCCGCCAGTTCGTCCGCAGCAATCACCGCCGCCACCGGCCGGTTGCGGTTATAGATCACTTGTGGTTCGCGGGCGGCTTCACGGATGATTTCCGAGAGACGCTGCTTGGCTTGGGCGACGTTCCAGTTCATGGCAGGCCCCTTTTGTGTCTATTTAATATGCCCATTATAGACATATAAAATGATTCTAAAGCTTCAGACCAAGCTCTTGCCGTTGCGTGCGAATACGGGTTTGACGACCCTGGCCTTGAGCAGTTTGCCACGGATGTCGACGTCGACCTCGTCGCCGATGGCGACGCCCAGCGGCAGGCGGGCGAGGGCGATGGATTGCTGGAGCGTGGGCGAGAAACTGCCTGAAGTTATCTCTCCAATTCCCTGTTTTGTAATGACTGTTTGATGTCCACGCAGCACGCCCCTGTCGAGCAGGATGAGGCCGAGGAACTGCTTTTGCTGGCCTGCCGCGGTCAACGCCGATCTTCCGACGAAATCGCGGTCGCCGTGCATGGCGACAGTCCAGGCAAGACCGGCGTCGAGCGGCGAGACGGTTTCATCCATGTCCTGGCCGTAGAGGTTCATGCCGGCTTCGAGGCGGAGCGTGTCACGGGCGCCAAGGCCGCAGGGAGCGACGCCGACGTCCTTGAGATTCTGCCAAATTACTTGAGCTTCCTTCGCTGGAAGCATGATTTCAAAGCCGTCTTCTCCGGTGTAGCCGGTGCTGGCGATGAAGTACCGGTCGACTTCGGCGGCGAAAAAAGGCTTCAGGCTTTCGGTCGCTGTCCTGACCTGCGGCAGCACCCGCCAGACCTTCGCACGCGCGTTGGGGCCCTGCACGGCGATGATGGCGAGCGCGTCGTCGCCTTCGCGGCGCGGGGTGATCGTCACGTCCAACTGCCATTCGACCGCTTTGGCCCGCATCCACGCCAGGTCCTTCTCGGCGGTGCCGGCGTTGATGACGATGCGGAAGCGCGTTTCGCCCAGGAAGTAGATGATCAGGTCGTCGATGACGCCGCCGGCGTCGTTGAGCATGGCGGAGTAGAGCGCCTTGCCGGAAGCCTGCAACTTGGCGACATCGTTGGCGACGAGACGGGAGAGGAAAGCGCGGCAGTCGGGGCCGGCGATATCGGCCGGACACATGTGCGACACGTCGAACATGCCGCAGTCCTTGCGCACGGCATGGTGCTCCTCGATCTGCGAACCGTAGTGGACGGGCATGTCCCAGCCACCGAAATCGACCATCCGGGCGGCGAGCGCGCGGTGGGCGGCATTGAGCACTGTTTTTCTCAGCATATCAATCCTTTGCGTACGTTAGTTAACGTCGATTCTGGAAACGAAAAAGAGGTGAAACGAAAGAACGGTTTCTTGCGCTTCACCCCTCTGTCCTCGATACCTGAGAGATTTGCCCCATCGGTGGATGGCGACCGCGACGGTCTTCACCACTCTCCAGAGTTGCAGCAGCCAGGCTACTGATTCCGCGGTCCTTTTGCCTGAGCGTTTTCGGGTGGATTTGCGCCTTCGGCGGCAGCTCGCGCTGCGCTCTCCCACGGAACGCAGGCACTATATCGGGATGCCGGCATCCGGGCAACCTGCTGCTCCGCCCAAGGCGACCGCGCCTGGATGTGTCGCCAGCACCGGCAGGAATCCGGTTGCCGGCGAGGGGTCATGACGAGCCTGGCGAACTCGAATCTGGCCTGAACTCGAATTTTTCTGTGGGAATGCCGCCGACCGCAGCCCTTGCCGGGTTGCCGGACCGCGCCACGGCTGCGGCCTGCCAGATGCGGCGAACTGGCCAGCATCGCGCTGCCGCGTTCAGCGGCGGGCGGGCGGAACGAAAACACGGCCTGCCACATGAGCGGCAGGCCGTGCCGAGGCGTCCAGGGTCAGATGACGCCCTGGGCGAGCATCGCTTCGGTCACCTTGACGAAGCCGGCGATGTTGGCGCCATTCACATAGCTCACCGAACCGTCGGGGCGCCGGCCATGGGTCAGGCAGGCCTCGTGGATGTTGCACATGATTTCATGCAGGCGGGAATCCACCTCGTCGCGACCCCAGGAGAGGCGCATTGCATTCTGGCTCATTTCCAGGCCGGAAGTGGCGACACCGCCGGCATTGCTGGCCTTGCCCGGTGCGTAGAGCACGCCCTGGCTTTCGAAGACCTTGACCGCCTCGATGGTGGAGGGCATGTTGGCGCCTTCGGCGACGCAGAGGACGCCGTTCCTGACCAGGAGCTCGGCATCCTTGCCATCGATTTCATTCTGTGTGGCGCAGGGCAAGGCGATGTCGACCGGGACGTGCCAGGGTTTGGTGTCGGCCAGGAAGTCAACCTTGACGCGCTTGGCGTAGTCGCTGACGCGCCCATAGTGATGGTTCTTGACTTCCATCAGTTCGGCCAGCTTCTCCGGGGTGAAGCCGTCTTCGTCAACGACGGTGCCGCTGGAGTCCGAGGCCGTGACCACCTTGGCGCCCAGCTCCATGGCCTTTTCGATCGCGTACTGGGCGACATTGCCCGAACCCGAGATGCTGACCCGGGCGCCTTCGAAGCTGCGGCCCTTCAGCTTGAGCATTTCCGTGGCGAAGTACACCGTGCCGTAGCCGGTGGCTTCCGGGCGGATCAGCGAGCCGCCGTATTCCAGGCCCTTGCCGGTGAACACGCAATCGACCTTGTTGCTGAGCTTCTTCATCATCCCGACGATATAGCCGATTTCACGCCCGCCAACGCCGATGTCGCCGGCCGGAACGTCGGTATCCGAACCGACATGGCGGAACAGTTCGCTGGTGAAGGCCTGGCAGAAGCGCATCACTTCCGCGGGGCTCTTGCCCTTGGGGTCGAAGTCGGAACCGCCTTTGGCGCCGCCCATCGGCAGGGTGGTCAGCGCGTTCTTGAGGGTCTGTTCGAAGGCCAGGAACTTGAGGATGGAGAGGTTCACCGAGGGATGGAAGCGCAGGCCGCCCTTGTAGGGGCCGATCGCCGAGCTGTGCTGGATACGGTAACCACGATTGACCTGCACATCGCCATGATCATTGACCCAGGAGACACGGAAGGTGATGACGCGCTCCGGCTCGACCAGCCGTTCGAGCAGGCCTTGCTCGGCATAGCGCGGATGCTTCTGGATGACGGGCCAGAGGCTTTCCATGACCTCGGTGACCGCCTGCAGGAACTCGGGCTGTCCCGGGTTGCGCTCGGCAACATAGGCAAGGAAGTCGTCAACGGAGGCGTATTTCATGATGTTATCCCGTATGCGTGAGGGGGTTGAAGGGGACGCGATTCTACTGCATTTGCGGGTTGTCTTCAGGCTCTTTTTTTTCATGGGTCCGGATGCAGCGCAAGGCGAGGCGGGCGCCGGCGGCCTTCATGGTAAACTGCGGTTTTGTCGAGCATCCGCAAGCCGTGTCTCCAGCCAATTTCGATTTCCATTGCCACTCGGTCGTTTCCGACGGCCTGCTGGCGCCGCAGGACGTGGCGCGGCGGGCGGCGGCCAACGCGGTCGACCTCTGGGCATTGACCGATCACGACGATCTCGGCGGTCTGGCGAGCGCCCGCGAGGCGGCCGAGGAGGCCGGCATGGGATTTGTCCCGGGTGTCGAGATATCGATCGAGTGGCGAGGCGCGCCGATTCATATCGTCGGCCTCGGTTTCGATCCGGCGGATCGCGGTCTGACCGGCGGGCTCGATGAACTGCGCAGCGGCCGCATCGAGCGCGCCAGGCGGATGGGCGCGGCGCTGGAGGCGATCGGTATTCCCGGCGTCTATGAAGGGGCGCTGTGTTTCGTGACCAATCCGAGCCTGATTTCACGCGCCCATTTCGGCCGTTATCTGGTTTCGATCGGCATCGCTCGCGACATGGCCGGCGTCTTTCAGCATTACCTGACTCCGGGCAAGCCAGGCTACGTCGATCATCGCTGGGCGACGTTGCAGGAGGCGATCGGCTGGATCGTCGGCGCCGGCGGCGTGGCGGTGGTGGCGCATCCCGGGCGCTACCGGATGTCCGGCGGCGAGATGCGCCGCTTCCTCGACGAATTCAAGGACCTCGGCGGGCTGGGGCTCGAGGTCACCTGCGGCAGCCATTCGCCCGACCAGGTGATGCATTTCGCCAGGCTGGCCCGGCACTACGCCTTTCACGCCTCGCGCGGCTCGGATTTTCACGGGCCGGAGGAGAGCTATGTCGATCTCGGCAGGTTGCCGCAACTGCCGGAAGACCTCAAGCCGGTCTGGCGCCTGGTGACCTGAGACATGGCCCGCATCGTCAATATTCATCCGGAGTCCCCGCAGCATCGCCTGCTGGCGCAGGCGGCGGAGTTCATCCGCGATGGCGGCGTCGTCGCGCTGCCGACCGATTCGTGCTACGCGCTGGGCTGTCAGCTCGGCGACAAGGAGGCGATGGACCGCATCCGCCTGATCCGCCAGATCGGCGAGCGCCATCACCTGACGCTGATGGTGCGCGACCTGTCGGAAATCGCCCATTTCGCCCGCGTCGACAACGCCCAGTACCGCCTGCTCAAGGCGGCCACGCCTGGCAGCTACACCTTCATCCTCGAAGGCACCAAGGAACTGCCGCGCCGGGTCATGCACCCCAGGCGCAAGACGATCGGCCTGCGGGTTCCCGATCATCCGGTCGCGCTCGCCATGCTTCAGGAGTTGAACGAACCGCTGCTGACGACGACCCTGCAGTTGCCGGGCGACGAAGCGCCGCTGACCGAGGGCTGGGAGATCCAGGATCGCCTGCACGACCAGATCGAACTGATTCTCGACGCCGGCCATTGCGGCACCGAGCCGACCACCATCATCGACCTGACCGGCCGGGCGCCCGAACTGATCCGCGCCGGCCGCGGCGCGCTCGCGCCGTTCGGGCTGGACTAGACATGGACATCAACGCGCTGATCCAGACCATCGCCATCGCCGCGCTGCCGGTGATCTTCGCCATCACCCTGCACGAGGCGGCGCACGGGTACGCCGCGCGCCACTTCGGCGACCCGACGGCCTGGCAGATGGGGCGCATCAGCCTCAACCCGTTGCGCCATGTCGATCCGGTCGGCACCATCCTGATTCCCGCGGCCATCCTGCTGTTTTCCGGCGGCACCTTCCTGTTCGGCTACGCCAAGCCGGTGCCGGTCGATTTCAGCCGTTTGCGCAACCCGAAGCAGGACATGTTCTGGGTCGCCGCCGCCGGTCCTGGCGCCAACCTGTTCATGGCCTTCTGCTGGGCTTTCATGCTCAAGCTGGCCTGGCTGCTGCCGGGCAACGTGTTCACGCTGCCGCTCTCCGAGATGAGCAAGGTCGGCATCATCGTCAATTGCGTGCTGATGGTGCTCAACCTCCTGCCGCTGCCGCCGCTCGACGGCGGGCGCATCGCCGTCAGCCTGCTGCCGCACGGACTGGCCTGGAAATTCGCGAAGCTCGAGCGCTGGGGCTTTCCGATCCTGCTGCTGCTCCTGTTCACCGGTATCCTCGGCGCGGTCATGAATCCCCTGGTGATACTGGCTGCGCGGGCCATCGAATCGATTTTTGGGCTTTACTGATCACAACCATGTACGCAGAACGTGTCCTTTCCGGCATGCGCCCCACCGGGTCGCTGCACCTCGGCCATTACCACGGGGTCCTCAAGAACTGGGTCCGGCTCCAGCACGAATACCCCTGCCTCTTCTTCGTCGCCGACTGGCACGCGCTGACCACCCATTACGACGATCCACAAGGCATCGAGCAGGCGACCTGGGAGATGGTCATCGACTGGCTGGCGGCCGGGGTCGACCCCGGCCAGGCCACCCTGTTCATCCAGTCGAAGGTGCCGGAGCACGCGGAACTGCACCTGCTGCTGTCGATGATGACGCCGCTCGGCTGGCTGGAACGGGTGCCGACCTACAAGGACCAGCAGGAAAAACTGGAAAACAAGGATCTGTCCACCTACGGTTTCCTCGGCTACCCGCTGCTGCAGGCGGCCGACATCCTGATCTACCGCGCCGACAAGGTGCCGGTGGGCGAGGACCAGGTGCCGCACATCGAGTTTTCGCGCGAAATCGCCCGCCGCTTCAACCACCTCTATGGCCGTGCGCCGGGCTTCGAGGCCAAGGCGCGCGAAGCGGTCCGGAAACTGGGCAGCAAGAGGGCCAGGCTGTACGAGGAGCTGCGCGTCCGCTTCCAGCAGGAAGGCGACCGCGACGCCATCGAGCAGGCCAGAGCCATCCTCGACGAAACGCAGCATCTGTCGCTGGGCGACCGCGAGCGCCTGTTCGGCTTTCTCGAAGGCACCGGCAAGATGATCCTCGCCGAGCCCGGCGCACTGCTGACCGAGGCCTCGAAAATGCCGGGTCTGGACGGGCAGAAGATGTCCAAGTCATACGGCAACACGATCACGCTGCGGGAATCCGCGGACTCGGTCACGAAGAAGGTCCGCAGCATGCCGACCGACCCCGCCCGCGTGCGCCGCACCGACCCCGGGGAGCCGGCCAGGTGTCCGGTCTGGCAGCTGCACCAGGTCTATTCCGATGCGCAGTGCAAGGAATGGGTGCAGCACGGGTGCCGCAGCGCCGGCATCGGCTGCCTCGACTGCAAACAACCGGTGATCGACGGCATCCTGCGCGAGCAGGCGCCGATGCGCGAGCGGGCGCAGGTCTATCTGGATGATCCAGGGCTGATCCGCAACATCCTCGCCGACGGCTGCGAGAAGGCGCGCGAGCTCGCCCGCGAGACGATGCGCGACGTGCGCGAGTCGATGGGCCTGGAGTATCACTGATGCACAGGGAGGCGCAGAAGCGCCGCCGCCGACCCGGCCCGCCTTGCCGGGGCCGGACCCGCGTTCCGGCCGGATGAACATGGACCTCGCGGTCGACCTTTCCCGGGAGGCGTTTTCCGAGCCGGTGGCACGCATCTACGGTGAGCCGCTCGAGCAATTGCCGCAGGATCTCTACATCCCGCCGGATGCGCTGGCGATCATGCTCGACGCCTTCGAGGGCCCGCTCGACCTCTTGCTCTACCTGATCCGCAAGGCCAACGTCGATATTCTCGACATCCCGATGGCGCCACTGACCCGCCAGTATCTCGACTACATCGAGAGCATGCGCGCCAGCAACCTCGAACTGGCCGCCGATTACCTGGTGATGGCGGCGATGCTGATCGAGATCAAGTCGCGCATGCTGTTGCCGCGCCCGAAGGCGGGCGCCGGCGACGAGGCGGAGGATCCGCGCGCCGAGCTCGTCCGTCGCCTGATGGAATACGAGCAGATGAAGCTGGCCGGGGTCAGGCTCAACGAGCTGCCGCAGGCCGAGCGCGAGTTCTTCTGGGTCGAGACGCTGGTCGAGAAGTCGCTGTACGTCCGCTTGCCCGAGGTGTCGCTCGAGGATCTCCGGCTGGCCTGGCTGGCCGTCGTGCGCCAGGCCAGCCTGAACAAGCATCACCGGATCGGCCGCGAGGAACTGTCGGTGCGCGAGCACATGGGGATCATTCTCCGGGTCTTGCGCGAGCGCGGAGGTTTCGTGCAGTTCGAAACGATGTTCGATCCGGGCATGGGGGTGCCTGGGCTGGTCGTTCATTTCCTGGCGATGCTCGAGCTGGCCCGCGAAAAGCTGGTCGAATTCAGTCAATCCGAGGCTTTTCAGCCGATTTACCTGCGAGTGCATCAAGGTGGAAGCGAGTCTGGTCAAGAAAGTGCTTGAAGCGGCATTGCTCGCTGCCCGTGAGCCGATGACGCCGCTCGAGCTGCGCAAGATGTTCGACGAGGAGCTGGCGCCCGACGTTCTGCGCAGGCTGCTCGACGAACTGCGCGAGGAATGGTCCGAGCGGCCGGTCGAGCTGATCCAGCTCGCCTCGGGCTGGCGCTTCCGGACGCGTGCCGAATTCCTTCCCTACCTCGAGCGGCTGAACCCCGAAAAGCCGCCGAAATACTCGCGGGCGATGCTGGAGACGCTGGCCATCATCGCCTACCGGCAGCCGGTGACGCGCGGCGACATCGAGGAGATCCGCGGCGTCGCCGTCAATACGAATGTCGTCAAGACGCTCGAGGAGCGCGGCTGGATCGATGTCGTCGGTCATCGCGACACGCCCGGCAGGCCGGCGCTGTTCGCGACGACGAAGAAATTTCTCGACGATCTCGGGCTGCGCAGCGTCAGCGAGCTGCCGCCGCTCGAACAGATCAGTCAGACACTGGAACCCGATCATGAAAACTAAACGCACGCCTTCCCGTCCATCGCCGTCGGCAGGTTCGGAAAATCGCCGGGAAAAGGCGGTCGACCGCACCCGTCCCCAAAGGGATGGCGCTCCGGCCAGGGCGGCGAAGGTCGCCAGGGCGCCAGCGGCAGGCGGCGCTGCCACGCCGGGGAAGGGCGCGCCGCGCCGCCCCGCCCCGCCTGCCGGAGCGGCTCCGGAAGCGGCCGCGCCGCGCCGCAAGCCGGCCCCCAATACGGGAGGGCGGGCGAATCGCGGCAGCATTGCCCGCGATGGCCGGCCGCTGGCCGAAGCCCGGCCGGAACGTCTGCAGAAGGTGCTGGCGCAGGCCGGCATCGGTTCGCGCCGCGAAATGGAGGAGTGGATCGCCGCCGGCCGGATCAGCGTCAATGGCGTGACCGCCCGGCTGGGGCAGAGCGTGGCGCCGACCGACAAGATCAAGATCGGCGGCCGTCTGGTGAATGTCCGCTTCACGACGACCAAGACGCCGCGCGTCGTCATGTACCACAAACCGGAAGGCGAAATCGTCTCGCGCGACGATCCCGAGGGGCGGCCTTCGGTGTTCGCCGCGCTGCCGCGCATCCGCGGCGGGCGCTGGATCGCCGTCGGCCGCCTCGATTTCAATACCTCCGGCCTGCTGCTGTTCACCACCTCGGGCGAGCTGGCCAACCAGCTGATGCACCCGAGCTCGGAACTGGTCCGCGAGTACGCGGTGCGCGTTCTCGGGGAGCTGACGCGCGAGACGCAGCAGCGCCTGCTCGACGGTGTCGATCTCGAGGATGGTCCCGCCAGCTTCGCCAGCATCGAGGAAGCCGGGGGCGAGGGGGCCAACCGCTGGGTTCGCGTGACCCTGTTCGAAGGGCGCAACCGCGAGGTGCGCCGCATGTTCGAGGCGGTCGGGTGCACGGTGAGCCGTCTGATCCGGATTCGCTACGGCCCGTTCGCCCTGCCGCCGCAGCTCAAGCGGGGCCAGGTGCGCGAACTGGAGGAGGGCGAAGTCAGGGCTTTCCAGGGCCAACTGGGGAAAGCGAACAAGCCGGCGGCGCCGCGGGACGGTGCAAAAGTCTCGCAGACCGATTTACCGGGGCGAGCAAACCCGTTATAATCCCCCGGTTTGTTCCTCCCGTCGTTTCCGGCGGGGCATCTTTTCCGTGAGATGGGCGTTTCGCCCAT
>Ga0268298_10003519_pt1 | contig 15940 bp, 10 predicted proteins | sample WWTPWeurt_MetaG_FD_194462 | JGI IMG/M metagenome (GOLD analysis project Ga0268298, IMG submission 194462) | Activated sludge microbial communities from WWTP in Nijmegen, Gelderland, Netherland - WWTP Weurt | ecosystem: Engineered > WWTP > Aerobic digester > Activated sludge | place... | reverse complement strand
GCACCGCAGCGGGGTCACGTCCTTCACCTGCTTGCTTGCGCAGCTCGTGCCTGCCGCGTTGTCTTGTCTTCGAACCCATATCGATCTCCAAGTGGTTGACCCAGGGAGCCAGCCGGGGTCGATGGCCAACCTGGAACACGGCGTTGGGGCACGCCGCTTCGAGGTGTTCCGTCTCGAAGCGGCGCGGAGGCGAAGAGCGGTGTCCACATCCGGAGGGCCTCGGTGCCGGAAGGGTTCGTCCAAAGGTGCGGCCGAGCTGGCCGCTGGAGGTCTTAAAAAATCAAAAGCTGCCCGGACGACACGCGCGCGTTTCCGTGCGAGGTCATCGATGCGCTCATGGCGCAGACCGCGCAGCCGCCTGACTTCGAAGTCAGGGCTGCGGCGGCGACCAGGTTCACCTGGTCATGCAGTGGGCAAGCGAAGGTGATCCCTCGGCTCCTGCTGGACGCGCCCCCTTCCACCGAGGGCGTGCAGGGTCACGGTGGTCTTCGGCCGGCATGCTGCGAAGTGCAGCGCGTGCCGGGCGAACGCCCGCAAGGGCAGTGGTCGTGACGAGGGAATTCAGAGGATCGCAACGCGAACGCATTGCGGAGTGTGGCTGCAGGTGCTCGCGGGCGAGCCTGGCAGCGCATCGCATCTCGGGGATGCGGATCGGAGGGAGGGATGGGGGCCGCGTCTTGCACGGCCGCGTAGTCAAGCTACGCGATGGAAGTGCGGGTCACGACCGCTAACGGCTGCTTCAGCGTCTGAGCGCTCGGTGGCAGCGTCCGGCCTGCTGTTGACTTGACGTCCTGCTGCAGGCACCGCAGGGCTAATCGAGAGTTGACCGCAAGCGCGCCCGTGATGTCAACAGCGCCGAAAACGCGGCGCATGTTCATCGGGCAGGAACCGACCACTTGATCCGGGCAGGATTGCAATTAGGTGCGACAAGATGCCTTGCGGCGCTCACGATGCCGTCTTCCCCTCGGGCTTGACCTTCTTCTGCCATGCCTCTAGTTGGGCGCGGACGAGGCTCGCAGAATGGGGCGGCTTCGTGCTCGGACGTGTGCGGCAGCAGGGCCCTGGCGAGGTGCTCGCTGGCCGAAGGCAAGTCCCATGGCAGCCGGACATTTCGACCGGGCCAAGCCTCGAAATGGGCCGCCAAGCCCCTCGGGCCGACTCCCGGCGTTGCTAGACTGCCTCGCCGTTCACCCTTACCGGCAGCACAAGAAGACAAGCCCGAATGATCGACGACCTGAAGAAGACCCTCTGGGCCACCGCCGACAAGCTGCGCGCCAACATGGACGCGGCCGAGTACAAGCACCTGGTGCTGGGCCTGATCTTCCTGAAGTACATCTCCGACACCTTCCAGGCCCGCCGTACCGAACTGACAACGCGCTTCGCCGACCCGGCCGACGAGTACCACCTCGACAGCGCCACGCCCGCCGACATCGCCGCCGAGTTGGAAGACCGCGACTACTACCGCGAGGCCAACGTCTTCTGGGTGCCCGAGGCGGCGCGCTGGGAGGCCATCCGCGCCGCAGCCAAGCAGACGGACATCGGCAAGCGCATCGACGATGGCTTAAGCCTCATCGAGGCCGAGAACCCCAAGCTCAAGGGCATCCTCGACAAGCGCTTCGCCCGCGCCCAGCTGCCCGATGGCAAGCTGGGCGAGCTGGTGGACCTGATCTCCACCATCGGCTTCGGCGAGAGCGCAGCCACCGCGCGCGACGTGCTGGGCCAAGTGTACGAATACTTCCTTGGCATGTTCGCCAGCGCCGAGGGCAAGCGCGGCGGCCAGTTCTACACGCCGCGCAGCATCGTCAAGACGCTGGTGGCCGTGCTGGCGCCGCATCACGGCAAGGTGTACGACCCGTGCTGCGGCAGCGGCGGCATGTTCGTGCAGAGCGAGGAGTTCATCCTCAGCCACGGCGGCAAGCTGGGCGACGTGGCCATCTTCGGCCAGGAGGCCAATCCCACCACCTGGCGGCTGGCCGCGATGAACCTGGCCATCCGCGGCATCGACTTCAACCTGGGCCGCGAGCCGGCTGACACCTTCACGAAGAACCAGTTCCCTGATCTGCGCGCCGACTTCATCCTGGCCAACCCGCCGTTCAACATCAGCGACTGGTGGCACGCCAGCCTGTCGGGCGATGCTCGTTGGGAGTACGGCGACCCGCCGCAGGGCAACGCCAACTACGCCTGGCTGCAGCACATGCTGTGGCACTTGAAGCCTGGTGGACGCGCCGGCATCGTGCTGGCCAACGGCAGCATGAGCAGCAGCCAGAACAACGAAGGTCAGATCCGCGCGGCGATGGTCGATGCCGACGTGGTGGAGGTGATGATTGCACTGCCGGGACAATTGTTTTTCAACACGCAGATTCCGGCCTGCCTGTGGTTCTTGGTGAAGGACAAGCGGCATCACCGGGGTGAGGTACTGTTCATTGACGCTCGCAAGCTGGCCACGATGATCAGCCGGGTGCAGTGCGAGCTGAAGGACGAGGTGATCGAGCGCATCGCCGGCACTGTGGCCGCATGGCGCGGTGATGCAAGCGCTGGTGAGTACGCTGACACGCCTGGCTACTGCCGCAGCGTGAAGCTCGCAGAGATTGCCGAGCACGGGCATGTGCTGACGCCGGGGCGCTACGTCGGCGCGGAGGCCGTCGAGGATGACGGCGAGGGCTTCGAAGCCAGGATGCAGGCGCTGACCGAGAAACTCGGTGAGCAGATGGCTAAGGGGGCCGAGCTAGATGCAGTGATTCGGCGGAAGCTCGGGGGGCTCGGGTATGAGTTCTGAGTGGCGCTCTGGCCGTCTCGGCGACTTCATCGAGTTGAAGCGCGGATACGACCTCCCTCAGGGCAAGAGACGGTCTGGTGCTGTGCCCCTAGTGTCGTCATCGGGTGTCACCGACTCGCACGACCAGGCGATGGCGCCCGGGCCCGGTGTTGTCACTGGCCGCTACGGAACGATCGGGCAAGTCTTCTTCGTTGAGCAGGACTTTTGGCCGCTGAACACCACGCTCTATGTTCGCGACTTCAAAGGCAATGATCCGAAGTTCATCAGCTACTTCCTGCGGACGCTCGACTTTTCTGCGTACTCGGATAAGGCTGCAGTACCGGGTCTGAATCGAAACCATCTGCACGAGGCGTCAGTTGCACTTCCAGAGTTGAATGTGCAGAAGACGATTGCGGCCTGCTTGGGATCGCTCGACGACCGTATCGCCCTTCTGCGCGAAACCAACTCCACCCTCGAAGCCATCGCGCAGGCGCTGTTCAAGTCGTGGTTCGTCGACTTCGATCCCGTCCGCGCCAAGAGCCGAGGCCTCGCGCCGGCTGGCATGGATGAAGCCACGGCTGCATTGTTTCCGGATGCGTTCGAGGAGTCAGCGCTCGGCACGGTACCGCGCGGGTGGCGGATTCTTCGAGTGGAGGACCTTGCCGAGCGAATTGGAATGGGACCCTTTGGCTCAAACATCAAGGTCGAGACGTTTGTCGAATCGGGCATCCCAGTACTGAATGGAGCAAATGTTCAGTGCGCGCTTCTGGAGGACCTGAACTTCAGGTTTGTCACTGAGGAACACGCCACTCGGCTCCGCAACTCCTGTGTGCATGCCGGCGACATCGTTCTGACCCATCGTGGAACGCTCGGACAGGTCTCGCTCGTACCCGATGATTCAAAGTACCCGGAATACGTGCTGTCCCAAAGCCAGTTCTTCTTGCGATGCGCTCCCTCGGTCATGGAGCCCGAGTGGATGCTCTACTTCCTTCGCTCGCCGATGGGTCAGCACCTCCTATTGGCGAACGCATCCCAGGTTGGAGTTCCCTCCATCGCCCGGCCGTCCAGCTACTTGCGCTCCATGAGACTTGTCGTGCCGCCGATCGGTATCGTGAGCCGCTTCGCCGAAGTGGCGCGCTCTATGCACCGGGTGGTCGTCAGCAATCGGGACCGAGGGCATACGCTATCCAACCTCCGCGACGCACTTCTTCCGCGTCTGATTTCTGGTCAACTCCGGCTACCTGACGCCGTGGAAGTGGACGCAGCGCTCGCGTAGCGCCGCGATCTACCGCTTCGGCCCGAAGACCTTCACGAACTCGGTGTGCTTCGCCTCACGCCACGTCGCGGTAAGGTCTCCATTGCGCTCCAGCGCGTCGTAGATCTCGCGGATAAGGTCGTTGTCCACCTTCTTGGCCGACCTCATCTTGGCCAGCAGTTCCCAGCCGTGCCAGATCGGTAGCTCGAAGTCCCCCGCCAGCCGGTGCATGCCCAGGTCGTCCGTCACGACGATGGCCTCGCGGATCTGGCCGAAGGCCAGCACGCGGCAATCGGTGTCCGAAGGCGGCTGCCGGCCGCCCGTGGTGTAGACCTCCACCTCGGCCAGCACGTGGGCCCGCAGCACGCTGCGGGCGCTGTCGAGCTGGCGCTTCTCGTCGTCGCTCAGCCGCACCTGGCGGGCGTCGCGCTCCGCGCCAAGGGCCGGCTCTTCGAACCAAGGGTGGTTGAACCGCAGCTTGGGGCTGCGGCGCACCTCGTCCTCCACGTCCTTCAGCACCGTCAGCACGTAGTCCTTCTGCCCGAACTTCACACCGAGCAGCGGTCTGATGCGCTTGGCCAGCCGGAGGTAGGTGTTGGTGTCGAGCAGAACCAGCGTCAACGCAGCAGCTCGTCGTGGATGGCCTGGGCATCCGCGAGCGGGACGCTCATCACCTGCTGCACGTAGCCGGCACCGGTGCCGCGCTCGCGCAGCAGCGCCTCCAGGGCCGTGAAGAAGGCCGACTTGAAGACCGAGTGCGCCGCCGCGATGTACACGGCGGGCTCGGGCGGCAGCGGCCGGAAGAGGGTGGCGCTGACCAGTTCGCCGCGCACGTTGCCGCTATTGCGGGCAGCGTGCACCTGCTGGGGCGTCACTTTCAGCGCGGGCAGGCCGCGCGCATGGGCGTACTTGCTGACCTCGTTGAACACGCTGTAGAGCGAGATCATGTGATCGCGAGCGAAGTCGTGCAGCGCACCGATTGCGCTGCTGGGCGTGCGGCGGTGGCTGGCGCTCACGTAGCCGTGGTGCGCCAGTTCCTTCGGGAACAGCAGCGCGCCGGCGAAGTCATCGGCGAAGTCCTCGCCCTCTTCCTTGCCGGCCAGCTCGGGCGTGAACACGTGCGCCAGCTCGTGGGCCATCCAGAACTTGAAATCCTCGAGGTGGGTGTCGAGGTTCAGGTAGATGAAGGTGACCTTCTCCGCCGGCAGCAGGATGTGCAGCGCGTTCTCGTGCCGCTGTTTGGCGCCCCACATCACCGGCACGATGACGGCGTCGTTCTCGGCGAACTGGCCGATGAGGTGCTCGTAGGACAGCACGGCTTCCGGCCCGATGCCCAGTTTGGCTCGCACGGCGGCGGCCGTGGCCTGCAGGCTGTCGTAGGCCAGCGAGGTGTCCGAGATCTGCGTGCGCAGAGATTGCCTTGCAGGCAGGTGCGCCACCAGCGGCTTGAGCATCGCACCCATCGCGCGGGCATGGAGCACATGCTCGTCGGTGGTCTTGGCGGCGCCCTTCTTGCGGAAGGCGATGACGGGTTGATCTGTCGTGTCGGACCGGACCAGTTGTTCGAAGCTCAGGCTCAGCGTGGTGGCCAGCTTCAGCAGCGTGGCAGGACGAGGGAAGTCGACGCCCTTCATCCAGTTTGTGACGGCCTGGCCGCTGACGCCCAGTGCTTCCGCCAGTTGCTTCTGGTCCCAGCCCTTGGTGGTCAGCGCGGACCGCAGGTTTTCGCTGTGGACAGTTTTTTGCATCGCCGCGGGATTGTGGTGGCGGGGTGATCTGTAATCAAGTGAAATCAAGTAGTGCGGCGACATTCAGGCGTGGGTTGTGATCGCGTCGCGACGTGGGCAGGCGTTGGTATTCAAGCAATCTTTCATGTACTGGTGGTTTACTAAAGCTTGCTTTACTATGCCGCCAGGGCACTCAAGTCGCCTTTCACGTCATGCGCACCACCGGCACCTACGTCACCACCACCACGCTGGGCGAGGCGGTGCAGGCGTTCGTCCCCCATGCGCTGCCGCCGGCCGACCCGCCGCTGGCGGCTGACAGCTACACGGCCACCAACCACCGCGCCGAGATGGCCTTGGCCCGGCTGGCCGGCGTGGCCGGCCTGGTGCCCTCGGTCGACTGGCTGCTCTACAGCGCCATCCGCAAGGAGGCGCTGCTCACCTCGCAGATCGAGGGCACCCAGGCCACGCTGACCGACCTGTTCGATGACGAGGCAGGCCAGGTGCTGACGAACACGGCCGACGTCGAGGAGGTCACCAACTACCTGCGCGCCTTCCGGCTGGTGCGCGACAACCTGCGCAGCGAGGCCGGCCTGCCGATCTCGGTGCGCTTGCTGTGCGACGCCCACCGTTTGCTGCTCGATGGCGCGCGCGGCGCCGGCAAGCAGCCGGGAGAGCTCCGACGCTCGCAGAACTGGATCGGCGGCGCGCGTCCAGGCCGGGCCGCGTTCGTACCGCCGCCACCAGACAAGGTGCCACGACTGCTGGCTGACCTGGAGCGCTTCATCCATGACCCGGAGCCGGCGCTGCCGCCGCTCGTGCGTGTCGCCCTGGTGCATATGCAGTTCGAGACCATCCACCCGTTCCTCGACGGCAACGGGCGCATCGGCCGCTTGCTCATCGCGGCGCTGCTGGAGCAATGGGGCCTGCTGCCCGAGCCGCTGGTCTACCTGAGTGGCTACCTCAAGCAGCACCAGGCCGAGTACTACCGGCGGTTGTCGGCCGTGCGCACCGAAGGTGACTGGGAAGGCTGGGTCGGCTTCTTCCTCGATGGCGTGGAGTCGGCTGCCACGGATGCGGAGCGCGGCATCGTCGCGATGGCGAGCCTGATTAACGCCGACCGCAAGCGCCTGCTGGCTGCGCCCCGCGTGGGCGCGGTGGCCTTGCGCCTGTTCGAACTGCTGCCCCTGATGCCGCGCTTCACCATCGAACAGGCGCGGCAGAAATTGGACACCACCTTCCCCACGGCCACAGCGGCGGTGAAGCTGCTACACGACCTGGGGATGCTGAGCGAGCTGACCGGCCAGAAGAAGAACCGCCTGTTCAGCTACGCTGCCTATGTCGAACTGCTGGCAGGGAGCCCATGACGGAGGACCAGCTCGAACAAGAGTGCTTGGCGTGGCTGGCCGACGTGGGCTGGCAACACCGCTATGGGCCGGACATCGCGCCCGATGGCAACGCGCCCGAGCGCGACAACTACCGCCAGGTGCTGCTGCTCGGGCGCCTGCGCTCCGCAGTGGCCGCGCTGAACCCGACCGTGCCCGCAGCGGCGCGTGAGGACGCGATCCGCCAGGTGCTGGACCTGGGCACCCCGGTGCTGCTGGCCGCCAACCGCCACTTCCACCGTCTGCTGGTGGGCGGCGTGCCGGTGGAATACCAGCAGGACGGCGAAACGCGCGGCGACTTTGTGCGTTTGGTGGACTGGGCCGGCCCGTCCCGCAACGAATGGCTGGCCGTCAACCAGTTCTCCGTCACCGGGCCGCACCACACGCGCCGACCCGACATTGTGCTGTTCGTCAACGGCCTGCCGCTGGTGTTGATCGAACTGAAGAACCCGGCGGACCTGAACGCCGACGTGTGGAAGGCCTTCCACCAGATCCAGACCTACAAGGCGCAGATCCCGGACATCTTCCAGACCAACGAGGTGCTGGTGGTGTCCGATGGCAGCGAGGCGCTGCTCGGCTCGCTCTCGGCCGACAGCGAGCGCTTCATGGCCTGGCGCACGATCGACGGCAACACGCTCGACCCGCTGGGCAAGTTCCATGAACTGCAGACGCTGGTGCGAGGCGCGCTGGCGCCGGCCTACCTGCTCGACTACCTGCGCTACTTCGTGCTCTTCGAGGACGATGGCCAGCTCGTCAAGAAGATCGCCGGCTATCACCAGTTCCACGCGGTGCGCGCGGCCATTGCGCAGGTGGTGACAGCCTCGCGCCCGAACAGCGATGCGCGCTTGCGTGGCAAGGGCGGCGTGGTTTGGCACACCCAGGGCAGCGGCAAGAGCATCACGATGACGTGCTTCGCTGCGCGCGTGATGCAAGAGCAGGCGATGGAGAACCCAACCATCGTCGTCATCACCGACCGCAACGACCTGGACGGCCAGCTCTTCGGTGTGTTCAGCCTGGCGCAGGACCTGTTGCGCGAGCAGCCGGTGCAGGCGAACACGCGGCAGGAACTACGGGCGCTGCTCGGCAACCGCCCGAGCGGCGGCATCGTGTTCGCCACCATCCAGAAGTTCATGCCGGGCGAAGACGAGGACACGTTCCCGCTGCTCTCCGATCGGCACAACATCGTCGTGATGGCCGACGAGGCGCACCGCACGCAGTACGGCTTCGAGGCGAAGCTGAAGACGCCGAAGTCGGCGCCGAGGGCATCGAGCGCGCTGACCACCGGCGATGGCCAGCCACCCGAGCACCGAGCGGAATTCGCGCCGACCGCGAAGTACCAGGTGGGCTACGCCCAGCATCTGCGGGATGCACTGCCCAACGCCACCTTCGTGGCCTTCACCGGCACGCCGGTGTCGGGGGAAGACCGCGACACACGGGCGGTGTTCGGCGACTACATCAGCGTCTACGACATGCAGCAGGCCAAGGAAGATGGCGCCACCGTGGCCATCTACTACGAGAGCCGGCTCGCCAAGCTGGGCCTCAAAGCCGACGAGATGGCCACCATCGACGACGAGGTCGACGAGCTGGCCGAAGACGAAGAAGAGAGCCAGCAGGCCAAGCTCAAGAGCCGTTGGGCCGAGCTGGAGAAGGTGGTGGGCGCCGCGCCGCGTGTCGCACAGGTGGCGGCCGACCTGGTGGCGCACTTCGAGGAGCGCAACAAAGCGCAGACCGGCAAAGCCATGGTGGTGGCCATGAGCCGCGAGATCTGCGTGCACCTCTACGACGAGATCATCAAGCTGCGACCCGACTGGCACAACCCCGACCCCGAGCAAGGCGCGATCAAGATCGTGATGACGGGCTCGGCCAGCGACAAGGCACTGCTGAGGCCCCACATCTACAGCGCCCAGGTGAAGAAGCGGCTGGAGAAGCGCTTCAAGAACCCGGCCGACCCGCTGCGCCTGGTGATCGTGCGCGACATGTGGCTCACCGGCTTCGACGCGCCCTGCGTGCACACGCTCTACGTCGACAAGCCGATGAAGGGCCACAACCTCATGCAGGCCATCGCGCGCGTGAACCGCGTGTTCAAGGATAAGCAGGGCGGCCTGGTGGTGGACTACATCGGCATTGCCAACGAGCTGAAGTCGGCGCTGAAGGAGTACACCGCAGCACAGGGCCGCGGCCGGCCGACGGTGGACGCGCACGAGGCCTACAGCGTGCTGGCCGAGAAGCTGGATGCGCTGCGCGGGATGCTGGCCGGCACGAACGGCCATGGCTTCGACTACAGCGACTTCCTCACCGGCGGCCACAAGACGCTGGCCGGCGCGGCGAACTACGTCTTGGGCCTGAAGGACGGCAAGAAGCGCTTCGCCGATTTGGCGCTGGCGATGAGCAAGGCCTTTACCCTGTGCTGCACGCTCGACGAAGCCAAGGCGGTGCGTGAGGAGGTGGCCTTCTTCCAGGCCGTGAAGGTGATCCTGACCAAGCGCGAGATCACCGCGCAGAAAAAGACAGACGAGGAGCGCGAACTGGCGATTCGGCAGATCATCAGCTCGGCCGTGGTCTCCGAAGAGGTGGTCGACATCTTTGACGCCGTGGGCCTGGACAAGCCCAACATCGGCATCCTGGATGAAGCCTTCCTGGCCGAGGTGCGCAACCTGCCCGAGCGCAACCTGGCCGTCGAGCTGCTGGAGCGGCTGCTCGAAGGCGAGATCAAGTCACGCTTCGCCAGCAACGTGGTGCAGAGCAAGAAGTTCTCCGACATGCTGGCCCACGTGGTGCAGCGCTACCAGAACCGGTCCATCGAAGCCGCGCAAGTGATGGAAGAGTTGGTGGAGATGGCCAAGAAGTTCCGCGACGCCGCGTCGCGCGGCGAGCAGCTCGGCCTGAACGAGGACGAGGTCCGCTTCTACGACGCGCTGGCCAACAACGAATCGGCGGTGCGCGAGCTGACCGATGAGACGCTGAAGAAGATCGCCCACGAGTTGGCTGAGAGCCTGCGCAAGAATCTGACCGTCGACTGGTCGGCCCGAGAGAGTGTGCAGGCCAAGCTGCGGCTCATGGTCAAGCGCATCCTGCGCAAGTACAAGTACCCGCCGGATCAGCAAGAGGCTGCAGTGGAGTTGGTGTTGCAGCAGGCGAAGGCGTTGGGGGAGGCGTGGGGGTAACGTTCAGGACGCGATACGGGACCGGTGTCCGGGCCGACATCAGTGCTCGATGAATTGGCTGGCGAGGCAATGCGCGCCACTTCACTTCGTTGCCTTTTGCAGGAATGCATCGAATCGTCCACCAGAGTCCTCAAGGGCTTGCTGGACCACCCGCATTGGGACGACTAGCTTGAATCGCTCCTGGACGCCACGGCCGCGGTACTCAACGCGTTGAACAACCTTTGCGCGAATTAGTTCCGGCAAGACGTCGTCAAAGAACTGAGCGTTGAGCTTTCCAAATCTGGCTCGAATGGTTTCCTCATTGACCTGTGTCGACCGGAGGAAGATTCTCAAGAATCGTTCCACCATTTCCACCCTCGCGTCCCCGGTTGGCGATGACCGTCCTGCCGCAGTGCCTGCACCATTGCTCCTGACTTCGGCGCCACTATCGGTCAGTGCACGACTGATGTCCGATGGGCCATAGAGGCTTCTTTCGGAGTCTGCGGTGTGCAATCGAACTTCATCGATACGACTCTGCTCAATGGCTAAGCCTAATAGTGAGTCGTCTGCATGTATTTCTATTCGATCGCATTCGCAATCGAATAGCTCAACTTCAGCGAAGGTTGATCCCCGAACCTGAGTAGGCTCAAAGTGACACTGCTCAAACCGAATCTTCGTCAGCGTCCTGCCCACCAACGCATCTATCGGGAAGTTGACTGACTTAACAATAACGGGCTCCGATCCGATCTCAGCACGAGACATCAGCCGGATGAGCAATGCGCCGCAATTCTGACGGGCAAACGACAAAGGCGAGGCACTACGTGCAACTGACAGCACAGTAGCGATGGCTTCAGCTCTAGAGGCACCAGAGCGCTCCATATGGTTCAATGCCTGATCGCAGGTGTCGGGGGGCAACGATTCAGCTGACACAAGAGAAAGCAGATCGGCTTGCTGCTTCTCGGCCAAGGCTTGACCAAGTGCCTCTCCCAGATAGAAGCGCCGGAACTCGTCGTGATCGAACTCAAGCAGATTGCCTCTACTAGGATCCAAGGCAAGCAGCGAATGGTTCTTGATCCGTTCCCGGACTTGCCTGGCAAAGGAGGCGCCTCGGCCTTTACCTTCTGAGAACAGATCGACGATGACGTCGACAACGTCAAGCCTGAGCGCATTTACAGACGACTGCCACATCTCACGCGCGATGGCAGCCAGGAGTTCGTGGTGCTCACCGAGTGTCATCAGCGGGCGGGACGCGTCGCCGGTCTTGTCAAGCCACTTATGACGTGCCTCGCGTTCAACAAGCGCCTCGACAAATCTGAAGAAGTAGTCCTGCGGAGCAGTCCCCAGCGCATCAACGAGCTGTTCTACTGTGTCGGCCTCGTCGGCAAGGTCGAAGAGCCGATTGACGAGGACCGCTCGGGTAAGCATCGGGTGGTCGGCCGAGAGTCGATCACAGAATAGCTCGTAAAGCTTCTCTCCGTCCTCAAATCCTCTTCGATCGGCGTAACTCAGGAACTGAGGCTTCATCCACCGATCGATTTTCAGTCTTGAGAACGATGCTGATCGATCACCTATTGAATCGAAGAGTTTAGCCTGAGTGCGAAAGCTGGTGAACTCGAAGAATGCTTTCCGGGCCGCAACAACGAGAGTTCCGGATGAATCTAAGGCGTCGATCAGGTTTCCAAGAGCGGACACCGCCTCCCCCGAGTGACCTTCCACGAACATTTCCTCAAAGCCATCAAACGCCGGAACAATGGCGCCAAGTTTGACAAGCTCTAAGAAGCCATCGAAGTAGTAGCGATTGAATCGAAAGCGATTTGAGAGCGTGCCGATTACTACATCATCGAATCGCAGGAAAGTCTTCCCACCTAACGGAATAGGAAGAAGAAGGCAGGAACTCCTTCTCGCCCTGCACCGCTCTGCTTGGCGCCGTGCCACATGATTGATCAGCGTAGTCTTCCCTTCGCCTGCATCCGACGTCAAATAGATGACCGATGTCGTCGCGGGAAGTGGTGAAGTCGTGCGCTCTTCGAGGCACGCGACGACGTCTTGAACGTCGTGGTCTGAGTCGTCTAAAGACGCGCTGAGATCGCCCCGCAGTGAACCGCTGGGGACGACGAACGCCTGCGTTTCTGGGGCGTAGCTGAGAATGCGCTCAGCAAGCAAATCAAGTTTTGCGACTCTGCGGAGTAGCCACGCCCTTGGTGAAAGGTCTATGTCACCGTCTCTGACGATCAACTCACCCGTCTCAGGATGAGAGGTCAGTGTCACATCGAGTAGCTCATCTTGAACTTGAACCACAACGCGCCCGTGCTTGATGTCAAGCTCGCTAGGGTCGTTGACGAACGCGCCGAGGATGCGTTTTAGTTCAGAAGGGGTCATGTTTAGCTCCTCAGACTGACGTCTCGAGATATGCCGGTCGAAGTCGCGACAAGTTGACAGTAAGGGTCGGCTTCGTCGTCCCGCCTGGTGTCGTGTGAACGTGGCAGACAGAAGCTCCGGCCGTTAGGCAGAGCAGCACGCCGGGCCACATATCCGCGTCGGACGAGACTATTGCGATTCGGGTCGCGCCCTGTCGCAGAACTAGTTCCGCCATGTCCGCCACGAGCAAGGTGTCCACTTGCTTCTGTTCGTTGCGCTTGAGGAGGTCTTTGGGAGTAACTCCGCAGGAGCCCACATGGCATTGCTGATCGCGAACGAATCGCTCAACGATCGACAGGGGGCATGTCGCTGGAGCGGCACAGTGACGCCAAGCGCCCTGATCTATTCTCATGCCGCCAATCGAACGGCCAGGCATAAAAGTGTCAAGCAGATCTTCGCTAGGTAGAAATAGCCCGGAGCGAGCGAAGGCTACCGAAAGAATTCGGGTAGTGAGCTGCCCCTGCTTATCGACACGTTGCGTGGTGGCTGGGAATGACGCTTGAATCTCCGCGCTTAGAGTTTGCGCCTGCCGAGTTAAGGAGCGGCCGTTCAGCCACCCCCCGTACAGGCGCATTTCTACTCGGCTAAGACCATCGACAAACTGTTCAGGAATGCGGGCTTCAATGTGTCGAAGCACGGCTTCAGAGCTCTTGCCTGCTCGGAAGTCTCCGAGGTTGTCGTAGTCGACAAGCACGTACAGGCGGTCTGACATGACGGCGCTCGGCCCTTTGGCGGAAGGTGGAGTCTTGCCTGGATTTTGTGGCAAGCGAATCGTTGCAATGACTGCCGATACCCCTGAGGTTCATCTTTGCAAGTCTCCAGCCTATGAGCTCCTTGCCCTTTGATGTGCTGCCCGCTTGCTGACCGCAGGGTCCTATGCATGATAAAGGACGTTATCAATCACAGCCCTTTCGACCGCCATGTTCGCCCCAGCCCAGCTCGAACTCCTGCCCGCCGCGTCCGTGCCGGCGCTGCTCGCGCCCGATGCCCGCGCCAAGGCCCGCACGCTGGAGTTCTTCACCGCGCACATCCGCAACCCGAACACGCGAAAGGCCTACGCGCGGGCCGGGCAGCACTTCGCCGACTGGTGCGCGCGATTCGGCATCGACGACATCCGCCAGGTGCAGCCGGTCCACGTCGCGCTGTACGTCGAGCAGCTCGACCTGGCCGCACCGTCGGTGAAGCAGCGCCTGGCGGCGTTGCGCGCGCTGTTCGACTGGCTGGTGGTGGGGCAGGTGATGCCGATCAACCCGGCGGCGGCGGTCCGCGGGCCGCGCTACTCGGTGAAGACCGGCAAGACGCCCGTGCTGTCGGCGAGCGAGGTGCGCGAACTGGTCGAGTCCATCGACGCCGAGTCCCTGGTGGGCATGCGCGATCGGGCCTTGATCGGAACCATGGTCTACACCTTCGCGCGCGTCGGCGCGGTCACGCGGCTGCGGGTCGAGGATGTCTACACGCAGCGGCGGCGCCTGTGGGTGCGGCTGGACGAGAAGGGCGGCAAGCGCCACGAGATGCCGTGCCACCACCGGCTGGAGGAGTGGCTGTACGACTACCTGGAGGCTGCCGGCATCGCCGACGATACCGGCGGGCCGCTGTTCAGGTCGGCGCGCGCCGCCACCGACACGCTGACGTCGCGGCCGATGTCCCAGGCCGACGTGTACCGGATGATCCGGCGGCGCGCGGAAGCTGCCGGCATTGCCACGGCCATTGGATGTCACTCGTTCCGCGCGACCGGCATCACCGAGTACCTCTTGAACGGCGGGAAGCTGGAGATCGCGCAGCAGATGGCCAACCACGAGTCGTCGCGCACGACTGGCCTGTACGACCGGCGCGGCGACCAGATCAAGCTCGACGAGGTGGAGCGGATCGGCATCTGAGGTGCGGCGGTGGCGGTACCCGGCCCGCGAACCACCCCTTGAAGCCTGGAGATCCAGGGCAAGCATCCCGGCAGGTTCACTTGCCGGAGCAACGCCCTTGACCGACTTTCCATCTGACGACGACAGGCCCGAGGACTTTCGGCTGCCGGGCATGCCCGAGTTGCGGCCAGCCGATGCCAGCTGGGAGCGGCGCCTGCAGGACTGGCACGAGATGATGCGTGTGCGCTCCCACGCCGAGTTGCCAGAGGTCCTGGCCGGCGCGCGGGGAGAGTTGTCGCTGCGACGTGTCATGGGGCGACATCAGTCCTCGCGCTTCGGGCACATCTTCGGCGGCAAGCGCGTGCCGCGAGACCCCAATGACCCAGCGGCGGGGCGCTACGAGATCGACCTGGTCGTCGTGACGCCGCGGCGCATCGTGATCATTGAGGTCAAGCACTGGAGCGGCACCCTGCGACTGGACGGCGATCAGTGGGTCTACCAGCGGCGCTCGGGCGAAGTGCGGGCATTCGACAGCCTGGTCGAGCACAACGACAGCAAGGTGCGGGCGCTGCACCAGCACCTGCAAGCCACCGGTCTGGACGTGCCGCGCGATCGGTTCAGCCAGGTCGTCGTCTTCACGCACCCGAGGCTCGACCTCGACGAGCGTTTGGCGGCGCATCCGAATGTGGTGACGCTCTACGATTTGCAAGTTGCGGGTTCGCGGTTCGGCCGCGGCGTGTCCGGATCGGAGCTGTTGCTGGCTAAGTTGATCGAGCGATGCGCCAAGCCCGCGACCGCGAGCAAGCTAACCGACGGTCTGCTGGTGATGATGACGCCTGCCACGACGACCAGGATCGCGGAGGTCGTCGGCCAGCTCCGCACGTGGGATGTCGTCCGGCTGCACGGCGGGCGCGAACTCATCGGGGACCTGCTTTGGGTTCGGGTCGACGGGCGGCGCATCGGCGCGCTCCCGGCCTGCCGCAAGGCCTCGCTGCACTGGTGGCGTGGCAAGCTGTTGGGCATGGTGCCACTGGTGGGCCTGGCGCCGTTTGGAAGGCTGGGAGGCGATCTCTTGCCCACCACGGCGGTCGGCATGGACGATTGCGTGTACTTCCACGAAGTAGGGCGGCCTCGGCCGTCGGTCATTGCGCTGCCTCATGTAGACGAACTGTGGACCGGGTAACGAGGATGTGACCATGATTCGATATGGCAACCGGCTGACGCTTAGCGAAGTCGACGTCCGGCGGTGGACTCGGATCACCGGTTTCGAGCCGACGGCGATCGCAACCATTGCCGATCTGGAGGTCTACGTGCGCGAGTGCAAGCGCTACTACGCCGAGCCTTCCGACGACTCGGCGTTCCTCAACTGGCTGATGGACGTGGAACTGGAGCGGTACGGCGGAC
>Ga0268298_10003518_pt1 | contig 15944 bp, 17 predicted proteins | sample WWTPWeurt_MetaG_FD_194462 | JGI IMG/M metagenome (GOLD analysis project Ga0268298, IMG submission 194462) | Activated sludge microbial communities from WWTP in Nijmegen, Gelderland, Netherland - WWTP Weurt | ecosystem: Engineered > WWTP > Aerobic digester > Activated sludge | place... | reverse complement strand
TCATCGAGTGCCTTCACAATGGGGGGCCACACGAACTTCATCGTGACCCACGCCAGAATGAAGAACACAACGAGCTGGGCTACCAGGGTTGCGTTCAGATTCACGGTAGTCTTCCTTTAGTCAGGTTGGACCGCGAGACTCAGATCTTGAACGGGTTGGCGAACGCAAACATCATGGCGATACCGACGCCGATCAGGAACGCAGCGTCGATCAGACCAGCCAGCAGGAACATCTTGGTCTGCAGGGCGTTCATGAGTTCGGGCTGACGGGCGGATGCTTCCAGGTACTTGCTACCCATGATGCCGATACCGATACAGGCGCCGATAGCACCCAGACCGATGATCAGACCGGCGGCCAGAGCAACAAAACCGAGAACGTGTTCCATGACTACTCCTTTAGTTGAGATGATTTAAATTGAAACCGAAACGACTGCTTAAACCTTGAAACTTCTTAGTGGCTTTCGTGGGCCTGTCCGATGTACACCAGGGTCAGCATCATGAAGATGAAGGCCTGCAGGGCGACGATCAGGATGTGGAAGACCGCCCAGATGGAGCCCGCGACGATGTGGCCGAGGAAACCGAACACGGTGGCAGTTCCGCCCATCAGTGCGATCAGCATGAACACCAGTTCGCCAGCGTACATGTTGCCGAACAGTCGCATGCCGTGGGACACGGTCTTGGCCAGGAACTCGATCATCTGCATCAGGAAGTTGATCGGGTACAGCAGCGGGTGAGAACCGAAGGGGGCGGTGAAGAGTTCGTGGATCCAGCCGCCGAAGCCCTTGATCTTGATGTTGTAGTACAGGCAGATCAGCAGAACACCAATGGACATGCCGAGGGTGCCGTTCAGGTCGGCGGTGGGCACGACGCGCAGGTAGGCATGTTCGTTTCCGGAAATCAGTGCCCAGATCTTTGGCAGCAGATCAACCGGCAGGAAGTCCATGGAGTTCATCAGGAAGATCCAGAAGAACACAGTCAGGGCTACCGGTGCAACAAATTTGCGGGATTCGGCGCTATGCACGATGCCCTTGGCCTGATCGGCGACCATTTCGACGAGGATTTCGATGGCAGCCTGGAAGCGACCCGGAACGCCGGAAGTGGCCTTGCTGGCTGCTTTGGTCAGGATCAGCAGGGTGACGATACCCAGGCCGATGGAGAAGAACAGGGTGTCCAGGTTCCACACGCTCCAGTCGATGATGGCGGTTTGCGCATGACCGGTGGAGTTCAGGTGGGTAAGGTGGTGGACAATGTATTCGCCCGCTGTCGGGCCGTGTGCTTCGGTGCCAGTGCTCATGGTCAGGTCTTCACCAAAAATGCAAATAAATTCGCCTTCAGCGCCACGACCAACCCGATAAACAACGCCAACCAATGGACGTCTGGATACACGAGTCGAACGGTCGCCAACAATCCTACGGTTGACGCGATCTTGAAGAACTCGCCAACAAAAAACTCAAGCGGGTACGACGCAGCCGGCCGCTTGGATACCAAGCTGAGGCGCAGGGCGAACAACAAATTGGGAAGAACACAGGCTGCGCCTCCCAACGCCGCCGACAACGCACCGCGCGTCCCTGAAATCAATCCCGCGGCCAATGCCACAAGAATTGTCGCGCCTATCTGCAGGAATACCGCTTTTAACATTGGCTCTCTGCGTGGCACGTCGGGTAATGCGCCGTCCGCCGTACGAAAAACGTGTGGATAGTAGGGGTTAACCGCAGCAAAGTCAATCGCCGCCGCGCTGCAGCAAAAATGGACAGGTCGTCGCCAGGGTCTCGCTCGGCACTAATTCGACTTGACAGAGTCAATAAACATATCGACAATCATCGATATGAATAACGATTACTCCCGGGCCATTCCCGAAACGTGGCGCGACATCGCCGCTGTTTTTGCAGCACTTGGCGATGAGCATCGGCAACGCATCCTGCTGACCTTCGAGTCAGGCGAGAAACTCAATGTCGGCCAGATCGCCGAAGTGTCCACCCTGGCCAGGTCCACTGTCTCACACCATCTCAAGGTCTTGCGGGAAGCCGGGGTGTTGATTTCCGAGCGGGAAGGCAAGGAGATTTATTTCCGGGTGAACAAGTCTTTCCTGCAGGACGCTTTCGGCAAGGTTTCGGCCTACCTCGACACTTATCTCTGACTTTCTTCGATCCACTCTCATGCGATCCTTCATCAAGGCAGTCCTGCGCGCGCTCAGCGTCCTGATGTTCCGTGTCAAGGTAAGTGGGCGCCCTCCGGCCAACCCTGACCGCCTGCTCATCGTAGCCAACCACGAGTCCTTCCTGGATGGCCTGCTGCTCGGTCTCTTTCTGCCCCTCGATCCGGTTTTTGTGGTGCATACCGGAGTCGTGCGCAATCCGGCCTTCCGGCTCCTGCTCTCACTGGTGGATTACCTGGCTGTCGATCCAACCAGCCCGATGGCCATGAAGAAGGTGATCCGTCTGCTGGAAGGGGGTCGGCCGGTGGTCATATTCCCCGAGGGACGCATCACCACCACGGGCAGCCTGATGAAGACGTACGACGGTCCGGCCTTCGTGGCCGCCAGGACGGGCGCGACCATTCTTCCGGTGCGCATTGACGGGGCTGCCCGGACCTACTTTTCACGGCTTGCGGCCCACGTTCCACGTCGGCTCTTTCCCCGGATCAGCCTGTCCATCCTGCCCACCACCCGTATCCCCATGCCCGATGCACCCACTGCCCGCGATCGGCGGCGCCGGGCGGGGGAGGCGATGCGGCGCCTGATGCAGGAAATGATCTTCGCCACCCGGCCGAATCAGACCCTCTTCACCACCCTGCTCGATGCAGCCGACATCCAGGGCCATGGTCATTCCCTGGTGGAGGATCTCAAACAGATCGAGTACAGCTACCGTGACCTGATCAAGATGGCCCTGGCCCTGGGACGGCTGGTTGCCCGGGAAAGCCAGCCCGGCGAGAAGGTCGGTCTGCTGGTGCCCAATCTGGCACCCACGCTGGGACTCATCTTCGGCCTCTCGGCGCAGGGACGCACGGCGGCCATGCTCAACTACACGGCCGGCGTGGAGGGCATGCAGGCCGCAGTCACGGCGGCCCAAGTCCGGTGCATCGTCACCTCGCGGGCTTTTGTCGAGCAGGCCAAGCTGGGTGACAAGCTCCCCGCCCTGCAGGGCGTGCGCCTGATCTATCTTGAGGATCTGCGCGCCACCATGCGTTTCACCGATACCCTCTGGCTGCTGCTGTGGGCCCTTCCCTTTCCGCGGCTTGCCGTTCCGGCCGGCTCGCCGGAGGACGCGGCGGTGGTGCTGTTTACGTCCGGCTCCGAAGGCAAACCGAAGGGGGTCGTGCTCTCTCACCGGGCCTTGCTGGCCAATGTGGCGCAAATCCGGGCAGTGGTCGATTTTTCCATTGATGACAAGATCCTCAACGCGCTTCCCCTGTTCCACTCCTTCGGCCTGACGGCCGGTGGCTTGCTGCCGGTACTGACCGGCGCGCGGGTCTTCCTCTACCCCTCTCCTCTCCACTACCGGGTGATTCCCGAGCTGGCCTACGACCGTAACTGCACGGTGCTGCTCGGTACCAGCACCTTCCTGGGCAACTATGCCAAGTTTGCCCATCCCTACGATTTCTATCGCCTGCGCTACGTGATCGCCGGTGCCGAGAAGCTCGCCACACCCGTACGCGACTTGTGGTTCGAGAAGTTCGGGATCCGCATCTTCGAGGGCTACGGTGCCACCGAAACCGCGCCAGTGCTGGCGGTCAACACCCCCATGGCCTTCCGTAGCGGTACGGTCGGTCAGTTTCTCCCGGGTATCCAGTACCAGTTGGTGCCGGTCCCAGGGATTGCAGCGGGCGGCATGTTGCATGTGAAGGGTCCCAACCTCATGTCGGGCTACTTGCGGTTTGAGAATCCGGGCGTTCTGCAACCGCCTGCCTCTCCGGCCGGCGATGGCTGGTATGAGACCGGTGATGTGGTTGAAGTGAGCGACGAGGGCTTCGTGAAGATCGTCGGACGGGTCAAGCGCTTCGCCAAGGTGGCGGGTGAGATGGTGTCGCTGGAGGCCGTCGAGAAACTCGCGGCGTCCGCATCGCCGACTGCAGCCCACGCCGCTTCCACCCAGCCCGATCCTGCCCGGGGCGAGACCATCCTGTTGTTTTCCACCGACCCGGCGCTGAATCGCGAGCAGCTCCAGGCTGCGGCCCGCAGCGGCGGCTGGCCCGAGATTGCCGTACCCCGCCGGATCATCACGGTCGATGCTTTGCCCCTGCTGGGTACCGGCAAGATCGACTACGTCACCCTCAAGCAGTGGGCCGAAAAGGCCTGAGCCATCCGGGAAAGGACAGCCATGCGCAACAAAGCCCTCATCGCCATTCTTGTTGCATCTTCCCTGCTGGCCGGCTGTGCCATGTGGTGGGAACGGGGTAACCACGCCCAGCGCGGCATGGTGGTTGATTACCTCTACCCGAAAAACCAGCAACCCGAACTCACGCCGACCCTGCCTGAGCTGAGGCTTCCCCTGCGGGTGGGCATCGCCTTTGCCCCGGGTGATCGTCATGCGGACCTGCCGGAAGTGGAACGTGACCGCCTGCTGCGCCGGGTCAAGGACGCCTTTACCAACCGCCCCTACATCTCCGCCATCGAGGTCATCCCCACGGCCTACCTGCGTCCAAGGGGAGGCTTCGAGAACCTGGAGCAGGCCGCCCGGATGTTCAACGTGGATGTGGTGACCCTGATTTCCTACGATCAGGTCCAGTTCAGCGACAGCAACCGCCTGTCCCTGCTGTACTGGACCATCGTCGGCGCCTATGTGATCAACGGCAGCCAGTACGACGTGAGCACCCTGGTGGATGCCACCGTCTTCGATGTGAAGAGCCGCAACATGCTCTTCCGCGCCCCGGGAACCAGCCAGATCAAGGGTAGTTCGGCACTGGTCAAATTGTCCGAGGCCTCCAGGGAAGCGCGTACGGAAGGCTACCGGCAAGCCATCGACGAGATGATTCCGCGCCTTGATGCCCAGCTCGAAGCCTTCAGAACAAGGGTCAAGGAAGAGAAGGTGGCAAAAATCGTCCACAAGCCCGGGTACAGCGGCAGTGGTGGCAGCATGGACCTGGCCGCGCTCGGCCTGTTTGGACTGGCCGCGACCGTTGCCGTGGCCAGGAGGCGGCGTGCCGGCTAGGCGACTGTCCCTGGCCCTGCTGGTCGGTCTTTTTGCCTTCGCCAACCTCATGCCGGGTGAAAGCATGCAGTTCGACCGGGACGCCATCGCAGGCGGCGAAATCTGGCGGCTGTGGACCGGGCAGTTGTGCCACTGGTCACTTCTGCACCTGCTAGGCAACCTCGCTGCCGTCGGCGCATTCGCGGTGATTGCCGGAAAGCCTCTACTGCGCTGGCTTGCGCTACTGCCCGTCGCTGCCCCGCTGCTGTCTCTGGTCCTGCTGAGCCTGATGCCCGGGCTGCAGATCTACCGCGGACTTTCCGGACTGGTCGCCATGCTGGTGGTCGGTGTGGCGATGGATGGTGGCCTGATCGGCCGAGTGCTGGCCCTGGCCTGGGGAGCAAAGCTGGCATTCGACGCCATTGCCGGAACGCCGTCGCCCTTCCTGCCTGAGGGCATCGCCACCACCTGGCAGGCCCACCTTGCCGGGTTTCTTCTCGGATTGGCCGCTTGGGCAGGCTTTCTCCACCTCGACCGGAAAACTGCATCCCCATCATGAACCGCCGCCACTTCATCATTGGCGCCACGGGAGCGGCAGCGCTGCTTGGAGCGGGTGGCACCGCCCTTGCCCGACGAAGCCTGTGGAACCCCTGCCGAGCCAGCCTACCCCCCGACATCGCCGGTCACGAGGTCGTCCGCGCCGCCTGGGAAGGGCTCGATCCTGCCCGGGTGTGGGACTGTCACGCCCACCTGGCCGGTATCGGTGACGGGGGCAGCGGGGTCACCATCACCCCGCGCATGCTCAGTCCACTGCATCCCACGGAGTACTTCCAGCGGCTCTTCTACCTCAACGCCGGCTGCGCCCACGAGGCCCCCGGGCGGGTGGACCAGAGCTATGTGGAACGTCTCCACAACCTGGCCGACGGCATGCAGACGGGCTTCAAGCTGATGCTCCTGGCCTTCGAGCGCACCCACGACGCGCACGGGCGACCACAACCCGAACTCACTGCCTTCCATGTCCCCAATGCGTATGCCCGGGATGTGGCCCGGGCCAATCCGGCCTACTTTGAGTGGGTCTGCTCCATCCATCCCTACCGGCCGGATTGCGTCGAAGCCCTGGAAGGTGCAGCCCGCGATGGCGCACGTGCCGTCAAGTGGCTGCCGCCGGCCATGGGTATCGATCCGGCCTCGCCTGCCTGCGACCGCTTCTACACGGCGATGGCCCGGCTCGGCATACCGCTGATCACCCATGCCGGTGAGGAGAAGGCCGTGCATGGCGCCGGCCAGCCGGCCTGGGGCAACCCCCTGCGCCTGCGCAGAGCCCTCGATCATGGGGTGCGCGTGGTCATCGCCCACTGCGCCAGCCTCGGCGAGGACCAGGACGAAGACCGGGGCCGCAGCGGCCCACGGGTATCCAGCTTCAGCCTGTTCTCGCGCCTGATGGGTGAGCAGCGCTATGCCGGACTGCTGTATGGCGACATCTCGGCCATCAATCTGCGCAATCGGGATGTGGCCATCATCCGCCTCCTGCTCGAGCAGGAAGACTGGCATCCGCGCCTGCTCTTCGGCACCGATTACCCGCTGCCGGGTATCCTGCCCCTGGTGTCAGCCCGCCAGCTGGCCCGCGAAAGGCTCCTCGATCCGGCCGCGGTGCCGGTACTGGAAACCCTCCGCGAGCACAATCCCCTGCTCTTCGACTTCGTTCTCAAGCGCCACCTGCGCTCGGGACAGCGGCACTTTGCCCGAGGCGTTTTTGAAACGCGCAACTTCTTTGATCGGAAACCTGCATGAGTGCCCCGCCGGATCACGCCAAGGACGCCCCTCCCTCCCAGTTTCACCTGCTCCGGGAGAGGCGCTTCCGCCCCTTCTTCCTGACCCAGTTCCTCGGCGCCTTCAACGACAACCTGTTCAAGAATGCCCTGGTGGTACTGCTCACCTTCCAGGCTGCTAGCTGGACGACGATTACCCCGGCGCTGCTGGCCAACCTTGCCGCCGGGATCTTCATCCTGCCCTTCTTCCTGTTCTCGGCCTCGGCAGGCCAGCTTGCCGACAAGTACGACAAAGCCCGCCTGACCCGCCTGGTCAAGGTGCTGGAGATCGGCATCATGGTCGTGGCCCTCGCCGGCTTCCTCCTCCACAGTCTCGCCGTACTGTTCGGCGCCCTGTTCCTGCTCGGCTGCCACTCAACCCTGTTCGGCCCGGTCAAGTACGCGCTGCTGCCGCAGCATCTGCGCGAAGACGAGCTGGTGGGGGGCAATGCGCTGGTGGAGGCCGGCACTTTTGTGGCGATTTTGCTGGGAACCCTGTGTGGCGGCCTGCTCGCCGGAGCCCCTCACGGTGACCTGTGGATTGCCGGTGGTGGCATCCTGGTGGCGTTTGCCGGCTATCTCACCAGCCGGGGCGTACCGCCGGCACCGGCACCGGCGCCCGAGCTGCACATCAACCCCAATCCCTTTACCGAGACCTGGCGCAACATCGGCTTCGCCCGGGAGAATCGGCCGGTCTTCCTGGCCATCCTCGGCATCTCCTGGTTCTGGCTCTACGGTGCCCTGTTCCTGGCCCAGTTCCCGGCCTACGCCAAGGGCGTGCTGGGTGGCGGAGAAGGCACGGTCACCCTGCTGCTGGCCACCTTCACAGTAGGTATCGGCCTGGGTTCGCTGCTGTGCGAAAAGCTCTCCGGCGGCCACGTGGAGATCGGCCTGGTGCCCTTCGGTTCCATCGGGCTTACGCTCTTCGGGCTCGACATCGCCCTGGCTTCTCCAGGTACCCTGCCGGCCGGTGCACCGCTGGCCATCGGTGAGGTCCTGGCGCAACCCGGCATGCCGCGGGTGTTGCTTGCCCTGACCCTGCTCGGGGTGTTCGGAGGCTTCTTCATCGTTCCGCTCTACGCCATGATGCAGAGCCGCTCGGCGCCAGGGCACCGGGCACGGGTGATCGCTGCCAACAACATCCTCAATGCGCTGTTCATGGTGGTTGGGGCGCTGGGTGCCGGTGCACTGCTCGGCGCCGGGCTGTCCATGCCCATGCTGTTCGGCGTGGCCGCCATCATGAACGCAGCGGTAGCCTTCTACATCTACCGGCTGGTGCCGGAATTCCTGCTGCGTTTCATCGTCTGGCTGCTGGTCCACACGGTGTACCGCCTGCGTACCCAAGGTCTCGAACACATCCCCGCCGAAGGGCCGGCCGTGATCGTCTGCAACCATGTGAGCTTCGTCGATGCCCTGGTGATCGCTGCGGCCTCACGCAGACCGATCCGCTTCGTGATGGACCACCGCATCTTCCGCTGGCCGGTGCTGTCCTTCGTCTTCCGTCACAGCCGGGCCATTCCCATCGCCCCTGCCAAGGAAGACCCGGCAATGATGGAGGCTGCATTTGCGGAAGTCTCGGCGGCCCTGGCTGCCGGAGAGTTGATCGGCCTCTTTCCGGAAGGAAAGATCACCGCTGATGGGGAGCTGTGCCCCTTCCGCCCCGGAATCGCCCGCATCCTGGAGGCCAACCCGGTAGCGGTCATCCCCATGGCCCTGCGCGGCCTGTGGGGCAGCATGTTCTCACGCAAGGATGGCCCGGCCCTGAGCCGGCCCCTGCGGCGTGGTCTGTTCAACCGCATCGAGCTGGTGGTGGGGCCTGCCCTTCCGCCAGAGACCGTCAGCCTGCCGGGCCTCCAGGTGCAGGTGGCGAGCTTGCGGGGTGACTGGAAGTAGCAGGCCCAGCAAACTCAGCCCAGGTTTTGCAGGGCAAACTCCCAGTTGATGAGCTTGTCGATCAGTGCATTGACGTAGTCGGCACGCCGGTTCTGGTAATCCAGATAGTAGGCGTGCTCCCACACATCAATGGTCAGCAACGGCTTCAGGCCGGCCGTCTGGGGCAGATCAGCATTGGCCGTCTTGATCACCTTGAGCTTGTCGTCGTCGGCAACAAGCCAGGCCCAGCCGCTACCGAACTGGGACGTCGCGGCTGTTGCCAGCTCCTTCTTCAGGGCATCCACACTCCCGAAGGAGGCTTCGATCCGTTTCTTCAGCGCCGCAGGGGGTTCACCACCACCATTCGGCCGCAGGCTGTTCCAGTAGAAAGTATGGTTCCAGATCTGCGCGGCATTGTTGAAGATGGCGGTCTTGTCGGCCTTGCCAGCCGTGGCCGTAACAATCTTCTCGAGTGGCAGGTCGGCCAGATCCGAACCGGCGAGCAGCCGGTTCAGGTTATCCACATAGCCCTTGTGGTGCTTGCCGTAATGGAAGCCGATGGTATTGGCCGAGATCACCGGCGCCAGGGCCGCGTCGGCCCAGGGCAGGGCAGGAAGCAGGATCGGGCTGGCCGCCTGGACTGGCCGGGCCAGACCACCCAGGGCGGTGGCGGTCAGGATACCCAGTGATGTACCGAGAAAGTGGCGTCGGCTGACGCCCTCCGGGGAAACGAAATGCGGGGGCAGTTGCATGGGGAATCTCCTCTGTCGGATTCGATTTTCCGACCCTGGGATCCAGGGCCGGACCACGCATTATTCGCCACTCCACAAGGCTTTTGTCATTCTTTACTGTAACGTGCGATCACGGGGCCGGATGGATGGCCCGCAAGCTCAGGCTGAGGGTCGTTTCACCCGCGGAAAACCAGATCTGCCCATCCTGGATGGTGCAGGTCAGGACCATGGAACGCGCTGCCAGTGCTGCAAGCGCTTTCGAATCTTCCTGGGCAATGGCAAGCACGCGAAGGTTCGTCAGCTTGCCCAGGGTGGCGGCATCCTTCTGCCACCAGATATCCACCACACGTCCGCCATAGGTCAGCACGATCACCTCGTCGGCCCGACCGGCAGCCCGGCGCAACAAGCGCTCATCGGGCAGACCAACCTCGATCCACTGCAGGATACGACCCGTATCGTCCTTGCGCCACAAGGCCGGTTCGTCCTCGGTGGAGATACCCCGCCCGAAATCAAGCCGCTCATCCGCATTCAGGGCAAAAGCAAGCACACGGATCATCATGCGCTCATCGGTCTCGGACGGATGGCGAGCCAGGGTCAGGTTGTGCTCGGCGAAGTAGCCCCGATCAAGGTCGGAAACGGCAAGTGTGGCGCGAAAGATGGTGGATTTAAGGGCCATGGCAGGGCACGGGCAATCGAGAAACCCTCGGGAGGCGCGTTCTTGCCTTGGGGCAGCCCGACGGAGAAAAGAAAAACCGGGCACACGGCCCGGTTCGGAATACAGGCTGCCGGAGGCTTACTTGCCGACAGCAGTCTTGGCCTTGTCAGCCGTTTCCTTGGCCGCGTCGGCGGTGGCGGCAACTGCCTCCTTGCCAGCTTCCTTCACGGCACCGGCAGCATCCTTGGCGGCCGAAACGGCATCCTTGGCGGCTTCCTTCGTGGCTTCGACAGCTTCCTTCCCGGCTTCCTTGGTCGCGGCAACCGCTTCCTTGCCAGCTTCCTTGGTAGCTTCAGCAGCCTGCTTGGCTGCCTCTTCGGCCTTCATGGCTGCTTCCTTGGCAGCATCAACGGCGGCTGCGGGGGCCGGAGCAGGTGCTTCTTCCTTCTTGGAACACGCGGCGAGGCTAAGGGCGATAAGGGCGGCGAGGGCGAGGGAACGGGTATTCATGGATGATTCTCCAGATGGGTGGTTTTCAAGAAAGGGAAAACTTGGGGACCAAATTCCGTCAGTTTGTACAGATACGCGAGAGACTAACGCAGCAGTAAAACAAAAGGATGACCCGTGCCGGGAAGGAAGCAGGATTTAGGAGAACCCTGCGTCCAGACCAACCCAAGAATTACTTCACCCGGTTGCGGTACTCGTCGGTGCGAGTGTCGATCTCGATCTTGTCACCGATTTCAACAAAGGCCGGAACGGACAGTTCAAAACCGCTCGGCGCGATGCGGGCAGGCTTCAGAACCTTGCCGGAAGTATCACCCTTGACGGCAGGCTCGGTGTATTCGACTTCGCGCACAACGGTGGTGGGCAGATCCACGGAAATGGCCTTGCCGTTGTAGAAAACCACTTCACAGGGCATGCCGTCGATCAGGTACTTGAGCGCGTCGGTCATGTTCTCGGCTTCGACTTCGTACTGTTCGTAGTCGGCATCCATGAACACGTACATCGGGTCGGCGAAGTACGAGTAGGTCACTTCCTTGCGATCAAGCACCACGATCTCGAACTTGTCATCCGCCTTGTAAACCGACTCCGACGGCGCGCCGGTCAGCAGGTTCTTGAGCTTCATCTTGACGACAGCGGCGTTGCGACCGGACTTGTTGTACTCGGCTTTCTGAACCACCAGGGGGTCGGAGCCCACCATGATCACGTTGCCGGAGCGGAGTTCCATTGCGGTTTTCATGCTTATTCCTGCTTGCTGAAGATTACGCGGCATGGGCCACGGTGAATAGGTAACTTATTATTCTATCTCAACTTTACAGAATCGCACCAGATTCCCGGCAAGGTCGCCAGAGGCCTGCATTTTCATCGACCATGCCCGGGCGTGGCTTCCCAGTTCCGGCAAGACAGCCTCAAGCGCACTCCAGCGAGTACCCACTTCCCGACCATCGTTCCAGGCCCGCCAGAAATCCTCGGCGGCGTGGGCGACCGATGGCGCAACCCCTGCCAGATAGCGCGTCATGAAGGCATTCAGTTTTTCCAGGTGCGCATCGTCCTGCTGAGGATAGATGTGCCACACAAACGGTGCTTCCGCCCACTGGGCGCGCACGAAGGAGTCTTCTCCGCGCACGAAGTTCAAGTCACAGGCCCATAGCAGTTCGTCGTAGCGGGACTGGTCGACAAAGGGCAAGACCTTCACAACCAGATGACCTCTCCTGAGCCGATCTCCCGGCTGCAGACCGATCACGCCAAACCAGGCCGCCACCCCGGGAAGTACCCGCCCTTCAGGCACCAGGCACAGCACCTGCCGCTTTCCTTGACTCCAGGCCGTCATGAGTTCGCCAATGGCCGGATTTTCATAGGTGAACAGGGAAACCACACACTCCCCCGGCGCACGCATTGGAAGGTCGAAAGACTTGCGGAAGGTGCTCTCGGAAAATCCGCGGCGGCGTGCCGAGTAGTCAGCCTCGCGCAACAGACCACCGGTGGCCGTATCCAGGCCGGGAAAGAAGAAATGCTGGGTCAGAGGCAGACGTGGATGGGGCGACGGCAGGCCATGGCAGCCCGCCACCCAGTCCTCCGCGCTCAGGTACTCCAGATTGATCCAACAGGGGCGAGGCACACAACGGGCCATCGCAGTCAGAAAGGACTCCGGCAGCGTCGCAGCAAACGCCCCGATCACCACCTTTCCCGGCACCACATCGCCAAGGGGCTCGACCCAATGGCGAACCTCGACCCCCATCAACACCTGGGACGTTTGCTGTGGATCCAGGGAAGGAATCAGATGGCTGGCGCTCTTCAGGTCATCCACCCACAGACGCACAGCAAGCCCATGCTCCACAGCCAACTGACGCGCAAGACGCCAACACACGCCGATATCGCCGAAGTTGTCCACAACAGGGCAGAACACATCCCAGCAACAGGCAGGAGAAAGGGGAGGGAGAGCTGACGGTGGCGTACTGGGCACGGTTGGGGATAAACCCGGTTGGAAAGGTCGCACAAATTGTGCACAAGACACCTCATCGGAGCGAGGACAAATTTGCTCAACAATCGCCCCACATTGATGCCACCCCTGGGCCTACAGCCTTACCAACAACCCATCCATTTGAAAAACAAGGCTTAAATTGGCTTATCCACAGAAAGACGCTTAGCTATATGGTTAACAGTATTTATATGTATACAAAAACAATAAACAAAACACCACCACCGCAGAAACCCCCGTATCGGACAAAAACGGCTCAGGAAATCCTGACAACCCGGTGACTGGATCACCTCGTTGCTGATGGTCTTGTGGACTCCCCCACAGAGGCCCGGACCACATGTCTTGTGAACAACTCAAGGGAGAAGACCCCGGAAGAAATGTGGACAAGTCCGGGTTTCCCTACCCCGGTCAGAACCGTCCCCAAACCATCCCCGACAAGTCCCCCCATTTCTCCAGAGCTTTTTACAGTAAATAAACAATTGATTTATATATGTATATTTTTATTATCCACAGAAAGCAGCCGTGCATAGTTAACATGAACTTATATATATAAAGAAAAACATAAGAACAAAGCCTGACAGCGTGTTCGACATCCCGGGACGACCGTAAGGACAGAACATAGGGGTTGATCCCAAGCGCAGACGCGCAGGGGTTCGCCCATAATCCGGGGCCGTCCTGCCCAAGGCAGTCCTCCATGCCAGTACCTCGCCTGCCTCGCGCGCTCACCCACCCCTATCTGCTATTGACGCTGACCGTTCTGTTCTGGTCGGGCAACATGGTCGTTGGTCGTGGCTTGCGCGAAGCCGTGCCTCCCATGAGCCTCGCCTTTGCCCGCTGGACGCTGGCCCTGCTGCTGACTCTCCCCTTTGCCTGGCCTCACCTGAAGACGCTTCGTGGCATGACCCGGAAGCAGTGGGGTGTCCTGGTGGTGCTTGGGGTGCTGGGTGTCGGGGCATACAACACCCTGGCTTATGTGGCCTTGGTGCACACCACGGCAACCAACGCAGCACTGCTCAACTCCTTCATCCCGATCGCGATCATCGCGATTTCCTGGTTCCTGGGGCATCAGGCCAGGCTGTTGGAGTCCATTGGCGTGGGGGTTTCCTTTGTTGGTGTGATGGTCATCGTCAGTCGCGGAGATCCCGTCGTGCTGGCAGGACTGAGCCTCAATGCAGGGGATCTGTGGATGCTGGCGGCAGTCCTGTCCTGGGCCCTTTACACACTTGGGCTCAAGTGGCGGCCGGCCGGTCTGCATCCCATGGCCCTGTTGGCGACCCTGACGATGATTGGCCTGCTGGTGCTGGCACCACTTGTCTGGGTGGAGCTTTCCTCCGGCGCTAGGCTCCACCTCACGACCCCGGCCCTGTTTGGCGTCGCCTATACCGGGATCTTTCCGGCCTTCCTCGGCTACGTGTTCTACAACCGGGCAGTGGGAGAAGTCGGTGCTTCCCGGGCAGGCCTGTTCATTCACCTGATGCCAGCCTTCAGCACGGTACTGGCCATGCTCTTCCTGGGTGAAGCGCCCCGCGCCTACCATTTTTTCGGAATTGCGTTAATTCTGACCGGCATCTGGCTGACGACCCGTTTCAAGAAAGGCTAGACTGCGGGGCTCACTTTGGGAGCCGCCCTTGTATTTCGAACATCTCATCGAGATCAACAACCCCCTCAATCCGCTGATCGAGCCCTTGAGCGTCGAACAGGTGTGGCAGGGGCTGATGTACCGGGTGGAGGAGCCCACCGTGTTCCTGCCGGGGCTCGAACGCTGCACGATCCTGTCGCGTCAGGGCGACCGTGTGGAGCGCGAGCTGCATTTCGGCCCGGCCAGCGTGCGTGACACGGTCACCTTCCGCTATCTGGAATGGGTTTGTTTCGAATCCCTGGCAACATCCGAACATGCCGGCGGGCGCCTGACGATCCGATTCGATCAGCCGGCCGCCGAACACCTCTACCTGCGCTTCACCTACGAAACCACGCTGCCCGACGGTATGGAGGCGGGTGAGGGCGTGCAGGTATCCGAGTACGTGAAGGCGGCGTATCGGGAGTCCGATCTCGACACCGTCCGCATCATCCGTTTGATTGCTGCCAACGGCCGGCCCCAGTGAGGGGCTACCAGGCTGGCACACGAGAATGACCTCAGGAGACACCATGAAGATCGATTCGCCCCGTATCACGTCCTTCCAGCCTCCCGCTCGCACCCTGATGGGGCCCGGGCCGTCCGATGTTTCTTCGCGGGTGCTGGCTGCCATGGCCCGTCCTACCATCGGCCACCTGGATCCGACCTTCGTCGGCATGATGGATGAGCTCAAGAGCCTGCTGCGCTATGCCTTCCAGACGGAGAACGAGCTGACCTTCCCGGTCTCGGCGCCGGGTTCGGTAGGGATGGAAACCTGCTTTGTGAACCTGGTCAGCCCCGGTGACAAGGTGGTGGTGTGCATCAACGGGGTGTTTGGTCAACGCATGGCCGAGAATGTGCGTCGTTGCGGTGGGGTGCCTGTTATCGTGGAAGATCCATGGGGCGCACCGGTGGATCCCGCCAAGGTGGAAGAGGCCTTTGCCGCCAATCCCGACGCAGCCCTGTTTGCCTTCGTGCATGCGGAGACATCCACCGGCGCCCTCTCCGATGCGGCCACCCTGGCCGCCATCGCCCGCCGTCACGGAGCCTTGACCATCATGGACTGCGTGACCTCCCTGGGCGGTGTGCCTGTCCTGCTCGATGAATGGGGGATCGACGCGGCCTATTCGGGCAGTCAGAAATGCCTGTCCTGCACACCCGGGCTGTCGCCAGTGAGTTTTTCCGCTGCGGCCGTGGAACGCATTCGTGCCCGCAAGACACCCTGCCCCAGCTGGTTCCAGGATCTCAGTCTGGTGCTCGGTTACTGGAGTGGTGCCAAGCGCACCTACCATCACACTGCGCCGGTCAATCCGCTTTTCGGTCTGCACGAGTCCCTGGTCATGCTGGCCGAGGAAGGCCTTGAGAACGCCTGGCTACGTCATCGCAACAATCATCTGCGCTTGCGAGCGGGTTTGGAGGGGATGGGTCTGAAGTTCGTGGTTCGGGAGGATGCCCGTTTGCCCCAGCTCAACACGGTATGGGTGCCCGAGGGCGTGGACGAGGCAGTGGTGCGTAGCCGTCTGCTCAACGAGTTCGGTATCGAGATCGGTGCCGGCCTGGGGGCATTGGCAGGGCGCGTGTGGCGTATCGGCCTGATGGGCCAGTCGAGCTGCACGGCCAACATTGTCCTGTTCCTTGCGGCACTGGAGTCGGTGATGCGCG
>Ga0268298_10003517_pt1 | contig 15946 bp, 10 predicted proteins | sample WWTPWeurt_MetaG_FD_194462 | JGI IMG/M metagenome (GOLD analysis project Ga0268298, IMG submission 194462) | Activated sludge microbial communities from WWTP in Nijmegen, Gelderland, Netherland - WWTP Weurt | ecosystem: Engineered > WWTP > Aerobic digester > Activated sludge | place... | reverse complement strand
GGCCCGGCCTGCCCGTCGGCGATTGTCCCTATAGTGCTGACTTCGCCAACAGAACCCGGAGAACAACATGTCGAAACCCGAGATTGCCGCAAAGGCCCCCTTCGCCGTCGAGGTCGAAAAAGGCAAGGATTACTACTGGTGCGCCTGCGGCAGGAGCAAATCCCAGCCGTTCTGCGACGGCAGCCACAAGGGAACGGAATTCGTGCCGACCAAGTACACGGCCGACGAAAGCAAGACCGTATATTTCTGCGGCTGCAAGCAGAGCGCCAACGGCGCGCTGTGCGACGGGACCCACAAGTCGCTTTGAGCGTCGGGCCGGCGGCCGGCGCTGTCCGCGCCCGGCAAACGTCCCGCCGGGACGATGATTCCCTGGCTGCCCGGGGAACACGTATTCCCGCCGCTCGAAAAGGCGCTGGTCGAGCCGAACGGCCTGCTTGCGGCCGGCGGCGACCTCGACCCGCAGCGCATCCTCGCCGCCTACCGGCGCGGGATATTCCCGTGGTATTCCGCCGGCGACCCCATCCTCTGGTGGAGCCCCGACCCGCGCATGGTGCTGCTTCCGGACGAACTGCGGATAAGCCGCTCCCTGGCGAAGACACTGCGCAATGCCCGCTACGAAGTCCGCCTCGACACCGCGTTCGACGGCGTCGTGCACGCCTGCGCCGGCAAGCCAAGGGAGGGGCAATCCGGAACTTGGATCACCGCCGGGATGCAGGCCGCCTATCTCGAACTGCATCGACGGGGCCACGCGCACAGCGTCGAAACATGGGTCGACGGCCGCCTCGTCGGCGGACTCTACGGCATCGCCATCGGGCGGGCGTTCTACGGCGAATCGATGTTCGCCGACATGCGCGACGCCTCCAAGATCGCCCTCGCCCACTTGTGCGCCCACCTCAAGCGGCGCGGATTCGGCATAATCGACTGCCAGATGGAAACCACACACCTCGCGTCGCTCGGCGCCCGCCCGATCCCGCGCCGCGACTTCGCCGAGCGGCTCGATCGGCTGTGCGCGACCGGCGACGGGCCGGCCTCCTGGCCGCCGGGTGCCATCGACGGACATTTCAGGCGCCAGCCATGACCCACCTGCGCGACCTGCCGCCATTCCCGCTGCTGCAGTTCTATGCCACGGCGCCCTACGGCTGCTCCTACCTGCCTGGGCGCATCGCCCGCTCGCAAGTCGCAACGCCGACCCACCTGATCGACAACGCCACCTACGGCGAACTGGTGCGCGCGGGATTCCGCCGCAGCGGCGTATTCACCTACCGACCGTATTGCGACGCCTGCCGCGAATGCCAGCCGGTGCGGCTCGACGTGGCGCAATTCGCCCCCACGCGCAGCCAGAAGCGCGCGCTGGTCCAGCATGCCGCGCTGACCGCCGGCGAATGCAGCCTGACGTTCCGCGAGGAGCACTACCAGCTCTACCAGAGGTACCAGGCGGCGCGCCATTCGGGCGGCGGCATGGACCAGGACAGCCGCGACCAGTACGCCCACTTCCTGCTGCAGACCCACGTCGACAGCCGCCTGATCGAGTTTCGCGAGGGCGACGTGCTGCGCATCGTCAGCATCGTCGACGTGCTGGCCGACGGACTGTCGTCCGTCTACACCTTTTACGACCCCGAGGTGTCGAACTCCAGCTACGGCACCTTCGCCATCCTCTGGCAGATCGCCCAGTGCCAGCACGTGGGCCTGCCCTGGCTGTACCTCGGCTACTGGATCCGCGACAGCCGCAAGATGGCCTACAAGGCCAGGTTCCGCCCGCTGCAGGCCCTGCGCCAGGGCGAGTGGCTGCCGATCGGCGACTAGTGGCGCCTCCCGGCGGTCGCCGATACGGACGCTAGCGCGCGGTGGCCGCTTCCCGCCGCCGGTAACTGCGCCAGGCCGGCCACAGCGCGACGCCGAGCACCAGCGCCAGCACCAGCAGCGGCCACACCACCGCCCGGTTCCATTCGGCGCGGCGGCGCTCACGCAGGGCCGCATCCACGCGCTGGTACTTGAGCGTGTTGTGCCCGACCTTGCTCGGCTTGCGATTGGTCAGCCAGGCGTGGCGCAACGTGTAGTCCTTGGGATGGAAGCCCCAGACCCAGGGGGCGTCGTGGCGCAGGATCGCGGTCATGCGGTCGATCAGTTCCTGGCGCTCGGGACCGTTCTCCATGGCCTTCATGCGCTCGAACAGGCGGTCGTAGTCGGGATTCTGGTAGTTCGCCGCATTCTCGCCGTTGTGCTTGACCTTGCCCTGCCTGCCGTGGAGCAGGAACATGAAATTCTCCGGGTCGGGGTAGTCGGCGTTCCAGCCGAAGTAGAAGAGCTGCACGGCACCCTTGCGCACCTTTTCCTGGAAGCGGTTGTAGTCGGTGCTGCGCACTACCAGCTGCACGTCGATCTTGGCAAACTGCTTGTTGAGCCAGTCGATACGCGCCTTGGCGCCGACGCCGGTGGCCGTGGTATCGAGGTTGATCACCAGCGGCTCGCCGGTCTGCACGTCCCGGCCGTTCGGCCAGCCCGCCTCGGCCAGCAGGCGGCGCGCCTCGCTTACCGGCTTGCGCCGCGGCAGCCCGTCGACCCAGTCGTAGACGGAGCGGTCGATGCCGGCGGCGCCGTCGCGGTAGCCGAAGATTCCCGGCGGGATCGGACCCTGCGCGGCGAGCCCGCGGCCGTTCTGGAAGATGGAGATGAACTCTTCCTGATCGATGGCAATGGCAATCGCATGGCGCAGCTTGCGGGCGCGTTCCGCGGTCTTCGGGTCCGCGCCGCCGACCAGCGGATCGAGCCAGTTGAAGCCCATGTACATGCTGGAGGTCGCCACCGAGGTGCTGAGCACGATGCCCTGCGCGCGCATCTCGTCGGACAGCGTGACCTCGCCGGCGCTGACCTGGACCGCCTGGTCGAACGAGTCCGAGGAAATCCCGGAGGCGTCGTAATAGCCCTGGAGGAACTTGTTCCAGTAGGGAATCTGCTCCTTCTCCCGGGTGAATACGACCTTGTCGATGAAGGGCAGCGCCTGCCCGCAATCCTGCAGCAGGCCTTCTTCGCGATCCCCGGCCTCACCCTCGCAGGGATAGGTCTCGCGCCGGAAGTTGGGATTCCGCTCCAGGACCATGCGCGCATTGGGATTGTTCTCGGTCAGCATGTAGGGCCCGGTGCCGATCGGGTACCAGTCCAGGGTCAGGTTTTTTTCGGCCATGCCGGGCTGGCTGTGGAACCTGTCCGCCTCCCAGGGCATGGGAGCGAAGAAGGGCATGGCCAGCCAATAGAGGAACTGCGGATACTTGCCCTTGACCCTGATGCGGTAGCGGTAGCGGTCGAGCGCCGCGACGCCCTCCAGGCGGTGCGCGCGCAGGTCGATCCAGGGCTTGTCCTTCTCCGCCTTGAGCCGCTCGGCGAAGTCCCCGAGGCCGACGATGTATTCCTCCATCAGGCCGAAGATCGGCGAGTGCAGGCGCGGATGGGCCAGGCGCTTGATGCCATAGACATAGTCGTCGGAGACCAGTTCGCGGCTGTCGCGCGCGCTGAAATCGGCCAGCGTGTTGATGCCGGCGAGCTTCCCGCGATCCAGCGCATGGTAGGCAGGCGCGCCGTCCGGCCCGCGGGCGAAGGCGGGGTGCGGCTGGTAGCGGATTCCCGGACGGATCGCGACCACGTAGTCCGTATACGCGATCCGCGCCGGATCGGCATTGGCGGGCAGCATCCTTCCCTGCGCATCCAGGTAACGCGGCTGCGGCACCGCCTCGGCCGTGGCGGCGACCAGCGCATAGGGCCGCTTGAGGTAATGGTACTGCAGCGGCGGCTCGTAAACCTGGGCCGTGAAGGTGATCTCATCCTCGCTGTAGGACTGCACCGGATCGAGGTGTTTGGGACGTTCGGTGAAGGCGCTGTAGAGGATGTTGCGGCCGCGATCGGCCGCCGGGTAGGGATCGTTCCAGGCGCTGCCGCAGGCGTTCAGCAGGAGCAGCAGCAGGCATGGAAATACGCGGCGCATGACGGCGAGTTTAGCCGATCCGCTATAATCCGCCGCTGGATTCAACCAAGGAACACGCGATGGGATTTCTCGCTGGCAAACGCATTCTGATCACCGGTCTGATCTCCAACCGGTCGATCGCTTACGGCATCGCCAAGGCCTGCCACCGCGAAGGCGCCGACCTGGCCTTCACCTACCAGAACGACCGCGTCCGCGACCGCATTGCGAAGTTTGCCGACGAATTCGGCTCCAAGGCCATCTACCCCTGCGACGTCGCCGAAGACGCCCAGATCGACGCGCTGTTCGCCGAACTGGGCAGGCATTGGGACGGGCTGGACGGGCTGGTGCATTCGATCGCCTTCGCCCCGAACGAGGCGATCGAAGGCGACTTCCTGGAAGGCATAACGCGCGAATCCTTCCGCATCGCCCACGACGTTTCCTCGTACAGCTACCCGGCACTGGCCAAGGCCGCCCGCCCCATGCTGATGAAGGGCAACAACCCGTCGCTCCTGGCGCTGAGCTACCTCGGCGCGGTGCGCACCATGCCCAACTACAACACCATGGGCCTGGCCAAGGCCAGCCTGGAGGCTGCGACGCGATACCTGGCCTTCTGCCTCGGCCCGCAAGGCATCCGCGCCAACGCCCTGTCGGCAGGGCCGATCAAAACCCTGGCGGCCTCGGGCATCGGCAATTTCGGCAAGCTGCTGGCCTACAACGCCCACCACGCTCCGCTGCGACGCAACGTGACGATCGATGAAGTCGGCAACGCCGCCGCCTTCCTGCTCTCCGACCTCTCCAGCGGCATCACCGGCGAGATCCTCTATGTCGATGGCGGCACGCACACAACGGCCATGGGCAACGCGGACCCGCTGCCCGGATAGGGCTTATCAGCAACGTACCCTGAAAAAAAGCCCCGCATCGCGGGGCTTTCTCGTTGCCGGATCAGCGTTGTTCCTTGCTCTCCAGCAGGACCTTGTTCACTTCCACCGGATAGCTCGCCTTGAGCGTGCCCATCCACGCCGCGAACTCCTCTTCGGCGACGAAGCGCGCATATTGCTGGCCCAGGGCGCGACCGCGGGGGTCGTCCTTGGCAACGGCGGCGGGCTTGACGGAATTGATGCGAAACAGGGCGTATCCGTTGCCCGGCGAAGCGAGGCCCGTGTGTGCCGGCAGCTTGGCAGCGTCGGCCTTGAATACTGCACGCACGGCCTCGGGCGGCAGACCCTGCGGATCGATGCGGCTCACGTTGCGAACCGGCGACCAGGCCAGGCCCAGTGCCTCGCCCTTGGCCAGCTTCGCCAGCTTGTCCTCGCCATCCCTGATCGCCAGCTTGACCGCCTCTTCGCGGACCAGGCGCTTCTCGATCTCCGCCCTGACCGCTTCCAGCGGCTGCAGCGCGGCCGGCTTGTGTTCGAGCACCCGCGCCGACACCAACGTGCCCGGCGCGACTTCGACGGCCTCGGTATTGCGCTTGTTCTTCAGCGCGTCGTCGCTGAACAGGGCAGCGGCGAGCTTCCTGTTGTCGAACGGGGGCGCCAGCTTGCCGTCCCGCGCCAGCCACTGCGACTGCGCGATGGCCAGCTTCCATTTCTCGGCGGCCGGCTTCAGGCTGTCCGCCTGCTCATAGACCATGTTGCCGAAGGCCTCGGCGGCCTCGGAATACTTCTTGGCCGCGGAGTCGCGCTTGATCTCGGCGACGATCTCGGCCTTCACCTCGGCAACCGGCTTGACCTGTTCGGCACGCACGCCGGTGAGGCGGATCACGTGGAAGCCGAAGTCAGTGCGCACGACATCCGAAATCTGCCCGTCCTTCATGGCAAAGACCGCGTCCTCGAACGCCTTCGCCATCGCCCCGCGCCCGAACCAGTCGAGATCGCCGTCCCTGGCGGCCGACAGCGTGTCCTGGGAATTCTGCCTGGCGAGCTTGCCGAAGTCGGCGGGAGTCTTCCTTACCTGGGCCAGCAGTTCTTCGGCCCTTGCCTTGGCTGCCGCGACCTCTGCGGCCGGCGCATCCTTGGCGGCGCGGACCAGGATGTGGCTGGCGCGGCGCGTTTCGCCGGTCTTGTAGCGGTCGGCGTGGGACTGGTAATAGGCCTTGACCTCATCGTCGCCGACAACCGCCTGCGCCATCAGGAGGTCGCGGCTGAGGACTAGAAACTCGGCCCGCACCTGCTCCGGCAGTTCGAACTGCTTGCGGTTGGCGTCGTAGTACTTCTGCACGGCGTCGGCGGCCAGCTTGACCTGTCCGGCGTAGGCGTCGGGCAAAAGCAGTACCTGCACGATTTCGCGCTGTTCGAGCTGGCTCGCCAGCCAGTTGCCGGCGGCCGTCTGGCTGTTGATGCCGGCTTCGGATACCGGCATCATCAACTGCTGCATGGCCATGTCCTGGCGCAGGCGCGCTTCGAACATTTCCTTGCTGAGCCCCTGCGCGGCAACGACCGCCTCGTAGCGCTCCCTGGAGAACTTGCCGTTTTCCTGCAGCGACGGCACGCCGGCAATGAACTGCACCAGTTGCTCGTTGCCGACGACCAGTTTCGACTTCCGCGTCTGCTCGGCCAGCAGGCGCTGCGTGATCATCGAGTCGAGCACGGCACGGCGCACCTGCGGCGTGTCGAACATGGCGGGATCGACCTTGCCGCCCAACTGGGCGCGCATCCTGTCCTGCTGCTCACGCAGCGCCGCCTGCAGTTCCTGCAGGCCGATCTTGCTGGAGCCCACGGTGGCGACGCCTGCGCCCACGTCGGCGTTGCGCACGTAGGACTCGACGCCCCAGAAGGCGAACGGCAGCGTGATCAGCGCGAGAAAACCCTGGGTGATCTTCCGGTTGTTGCGAACGATGTCAAACATGCCAAGAAACCCTGTCCGTGGTGGATAGCTTCCCCGGCGGGGACACCGGGGACGTGAATGCGACAAAGGCGAACCGCTGTTCGCCTTTGTTCCGTGCTGGTAACGGGATCGAAGCGCCGCAGGGGCGGCCCGAACGACCGCGCGATTTTACACCATCCGGCTCAAGGGCATCCGGCCGGCTGCAGGTGGGAAATAGCGTTTGCATAATAGGCGAGGGTTTCGACCTGCTCCGGCGCCGGCCGGAACAATCCGTCCTCCTCCAGCACGATGCGGCGCAGGATCAGCATGCGCAGGCCGACGCCGAACGCGTAGTCCTGGTCGTGGCGCGGAATGTAGAGGTGCGCGCCGCGCGACTCCAGATCGCGCATCGCGGCATGGGCCGCCGCCTTCAATTCCAGTTCGCTCATGGCCTGTGCCGGATTCCGCATGAGGATGCCGGCCACCAGCGACACCGGCAGCACCGGGACGACGCGGCCGATCGCGTCCATCAGCCGCTCGGCGATTTGGCCGACTTCGGCGCGCCGTCGCGCGTCGTCCAGCGCCGGAAAGTGCAAGCCGCGCTCGCGTGCGTAGGCACGCATGGAGAACGGCGTGCCGAAGTTGACGCAGGCGTAGCCGAAGCGATGCCAGCCGCCGGCCAGGGCCAGCGACAGGTTGCGCAGCAGGAACCCGGCGGAAATCGCCACGCCGCGCCAGCGCCCCGCCCGCGGCGCGTCGGGATGCAGCTTGAGCAGCTGGCTGCGGTCCTCCAGCACCCGGTCGTAGTTGAGGCCGACCGGAATGAAGACCAGGTCGCGCCGCCCGTCTTCCTCCCGCTCGTCGAAGGTCTTCAGCATGTAGTCGAGCAGGCCGAACTTCGGCGTCCGCAGGCGGCCGTCGAGCGTGAGGCCGCCCTCGGGAAACACGGCCTGGGTGACACCGGCCTCCGAGGCCATCTGCACGTAGCGCGCGAGCACGGTGCGGTACAGGGGATCGCCCGAATTGCGCCGCACGAAATACGCGCCCATGGCGCGGATCAGCTGCTGCAGGGGCCAGATGCGCGCCCATTCGCCGACGGCGAAGGACAGCGTGGCGTGCTCCGCGGCGAGAAAGGCCACCAGCACGTAGTCCATGTTGCTGCGGTGGTTGATGACGAAGACGATGGTCGATTTCGGGTCGATGCGCGCCAGCGCAGCCTCGTCGACGAAACCGATGCGCACCCGGTACAGCGCCCGCGCCGCCCCCCGCGCCACGGCATAGCCGATGCGGTAATAGATGTAGGCGTTGAACGAGGGCACTATCTCCCGCGCGTAACGGTCGATGCGCCGCCAGACGTCGCCCAGCGCCTCGTTGCCGGACACGGCATGCGCGGCGGCGGCGGCCTGCACCTTGCTGTCGTGGAACAAGCGGTCGATCAACACCTGCCGGCGCGTCAGCTTGAACGACGGCAACTCGATCCGCAGCCGCCCGCCGATCTGGTGCAGCACCAGCTTGATGCGACGCCGGAAGAACCAGCGCATGCCGGGCGCCAGAAGCAGCACCAGCATGGCCCAGGCGGCGAACCCGGCAAGGATGAGGAAAGACCACAACGGCAATGTAACGGCTTGATTCATCTGTCCGCCCCTCCCCTGCCGCGCGCCGGCATGCCCGGCTCCAGACCCCGCTGCGGCGATCATAGCAGCCGGGGATTCCGGCATGCGGACGTCCTGCGGAGCGGGACATCCTGGTGCCAGTATCGCCCGTGACGTCGCAGCACGAGACGGAGCCAGCCCCTCCCGATTCCGCCCCGCACAAAAAGCCGCAATTCCTTTTCAGAAGAAAGGGATAGAATGCAATTTCTCAACTGATTCTAGGTCCATGAACGCGCACACCCTCTCGGAGACGGTTCGCAGGATTCTCGACCCGCGCAGTCCGCGTCCGGACATCGCGCAGTTGCTGAAGGATCTTTCGGAGACCGAAAGGATCGAACTGATCGGGCGGCTCGCCGAAACGGCGCAGCGCCAGACCCAGTTCGTCGATCTCGCCAACACGATTTCCGACAGCCTGTCGCTGGACGTGCTGTTCCCCCGGCTGGTCGAAGTCATGAGCGAAACCCTGGACGCCGACCGCAGTTCGCTGTTTCTGCACGATCCGGAAACCGGCGAATTGTTCTCCCGCGTCATGCAGGGCAGCGTCACCGGCGAAGTGCGCTTCGCGGCGAACCTCGGCATCGCCGGCGCCGTGTTTGCCAGCGGCGAAGGACGGATCATCGCCGACGCCTATGCCGATCCCCTGTTCAATCGCGAGGTCGACCAGCGCTCGGGCTACCGGACGCGCAACATCCTCTGCGTTCCCATCCGCAACCGGAAGCACGAGGTGATCGGCATCACGCAGGCGCTCAACAAGCGCAGCGGGGATTTCGACGCGGACGACCTGCACCTGCTGGAAGCGCTGTCGCACCAGGCGGCGGCGGCACTCGAGAACGCGCAGACCTTCGAGCGCACGGAACGCGCCCAGCGCGAGGAAGCCCTGCTGCTGGAGGTGGTCAGTTCGATCGCCTCGGAAATCGTCCTCGAGCCCCTGCTGCAAAAGATCATCGACGCGGCGACGCTGCTGCTGGACGCGGATCGCGGATCGCTGTTCCTTTACGACCCCGCACGCAGGGAGCTGTTCTCCCGGGTCGCCGGCGGAGCCTCGATCGAGGAAATCCGCTTCCCGAGCAACGCCGGCATCGCCGGGGAATGCTTCACCCGGGTGGCGCCGATCAACATCCCCGACGCCTACGCCGACCAGCGTTTCAACCCCGACGTAGACAGGCAGACCGGCTACAAGACCGACAGCATCCTGTGCATGCCGATCACGACCAAGCACGGCAACAGCGTCGGCGTGATGCAGATTCTCAACAAGGCCACCGGCTGCTTCGGTCCGGCGGACGAGAAGCGCCTGCTGGCGCTCTGCGCGCAGGCCGCCGTTTCGATCGAAAACGCGCAGTTCTTCGGCCAGGTGAACGCCGCCCGCAACTACAACGAGGGCATCCTGCGCAGCATGAGCAACGGCGTGGTGACCATGGACGCCTCATGGACCATCACCAAGGTCAACCAGGCCGCGTCGCGCATCCTGCGGCTGGCGGAGAAGGAACTGGAAGGCCGCACGGCACAGGACGCCCTCGGCGGGCGCAATGGCTGGATCCTCGACAGCCTGGCCAAGGTCCGCAGCTCGGGCGAAACCGACATCACCGTGGATGCCGACCTGCTACTGGCCGGGCACGAGGCGATATCGGTCAACCTGACGGCCGTGCCCCTGGTCACCGCCCACGACCAGCCGATGGGCTACATGCTGGTGATCGAGGACATCACCCGGGAAAAGCGCCTGCGCAACACCATGTCGCGCTACATGAGCAAGGCCGTCGTGGACCAGTTGCTGGAGAGCGGCGACGCCGCGCTGGCCGGCGTCGATCGCGAGGTCAGCGTGCTGTTTTCCGACATCCGCGGCTTCACGTCGATTTCCGAACGGCTCGGCGCGCGCGAAACCATCGTGATGCTCAACGAGTACTTCACCGACATGGTCGACATCGTTTTCGCCCATAACGGCATCCTCGACAAGTACATCGGCGACATGATCATGGCCGTGTTCGGCTCGGTCGCCGCCGGCGACAGCGATGCCGACGATGCCGTCGAAGTGGGCAACCGGATGATGGTCGGACTGCGCATGCTCAACGAGCGCCGCATGAAGGCAGGGCGCGACCCGATTCACATCGGTGTGGGCGTCAGCACCGGCAACGTGGTGGTGGGCAACATCGGCTCGCCCAAGCGCCTGGAATACACGGTCATCGGCGACCGGGTGAACCTCGCCGAACGCCTGGAGTCGGCCAACAAGTATTACGGCACCAGCGTCCTGCTCTGCCAATACACCGCGACCAAGCTGAAGCGGCCGGCCCTGCTGCGCGAAATCGACTCGATACGCGTGCGCGGATCGACCCGGCCATTCTCCGTGTTCGAAGCGCTCAACCACCACGACGGGGCCAGCTTCCCCCGCCGCGACGAGGTACTGCAGGCCTATGCGGAAGGCCTGCGCCTGTACCGTGAGCGGGACTGGACCCGCGCCGCCGGCAGTTTCCGCACCGCCGCGCTGGCCAATCCGGACGACAAGCCCTCGCGCGTGTTCCTCGAACGCTGCCGGCAATACATCGAGACCCCGCCCCCGGAAAGCTGGGACGGCGTATGGGCGATGGGCACCGGCTGAACGGTTGGCCCTGGCCGGACGATCCGGCGCGTCGCGGAATCAGTCTTCGCTGAAACCGAAGCGCTCGACGAAGCCCTGCGGATCCAGCGCCGGACCCTTGTAGTCGGCCTGCATGTAGTCGCAACCGAGTTCCTTGAGTCCCGCCGCAGTGGCGTCGTCGGCGACGCCGACGGCGACGACGGCGAGCCGCAGCGAATGCGCAAGTTCGATGATCGACTTCAGGATGCGCTCCGACTTGCCGTCACCGGCGAGATCGTGGATGGCCGATACATCGATCTTGATTTCCTGGAACGGCATGGTCGCCAGCAGGAACAGAGACGAAAGCGCCATGCCCGAATCGTCGATCGACAGCTTCACTCCGAGCTCCTTCAGGCGCCCGAGCGTTTCCCGCGCCACCGCCTCTTCCGCCAGCACCGCGGTTTCACCGATCTCCAGGATCAGTGTACCGGGGCGCCGGCTCCAGGTGCCCAGCGCGCGCTGAACCACATCCGGCAATTCCTCGTGCAGCAGGGCGCGGCCGGGTAGTTTGACGCCGAGGCGCAAATCCAGGCCCGCGCTGTAGCGCAATTCGGAAACGATGCGCAGCGCCCGGTTCAGGATCGACGAGACGAGGTCCGGAACCAGTCCCGCCGATTCCGCCGCGGCGAACGCGTCCTCGGCGTGGATCATGCCGGCGTCCGCATCGCTCCAGCACAGCAGGCTCTCGGCGCCCATCACCTGGCCCAGGCGCAGGTCGAACTGGGGCTGGAACGCCAGCTCCAGTTCGTCTGCGGCGATCGCCGTGCGCAACCGGTTCTCGTAGAGCAGCTTCGACGCCGCCGGATTCTCCAGGTTCTCCTCGTACTCGGCGACGCGTTCCGTCAGGTCACGGGCCAGGGCGCTGGCGCTCTTCGCACGCTGCAATAGGACCTCGACCTGGTCGCCGTTGGCCGGGCACATCGCGATCCCGATGACCGGACTCGCGGAAATCTCCTCGTCGCCGATCCAGAACGGCGTATTCAGGGCGCGCAGCGACTTCTTCGCCGCGAGCAGCGCGACCGCAGGGCCTTCGACAGTCGACAGGATGCAGGCAAAGTCGTCCCGGCCCAGCTCGCCGACGAAATCGCCAGGGCGCAGCACGTCGGCGCTGAGGGAGGCGCTGATCCGGCTGCGCACCGCGTCGCCGACGTGATAGCCCCAGACCGCGTCGATGCGGCTGATGACTCCGCAATCGATGAGCAGGACCGCCAGGTTGCCGCCGTCGGCGCGCCTCTCGTCGAGCCGGGCCCGCAGCAACTCCATGAAGCCGGCGGCCGCGGCGGCGGACGGAGAAGACCCGCCGGCGTCCGGGTCGCTCACAGGAACAGCTCCCGGGGATCGATCTTGACCGATTCGTACTCCAGGGAGCGCAGGATCCGGTAAGGTTCGTCCGGCCTGAATTTGTGCTCCTTCATCAGGTCCATCATCTTGTAGGGCACGTACGGGTTGCCCTTGGCGTCCTTGACGATCATGATCCGCGGCTGCATGCGGCGCACCATGTTCTGCGCGATCACGACGGCCACCTCGCCGCTGTTCAGTTCGACGACGCTGCCGATCGGGAAGACGCCGATGCACTGGATGAACTGCTCGACCAGCGCCGGATGGAACTGCTTGCCGCGCCCCTTGTAGATGACGGCTAGCGCGTTCGCCGGCGACATGCTTTCGCCGAACGGTTGCGGCGCGGTGAGCGTGTCGTAGGTATCGACGATGCCGGCGATCAGCCCGTAGAAGGCGATCGCGTTGCCGCGCAGGCCGCGCGGATAGCCGCTGCCGTCGAAGCGCTCATGGTGCAACGAGGCAAGCGCCGGAATCTCGGCGGGCACCCCCGGCGTGTCGCTGAGGATGCGCACGGAGTGATTCACGTGGGTCTGGTAGAGCTCGATTTCCTCCGGCGTGCGCGGCCCGCGCGTCGCCAGTTCGGTCGGCAGCTTGAGCTTGCCGACGTCCTGCAGCAGGCCGAGCATGCCCAGGATTTCGAGGCGCTCGGGCGGCAGTTGCAGGAAGCGCCCGAAGATCGTCATCATCACCGATATCTCGACGGCGCGGCTCAGCGTGGCCCCGCTCTTTTCCTGCAGCTTGGTCAGCAACGCCATCGCGTCCGGGTTGCGCACCACGCTCTCGGTGATCTGCGCCGCCGCCTCGCGCGAGCGAGCGCTGTCGATCGAGTTGCCGCTCTCGACGACGCGCGACAGCTCCTTGACCACCACGGTCGTGTTGGTGAAGGCCTTCTGCGCCCGCGGCAGTTCGACTTCGACGCTGGCGGCTTCCTTGTAGACCGTGCTGCCCCTGACCTTGGCGATGTCCGCCGCCGTCACCTTGGTGGCTTCGCGCACGTCCTCCTTCTCGGGATCGACATAGACGTGCTTGCAATACTGCTTCAGGGCCTCGAGCTGCTTTTCACTCTTCAGGACGAAGCCCTGGAAGACGAAAGGAGTCTCGGTCCAGGGACGGTCGAGCTTGGCCACGAACATGCCGAAGGTCAGTTGCTCGACAGGTATTTCCCGGAGTTCCATTCGGATACGCGATGTGCTGCAGGCCCGTGAATATGGTGGGTGCTGACGGGGTCGAACCGCCGACATTCGCCTTGTAAGGGCGACGCTCTACCAACTGAGCTAAGCACCCGCTGAACTGCACCTGCCCACCTCGGACAGGGACGATAATTCTAGCAGTTCGGAGTCGCCTTGCACGCCGAAAACCCCGCTTTATGTCCCGCAGCGGCGGTATCCGGCCTGACGCGGAGTGGCGGCATCGGTCACGCCGCGGCCAGCATCCCGCGTCGGCCGGCCCGGCATGCAGCACTCCGGTCAGTGGGTGACCACCCCCGTCGTCGTCGCGTCGCCCGCGGCCACCGGCACCGCACCGCCGGCTGGGATTTCGGGCAGGGGTTCCGGCATGCGTTCGAGGGCCAGTTCCAGCACCTTGTCGATCCAGCGCACCGGCTGGATTTCGATCCGGTTCTTGATCGTGTCCGGAATTTCTGCCAGGTCCTTGACGTTCTCTTCCGGGATCAATGCCAGGCGAATTCCGCCGCGCACCGCGGCCAGCAGTTTTTCCTTGAGCCCGCCGATCGGCAGCACCTCGCCGCGCAGGGTGATTTCACCCGTCATGGCGACGTCGGCGCGCACCGGGATGCCGGTGAGCACCGAAACCAGGGCGGTGCAGATGCCGATGCCGGCGCTCGGCCCGTCCTTCGGCGTCGCACCCTCGGGCAGGTGGATGTGGATGTCGCTCTTCTGGTAGAAATCGTCGGGGATGCCCAGCGCCTGGCTGCGCTTGCGCACCACCGAAAGCGCGGCCTGGATCGATTCCTGCATGACCTCGCCCAGCTTGCCGGTGGTCATGGTCTTGCCCTTGCCGGGCAGCGCGACCGTTTCTATGGTCAGCAGTTCGCCACCGACCTCGGTCCATGCCAAACCGGTCACCTGGCCGATCTGGTTGTCCTTCTCGGCCATGCCGAAACTGTAGCGGCGCACGCCGAGGAACTTGTCGAGGTTCTTCGAGTTGACCACGATCTTGTTCTTGCGCGCCTTCATCACAAGAGACTTCACCACCTTGCGGCAGATCTTCGAGATCTCGCGCTCCAGGGCGCGCACACCGGCCTCGCGCGAGTAGTAGCGCACGATATCGCGCAGTGCGTCCTCGGTGATGCTCAGTTCGTCCCGCTTTATGCCATTGTTCTTCATCTGCTTCGGCACCAGGTAGCGCACGCCGATGTTGATCTTCTCGTCCTCGGTATAGCCGGCCAGACGGATGACCTCCAGGCGGTCGAGCAGCGCGGCCGGGATGTTCAGGGTATTCGCGGTGGCGACGAACATCACGTCGGACAGGTCGAAGTCCACCTCGATGTAGTGATCCTGGAAGGTGTGGTTCTGTTCGGGGTCGAGCACTTCGAGCAGGGCGGACGACGGATCGCCGCGGAAATCCTGGCCCATCTTGTCCACTTCGTCGAGCAGGAACAGCGGGTTCTTGACCCCGACCTTGGACATGTTCTGCAGGATCTTGCCCGGCATCGAGCCGATGTAGGTCCGGCGGTGGCCGCGAATCTCGGCCTCGTCCCGCACGCCGCCCAGCGCCATGCGGATGAACTTGCGGTTGGTGGCCTTGGCGATCGACTGGCCGAGCGAGGTCTTGCCCACGCCCGGGGGGCCGACCAGGCACAGGATCGGCGCCTTGACCTTGTCCACGCGCTGCTGCACCGCAAGATACTCGACGATGCGTTCCTTGACCTTCTCCAGGCCGTAGTGGTCCTTGTCGAGGACCTTCTCGGCCGCCGACAAGTCCTTGCTGATGCGCGACTTCTTCTTCCAGGGCAGCGCCAGCAGGGTCTCGATGTAGTTGCGCACCACGGTGGCCTCGGCCGACATGGGCGACATCAGCTTGAGCTTCTTGAGCTCGGCGTTGACCTTGACCAGGGCCTCCTTGCTCATGCCGGACGCCTTGATCTTCTTTTCCATCTCGTCGATGTCGGCGCCGTCCTCGCCTTCGCCGAGTTCCTTCTGGATGGCCTTGACCTGCTCGTTGAGGTAATACTCGCGCTGGCTCTTCTCCATCTGGCGCTTGACGCGGCCGCGGATGCGCTTTTCGACCTGGAGGATGTCCAGTTCGGCCTCGAGCTGCCCCAGCAGCTTCTCCAGCCTCTCGGAAACGCCGAAGACCTCCAGCACTTCCTGCTTCTGCTCCAGCTTCAGGGGCAGATGGGCCGCGATGGTGTCGGCCAGACGCCCGGCCTCCTCGATGCCGGCGAGCGAAGTCAGGACTTCCGGCGGGATCTTCTTGTTGAGCTTGACGTACTGGTCGAACTGCGCCAGCACGGTGCGGCGCATCGCCTCGATCTCGTTGTCGGGATGCTCCTCGACCGGGATCAGGCTGACATCGGCGACGAACAGCGCGCGCTGATCCTCGATGCGCAGCACGCGGGCACGCTGG
>Ga0268298_10003516_pt1 | contig 15951 bp, 15 predicted proteins | sample WWTPWeurt_MetaG_FD_194462 | JGI IMG/M metagenome (GOLD analysis project Ga0268298, IMG submission 194462) | Activated sludge microbial communities from WWTP in Nijmegen, Gelderland, Netherland - WWTP Weurt | ecosystem: Engineered > WWTP > Aerobic digester > Activated sludge | place... | reverse complement strand
GCCTTCATTCTTAATTCGTAATTCGTAATTTTTAATTACCAAAGGTACTACACCTACAGTAATATATACAGTGTCTTTGGAGTATTGCCCACAAACCGTTTGCTCTATTACATAAAAAGTACTGGCAGTAGGTTTTACATACATACCGGGTATGCCTATTGCTATTATATTGCCTGTGCTGTTGTACCAAGTAATATTATTAATGCCATTTATGTAGCTGCCTATAAAAACACTGTCCCCTACAATTATGGTACGGTCTGTACCTGCATCTGCTTTAAGTGTTATACTATCTAAGGGTAGTACACTTACATCTTCTAAATAATAAGCAGCACCATTATAGCCTGTAGGCTGTATTGGTTGCATGGCGGTTTGTGCATTGTTTTTAAAATTACCGAGGGTTAAATATTTTTCTCCGCCTTGTGCCGTAAATACGCCACTTATTTTTATCCAATTTAGGGTATCGGTAATAATGTGGGTGTTTTGTATTTGTGGGTTGGCTGGTAACATATATACATTATTAGCTGTATCCGCATATACAGGTGCATTAGTAAATAGCATAGCCTGATTGTTGCAGCCTAATCTATAAGAGTTCATAAGACTTACATAATACTCTGCATAATAGCATTTGCCTTGCCGTAAACTATCCAATAACTGCACTTGTATATAATTTCTTGCATCCATGCCATTGTAATAAAACATAACTACATACCCATTACCTGTTCTTGCATATTGAAAACTATACCCCCCACCCCCAAAATTTACAGGCACACCGTCACTATCATAATTTTGCCCATTAGCACAAGCATTATAATAAGCAGCACCTCTTTTGTCTGGCTTGTACCAAAAATCTGGTTTGCTGTTCAGGTACGCTTCTATCGTTATTCTTGATGGACAATGAGTATATTGTTCAAAACTGTAATTGGGTACTAAATTGTATTGTATTTGTGCATTAGTAGTATTTGGAAATACTATGTATAGCATAACATAAAGAACAGCTATTGAATGGCTGTTCTTTATTACTATACTATTATTACCAAAATTAATCATAATGTTCCTGTTTATTCAACAACCAATTTTTGTACTTCTGTTTTATTATCTACACTTGTTACTTTTACCAAATAAACTCCTTGCTGCAAACCTGCAATATTTACCTGTACCATATCTGCTCCGTTAACCTGCATATTCCTTACCATACGTCCTGCAATATCTGCAACAGTTACTTGTTTAATTTTGGTATAGCTAATATTTCTATACTTCTCTAAACTGCCATTCAAACTTAGGTAATTTTTAGGGTACGAAAAAAGATTTAACTGTCATAAAATAATCCATAGTGGATTATATAGTAAAATTAATTGTGATTGGATTTTAAAATTAATGGATGTGTCTTAGCAATAGTTTCTTAAATAATTTGCCCAAATTTTCAACACTAAACCTTCAGTATATTTTGGTGCATCTAAATAAATATTCCAAATAGGGACAAAAAGTGCAATCGTTAAAAATTCTGCAGCTATAACAGCTAAAAGTTTTGATGTTTTCTTCAAATAACATTTTTCATTTTACAATAATTAACTTTTTGATTAATGGAGAAAGATATTTTTACAATACATAAAAGTCTATGATTATAATCATTCAAAGAACAAAATTTTACTACTATTTTTGCAGCAAAATAAAATTCAACTACATTGTTACTATTTCGCAAAGGTGTAACACTCTTATTATTCTTACTAATGTTTTTTAGCATTATGAAGAATAGTATTTTAGTTGGCTTTTATGAATTAAATACAAAAGCATTCGTAAGTTTATTTTGCGAAAATAAATCAAAGCCCGAACTAAAATGTAATGGTAAATGTCAGCTATCACAAATTGCTAAACAAGAAGAAAGAAATACACACCATAATTTAATAATTCAGCTACAACAAGAAGTTGTATTGTATTTTCATCAACCTCTAAACCCTTTTATTGAAAATACATTTTACAATATTAAAGCCTCATTCAATTTATTTCAACAACACAATTATTCCTTTCTTTATTTATCAAAAAACGATAAACCTCCTAAGTTTTTAAGTTAATAGCTCTCTATTTATTTTTCATCATACAGCTTATGTGGTATGATAATCTATTCTATTAATTTAAAAATTTAATTCAAATGAATGTATTAAAACTATTCAGCGTTATAGCTGTAATAACTCTATTTATATCTTGTAAAAAAGAAAACACAATAATACCTAACGATACCGATGGTTTGATTTCAGCGAAAAGTATTTCAAATGCTACACACAACATTATTTTTTATACCCAGAATGGAAAATTTCAGCAAGGGTATAATAAAATATTTTTTCAAATAAAAAACCTTGATGGAAGTTTAGTTACCAATGCTACAGCAAATTGGAAGCCTCTAATGCACATGACAAGTATGCAACATGCTTGCCCTTATTCAAGTGTTTCTAAATCTGCCAACAGCAATTCTTTGTACGAAGGTTTTATAGTTTTTCAAATGGCTGGAAACAGTACTGAATATTGGGATTTAACTATAGAATACACCATTGACAACACTACTTACACTGCAACAGAAAGAATTGATGTAGAAGCAGTAACTAAAAAAAATGTATTGTCGTTTAAAGGCAGCGATAATGTGAGTTATGTTTTAGCAATGGTTGCTCCATCAAACCCTAAAGTTGCTACCAATGATATGGAAGCAATGCTTTTTAAAAAAGAAACAATGATGAGTTATCCTGTAGTAAATAATTATACAATAAAAATAGACCCAAGAATGACAAGTATGGGTAATCATGGTTCACCTAATAATGTAGATTTAAAACAAACTTCTTTGAATGGTTCTTACTTTGGAAAATTAAGTCTTACTATGACAGGTTATTGGAAAATAAACCTTCAGTTAGAAAACGAAAGTGGTACAATTTTAAAAGGAGAACCTGTTACTGCAACTCAAGAAAGCAGCAGTATATTTTTTGAAATTGAGTTTTAATACAATTCCTAAAAAATAGAAATTGTTTTACAAAAGAATTGTTTGATATAAAAATCAAGTGTGATATAGCAAATTGGTTGTATCAAACAATTCTTTAAAAATAAATAATCATGAATAAATTATCGGTTGTTATCAGTTTATTGATATTATTATTTCATCAGTCAAATGCACAACAGCAAGCATCTTATTTTACAGATAGCACACATCAGTTAGCAGAAGTTGTGGTTGCAGTACAGCAAAAAGCTACCAACAAAAAAATAAAAGTTCTATCATCTTTAGACAATTATTTAGAAAATAACAATGCCATAAATATGGTAAAACGTGGAGCTTATGCATGGGAAGCTTTAATAAATGGAATGGCAAGTGAACGTTCTGTAATTACCATTGATGGAATGCGTATTTATAGTGCTTGTACAGATAAAATGGATCCTGTAACATCTTATGTAGAGATTACGAATTTATCAAAAGCAGTAATTCATTCAGGGCAAGCTGGTGGTGCAAATGGCTCAACTATTGGTGGAGGAATTGATTTGATTAGAACAAAAATAGACACCAATAAATTAGGTGTAAATGCTAGTATTTTTACAGGTTTTGAATCAACCAATCAGCAAAAAATTATCGGAACTTCTATGCAATACGCTGAAAAAAAGTTTTATACTTTGCTTGATTTTACTTACAGAAATGCTCAAAATTACAAAGCAGGAAATAACATTGAAATTCCTTTTTCTCAGTTTACAAAATACAATTTATCGGCAACTGCAGGATGGAAAATAAATCATCAAAAACAAATTATTGCTTCTGTCATATACGATGATGCAAGAAATGTGGGTTATCCTGCATTGCCTATGGATGTTGCGTTTGCAAAGGCTTTTATTGGTTCGGTGCAATACGAATATCATAATTCAAAATCAACCCTATACCATTGGGAAACTAAATTATATTTTAATTCTGTTACACATTTAATGGATGATACTAAACGTCCTAATGTTCCTGTACACATGGATATGCCAGGTTGGGCAAACACAGCAGGATTTTATTCTAAACTGGAGGGGAAAATGAATAATCATAATTTTTTAATAAACTTAAATGCACATTACAATACTTCATTGGCTGAAATGACTATGTACTCAAAAAACAGCAACGAAAAAGATATGTTTATGCTTACTTGGCCTGGTGTTCATACCATATTTGGAAAATTATTTGTAGAAGATAAAATTGATTTGAACAAAAACTGGAGTGCAAATATTAGTGCAGGATTAAGTATAAACAACAACACCATAAAAAACGAATTAGGCTTAACAAGTTTGCAAATATTTTATCCTAATTTATTAGCATCAAAAACAAGGTTGCTTAAAAACATTGCAGGAAAAATAAATTATCGTAAAAATCAATGGCAACAAAGCTTTGGAGTAGGTTTTGGCGAAAGAGCACCATCCATTTCTGAAGGCTATGGCTTTTATTTATTCAACAGTTTTGACAGGTACGATTATATAGGAAATCCAACTTTGAAAAATGAAAAATCTTTAGAAATAAATTCATCAACATCTTATAACACAAAAAATCTTTCTATACATTTTCAAGCAGATTATTTTAGAATTTTTAATTACATTATTGGTATGCCCAACCATAATTTCATACCCATGACTATTGGTGCAAATGGTGTAAAAGTGTATCAACAACTTCCTTATGCAAATATTTTAAACCTAAGTTTGAGTTCTACTTTTCGATTTACAAAGTCGTTACAAATTGCAGGAAAAATGGTGTACAGAAAAGGAAATTACGAATCGTTGAATTTACCACAAATACAACCTATAAGTTATGGCAGCACTATACGTTATCAACACAAAAATTTTATTGCAGAATGTGCAGTTGAAGGGGCATTAAAGCATACAAACTTTAGCCCAACATTTGGTGAAACTGGAACCGATGATTATACTATTTTAAACCTATCTGCTTCTAAACAAATTAAAATATTTAACCAAACAGTACAAATAAAAACAGGCTTTGAAAATTTGTTTGATAGATATTATTCAACCTTTGCAGATTGGAACAAAATACCAAGAAATGGAAGAAATTTTTTCATTAATGTAGTGTATAATTTTTAATAAAATGCAGCCTATTTTATTATGCAGTTTTATTGATTAGTTTTGCGGCTCTTTTTAAAAACATAAAATATGCTTTGCATTTATCATCAATCTACTGATCCTTATTTTAACATAGCTACAGACGAATATATTTTAAAACATATTGAAGAAGATTGTTTCATGCTTTGGCGAAACGATAATGCAATTATTGTAGGCAAACATCAAAATGCCTTAGCAGAAATAAATTACGAATATGTAAAACAAAATAACATTCATGTTGTAAGAAGGCTTTCTGGTGGTGGTGCAGTTTATCATGATTTAGGTAACTTGAATTTTTCTTTTACCAAGCAAGGAAAATCTTCTGAAATGGTAGATTTTAAATTATACACACAACCAATTATTGAGGTTTTACATAGTTTAGGTATTGAGGCTAAGTTTGAAGGAAGAAATGATATTACTATTGATGGAATGAAAATTTCTGGTAATGCCGAACATTTATATAAACATAAATTACTGCATCACGGCACACTTTTATTTTCATCTCAAATGAAAAATGTAAGTGAAGCTCTTAAAATTCATCCTTTAAAATATCAAGACAAAGCCGTAAAGTCTGTTCCAAAACGAGTTACCAATATTTCGCAGCATTTAAAAGTGCCTATAACTCTGGAAGAATTTACACAAAAAATCATGAATCATATTGTAAACACAACACCCAATGCTACCCTATATGAATTTACAAAAGATGATTTTAAAAAAATAGAAGCCATTAAACAAGAACGTTATGTAAAAGAAGATTGGAACTTTGGTTTAGTAGCCAATTATAATTTTAATAAAAGCATCAAAACCAATGGTGGCATAGTAGAAATGCACTTAATTGTAGAAAAAGGGATTATTAAAGAAGCAAAAATTTATGGCGATTTTTTTAACTTAAAAGATATTTCAGAAATTGAAAATGCTCTGCAAAATATAAAGCACGATGAAATTGCAATAAGAAAAGTTTTTGAAAATTTTGTTATAGAAGAATATTTTATGAACATAACATTAGATGAAATTATTAGTGCTATGTTTTAAAAACCAATATAGTAACAGTGTAAATATACTTTTTCTGCTATTAGTTTTAAAATCCTCTAATCCTCAACCTTATCTTTGTAACCTTAAATTATAATAACAATGAATTTCAATTTTTCAGAAAGAATAAAATCAGAGCTTGCCGAAATTGAAGCTGCCGGTTTATTTAAAAAAGAAAGAATTATTACTAGCGAACAAGGTGCTGAGATTGTTGTGAATGGCAAAACTGTTTTAAACTTTTGTGCTAATAATTATTTAGGTTTATCCTCTCATCCTAAAGTAATAGAAGCTGCTCATAAAGCAATAGATAGCCATGGGTATGGAATGAGCAGTGTACGTTTTATTTGCGGCACACAAGATATTCATAAAACATTAGAGCAAAAAATTGCCCAGTTTTTAGGAACAGAAGATACCATTTTATATGCAGCTGCATTTGATGCAAATGGTGGTGTTTTTGAACCATTGTTTAATGAACAAGATGCTATTATAAGTGATGCGTTAAATCATGCAAGTATTATTGATGGAGTTCGTTTATGTAAGGCTCAACGTTACAGATACGAGCACAATAACATGGAAGATTTAGAAAATAAATTGAAAGAAACAGCAAATCTTAGAAATAGAATTATTGTTACCGATGGTAGTTTTAGCATGGATGGCACCATTGCACAATTAGATAAAATTTGCGACTTAGCAGATAAATATGATGCTATTGTAATGATAGACGAATGTCATTCATCTGGCTTTTTAGGAAAAACAGGAAGAGGAACACACGAATACAGAAATGTGATGGGTAGAATTGATATTATTACTGGTACTTTAGGCAAAGCTTTAGGTGGAGCAAGTGGTGGCTTTACAAGTGGTAAAAAAGAAGTTATAGAAATGTTACGCCAACGTTCTCGTCCATATTTATTTTCAAACACAGTTGCACCGAGTATTGTAGGTGCTAGCATTGCTGTGTTAGATATGCTTACAGAAACTACTGAGCTAAGAGATAAATTAGAATTTAATACAAAATATTTTAGATCAAAAATGACCGAAGCAGGTTTTGATATTAAACCTGGCGACCACCCCATTGTTCCTATAATGTTATACGATGCTGTAGTAGCACAAAATTTTGCAAGTAAATTACTTGATGAAGGTATTTATGTAATTGGTTTCTTTTATCCTGTTGTAGCAAAAGGCTTAGCTCGTATTCGTGTACAATTAAGTGCTGCACACCAACAACAACATTTAGATAAAGCCATCAACGCATTTATAAAAATTGGTAAAGAACTAAATGTTTTAAAAGGCTAACTGCATTTTTATTCTTGAAGAGAATGAAATGTAAAATCGGGATTTTATACCCGATTTTTTATTTTGAATAAACAGAAAAAAGCAACATTTTAACTTAAATTTGCAAACTCAATTAAAAACAATTTCATGCGAAGTTTAATAACTGTGATCGTTTTATTTTCTACTATATTAGTTGCATGCTCACCAAATAATGTTAAAGAAGATAAGAGCTTAAAAAAATATTTTGAAGAAAATAAAGTAGAGGGAACTTTCGGAATTTTTGATAATGGTAAAGGAGATTTTACTATTTACAATTTAGGCCGTTACAAAGATTCAGCTTTTACTCCTGCATCTACTTTTAAAATTGTAAATGCTTTAATTGGGTTACAAACAGGGGCAATTACCAATGAAAAAATGGTAATAAAATGGGATGGTAAAAAAAGAAGTATTGCAGAATGGAATAAAGATCTTACCATGGAAGAAGCATTTAAAATATCGGCAGTGCCATACTTTCAAGAAGTAGCCAAAAAAATAGGAAAAGATACCATGCAAATTTGGTTAGATACTTTAGGCTACGGAACTAAAAAAATTAATACAGCTATTGATACTTTTTGGTTAGATAATTCTTTAAAAATTACTGCCGATGAGCAATTAGGCTTAATTAAAAAACTTTATTTCGATCAGTTGCCCTTTAATAAAACAACACAGGAAAAAGTGAAAGATGTAATGCTGCAAGAAAAAAATTCTAATTATATATTAGCATATAAAACAGGTTGGGGCACTAAAGAAAATGGTAAAGATTTAGGTTGGGTAGTTGGTTGGATTGAAGAAAATAAACATCCACATTTTTTTGTATTAAATATAGAAGGAGAGGCTTTAATGGATATGGTTAATATAAGAAAGAATATTTTAATGAAAATATTAAATCATTTAGGCTATCTGCAAGGCAAACAATAATTTGTATTTTTATTAATTTATATTTGAATTTAAACTTAATAAATGCTAGGTTTTTTAAATAGAAGGAATGGAAACAAGGATACATCTGAAATGACATTTATTGATCATTTAGAAGCATTAAGAGCACACATTGTTAGAAGTATTATTGCTATTTTTCTTATTGCTATTGCTATTTTTATTTTTAGAGATTGGGTGTTTGATAATATTATTACAGGCCCTATTAATCCAGATTTTATCAGTTATAGAGCCTTATGCAACTTTAGTCATTGGTTGGGCATTGGAGATGTTTTGTGTATGCCTCCTGTAAAAGTAGAAATGCAAACCACAACTTTTGGTGGCCAGTTTATAAGTAGTATTACCATTGCTTTTGTTGGTGGTTTTATTGTTGCATTTCCGTATATTTTTTGGGAGTTTTGGCGTTTTATTAAGCCAGCCTTACAAGAAAAAGAAGTTAAGAATACAAGGTTTGCAATTTTTTGGGTTTCCTTTTTTTTCTTTACAGGTGCAGCTTTTGGTTTCTTTTTGTTAGGTCCTTTTACCTTTAATTTTTTAGCAGGTTTTCAATTAGGTACACATCATGTATTGGTTACAAGGCCTACCCTAAATGATTATATTGATAATTTAGTAAATATTTTACTAGGTTGTGGCATTGCATTTGAATTGCCAGTATTGTCCTACATTCTTACAAAAATTGGAATTATAACACCTTCTTTTCTTAAAAAAACAAGGAAGTATGCAGTTGTATTAATTTTGGTTGCAGCTGCTGTTATTACACCAAGCCCAGATTGGATGAGCCAAATGCTAGTATTTATTCCTTTATGGATGTTGTATGAAATAAGTATAATTATTTCTTCAAGAGTTTTTAAAGAAGATTTAAAAAAAGAACAAGAGGAGTGGGGGTAACCTTTTTAATTGATAACAAAATAAAAAATTATGAATCCACATTTTAATCTTTCCCTACCAATTGCAATAGGTTGCGATCATGCAGGTGTTGATTATAAAATTGCTATTAAAAATTATTTACAACAAAAAGGATATGTTGTGAATGATTTTGGCACCAATACAAAAGATTCTGTGGATTATCCAGATTATGCTCATGCAGTTGCAAATAGTGTAGAAAGTAATTTGGTAGCTTTCGGCATTCTGCTATGTGGTAGTGCAAATGGAGTTTGTATTACTGCAAATAAACACCAACAAGTTCGTGCAGGCCTAGCATGGAATAATGATGTTGCAAAACTTATAAGGCAACATAACAATGCAAATATAATTTGCTTGCCAGCTCGTTTTATTGCTCTACCATTAGCTTTAGAAATGATAGATAATTTTATTACTACTGCATTCGAAGGTGGAAGACACGAAAACAGGGTTAATAAAATTGCTTGCTGCTAAGCAAATTCTTCTATGGTTGTTTTAGTAATATAATTTGAAAAATATTATTTAAGGATAAAAAAATTCTTAATGGTTTATTTTATCTAATGCTTTTTTGCTAATATTGTGTAGATAGGTATTGACGATTAGAAAATTAATTCATTCATTTATCAACTCAGCCTTATGAATTACCCTAATTACAGATTATTTGATGCTATAGAATATCAAAAAAATAGGTTCCCCAAAAGCGATATGCTTAATGCCAAAGAAGCAGGCACTTGGAAGCATTATAGCACATCCAATATAGAAACAATTGTAAATAAATTCTCTGCAGGGCTTTTAAAACTTGGGGTACAATGCAATGATTGCACAGCCGAAGGAAGTGATAAAATTGCTATCATTAGTAACAACAGGCCTGAGTGGTTATTTACAGATTTTGCAGTGCAACAAATTGGGGCAATTTTAGTTCCTGTTTACCCTACTACAAACCCTTTAGAGTTAGAATTTATTTTGAATGATGCCCAAATAAAATATGTTTTTGCTAGTAGTGAGGAACTGTACTTAAAAGCAAAGTCGGTAGCAAGTAAAGTTCCTTCTGTAAAAAATATTTACACTTTTGATAAAGTAGAAAATGCACCTTATTATCTGGAGGTTTTAGAACTAGCCAATGAAGAACTTTTACAAAATGTAGAAAAAATAAAAAAAGGAATTCCTGTTACACATACAGCAACAATTATTTATACATCTGGCACAACAGGTACGCCCAAAGGGGTTATGCTTAGCCACGAAAATATTGTAAGTTGTACATTTTTATCTAAAGTAAGTTTTCCTTTCGAAGATGCACCACAATCAAAAGTACTAAGCTTTTTACCACTTAACCATATTTTTGAAAAATGTGTAAGTTATATTTATTTATTTAGCGGAATTAGTATTTATTATGCTGAAAGTTTAGAAACCATTGGCGAAAATTTAAAAGAAATTCAACCAGATGGTTTTACTACTGTGCCAAGGCTATTAGAAAAAGTGTACGAGAAAATAATGTTAAAAGGAAATGAACTTACAGGCATTAAAAGAAAATTATTTTTTTGGAGTGTGGCAGTAGCATCTAAATACGATAACTTAAAAAGTGGAGGCCTTTTGTACAATATAAAATTAGCTATAGCTCGTAAATTAGTTTTTAAAAAATGGAGAGAAGCATTAGGTGGCAATATTCAATACATTGTTACTGGTGGTGCAGCTTGTCAGGAAAATTTATTAAGAATATTTAATGGTGCTGGCATTCCTGTTTATGAAGGATATGGCCCTACAGAAAACAGCCCTGTTATTAGTGTTAACAGAAAAGAAAAGGGAGGCTCAATGTATGGCTCAGTGGGTCCAATTATTGAAGGATTAGAAGTAAAACTTGCCGAAGATGGAGAAATATTAGTAAAAGGCCCAACAGTTATGCAAGGCTATTACAAACGCCCCGATTTAACGGCTGAAGTTTTAAAAGAAAATTGGCTATACACAGGTGATATAGGAGTTTGGGTAAATAATAAATTCTTAAAAATAACAGATAGAAAAAAAGAGCTATTTAAAACAAGTGGAGGAAAATATGTTGCCCCTCAACCAATAGAAAATAAATTAAAAGAGAATAGATTTATTGAACAAGTAATTATTGTAGGTGCCGAGAAAAAATTTGTAGGTGCCTTAATTGTTCCTTCATTCTCTGCATTAAGTGAATGGATGAAAAATAATAATATTAATGTTTCATCAAATAACGAAGCAATTGTAAACCCAGCTGTTTTAAATTTGTATAAAGAAATTGTAGAAGAGTATAACCAATATTTTAATCATGTTGAACAGGTTAAAAAATTTGAATTATTACCCAATGAATGGAGTATTGACACTGGTGAAATGACTCCTAAAATGAGCTTAAAACGAAAAATTATTTTAGAAAAATACAAATCATCTATTGACAGAATTTATAATTAATTAAAATATTTTTTATGAGAGGCAATCATGAAATTGATTACAGAATTTTTGGGGAAGAAATGCAATATGTAGAAATTGAATTAGACCCCACTGAAACAGCAATTGCAGAGCCAGGTGCATTTATGATGATGCATGATGGCATACAATTAGAAACCATTTTTGGCGATGGCAGTCAACAACAAGGTGGTTTATTAGGTAAATTATTTAGTGCAGGTAAACGAATGTTGGTGGGCGAAAGTTTGTTTATGACTGCATTTACCAATGTAAGCAGTACTAAAAAAAGTGTAAGTTTTGCTTCTCCTTATCCTGGTAAAATTGTAACCATTGATTTAATGCGAATAGGTGGTAAAGTTATTTGCCAAAAAGATGCATTTTTATGTGCTGCAAAAGGAGTTAAAATTGGTATTGAATTTCAAAGAAAATTAGGTACAGGTTTATTTGGTGGTGAAGGTTTTATTATGGAAAATTTAGAAGGCGATGGAATGGCTTTTTTACATGCCAGTGGGTTTGTACAAGAAATAGATTTACAACAAGGTGAATTACTAAAAATAGATACTGGCTGTATTGTTGGTTTTACAGCAACCGTTGATTATGATATACAGTTTGTAGGAGGTATTAAAAATACTTTATTTGGTGGCGAAGGATTATTTTTTGCAACATTAAAAGGCCCAGGAAGAATTTGGGTACAAAGTTTACCTATTAGCCGTTTAGCTGGTAGAATTTTGGCTTATGGTACTTATAAACGCAAAGAAGAAGGTAGCATACTTGGTGGTATTGGTAATATTTTAGATGGAGATGGTTGGAAGTAGTTGTTATACTTTCATTATTGCAATTTTTTTGAATTAGGCTTTTTTATTCTTTAAAGCTGTTTTATAAATTGCCATACATTTTTCATAATAAGCCTCTTCTGAATAAAATTCCTCAAAAGTTGTTTTTAATTTTTCTTTTAATGCAGAATTATCATTTTCTATAATTGCAAGCAACTTCTTTACCCAGTTAGAAATATCAAAATCGTTCATAACTAATTCGCCTAAGTGGGGTTTAATTTGCTGAACTACTTCGCCAGTATTATAAGTAATAAAAGGTATTTGCTGTGCCATATATTCTATTAAAGCCAATGGGCCACTTTCTGTATTAGCAGTGTGTATGGCCATATCAAATTTTGGTAAAATAGATTGTACGTTGCTACAATTATGTTCAATGGTTACTTTATGCTGTAAACTATTTTCTTCAATTTGATTAATGATAGAAGTTAGATATTCTGTATAGGCAGGTTGTCCTAATATTGTTAAATGAAAATGGCTAGGTAAAAATTTCATCAACTCAATGGCAAACTCAATATTTTTTGGTGGCCTAAAATTGCTTACCATTACTAAATGCTTTTTATCGGTATCAATTTTTTCTATTTTTTCTATTGGTAGCTTTATAATAATATTTTCTAATAAAAATGTATTTTCTTTTTTAAGTTTTAAATTTTCTAAAGCCCATTGGTATAAACTTTTAGATACAGCAATAAAAACAACTTTAGGAAATATTATTTTTTGATGCCAATGCACACTTTTATCTACATCTATATTTCCAAAGTGTTCATGAAAAAATATTTTTTTACGTAAACCAAAAAAAGCAGCAGCAACAAAAAGAAAACGTAGGTTATGGGCAGAGTGTACATGCACAATATCAGCATGTTTACACCATTGCACTAATTGTTGCATACTTTTTAAGTGCCATTTATGCTTTCTATTAAGTTCTTTTATTTCAATACCTTCCTGTAATTGATTTGCAATAATACCTTTTCTTACAGTGGTAATAACAGTTACTTTATGCCCATGTTTATGCAGTAAATTACTTAATGTAATCAGTACTTTTTCTGCTCCGCCAGCATCCAATACATCAATAATTTGTACAATTTTATATATATTATTTTCTTGCACTTTTTAGTTACGAATGTACAGAAAAACTTAAATGCACAGATAGGAATAGTTGAGAATAAATTTTTTAAAAAAGAAAAAAAGAAAGTATTAGTTATATAGCTTGTTTGATGATTTCCACAACAACTTTATCAATAGGCAAGGTTACATCATTGGTAGTTAATTTGTTCAATTCAATAAATCTAAAACTCTCCACTTCACCTTTTTTATCTATTAATTGTTCATCTTTAAAATTAAATGGCGTAGCCGATGTTTTTAAAGCACTCAAATTACTTGCATGCACATAATAGTAAATAGAAATTATTTGATCTTTATTGTTAAAGGCTGAAATCTGAAAAAAATCTGTAGTGTAAATATGTTTTCCAACAATAATATCAAGCCCTGTTTCTTCTTTAAATTCTCTTATTAAACATTCTCTTGTTCCTTCTCCAAACTCTAAACCACCACCAGGAAATTTTGTAAAATAATTTCCATAAATATATTCATCACTCAATAAAACATTATTATTATCATCTTTCAAAATGCCATAAACTCTTATATTAAATAAAGCCATTGTACAAAATTAATTAGGTAAAACTAGTTTGTTCAAATCTAAACCTTAATAAATATTTCCATTACAATGTATCTTTTTGAGTATTTGAAATTTTGACAACACCATTTTTGAAATTATTTATAGAATGATTTATTCAGCTATTTATCATAATTGAAAAATACATTATACACATGTTAAACATGTTTTGACAGTATAGGCAATTTGTCAGGTTTGAACTAAATTAAATGCTTTAGTAGGAAAAATATAGGCAAACTCAAAATAATAAATAAAAAACAGTTAATATAAATATTTGTAACTTAATAGGTTACACTTTTAAAGATAACTTTTTTATTTTTATTACAATATTAATAATTAACAATTCGTTGATATAACGTTAGCAAAATTTTTAGGGTTAAGTATTCATTTTTGCAATGTAATTAGTTCTTAGAAGTATTAAGCGATAAAAAAAGCAGGCTTTAAGATTTCTTTAGCAATTAAAATATGTAAAGATTATAATAATGGCATCTTAATTGCGTTACTAATTACAAACAATAAAATAAAGATTTAAAATTTTTCTCATAAGCAGTTAGTTTTGGTTGCGGTCTCGGTTTCTACTGAGACCTATTTTTTTTTATCCAATATCTAATAAAAAGTTTAAATCCTATAAAGCAACCAACCCAATCTGCCACAATATCTCCTACATCAAAAGAACGAAATTTAATAAATTTTTCTTGAACAAATTCTATTGCCAAACCATACATACCAAAAACAAGGATAATGAATAAAAACCAAAATTTATTATTGGCACAATAAGGTTGAATATTATGTAATGGAAGTAGAAAAGATATACATAAAACTATAAAAATAATGGCATGTATTAGTTTGTCTCCTTGCAGCTTTGTAAATAAATCAAATTTAGGAATAGCAGTACCAGGCAAGGTAAAAAGCCATAAGCTAATTATAAGCCAAATAAAACCGGGTACAAAAATTAAAATTTTTTTCAAAAACATATTTTGAAGCTAAAATACAATCATTACACATTGTGCATTAATTTAATTGAAAGAATTGTTTATTTTTTCCGAACTTTCGCAGCCTAAAAATACTTTATTGAAAACTTTTAAATATTTATTATTAAGCACTGTGGCAGCCTTAATGATGTATATTGCTTGGCCACCACAGCCTATTACAATTGCTGTTTTTTTTGCTTTTATCCCTTTACTTTTTATTGCAGATACGGTTAGTAATAAAAAACTATTTTTTGCATTTGTATTTATTGCTCTTCTATTATGGAATGTTTTTACAACATGGTGGATATGGAATAGTACAAGTGTAGGTAGCATTTTTGCTATTGTTGCTAATAGTTTTGTTATGTACTTGCCCTGGTGGGGTTATTATCATACCAAAAATAAATTCAACAAACAAATTAGTTACCTGGCATTAATTTGTTTTTGGATGTTATTCGAATATATCCATTTAAATTGGGAGTTAAGTTGGCCTTGGTTAAGTTTAGGAAATGTTTTTGCCAATAGCCCCTATTGGATTCAATGGTATGAATATACAGGTGTTGGAGGAGGAACTTTATGGATTTTATTTTGTAATATTTTAATTTTTGAAACTACTAAGCAGTGGAGTACAATTTCTGCAAAAGTAAAATTTGGTTACTTATTGGCAGTAATTTTTGCCATTAGTTTTCCAATAATAATTTCTTATCAAATAGCCAATAACAGAGAAAAATTAATTGCAAAGGCTAATGAAAATGTAGTAATCATTCAACCCAATATAGAC
>Ga0268298_10003515_pt1 | contig 15961 bp, 16 predicted proteins | sample WWTPWeurt_MetaG_FD_194462 | JGI IMG/M metagenome (GOLD analysis project Ga0268298, IMG submission 194462) | Activated sludge microbial communities from WWTP in Nijmegen, Gelderland, Netherland - WWTP Weurt | ecosystem: Engineered > WWTP > Aerobic digester > Activated sludge | place... | reverse complement strand
AGGTCCGTCGCCAGTCTGCTGCTGGTTGCCGTGGCGGCGCAGATCGCATTGGGGATCGTGACCCTGCTTGCCGCCGTGCCGGTCGCCCTCGGCGCGGCGCACCAAGGAGGCGCGATGGTGGTGTTCGCCATTCTGCTCTGGGTGAATCACGAGTTGCGAGTCGCGCGCGATCCGGGCACGGGCTGATGGAGGACAACACTGCGCGCTTGCGGAGGATCAGGAGTCTGGCAATCGCGCTGACCGTGCTCTCGGTCCTCGTGGTGCTGGTCAGTGCACTGATGCGCCTGGATGCCGCCGGTCTCGGCTGCGCCGATTGGCCGGCATGTTACGGACAGTTGCTCGGGCGCGAACCGCAGGCGCTGGAGTTCGGCCCCGTCCGCATCCTTCATCGGCTGGTTGCCTCGACTTCGCTGGTGCTCGCCTGCATCGTCGTCTGGCTTTGCCTGCGCCCGCGGCCAGTGCAGCCGGCAGCCACCCATGCCTCGCTGCTGCTGCTGCTGATGCTGGCGCTTTCGGTGCTCGGCATCTGGAGTTCCGACCCGCGGCAGGTTGCGGTCGGATTCCTCAACATCATGGGCGGCCTTGGCCTCGTGACCTTTTCCTGGCGCGTTGTGCTGGCTTGCAGGAGGCCCGGTCCGGCGGTCGAAGCGCTGCACCCGGACCTGCTCTTGCGCCTGGGTCTCGGCGCGCTGTCGCTGACGGTCATGCTGGGCGCATGGCTGGGGGCCAGCCATGCGGCGCTCGCCTGCACCTCGCTCCCCCGCTGTGACGGGGTCGGGTGGCCTGCCGCCGCCGGCTTGTCGGCCCTCGATCCCTTCCTCAGGCAGGTCGCGGCGCCGCCCGCCGGCGATGCGGGCGGGGTACTGCTGCACCTGCTGCACCGCTACCTGGCGCTGGCGACCCTCGTACTTCTTGGCACGGCAGCCGTGCGACTGGTGCATGACGAGGGGGGGCAACGCCAGGCCGCCAGGGCGATCCTCGGGTTGCTGGTCATCGAGGTTGCCCTCGGCGTGTTGACCGTACTCAGCGGCCTCCATCTCTGGCTGGTGCTTGCCCACGGCCTTTGCGCCGCGGCCTTGCTGGCTTCCGTCGCGACGCTGCTGCGGCGTTAGCCGCCTGTCGCCGGCAAAGGACCACGGAAGCAACCGAAGGTCGCGGTCGACCCGGCCAGGCCCGACGATTTGCGGCCGATGACTTTCAGTGCTGGTGCGGATTGGCGGCGGGTGTCTTGCCCGTCGGGTCACGGACCTCTGCGACGACGTCGATCGTTTCCGCTTTCTTCTCCCTGGTCTCGAATTGCAGTGTCAGCGGAACCGACTCGCCAGTCTTGATCGTCTGCTTGAGATTCATCAGCATCACGTGATAGCCGCCCGGCCCAAGGACGACCGGCTTGCCTGCCGGCAGGTCGAGGCGGGCGATGGCGCGCATCTTCATCACGCCACCGTCCATCTTCATTTCGTGGATCTCGGTCAGGCCGGCCACCGGACTCGCGGCGCCGACCAGCGTCGCGCCCGCCTTGCTCGTTACTTCCATGAACGCGCCGGTGGCCGTCTGGCCGGCAACGGTACCGCGCACCCACGGCGCCTTGATCTCGATATCGCCGGCGAAGGCCGGCGTTGCGCAAAGAGCGAGCAGGGCGGATGTCAGAATGACGGGCAGGGCTTTCATGGGGGTCTCCTTTATGACGTGGGAAAGAATCGTGATGCTGGCTTGCCGGGGTTACCGCGACGCGATGTCGCGACGATCGGGGTACGGCGGGCAGGCCAAGGCTAGTAGCCTGCCCCACAGATAACGAAACATGAAAACTTGTCTTTGCGCCGCGGGCTTTGTTGCTCATCCTCGCAATAGCTACGGCTATTGCTGCGGTTCGCGCCTCGCCGGCAACGCAAATCCTGCGTTTTCATTTTGTTCCGCAATCTGTGGGGCAGGCTACTAGGGTTTCCTGTACCAGTTGCCTTGGGCGTCCTCCATCCACCAGCCCGAATGGAACTGATCCTGCCAGCGCTTGATCTGCGCCGCGCGCACGGCCGGCTGCGCCTCCTTGCCGCCATGCGCTTCGGCAATGGCATAGATCAGCGAGTTGCGCTCGGGATTCTCCTGGTCGATGAGCTTTTCGGCGATCTGTCTCTGGGTCAGGGTGAGCCGGCTGCCATCGTGGATCTTGATCATCCCGTCATTGCCCAGGCCGATGACGCCAGCCTCATAGAAGCGGACGAGCCGCGACGAGCGCTGCGCCAGCGTATGTTTGGCGACCATGACCGGCGGCGTGCCGATATCGAGGTTGATTTCGCTGGCGGTTGGCGCAGCGGCGGCGGGAACGGCAAGGCAGGCGAACAGGAGGATCAGGATGTATTTCATTGGATTTCCAGAAGGATCATTTGCCGGCCAGCAGGAGTTTCAGGTCGGCGGCGACATTGGCGGGCGATTCGCCGTGGCGCAGCAGGAGTCGCAACCGCCCTTGCGGATCATAGGCGTAGCTTGCGGTCGAGTGGTCGATGCTGTAGTTGTCGGGCGTCGTGCCCGGCTGCCTGGTGTAGAAGACCTTGAAGTCCCTGGCCAGCGCGGCGATGGTCTCGTCGTCGCCGCGCAGGCCGATGAAGCCTGGGTCGAACAGCGGCACATAGGCGGCCAGCAGCTCGGGCGTATCACGAGCCGGGTCCAGCGTGACGAAGAGCACCTGCACGCGGGCGGCGTCATCGCCGAGCAGCTTCAACGCATCGCGCATCGAGGCCAGCGTGGTCGGGCAGATGTCGGGGCACTGGGTGTAGCCGAAAAACAGCACGACCGCCTTGCCCTTGAAGTCGGCCAGGCGGCGTGACTGCCCAGCATGGTCGGTGAGATGGAAATCCTTGCCCCAGTCGGCGGCCGAGATGTCGGTCGAATGAAAACGCTGCGGCTCGCTGCAACCGGTCGCCAGCAGCGCCACGCAGAGGAGGATTGCGGCGAGTCTTTTCATGGGCAACGGCGGCTCGGCAGGGCGGGTTCGGGAAGTGAGACAAGCGGGAGGCGCCTGCGACCGTCAGGAAGGTTGGCAGCGGCGGGAGGCCGCATTGTAAACGCTAACCCGCGTCCGGAAGCTCCATCGGGCAGAAATAAGTCCGCAAAGAGCGGGTTCAGGCCGACCGATTCGGAGGCGCCGCCGCGGGGCGTCGCTTCCTGCCGGCAAGTGCCGGGTCGCGCAATCGGACACTGGCTGGACGGGCCGGGCTCCACGCCTTGCCCGAGAAAGGCGGACGCCTGTCGGACCTGCTCACGGTATACTTCGCCCTTCTCCAGTTGAAAGTCACCCATGGCCGCATCCGACGACACCGCCAGCATGGCGCTTTTCTGTGATTTCGAGAACATCGCCCTCGGCGTTCGCGATGCCCAGTACGAGAAGTTCGACATCCGGCCGGTGCTCGAGCGTCTGCTCGCCAAGGGCAGCATCGTGGTCAAGAAGGCCTATTCCGACTGGGAGCGCTACAAGGCATTCAAGTCGGGAATGCACGAGGCCAATTTCGAGCTGATCGAAATCCCCCATGTCCGCCAGTCGGGCAAGAATTCCGCGGACATCCGTCTCGTCGTCGATGCCCTCGACCTCTGCTACACGAAGTCGCACGTCGATACCTTCGTCATCATCAGCGGCGACTCGGATTTCTCGCCGCTGGTTTCCAAGCTGCGCGAGAACGCCAAGCGGGTGATCGGCGTCGGCGTCAAGCAGTCGTGTTCCGACCTGCTGATCGCCAACTGCGACGAATTCATCTACTACGACGACCTGGTGCGCGAGCGCAACGGCGCCCGCCGCGAAAGCCGCGAGGCGGCCCAGCGGCGCTCGGCGGAAGATGACGGAAGCCGTGGCGAGAAGATGGAAGCGCGCAAGACCAAGGCCGTCGAACTCGCGGCGACCACCTTTGCCGACCTGATCGCCGACCGCGGCGATAGCGAGCGGGTCTGGGCTTCGGTCCTCAAGGAGGTCATCAAGCGGCGCAATCCCGGGTTCAACGAAACCTATTTCGGCTTCCGCAGTTTCGGCAACCTGCTCGAAGAGGCGGCCAACCGCGGCCTGCTCGGCTTTGGCCGGGATGACAAGTCGGGCGCCTACGTCACCCGTGCCGCGGCGCGCCCGCTGGCGGGAGAGGAAACGGCTGGCGAAACGGCTGCCCGGCAGGAGGGCTCTTCGAGTGGCGCGGTCGACGCCGCCGGCGAGGTCAAAACGGTGGCGGTTGGCGACATTGAGCCGAAGGCCGACGGCCGTCGCCGCGGCAGCCGCCGTGCGCACAAAGAGGGCAAGGACAGGCTGGCGCAGGAGCCGGAGTCGGCAGGCGAGCCGGCTTCCGTTGCGCCGGCGCCGGCTGCGGAGACGGTCGCTGCCGTTGTTGCCGAAGCCGAACCCGCCAAGGCGCGCCGGGGCGGACGCCGCCCGCGCCGCGTCGAGGGCGAGCCCGATTCGCCGGCGGGGAACGCCGAGGCTGTGGTCCCGGCGGCGCCCGGGGCGCCGGATGGAGCGGAGATGCCGGCGGCCAGGCAGGTGGCCCGCGCGCCGCGGGCCCGGAAGGCGAAGGCCGTCAGCGAGTAGATGGCGGGGCGGGTTTCATGCCGTTTCCAGATCAATGGTGACACGAAGGCGAGCCGCCGGCCGTGGCGGGAGCACGGCATGCGAAGTCGACCAAGTCACGGTTGCTCTGGAAATGGAATCAGATCACCAGCAGCAGTTTGGCACGCAGGCTCTCCGCCTCGCGCCTGCCGTCGCGAGAGGCGGTGATCGCCTGGTACCACTCGTCGTAGAGGCCGCGCAGGCCCGTGTGGCCAGCGGCATTCTCGATGCGATCGAGCAGCGAACTGGTGCCGAGGGCGCCGACGAAGGCCTTCAGCGTGTTGCCCATGAAGTTGCGCGCCTGCTGCAGGCGGACCGCGTCCGGCGCTGCCGGCAGTTCGCCGAAGGCGGTGATCGGCGCCAGCGCGGCAGGTGGCGCGCTGGCCACGCCCGAGGGGCCGACCACGGCGCCGACCGCAATGTAGCCTTCTTCCTCGAGCATGCCGAGCGTATGCTGGAGGTCGTCGCTCTGGAGCATGCCGCGCAACTCGTCGACCGTGCGCTTGCCGTCGACGAAGATCAGCGCGCGCCGCACCCGCGGCGTCAGCCCGCCAGCCTTGGAGGTGATCTCCTCATGCCCCTTCGGGGTCTTGGCGAATACAACACCCATCGTCCTGTCTCCTTTGTCGGGTAGTTTCGGGGCATTGTACATAGATCCAAAAAAACAGGACCCGCCGTAGCGGGTCCACCGTGAAGCAGATCACGAACCGCCGTTCATGCGGCGGCTTGCACGGGAATCCGGTGTCCCCGGCGGGTGATGCGGTTCTGCGAATCGACGTAGATCAGTTCCGGCTCGTACCTGGCCAGTTCGACCTCGTTGTAGACGCCAAAGGTGGCGATGATCAGGATGTCGCCGGGCGCCGCCCGGCGGGCGGCCGAGCCATTGACCGAAATGACTCCCGAGCCGCGTTCGGCGCGGATCGCGTAGGTGGTGAAACGCTCGCCATTGTTGACGTTCCAGATGTCGATCTGCTCGTACTCGCGGATACTGGCGGCGTCGAGAAGGTCCTCGTCGATCGCGCAAGAGCCCTCGTAGTGCAGGTCGGCATGGGTTGCCGTGACCCGGTGCAACTTCGATTTCAACATCGTTCTCTGCATGGTTTCACTCATCCAGACGGTTTGGGGTAGCGAATTGTAACGGCACTGGACTCTCTGTCAATGGCTTTTCTCGCCGTGAAAAGGGTGTCAGATCTCGATGTTATCGATCAGCCGCGTGCCTCCCAGACGACCGGCGGCAAGCGCCACGAGCGGCACGCCGATGCCTTGCGGGGCCGCGAGATCCGACTGTTGTCGCACCGCAACATAGTCGATCTGCCAGCCGCTTGCGGTCAACGCGGCGAGCGCGGCGTTTTCCAGTCCGGCGATGTCGTGCTCACCTTGTCTGAGAGCCTCGCGGATGCGCTTCAGTTCCCGATAGAGGCGCGGGGCTTCGGCGCGCTCGGCGGCGCTCAGGTAGCCGTTGCGTGACGACAGCGCCAGGCCGTCGGCGGCGCGCACGGTTTCGCCGCCGACGATGGCGATCGGCAGCGCGAACTGGCGGGTCATGTTGCGGATGACCATCAGTTGCTGGTAATCCTTCTTGCCGAAGAGCGCGGCCTGCGGTTGCACGCAGTGGAACAGCTTGAGGACGACGGTGGCGACGCCGCGGAAATGTCCGGGCCGGAATTCGCCGTCGAGAATGTGCTGGATGGCCGGCGGCTCGACCACGTATTCCTGGGGTTCCGGATAGAGGTCGGCCTCGGTCGGTGCGAACAGGAGGTCCACGCCGGCCGCTGCCAGCTGGTCGCAATCGTCGCGGAAGGTGCGCGGGTACTTGGCGAAATCCTCGTTCGGCCCGAATTGCAGGCGATTGACGAAGATCGACGCGGCGACCGTGTCGCCGTGGGCGCGCGCCTGTTCCATCAGGCTGATGTGGCCGGCGTGCAGGTTGCCCATGGTCGGGACGAAGACGACGCGGCCGCGGCCGGTCAGCGCCGCGCGCAGGCCGGCGATGGTGGAATGGATCTGCATGGTCGGAGACTCGCTCGGCGGTCAGCCGATGTAGGTGTGCTCGGGCGCCGGGTAGCTGCCGTTCCTGACGGCGGCGACGGCGCGGACGGCGGCGTCGGCGAGGCTCGTCGCGCCGTCCATGAAGTTGCGGACGAACCGGGCCTTCCTGCCCGGCGGGATGTCGAAGGCGTCATGCACGACCATCACCTGACCCGAGCAGTCCTTGCCGGCGCCGATGCCGATGGTGATGATGGCGAGGCTGGCGGTGACCTCGGCGGCGAGCGCGGCGGGGATCGCTTCGAGGACGAGCATGGTCGCGCCGGCGCTCTGCAGGGCCAGCGCATCGTCCTTGAGACGCTGTGCGGCGGCTTCGCCCTTGCCCTGCACCCGGTAGCCGCCGAGCGCATGCACCGACTGCGGCGTCAGGCCGAGGTGACCGCAGACCGGGATGCCGCGGCTGACGAGGAAGTCCACCGTGGCGGCCATCTCCCGGCCACCTTCGAGCTTGACCATCTGCGCTCCGGCGGCGAGCAGCGTCACCGCGTTGCGCAAGGCCTGCGCCGGCGCCTCCTGGTAGCTGCCGAAGGGCATGTCGGCGATGATGAACGGGCGGTCGCTGCCGCGCTTGACGGCCGCCGTGTGATAGGCGATGTCGGCGACGGTGACCGGCAGCGTCGTGTCGTGGCCCTGAATCACGTTGCCCAGCGAATCGCCGATCAGCAGGGCGTCCACGCCGACGCCGTCGAGCAGGCGCGCGAAGCTGGCGTCGTAGCAGGTGAACATTACGACCTTCTCGCCGGCGGCATGGAGCCTGGCGAGATCGGCCTGGGTCAGGCGGCGGGTGGTGCTTTGAGCGGACATGGGAGGGTCATGACGGGAAGACGGACGGCGCCTAGAATACACAGCGCCGGCCACAAATGGTCAGGGTTGGGCTTCGGATGCCGGAAAAAAGTGACGCAGGGCTGATCCGGAGATGGAATCACAGGCGGACGATGCCCTGAGTGGCGACCGCCGGCAGCCAGGCGGCGACGCTGCCGCGCCCGGGGATCGTCAGGTCGGGGGCAATTTCCGCCAGCGGGCGGAGGACGAAGGCGCGCAGATGGAGCCGCGGGTGCGGCAGCGTCAGGCGCGGCAGGTCGATTTCGCTGTCATTATGGAGGAGCAGGTCGAGGTCGAGGGTGCGCGGCCCGTTGCGGTCGCGACGGTGGCGTCCGAAACGGACTTCGAGATCGAGCAGGGCATCGAGCAGCGCCTCGGCGCCGAGTGCGGTCTCCAGCGCGGCGGCGGCGTTGATGAAGTCGGGCTGGTTCCTGAGGCCGACCGGCGCCGTCCGGTAGAGCGGCGAGGTGCGCAGGACGCGGCTTTCCGGCAGGCCGGCGAGCGCTGCCAAGGCGGACACGACGGTGGCCGCCGGCTCGCCGATGTTGGCGCCGAGGGCGACGTAGGCGGTGTTCACGCGGCGCCGTTGCGGTCCACGCCCGCCACCGCCGGATTTCTCCGCCGCCGCCGACGCTTGCGTTCGCCGGTCTGTTCCGGCAGCAGCATGCGCGCCCTTCCTTCGCCGCCGGCATTCTGGAAGCGGGTCCACCAGTCGCCGAGTTCCGCGTCGATTTCGCCGGATTCGGCGCGCAGCAGCAGGAAGTCGTAGCCGGCGCGGAAACGCGGGTGTTCGAGGAGGCCATACGGCCGCTTGCCGGCACGCGACTCGAAACGCGGCTGCAGCGACCAGATGTCCTTGATGTCGCCGGCGATGCGCCGCGTGATGGCGAGCTTCTCGCCCTGCACGTCGAGGACCGTGTCCATGGCCTGATAGAGCGCGGGAATCTTCAGTTCGCCGGCGGCCTTGAGCTTTTCCCAGTGCGCCAGGACTTCGTGCCAGAGCAGCGTCGCGAACAGGAAGCCGGGCGAGACGCCCTTGCCGGCACGGACGCGCTCGTCGGTATTGGCGAGCGCGAGCATGACGAACTTCTCGCCCAGCGGTTGTTCGAGAATGACGTCGAGCAGCGGCAGCAGGCCGTGATGCAGGCCTTCGTCACGCAACCGGGTGATGCAATTGACCGAGTGGCCCGAGGTCAGGAGCTTGAGCATCTCGTCGAAGAGACGGGCCGGCGGCACGTTTTCCAGCAGTTCGGCCATCTCGCGGATCGGTCTGCTCGCCGCCGGGTCGATGATCAGCCCCAGCTTGGCGGCCAGGCGCACGGCGCGCAGCATGCGTACCGGGTCCTCACGGTAGCGCGCGCGCGGCTCGCCGATCATCCGCAGGGTCTTCTGCTTGAGGTCGCCGACGCCATGGTGGTAGTCGATGACCGCTTCGGTGGCCGGGTCGTAATACAGCGCGTTGGCGGTGAAGTCGCGGCGGGCGGCGTCGTCGGCCTGCGAACCGAAGACATTGTCGTGCAGGATGCGGCCGTGTTCATCGGTCTTGGCATTGGCGTCGAGCATGCCGCGAAAGGTGGTGACCTCGATGGTCTCCTGGCCCATCATGACATGGACGATCTGGAAGCGCCGGCCGATGGCGCGCGAACGGCGGAAGGCGCGGCGGATTTCATCCGGCGTGGCGTCGGTGGCGACGTCGAAATCCTTGGGGTCGGCGCCGATCAGCAGGTCGCGCACGGCGCCGCCGACGACATAGGCCTGGTGGCCCTGCTGCTGCAAACCCTCGCAGACGCGCCGGCTGCCCGGACTGATGCGGTCGCGGGTGATGCCATGGCGGGAGACGGGAATGACCGCCGGTTCGCGGTGACTGGCGGCGGCCTTCTTGCCGCCGAAGACACGGGAGATGAGTTTGCGGATCACGTAGTGCGGTTCGGGAAGCGCCTGGCGGGCGCCGGGAAAATCATCGATTCTACCGCAAAGTAATGATTTTCCAGCCCATTTTCAGGCTGTGCCGATGTAGCGTGGGGTCGGGGTCGACCGCCACCGGCGTCTTGACCCTGCCCATCAGCGGCAGGTCGTTGTGCGAGTCGCTGTAGAAGAAGCTTTCCGTGAAGCTGCCCCACCACAGGCCGAGCGATTCCAGCCAGTTGTCGACGCGTTCGATCTTGCCGTCGCGGAACGAGGGCGTGCCGCGCGGGTTGCCGGAAAATGCCCCGTTTTCGACGTCGACCGCAGCAACCGTGCCGATCAGGTGGGCAATCCCGAATTCGCTGACGATCGGCCGCGTGACGAAGCTGTTGGTGGCGGTGACGACGGCGCACAGGTCGCCGTTGGCCAGGTGGCCGCGCACCAGCTGGCGGGCCTTGTCGCCGATCAGCGGCGCGATGTGGCGCGCCATGTACTCGCGATGCCAGGCATCCAGTTCGGCGCGCGGGTGGCGGGCCAGCGGGGCGAGCTGGAAGGCGAGGAACTCGTCGATGTCGAGGGTGCCCTCCTTGTACTGGTCGTAGAAGGCCATGTTCTTCGCTTCCTGGATCTCGCGGTCCACGACGCCCTTGGCGATCAGGAACTGCGCCCATTCGAAATCGGAGTCGCCGGCGATGAGGGTGTTGTCAAGGTCGAAGAGGGCAAGATTCATTGTCGGAAATCCAGCGGCAGTGTTTCATTGAGCAGTTGGCGCAGCAACGGCAGCGTCACCGCACGCTTGCGCTCAAGAGTGTAGCGGTCGAGCACGGCGATGAAGGCGGACAGGGTGCGCATGTCGCGTGGGGCGTGGCGCATCAGGTAGTCGATGCTTTCCGGCGACAGCTTGAGGGCGCGCTCGCGGGCCTGGCCGAGGAGGGCGGAAGCCTTCTCGGCGTCGGACAGCGGCCGCAGGCGATAGGCCAGCCCGGAGCCGAGGCGGGTGCGCAGGTCCTCACGCAGCGCGAGATGGGCCGGCGGCTGGCCGGCCGCGGTCAGCAATCGTCCAGCGGCCATCTTCAAGCGGTTGAAATGATTGAACAGGGCGATCTGCCCGGCCTCGCTCAGCGCGCCCACATGGTCGACGGCCAGTTGCCGGACCTCCGTCACCTTCCCCAGCGCCGGGTCGAGCGCCGCATCGACGTAGGGGAACCCGCTGGCCAGGAGCAGATGCGAAGTCCCAGAACCCGCTTCTCCCCACAGGCAGAACGACGTCTCGGCGCGCGTTCCGGCCAGCCAGCCGGTGAGGGCGGCGACGGCTTCCGCATTGCCCCCGGCGACGAAATTGTCCAGTGTCGGCGGCGCTTCCGGAAGCAGGTCGAGAATCAGTTGGCGCATGCGCTTGGCGCGAGGTGAAGGATCCCGATTCTAGCATTGGCGATGCCCCCGGAATTCGTGGAACGGCAACACGCATTCCGTGGTTTCCGGGCCGGCCGGGCATCAACGAAAATGCGGCCGCATGGCCGCATTTTCGTGCTTTCGTCGAAGTCGGCCGCAAGCGGCGGCCGTCCGCGGCCAGATTCAGCTGCCCAGCGTCAGCATCAGTTCCGACTGGGCGCTGTGGGGCTTGGCGCGGGCCGACCGGCGCCGCTGGTAGACGCCGTCGCCGTTCATGTCCCAGGACTGCTGGTTGTCGGCAAGATAGAACTTGAGCCCTTCGGTGATGACGCGTTTCTTGAGCTTGGCGTCGAGCAGCGGGAAGGCCAGCTCGATGCGGCGGAAGAAGTTGCGGTACATCCAGTCGGCGCTCGACAGGTAGACCGACTCCTTGCCGCCGTCGTAGAAATAGAAGATGCGGTGATGCTCGAGGAAGCGGCCGATGATCGAATGGACCTTGATGTTCTCCGAGAGTCCCGGCACGCCGGGGCGCAGCCCGCAGACGCCGCGTATCATCAGTTCGATCTGGACCCCGGCCTGCGAAGCCTGGTACAGCGCGTCGATGGTTTCCGGCTCGAGCAGCGAGTTCATCTTGGCGACGACGATCGCTTTCTTGCCCGCCTTGGCGGCTTCGGCTTCCTTGCCGATGGCGGCAACGACGTTGGGCTGGAGCGTGAACGGGGCCATCCAGACATGCTGCAGCGCCTGCGCCTTGCCCAGGCCGGTCAGTTGCTTGAAGACTTCATTGACGTCCTGGGTGATCTCGTCGTTGGCGGTCATCAGGCCGAAGTCGGAATAGAGCCGCGCCGTGCGCGGGTGATAGTTGCCGGTGCCGAGGTGCGCGTAACGCTTGAGATGGCCTTCCTCGCGGCGCACGATCAGCAACGCCTTGGCGTGCACCTTGTAGCCGACGACGCCATAGACGACGTGGGCGCCGACCTGCTCCAGCCGGGTCGCCCATTCGATGTTGGCCTCCTCGTCGAAACGCGCCATCAGTTCGACGACGACCGTCACCTCCTTGCCGTTCTGCGCGGCGCGGATCAACGACTGCATCAGCACCGAATCGGTGCCGGTGCGGTAGACGGTCATCTTGATCGCGACCACCGCCGGGTCGGTCGATGCCTGGTTGAGCAGTTCGATGACCGGCGCGAACGACTGGAAGGGATGGTGCAGCAGGACGTCGCCGTTGCGGATGCTGTGGAAGATGTTGGCGCCCTTGCCGAGGGCCTTGGGCAGGCCGGGGACGAAGGGCGGGAATTTCAGGTCCGGACGGTCCACCCAGTCGGGAACCGACATCAGGCGGACGAGGTTGACCGGCCCGTTGACCCGGTAGAGGTCGTCGCGGCGCAGCCCGAACTGGTCGAGCAGGAACTCGACCATCGACTCGGAACAGCTGTCGGCCACCTCGAGGCGGACGGCGTCGCCGAAATGGCGTTGCGGCAGTTCACCCTGCAGCTTGGTGCGCAGGTTGGTGACCTCCTCCTCGTCGACGAAGAGATTCGAATTGCGCGTCGCGCGGAACTGGTAGCAGCCGCGCACGGTCATGCCGGCGAACAGCTCGCCGACGCATTCGTGCAGGATCGACGACATGAAGACGAATCCATGGGCGCAGCCGGAGATCTCCTGGGGCACCTTGGTGACGCGGGGCAGGACGCGCGGCGCCTGCACGATGGCGGCATTGGAGCTGCGGCCGAAGGCATCCTTGCCCTCGAGTTCGACGGCGAAATTGAGGCTCTTGTTGAGGACGCGCGGAAACGGGTGCGAGGGGTCGAGTCCGACCGGCGTCAGCACCGGCATCATCTCGCGGAAGAAATACTGGCGGATCCACTCGCGCTGCTTTTCGCTCCATTTCGAGCGGCGCAGGAAGCGGATGTCCTGTTCCGCGAGCAGCGGCAGAACGACGTCATTCAAGGTCCGGTACTGTTCGTTGACCAGGGCATGCGCTTCGTCGCAGAGCAGGCGGAACGCGTCATGCGCGGTCATGCCGTCGGTGGTGACCACCGGGGCATGGGCCTTGATCTGTTCCTTGAGCCCGGCCACGCGGACTTCGAAGAACTCGTCCAGATTGCTGGAGACGATGCACAGGAAGCGCAGGCGCTCCAGCAGCGGCACCTTGTCGTCCTGTGCCTGCGCCAGGACACGGCGGTTGAACGCCAGCAGGCCCAGTTCCCGATTCAGGTAGTGTTGTGGCGGATAGTCGTCTTTTCCTTGATGCAGTGTCATTTCGGCCTCCTCGCAAGTTTGCAGAAGTATATTCTTCGCGCCCGCCGATTTGAAGGATCCGCGGCCCGCCGCGCGGACTTTTTGCAGGCGTCGGCGGGCGTTCAGCCGCAGGCGCTCCGCGCGTTGGCGGCATGGGCGGCGAGCGCGTTCAGCAGGGCGCCGATCTTGGCCTCGGTTTCGGCAAGCTCGAGCTCGGGGTCGGAACCGGCGACGATGCCGGCTCCGGCATGCAGTTCGATGCGCTTGCCGGTGATCAGCGCCGAACGCAGGGCGACGTCAAAGGCGCCGTCGCCGTTCGTGTCGAGGGCGCCGAAGCCGCCGCTGTACCAGCCGCCGCGGACTTCGCCGTGACGCGCCAGCCAGCTTGCCGCGGCCGCGCCCGGGAAGCCGCCGACCGCGGGCGTCGGATGCAGGGCGCGGACGAGATCGAAGAGCGAGATGCCGGGCGCGGTGACCCCGGTGATCCGGCTGCGCAGATGGCGGATGTGGCCGGCGGCGTGGATTTCGACCGGTCCGGGCTGCGGCGGATGTGCGCAGTGGCAGGCCAGACTGGCGACGACGGCCCGGGTGACCAGCGCCTGCTCGTGGCGGTTCTTGGCGGCATCGAGAGCGAGCGATCCCGGCCAGGCTGTCCCGGCGAGCGCGTCGGCCGAGAGGCGGCGGCCGGCGAGACTGACCAGCCGCTCCGGTGTGGCGCCGAGGAAGGTCTGCGGCCCCTCGCCGAAGGCGTAGATCGTGGCAGCGGGCTGCTGTTCGATCAGCGCGCCGAGCAGAGGGCCGGGCGGAATCGGCGCATCGGCCGCGAAATGGCGGCTGCGCGCAAGCACGACCTTGTCGACCTGCCCGTGGCCGATGTCGCGCAGGGCGGCCCGCACCCGGGCGATCCAGGCGCGGTCGACAAGGGTAGGGTCGTGCGCCGGCAACAGGCGGTAGGCCGCCGCGCGCACCGGGTCGGCCAGCAGTTTCAGCCAGCCCGTGGCGGCCTGGGCGATTCTTCCGGCGGTCGTGCTGAGCGTCGCCTGGCAGCGCCCGTCCCGCGCTTCGAGGAGGATGGCGGGGACCGCCAGCAGTGCGTTGGGCAGCGGCGCCTGGCTGCGCTCGTCGAAGGCGAAGCCGCAGAAGGCCAGCGCCGGCCGGTCGTGACGCCAGGCTTCGCGCAGGCCGGCAAAGGTATTGTCGAGCGCGGCGAAACGGCTGGGGCCGGCGCTGCCGACCTGCAGCGCATGGCCGATGCCGAGGCGATAGGCCGCCTGCGCCGGCCGCGCCTGGTACCAGAACGGCGCGCTGGCGGGCAGGGCGGCGAGCCAGTCCGTGTCGCGCCGGCCCAGTTCGATGCTCAGGCTGACCGCCGCGGCTGCCGGGGCGCCGGCGGCGAGCGCCCGCAGTTGCGCGAACAGCGCGGGGTCGGCGAGGCGGCGGCGGAGGGTGGCGATCATTCCCGGGCGTCCAGGGCCAGTTGACGCAGCACGGTGCGTTCCAGCTTGCCGGTCGCGTTGCGCGGCAGGCTGGCCAGGCGGACGATGTGCCGCGGCCGGGCGGCGGCCGGCATGCGCTTGCGGCACCAGTCGTGAATGATTTCCGGCGTGGTGTCGCCGACGACGAGGGCGACGATGCGGTCGCCCCAGACCGCATCCGGCAGGCCGGTGACGGCGACATCGCGGATTCCCGGGCAGCCGGCGAGACACGATTCGACCGTCAGCGGGTGAACATTGCAGCCGCCGCTGATCAGCATGTCGTCGGCGCGCCCGGTCACGGTCAACCGTCCGGAAGCGTCGATTTCGCCGAGGTCGCCGGTGGTCAGCCAGCCATCGCCGGCGACGCCGCCGCCGTCGACGTAGCCGGCCATGACCTGCGGGCCGCGGATGCGGATGCGACCGTCGCCGGCCAGGGCAAACTCGTTGGCGCCGAGCGGGCGGCCGGCGAGTCCCTCGCGCCACGGCCCGTCGGCCGGCGTCCAGGTGGCGATCTGGGCCGCCGTCTCGCTCATCCCGTAGCTCGGGTTGAGCGGCCAGCCGGCTGCCCCTGCCCGGTCATGGAGCGCCTGGGTCAGGGCCGCTCCGCCGACCACGACGTGGCGCAGGCCGGCGGGCGGGCGAACGCCGGTGTCGAGCAGGCGGGCGAGCATCGCCGGAACCAGGGACAAGTGGGTCACCGCGGGCTGCGCCAGCGAAGCCGCCACCGCCTCGGCGGCGAAGCCTTCATGTAGCAGTACGCCGGCGCCGGCGCGGGCGCAGCGCCAGAGGATGGACAGGCCGCCGATGTGATGGAGCGGCAGGCAGTCGAGCCAGAGATCGCCGGGCAGCAGCGGCAGGTGGCGGTTGGCGGCGGCGGCCGCGGCATCCAGATTGGCGTCGTTCAGCATGACCCCGCGCGGTTCGCCCGCGCTGCCGCTGGTGGCGACGACGAGCGTGACGCCGGGCGGCAGCGGCGAGCCGCAACGGATGGGAGCGTTGCGGTCGACCGGCTGGAACGGCCGTTTTCTCGCGCTGCAGGCGAAGGCATGCCGGGCCAGGTCGAGACTGCTGCCGGAAACGATCAGCGGGTGACGGGAAGCTTCGATGCCGGCGGCCAGGGCGGATACCTCGGCAAGCCACTCGCCAAAGGTCCACCGGTGCTCCAGGGTGCGGATCGCCAGCGCCCGCGGCCAGCGCGTCGCGGCGTCGGCGAGATGGCGGGCGAGCGAGCGGGCGGACTCCATGGACGACGTATTGTAGCGTCGCCGGATGTCGGGCCGCGGCAAGACAGGTCAAGAATTCCGGCATCGCCGATGGCGGGCGGAAGCCATGTTGACAATCGCGCGGCCGGTCCACAGACTGCATTCATGAGCACGGCCGCATCTCCCCCCGGTACGCGAGCGCGCGACGTGACGCTTGTCGCCGCCGACGGCTATCGCTTGGGCGCGCGGCGCTACGAGGCGAGCGGGCCGCGCCGGGGCAAGCTGATCGTGGCCGGGGCAACCGG
>Ga0268298_10003514_pt1 | contig 15962 bp, 14 predicted proteins | sample WWTPWeurt_MetaG_FD_194462 | JGI IMG/M metagenome (GOLD analysis project Ga0268298, IMG submission 194462) | Activated sludge microbial communities from WWTP in Nijmegen, Gelderland, Netherland - WWTP Weurt | ecosystem: Engineered > WWTP > Aerobic digester > Activated sludge | place... | reverse complement strand
CGGCTCAAAAACCATTCCGTCAATCCGTGCCGCTCCGCCAACGTCGCCTGGGATTGGGACCACCGCGGCCCCGCCGGCGACCGCTCGGCATAGTGCTGGCTCAGCAAGGCAAACACTTTCCCCGCCAAGGGCAACCGCCGGTCCCACCCCCAAACGAAATAGTGGTCCGACAACGCCACCGTGCCCGTCGATGTCGCGGGCCTCGCCCGAACCGCCGGGTCCCGGCCATAGGTTTCTTTCGCTTCCACCAGTCCGTATTGGTCCAGCCGCCGGAATATTTTGTGCAGCCGCCGCCGGTTGGCCACGGGGCCTTGGTCTTTGTAGCCCAGGGCCGCCACCGCCCGGGGCACGTCCACGTCGGTGAAAGAATGGGTCGACATCCCCACCCGCAAGAAATGCAAATACAAATCCAACCCGCCCTCGTCCTTTCGCCGCACCAACGCCCCCATCGCCGACGGCGACAGAAAGTCCGCCGGCACCGCCACCCGCCGCTCGGCGCTGCTCCCCGGCGGCGCGCGCCGCGCCACCGCCGCCATCCGGGCCAAAAGCCCTTCGGCAGCGGTCGTGGATGTCATCACCACATCCGCCTCCACGTTCGACTCAAAAGCCGCCGTCGTCCAATTGCTCGACCCCAAAATCACCGTCTTGCGGTCCACCACCAACACCTTCGCGTGCAAAATCTTCCCATTCACATAGGCCGCGTCCACCCCGCCCCGGGCCAAGGCCTCCACCGCCGCGCGGTTCCGGTCCAAGGGGTCGAAGGGCGAATCCCCCGCGTCCAACAACACCCGCACATCCACCCCCCGCCGCCGCGCGTCGATCAAAGCCTCCGCCAACCGCCCCGGCCCCGACGCCCGCCCTGCGGGAAGGTTGAAAAGGTAAAGGAACAGATGGACGGACTTTTTGGCAGATTGAATAGCGGAAAGGGCGGTGGCTTCGTAGGTGTGCGGGGCCAGCAGATCTGCTGTGGCCGCTTGCGCAAGAATTCCCACTAAAGAAAAAATCGAAGTAGCCCAAATACGTCGTGTGGTTTTCTTCTTAATCAAAGATTTTTGAATCCCTCAAAAATGCCAGGTTATCATCAAATCTAGGCGCAAATCCGAAAAACCCTCTTCCAAATCTTTCCTTTAGAACCTCTATTTCAGTATGCGTCTTACCTAAAGCCGTGCCTTCCAGCCTTTTATTCTCTCCAATCTTCGGGAATCCAAGACGTCGCAAATTGGTTTCGTTCCATCCAAAACCAAGGAATAGAATCCGCTCAGCTTCTGCGAGTTTTTTATGAGTCTCCTGAGTCTCAGACCTTCTATTTACATCCTCATGAACAATGTAAATATCCTCCGCACTTTTTTTCACAACCTCCGGATTAATTTCCGGCTTGTAATCTCGCCCGGCAGGGTCAGCAAAATGAGGTTTCCCAAGTTGTCCATGGAAATGAATGATAGAAACCTGCGTCAAGACATCAGCCACTTCTTTTTCACTTTTTCCATATGCGTTTTTTAAATGGTGGAAGAGAAAATATTCAAGAGATCGATCATAATTGAATGTGACAAACGTTATGTTGTTTTCGTTAAATTCTTCAAATCCAGCATTCATCTTTGAAGCTAGATGAAAAAACCAATTCCCTTCTCGGAGAAAACATGTCGCTAAATTTTCCGAAGGGATAAGCACCCCTGCAATCGCCTTTTTTCCCACTTCAATCAAATCTGGTCTGTGTTCCAAAAATGAATCAACCGATTCTCTTCCCGATTGGGATAAGGACATTCGGAAAGGCTCAAACTCTTGATGTGATAGGCCAACTAAATTCAACCACTGCCAATATTGATTATGTTGCTTCCATTCATTTTGTTCGACTATTTTCTGTGCCAAACCAGCACCAGAAGGGAACCCCCTTGGAGCACTCCCTGCACCCAGAATTACTACAGTTTTTCTAGTGATCATGAGAATTCATCTTCACGCTGGATCCTCCGCCTCGGGGACCCAATTACAGCGACACCAACCGACCTCGGCATCTAGAACATGGGCAGAACACGCTTTTACCGGGAGGATCAATCGGTCAATTGCTTCTTGGATAGGAAACACCTTGTTGTCTAAAGCTTGGCAATCAGGGCAAGATGCTTCATTTCGAGCCCCAAGGACGCGAACCCTTTGAAAACCCATTTTTTTATATTTATCCAAATCGGTCAGAGAATTCTTTACTTTGCACTTTTCCGCTTGTTGCAAAAGATGCTGGTAATTTTTTCCCTCTTTTTTAAGTTGGGCCGCCATTTTCGTATAAATCAAAGCCATCCCAAACCATTCCCTGGTCTTCGTTGCTTCCAACAGATCTTTGTTAAGTTTCGACCATTTGCTATCACTTGGGTTCATTTTTATTAGGAGTGAATCGGGATCGGTCGGCTGGGCATTCTCATCGGAGCCTCCAACCCGTTTTTGGCCTTTGCTTTGGCTAAAAAAAAGTTTGTGGATGATAACGAAAGGTAATTTGAATAAAGCCAAGAAAAACTTATCGGACGAGCGACTCACCGTTTTACCAAGAAATGCAGCCCAAAAATCGCAGAGCGCATAAAACAGAACCTGACACACCGACCAGAGCCATTGAGCAAAAGAGGACGCGGAAAACCGACCCGTATGACCACTGCCGAGTCCATCTCGATGAACGCTGTTTGTTCTCAGAAGTTTCGTTTGGTTCACGCAAGAAGAGCCGTGCTTCCTCATCCGGAAAATAACCTTCTATCTGGGAGAGCGCGGACTCGGCACGTTTGATAAGAAACGAGACTCGTTGATCGAGCTTCCAAAAGAGGAAAGAAACAAAAGCCAGTAGCACACCAAGGACGACACCCAGAGATGAGAAGCGCTCTGAGCCCTGAAGAGTTGCCGCCATCCCAGCGGCCAGAGCACCAGATAGAATAAGGAAGAAATTAAGAACAGCGATGCGCTGATGAGCATGCAATTCAAAGTACTTCCAGGCATGTTCACGTGCATGGGTTGCAGCGATTTCAGGGGATGCGAACATGGAGCTTCATTCCATCAATTATAAATTTTGGCTTAATTTATCCATCCCTACAGGGCTTTGCCCAAGTTGAATTCACCTACTTTAATCATGGGCGGCCTTTTGAACACTTGAAAAAAAATTGTCCAACAAAGTGTCTAAAGCCTTGGTGTTTTTCGAGTAGGAACAAAAATAGTGAGAAAGCCCTCGCATTTCCTTGAGCAGTTCGCGCAATTCTGTGCTTTCGCCACTTTCAATCGCGCTCCTTGCTTTATCGAGGAAAATGCGATCCCTCCCGTTAAAATCGACCTGAACCCCGCCAGCTCGTTCTTGTTCTTTCAGGACAAATTTTTCAAGTGCTAAAAATGTCGATTTTAAATTTTCATTTAATTCCATTCTGTCCTCACTCGCCACGCCTCGGGAACATCAGGAATATATATCTGATTTCCCCCACCGATATAATTATTCTGATAGCGTGCAGGACCTTCAAAACCCATCAATGATTCACCCTGAGGAACGCGCAAAACTTCCATTTGAGTTCCAGAATTCCATCTTTCAAGGACTGCTTGATCCATGCGCCACTGCAATATCCCTTGTGGTTTATGGCGCGTCCACCACACACTCCTTGACCCGGGGTCTCTAATACCATAAAGCTCTTCACCACTTTTTATCAAAACACGCATAGGCAATCCAATGTAATTTTGAATTTCTCTGTTGGGGAGGGTCGCTCCGTCATTTGAAATTCTTAGGCCCAATCTTTGAGCCTCAATCTTAAGATTGCTTGAAGTTGGCCCCTTAATATCCATCGAAGACTTTGGACCAGGCTCATATTCAAATCGGCGCGCATTCGATTCCGTGCGTGATGGCCGGGTCATAGGTTCTGTGTCCAAAGATTTTGGCGCGGCAGAGAAATATTTGCTCACACTCGCGGCCAGGGGGCCGGATTTCTGGACTAGGAAGTCCTGAATCTTTACATCCAATTTTCGGAGTCGGGTTTGTGCGGGGGTGACCGAACCGAGGCCGATGCTCGCCAGAAACCCCAACAATTGAGCCGGGGCCTCATCCACACCCAGCTTCTCCGCCACCTTCGCCACGGCGTAGGCCGTGCCGAGCATGGCCCCCGTGCTCGCCGTGGCCGTAATGCCGAAATAGATCAGCCCGCCCACCCCGGCCACCTGGGAGAACGTTTTCGCGCCTTTGAAGCTGACGAGCATGTAAGTCCCAAAAGCTTCCCCCGCCTTGGGGAACTTTTCCGCCAAATAGGTCAGTTGGTCAAAATAAACCAAGTCGGCGGCGCGGTCGACCAGCCCCGCCCCCGCGTTGAAACTTGCGTTGATGGCTTGGACCAGCACGTTGTTGGGCTTGGCGGCGTAGGCGTTGTCCCGCATGGTCAAAAGTTCAAGGGTGACAATCGCCGCTTGGTCGGCGGACATCTGCCCGGCCATAACCATCGATTGCAAGGAATTGACGGCGGCATCGGTCTGTTCCTTGATCTTTGCTTTCTCATCCGGGAAATAAAGGGCCGTGCGGCGATTGAGCTCGTCATCGGTGATTTTCTCCGCGCCCTGCATGGTGCGCACATCCGCCCCCCGGAGGGATAAATCTTTCAAACCCGTTGCCATGCCTGACAAGGCCCTTTGGAAATCGGTTATCGGTTGGGCTTGTTCCGTGAGCGCCGCAATCTGCGTGGACAGGGAATTAACTTTCTCCCCCAACCGCGTGATCTCCTCCGGGTTGATCCGGCTATAGTCTTCGCTCTTGAGCGCCCCCTGGGTCTGGGCAAGCTGTTGGTCGGCGGCCTTCGCCTCTTTTTTCAAAGCCGCGTATTCGTTGGAGAAGCTGAAAGCGATCCGCTCCTCCACCCCCGTTTGCTGGGCCAAGTTGTTAAAGAGAACGCTGGACGTCAGACTTCGGTTCTCCACACTCTGCGACAGCCGCCCCAGTTGGTTGGTGTTGGCCTCGGCCTCTTTGCCCACAGCGTCCGTCTGGGCGGAAAGCTGTTTGATATCCAACGGCGGTTTAGACTCTTGAATGAAGATGCGCTTGTCCCCTTGCTCCAAAAGGGCGCTGTTGAGCCGCATCAACCCCGCCTGCAGGGCGAAGGTGGCTTGCTTGACGGTGACGGTCGGGTCCACCCCGAACTGCCGGGCGGCGTCCTGATCCAAATCCACCTTCACCCCTTGAAAGCTAAACCGCCCGCCGATGGTCCTGTCGGCCGCGTCTTTGACCGGGCCTTGGTAGGTCATCTCCCCCGGACGGATCGTGCCAAGCCCGTCCACCCGCGTCGGCTGGGAGACAAGCAGAGTGGTGTTGGCCCGCATCCGGTCAAAGTCCAAACCCACGGGGGTGATCGCCCCGTCCACGTTCGCCATGCTGACGGGGAGCAGCCCCCCGTTCTTGTCTTTGATCCCCCCAAAGCTGGATTCCAGGGAGACGCCTTGGTTCAGCTGCAGGTTCCCGTCCTTGGCGGTGAAGGTGGAGCCCGGCTCCCAGACTTTTCCAAAAGCGACGGTGGCTTTGCCCACGGAGACAAAAGAATTCGGCCCCGTGAGTTGGAGGTTGGGGTATTGGGCAAGGATCTCTTTCTGTTGGGGAGAAACAGCCCCCGGCTTCTCCGAGCGGGTGAACACCCGCTGAATGGCGTTGCCGATCGCTTGGCCCACTTTTTGGAAGCCCGCTCCAATCCCTTTGAAAATGGATTGCACCGCCCCAAAAAACCCCGGCTTGCCGACCGTTATGGGCTGGAGCGGCTTTACATTCTGGACAGGGGCCTTAACCGGGTTGGCCATGGCCAGTTGAAAGAGAATCTTGGGTTGAAACGTGTCCCGGGGAAGCGAATCGATTTTAAGGTCGACCTTCGGCACGGTGAACCCGACGTTCTGCTTGAACGTCAAAACCGAATTCATGTTGTTGATCTGGCGGTCCAGCTGGAAAGAGGGTGAAAAGTTGTTTTGGGGTTTGTATTGGTTTTGATAGTCCTGCACGCGGGGCGGGGTGTAGGTGTACCGCTCGTCGTCGTAGGCGACGGCGGAGCCCGGGCCGAGGACGACGGCCAGGCAAAGCAGGCCGGCTAAACCTTTATGGAACGCGGAGCCGAGCGGGAAGTCGCGGGGAGAAACTCGGCGCATGGAAAATCCTTCAAAAGTATTGGAAAGCAAGGATATTCTAAACCCGTTCCCGTCGGAAGTCAAGCCATTGAAAGGCGTTTTTCGGGAAGGTTGGAATCGCCGCGCGACGGAGGGGCTACAGCCCGGCGGCGGCGCGTTCGGCGATGGTCACGGGCCCATCCTTCCCCGCGAAGGCGGAATCACCTTCACATTTTACCAAGGAAATTCACACCCGTCTTTTATTCATCCTCGGTCCGCCGTTGAGTCACTGGTCGTGTTCCACGAGACCGTTCAATATTCTTTATGGCCTTGCTGAGGTACTTCTGTATGGCGGGTTTTTTTTCTTTTTGAAGCGCGCTTTCCAAATGAGGCAGCGATTCTTTGACCCGCGCGTACCCCAACTCCCGCACCGCGTAAAGCCGAACGCCGGGGCGCTCATCGCTTAACAAGTCGACAAACTCCAAATAATTCCTGTTGGCGGTTCCGCTCGCCCGGGGGAAATCCCCGTCCACGACGACCTTCCCCCGGAAGGAATAGACGATGCTCGAAGAGGTCGAATGGCTTGAGTCGGTCCGGACCACGAAATTGACCAAGGTCGTTCGCCCCGGCAGCGCCTCCACTTTGACGATCTCCACGAAGCTCCCCAGCTGTATCTCGATGTCGTACGCGCCCGGAGCCACCGAAATGGGCGTCCGGGGAAAAACGGTCCCCGCCGAGTTGCAATAAAGCGTTTCGATTTTCCCATTGGGCATCGGTATTTTGGCCGTCCATTGAAAAATCTGAACACTGCCGACGTACAATTCGTCTTGCTCCTGATAGAACTCGATAAACGCCGGCTCCACGCCCGCGGGCGCGAATTGGCGCCAGAGGATGGCGTCGGCGGCCCCGTCGGCATAACCAGATGCCGCGCCGATCAACGTCAGGAAACCGAACAGCGGCGCGAAGCGAAAAGGTTTGGACACGTTCCACTCCCCTTCAGAAAGGATTTTGTGTTCCTTGATTCAAAATAATTTTCAAAAAACAGATCTTGGTGTGGTGGCCGAAAAAGTGCCGGACCCCTTTACTCCCCCACCCGGAAAAATGTGAATTCAGTCATTTTATAACCTTTAGGTGTTTAAGTGAACTTCATGCCTTTTGGCCCGAAGGCAGGAGGGAACACTCGGCCGCGCGATGGAAGGTCTACAGCCCGGCGGCGGCGCGTTCGGCGGCGTCGACGCTCTGGCCGATCAGCTTTTTGAATTCGCTTTTGGCGATGCGGTTGTAGCTGTTGCGCGGGAACACCACAAACTCCTGGTCGATGTACGACCGCCCCACCGTGAAATACAAGGGTTGCGCGGTGGTCATCCGGTCCCCGTTCAAAAAGAAAATGTACCGCCCGCCTTCCCGCAGGCCCGCCCGCCGTGGCGAAACGAACGCCCCCGCTTGCGCGCTCCACACGCCGCGCAGCCACGTCGGCGCGCCCGCGCCCTTGATGTTTTCAATCACGTCCAACCGCGCCTCGCCCTGGGCGTTCAGCTCCACCACGCGCGCGTCCACGATCCACCGTCCGTCCAACACCGGCGCCGGCACCCGCGCCGACGCCCCCGCGCCTTGCGCCCACAGGATCGCCAACGCCACCCGCCATCGTTTCATAGCCCCTCCCCATGGATTCACCCATGGAAAGGACACCATCAGCGGGCAAAAGTTCTCAAGACGAAAAAGGGGAACGGTTTAGGAAGGCGAACAGCCGGACTTCAGGAAAGGACTACCACAAACTCCACGTCGCCCCCTTGGTGGTCACGTGCTGGCAGTTGACGTGGACTTTTCCCAACGTGGTGTTGTAATACCACACGAAACTTTTTGAAACGTCGGTGCAATCAAATTCTGTGTCATCGAACGCTGTCGTGACGCTGTTGCAAGGCCCGCGGTGGCTGGTCTGCGTCGGAATTTCAATCGATGGGATTTGTTCGATGTAGCGGCCCCCCGTCGTCAGCGCCGTGGAGAGCGCCAACCCGTCCCCGGGGCGGTGGCCCTCGGTGTCCGCGTAATATATGTTGAGGGCGCTTCTCAACGCCCCCAATTTCGCCATCACGCTGGCTTCTTTCGAGCGGATGATCATGGTGCCGAATTTGGGTATGGCAATGGCCGCCAGCGTCGCAATGATGGCGACGGTGAGCATCAACTCAATCAATGTAAAACCTGATCGCTTATCTGAGATCACGATATAAGTATAATGATGACATATATATATTCAACCTCTTATGAACTGTTAACTATTATCATTCAACGGTTTTAAATTAGGTTGAAACCCCCACGGAGGTCCTCATGAGATTGGCTTTGGGTTGTGCGGTGGTGTTGTTTTCGGCGGGGTTGGTTTCCGCCAAGGGGGTCGAGGTGGAAATGCGCGCCGCCACGCCCACCGGCGTCGGCGATTCGCTGGGCCAAGTCCGCATCGAGGAAACAAAACACGGCCTGGTGTTCTACCCCAACCTCGCGGGCCTGCCCATGGGCCTGCACGGCTTCCACGTCCACGAGAACCCTTCCTGCGATCCCGGCCAAAAAGACGGCAAGGCCGTGGCCGCCCTGGCGGCGGGCGGACACTTCGATCCCAAAGGCACCAAAGTCCACGGCGAGCCCTGGGGCGACGGCCATCTGGGCGACTTGCCCGCGCTGTATGTCGACCACGACGGCACGGCCACGAACCCCGTGCTCGCCCCGCGCCTGCGGATGAAGAACGTGCTCGGCCGCTCGCTCATGATCCACGTGGGCGGCGACAACCACGCCGACCACCCCATGCCGCTCGGGGGCGGCGGCCCGCGCATGGCCTGCGGCGTGATCGGCGAATGATCTGACCCCGGCGCCTTTCGCCGGAAACTCATCCGCCTCTCCGGGGTTAAGAACCCCGCCGCGCGGGGCCCTTTTTTATTTTCGCCTCGAAAAAATCAACGGGGATCGCCGCCGCCCCCGCCGATAAATTAAAATAAGGGGGACATTTTCACTTTCCAGGAGAATCCCATGCCGGCACGCAACGCGCAAAACCCGATCAAAGCCATCGGCCAAACCAGCCGCGATGGAGGAAAACCCTCCGCCGGCCACGGCGGCCCCCATCAAGGGGGCGCGCCCGGCCACGTCCGCTGTCCCGCCTGCGGGGCCGACGCCCCGCTCAAGCCCGGCTTCCGCCCCTCGTCGCAAAAGTGCCCCGCCTGCGGCGCGGCGCTGTTGAAGAAGTAATCCTTTTTTTCAATCCACCGGCGACGGCGGGCCCCATCCCCCGCCGTTCAGCGCCGCGGAACGCATGATCCGGATCCGCTGGGTGGTCGTGTCGGCGGAAGCGAAATAGAGTTCCCGCCCGTCGTCCGTCACGGACGGTTCCGCCGCGATCGGCAACCCCAGGTCCAGCCACACCGGCGCGGCGTGGCCCGTTCCCGTGAACGTCGAAATATAAATTTGATTGTTCCGGGTGAAGTAGATGTCCGACGTCACCGGGCTGATCCAGACCTGGTCCTCGTCGGCGGCGGTGTTGATGGGCGGGCCCATGTTGACGGGCGCGCCCCACGCCCCGGCGGTCGCGCTCGAAAACCACAGGTCTTTCCCCCCCGCGCCCCCCGCCCGGTCCGAGGTGAACCACAGCCCCACGCCGTCCGGCGAAAGATGCGGGTTGTCCTCCAGCGCGGCCGTGTTGATCGCGGGGCCCAGATTCATCGGCGCGCCCCAGCGCCCCCGGGCATCCCGAGTGGAAATATAAATGTCCGGCATCCCCGACGGCGCCGTGGGCTTGATCCACACAAAGCCGTCGCCGTCCAGAAACTCCATCCCGCTGGCGTCGCCCCCGGGCCCGTTCAAGCCCATGTTCACGGGCGTGCCCCAGCGCCCGTCCGTGCGCCGCGCCGCCACGTAGATGTCCGATTCGTCGAAGGGGTTGAGGGTGTCTTTGTGGAGGCCCGGCCGGTCGGGCCCGCGAAGTTCGGGCGAACCGCCGAGGAAATACGGAAAGAAGTTCCACCGGGAATACATGAAGTACAGCCGCTGCCCGTCGCGGGAGACGAAAGGCGAATCCGCCCAGCCGGCGGTGTTGATCTTCGTCTCCACGAAGGGACCGCTGGCGGCGGCCATCTTTTGGGCGCGGGCTTTGACCGCGCCGGCCACCCCCACGCGCACGCCCGCCGCGGCCACCGCCGCCGCGCCGATCAGCGCCAGGGCGGCCCCGCGGCGCGCCGCAAAACGCCGCCCGCGTCCGCCGGTCATGCCCTCACGCCTTATAGTAGTCCCGGACGGACTCGACGACGTGCGCCTGCTGCTCCGGCGTCAGCCCGGGGTAGATGGGCAAGGCCAGGGTCTCCCGCGCCGCCCGCTCCGACTCGGGGAAATCGCCCGCCTTGTGCCCCAAATAAACGAAGCATTCCTGAAGGTGCATGGGCACGGGGTAATAGATCTCCGTGCCGATGTTCCGCTCTTTGAGGAACGCCATCAGCGCGTCGCGCCGCGGCGCGCGGATCACAAACTGGTTGTAGATGTGCGGCCGAACCTCCGGCGGAAGCACGACGCCGGCCTTTTCCACCCCCGCCGCCGCGAACAGTTTCCGGTAGCGCGCCGCGTTGTCCTGGCGCGCCTTCGTCCAGCCGGGCAGGTGCGGCAGCTTGACCGCCAGGATCGCCGCCTGCAGGGCGTCGATGCGGAAATTCCCGCCCACCCACTTGTGGTAATACTTGGGGTGCGAGCCGTGCACGCGGAAGATCTTGAGCTTTTCCGCCAGGGCGTCGTCCCCGGTGGTCACCAGGCCCGCGTCGCCGAAGGCCCCCAAATTCTTGCTCGGGAAAAACGAGAAGCAGCCCACCGCCCCCACCGAGCCGGCCTGACGGCCCGCCAGCGGCCCGCCCAAATCGGTGCCGATGGCCTGGGCCGCGTCTTCAATGATCGGGATGTTCCACTCGTGCGACAGGGCCGCGAGCGCCGCCATGTCGGCGCTCTGGCCGTAGAGGTGGACGGGGATGATCGCCTTGGTCTTGGCCGTGATCGCCGCGGCCGCCCGGGTCGCGTCGATGTTGAAGGTCGCGGGGTCGATGTCCACAAACACGGGTTTCGCCCCCACCCGCGCCACGGCGCCCGCCGTGGCGAAGAACGTGTAGGGCGTCGTCACCACCTCGTCGCCGGCGCCCACGCCGAGCGCCATGAGCGCCAGCACCAGGGCGTCCGTCCCCGACGACACGCCCAGGGCGTGCTTCGCCCCGCAGGCTTTCGCGGCGGCCGCCTCGAACTTCTCCACTTCCGGGCCGAGGATGAACCCTTGGCTGTCCATGACGCGTTCCAGGGCGGCCAGAATGTCCGCGCGCAGCGGTTTGTTCTGCGCGGCCAAATCCAACAGGGGCACTTTCATAAGAATGTCCTTTCGCCGTCCCGGCTATTCGAGAACGATCCGGTAGTCTTCCCACGCCAAGGTGCGGTCGATGTCGACCTCCACCGATCGGCGGATGATCTTTTCCAGCCGGTCCTGCCGCTCGCGGACGAAATCGCCCACGCCGGGGGCCAGCGTGATCTTGAGCCGCCCTTCGGTGCGGCCCTGGGTCAGCTCCAGGATTTCTTTTTGCACGCGCAGGTACATGGACTCCCGCGACAGCACGTTGCCCGACCCCGCGCATTCGGAGCAGGGCTCCGACAGGAGCGACAGCAGGGACTCCCGCCGTCGTTCCCGCGTCATCTCCACCAGGCCCAGCCGCGTGATGGGCAGGATTTTGATTTTGGCCCGGTCGCTCTTGGTGGCCTTCTCCAACACCTCCACCACCTTGATCTGGTTGCGCTTGCGGCGCATGTCGATGAAGTCGATGACGATGATGCCGCCGATGTTGCGCAACCGCAATTGTTTGGCAACCTCCTCGGCCGCCTCCAGGTTGGTGGCGGTGACGGTCTCCTCCTGCGACTTGTGGCCGATGAACTTGCCCGTGTTGACGTCGATGGCGCAGAGGGACTCGGCTTCCTGGATGATGATGTAGCCGCCCGACGGCAGGTCGATGCGCGCCTGGCGGATGTGCGCCAGTTCGCGGTCCACGCCGAAGGCCTGGAAGATCGGCGTCTTGCCCGTGTAGTGCTGCACGCGGTCGGCCAGCTCGGGGGCCAGCCCCATGACGAAATCCTTGACCTCTTTGTATTCCTGCCGGTCGTCGATCAGGAAGATCTGCGCGTCGGAGGTGAGCAGGTCGCGCGCGACCTGGAACGTGAGGCCCAGCTCGCGGTGGATGAGCGTGCCGGTCTGGGAACTTTCGTATTTCCGCTGGACGCCCTCCCAGAGCTTGGCCAGGTATTTGAGCTCGGCGCGCAGTTCGCCCTCGTCGGCGCCCTCGGCCTCGGTGCGCACGATGATGCCGCCGGTCATGTTTTCGTCGTCGATGATGCGGCGCAGGCGCTCGCGCTCCTCCGGGTCCTCGATGTTCTTGGACACGCCCAGGTGGTCGCTCTTGGGCATGTAGATCAGGTAGCGGCCGGGCAAGGAGATGTCCATGGTCACTTTCATGCCCTTGGTGCTGATGGCCTCCTTCGCCACCTGCACCATCACGTCCTCGTTGCGCTTGATCATTTTCTCGATGTGGCGCTCTTTGGACGGCGAGACCACGTCCGTCACGTAGAGGTAGGCGTTCTTCTCAAACCCCGTGTTGACGAAGGCGCTGGAGATGCCGGGCAGGACGTTTTCCACTTTCCCTTTGTAGATGTTGCCCACCAGCTTGGCCATGCCGAGCGCGGGGCGCTCGATCATGAATTCGGCGAGACGCCCGTTGTCCAACACGGCGATGCGCGTCTCCTCGGGCAAAGCGTTCACGATGATTTCTCTTTTCATTGTAGGTTTCCTTTTCTGTGAATTACAAAATGTACCGCCGCAGATGGATCGACAACAGCAGACCCACCGCCATAAACGACCCCACCAACCCCGACCCGCCGTAAGACAGGAAGGGCAGGGGCACGCCCGTCACCGGCATGAGCCCCATGGCCATGCCGATGTTGATGAGCCCCGAAAACGTGAAAAACGTGCCGAGCGCCACGGCCAAATGCCGGCCGAACCGGTCGCGCGCGGCGAAGGCGATGTCGAACGCCCGCCACGCCACCCAAAAGAACACCGTGAGCACGAACAACGCGCCCAGGAACCCCGTCTCCTCGCCCACGTGGGAGAAAATGAAGTCCGTGTGCTTCTCGGGAAGGAAGCCCAACTGCGTTTGACTGCCCGACAAATACCCTTTCCCGACGAACCGGCCCGACCCCAGGGCGATTTCGGACTGCAGAATGTTGTACCCGGCGCCCAAGGGGTCCACCGCCGGATCGACGAAGGCGATGAGGCGCTTGCGTTGATAGGGTTTGAGCGCGCGGTCCACCACGAAGGACCCGCCCACCCCCGCGGCCAAAACCACCAACACGGCCAACAGGTGGAACCCCGTCACGTGAAACCGCAGCTTGCGCATCAACCACCAAAACGCCGCCGCGGCCGCGCCCGCGCCCGACCACAGGATCAGCATCGGCCGGGTCTTCTGAAACGCGTGGGCGAGCCAGGTCACCGCGGCGCTGTCCGCCCAGCGGTCGCCGACGATGGAAAAGTAGGTCCCCGTGAGCGGGATGCCCAGCGCGATGACGGCGCACGCCACGATGGCCACCAAGAACCCCAGCGGCGCCCCCGCGGAGAACAGCACCGCCAACGTCATGGGGCCCATGATGAGCGCGCTCGACAAATCCGGCTGGAGGAGGATCAGGCCGACATACAGCCCCGCCAGCGCCAAGAGCGGAAGAGCCCCCGTCCATTGGCGGATTTCGCGGTACCGGCGGTCGGCGTAGGCCGCCAGCGCCGCCGCCAGGAGCAGCCGCACCACCTCCACCGGTTGGAAATACACGGGGCCCAAATCAATCCAAGAGCGCGACCCCCGCAAGCGCGTGCCGAAAACCAGCGTCGCCATCAACACGACCGCCCCCGCGACGTAAACGCCGCGGGCGTAGGTTTGGAACACCTGGTACGGGAGCAGCGCCAGAAACACCATGGCCAAAAACCCGACCACAATCCCCAAGCTTTGCCGGGCCAAAAAGCCGGAGGCCCCGCCCGTGTGGGCGGTGGCGGAAAAAATGAACAACACGCCGAACGTCGCCAGCGCCAGCACCGCCGCCAACAGGCTCCAATCGATCCGCGACAACACGCGGTGCGCGCCGGGGCGCTCGTTGACGCGGAAAAACCGGGGAACAATTTCGACCATCTCAAACCCGCCCCAACGGATACGCCGTGTCGATGATCCGTTTGGCGATGGGGCCGGCCGCCGCGGAACCGTGGCCGCCGTTTTCCACGAAAACCACCACCGCGATCTCCGCCGGTTGTCCCTTGGGGCCGGCGTAGGCGGCGAACCAGGCGTGGTCCTCCCCGTGCGGGTTTTGGGCGGTGCCCGTTTTGGCGCCCATCAGCAAGTCCGAACGGAAAACCACCCGACCGGACCCCTGGCTGACCACGTTGCCCAGGGCGCGATGGACGATGTCCCAGGTCGTGTCTTTCAATTCCACCCGCCGCCGCGGGTCGGGCTTGCCCCGCCACAACACCTGGCCCCCGGGCGCGCGGGCTTCACGGACCAAATAGGGTTTCCAAACGGTTCCCCCGTTGGCGACCGCGGCGACGAACACCGCGGCTTGAAGCGGCGTGGCCAACACATAGCCTTGACCGATGGCGGTGTTGAGCGTGTCCCCGTCGAACCAGCCCTCGCGGCGCGCGCGCTTTTTCCAATCCCGGCCGGGCATGAGCCCCGAGGATTCGGAGGGAAGGTCGATGCCGGTTTTTTCACCGAAGCCGAAGGCCTTGGCGCGGGCCGCGAGCGCCTCGGGCCCGGCCGTCAGTCCGATGTTGTAAAAATAGATGTTGCACGACCACGCGACCGCGCCGAAGAAATCCTGCCGGTGGTGCTTGCTCCAACACTTGAATTCCCGCACCCCGCCCGTGATGGGAAGCAGGTAAACCCCGTTGCAATAAAAAGTCCGGCGCGTGTCCCAGGAGGCGTCGTTCAACCCCGTGAGGGCGGAAAGAATTTTAAACACCGATCCCGGGGGGTAGACCCCCTGCAGGGCGCGGTTGAAAAACGGCTGACGGGGGTCCCCCACGTGGCGGGCGAGGCTCTGCGACGGGTCGAAGCCCGGCCGGCTCGCCAGCGCCAACACCGCGCCCGTCCGGGGGTCCAGGACGACCGCCGCGCCCCGCCCGGAAGGCGAGGCGTCGAGCCCCGCTTCGGCCGCCTCTTGAAGCCGCCGGTCGATGGTCAAAAACAAATCGGCGCCCGGCGTCGACGACAACCGCCCCAACACTTGGATGTGCCGCCCCGCGGCGTCGGTGATGAATTGGAGCCCGCCGTCGGTGCCGCGCAAAAGGTCGTCGTACATTTTTTCAACGCCGCCGCGGCCCACGAACTGCCCGGAGCGCCAGCGGTCCCGGTCCCTCCGCAAATCGTTTTCGTCGACCTCGCTCACGTACCCCAACAATTGCGACGCCAACGACCCGTACCGCGTGCGGCGTTGCGGTTCCGCCAGCACGTTGACCCCGGGCAGGAACGCCCGGCGTTCCATGATCGCCAAGGCGGATTCGCGCGGAATGTTCGCGATCAGGCGCGTCATCTTTCCCGTGCGCCGGGCCTCGCCCATTTTGCGTTGCAGGGCCACCCGCTCCTCGGGCAGCCAGCGCATTAGTTCGGCCAACACCGTCTCGGGGGAAAAAACGGAGTCGCCGCCCCGGGCGTAAAAGAGGGAAAAGCGGGGCGCGTTGTCGAGGAGGGCGTCGTCTTTCCCGTCGGTGTGGGCGTAGACCAGCCCGCGCGGGGCGAGGAACGGCAAAAGCTGCGTGCTGTTGCGCTCCGCCCGGCGGGAAAACTCCGGCCCCTGAACCACCTGAAGGA
>Ga0268298_10003512_pt1 | contig 15968 bp, 13 predicted proteins | sample WWTPWeurt_MetaG_FD_194462 | JGI IMG/M metagenome (GOLD analysis project Ga0268298, IMG submission 194462) | Activated sludge microbial communities from WWTP in Nijmegen, Gelderland, Netherland - WWTP Weurt | ecosystem: Engineered > WWTP > Aerobic digester > Activated sludge | place... | reverse complement strand
CACCGGGGCTGGAGTGCAAACGCCCCCCCCGAACCGTCTCCACCTTCCTGCCCGTCAGCTTTACCCGTGGCACGCTACTGGGTGGCCTGGATGCGCCGACCGGCGGGCAATCCCAATCCAATCCGCATCCAGTCCTGATCCGCCTATCAGACAACTCCTTCCTGCCCAACCGTTTCCGTGCCGAATACCGGGAGTGCTTCGTGGTGGCCGCCGGCTATGGCGACATTAGCTCCGAGCGCGCCTATTTGCGCACCGAAAGTCTGTCTTGTGTGCGAACCGACGGCGCGACGCTGGAAGTCAAGATCCAGGGCTCGATCTATGGCGAGGATGGCAAGGTCGGCATGCGTGGGCGGCTCGTCACCAAGCAGGGCCAGATGCTCGCCAACGCCCTGCTGGCTGGCGTGGTCAGCGGCATCGGCCAGGGCTTGGCCACCTCGTCGACGGAATACAGCACCTCGGCCCTCGGCACGGTCGCCAGCGCCACCGGTTCCGAAGCCTATCGCGCCGGCCTCGGCTCGGGGGTCGGCAAGGCCCTCGACCGCCTGGCTCAGTACTACATCAAGCTCGCCGAGAACACCTTCCCGGTCATCGAAGTGGACGCCGGCCGCGAAGTCGATGTGGTGATCACCAAGGGCGTGCGCATCGACGTACCAATGACGGCAGGCGAGCCCTCTGCTGCCCGCTTCGCCAATTCCCCTGAAACCCGCTATCTGGAGACCTCGGACGATGGCAACTACTAAAATCATGCGTCGGCATGCGCTCGTCGCCGCCTTGAGCACTGCCCTCCTCGGCACCGGCATTGGCGTCAACGCAGCCACGCCCGACGAGAAGCAACTCCTGACGACGTTGCAGAAAGCCCATCCGGGAACGCACTTCACCAGCATCGCCCGCACACCCGTTGCCGGCCTTTACGAGGTCTGGATGAACGGCAACGTGGCCTACGTGTCTGCCAGGCAGCCACGCTACTTTCTCTTCGGGCACCTGTTCGACACTAAAGCCATGAGCGACCTGACCGGCCCTAAACTAGCGCAGACCGGCAAGGCAAATAGCCCCGATGAAGCGCCCCAGAAATACCAGCCAAGTACAGCAAACCCGATCCGCTTCGAGCAGTTGCCCCTGAGTGACGCGGTCAAGACCGTGCACGGGACCGGTCAGCGCCGGCTGGCCGTTTTCAGCGACCCCAACTGCCCTTACTGCAAACAGTTGGAGGCGGAACTGGCCAGCCTCGACAACGTCACCATCTACACCTTCCTGCTGCCTTTCCTGGGCGAGACGAAACCGATCGCCGTCTGGTGTGCGATGGATCGTGCGGCGGCCTGGCGGCGCCTGATGCTCGATGGCGACGACAGCCTGCTCAACACCGCCACTGCCTGCGACCACCCGATCGATCGCAACCTGGCGCTGGCCCGCCAACTCGGCATACAAGGCACTCCTACCCTGATCTGGGCTGATAGCACCCGTAGCGAAGGCTTTGTCGGACGAACAGTGATCGAATCACGGCTCGCCCCAGCCGCCTCTCAAATTGCACCGGAGAAACAGCCATGAAGACGCTGATCCTGCGAATCGGTACCGTCTGCCTGCTGCTCCCCTTGGCCGCCTGCATGAATATGTCCGGCCTGGGCGGCGACTCGAAGTACGCCTGCAAGGCCCCCGATGGCGTTGCTTGCGACTCGGTATCCGGCACCTACGCCAACGCCCTTCACAACAATCTGCCCAGCCAGCAGGCACGACGATCCGCACGGCACCAGAAAGAGGGATCCGAAGAAAGCTCTTCCCCGACGGTTGGACGCCCCATTTCCTCGACAACAGCCAACGCACCCGGGATGGCCGTAACGCCCAATCCCTTGCGCACCCAGGCCCGCATCCTGCGGCTGTGGATCAAGCCCTGGGAAGACGCCGACGGCGATCTCTACGATCAGGGCTACGTCTATGTTCAGGTGGACAACGGCCAGTGGCAGATCGACCACGTGCAACGCCAGATCCGCGATCTCTATGCGCCGCTGAAGCCGCCGCCCAAGCCGGCCACTGAGGCGACCGCCGAATCCGGCGCCAGTACACCGCCGCCCCTACCGATGCTGCAACGCCTGCCGCTGTCCGGGTCCGGCACCAACCCTGCGCAGTGAGGTCGACATGAACACTGCCCACAGCGATCCCCATTTCACCCGTCAGCGCGACCACGCCCATACGCCGCGCTTTCCCTTCGGCGAGCCGGCGGATACGCCAGCCGAGCAGTTCGCCAACTGGCTGCCCTACTCCGCCTATCTCGCCGCCGAGAAGATTTTCGTGAACCGCGACAGCATGGGCGTCATGCTCGAATTGATGCCGCAGTCGGGGGCCGACGAGCGGATGGCGGAAGTGTTGATCTCGCTCTATGCCAATTGCCCGCCTGGCACCGGCATCCAGTTCCATCTGTTCGCCTCGCCGCAGGTGCGCAGCCAGTTGCGCCAGTACGCCAATCTGCGGGTCGAGGATGAGGATCAGGCCGAGCAGGCCAAACAATGGGGCCGTCCGGCGCGCAACGAAAACCTGTTCCGCAAATTGGCGCGGCAGCGCGTCGACCATCTGCTGCAGGGAGCGCAGAAATCGCTGACCGCCGGCTTTCATTACACGATCCGGGATTTCCGTCTGATGCTCAGCGTCGCCTTTCCGGGCGACCCGGAAGACCTCAACAAGCGCGACGAACTGCTCGCCCTGCGTGACTCGATGTCGTCCAGCCTGCGCTCGGCTTCGCTGCCCAATCGCGTTTGCGATGCCGCCGACCTGATCAACTGGTGTGCCTTATTCACCAATCCCGACCGCATCTCACAGACCGATGCGCCGGACCTCAACTACGACGACGGTCGAGAACTGCGCGACCAGATCGTCGATTTCGATACCATCCAGGACCCGCATCCGAGCGGCCTGACTTTGTGGAAGGAAGCCAGTCCCGATGTATTGGAGGCGCGCTTCTACTCGATCAAGAGTTTTCCGGAACGCTTCGCCCTGTGGCAAATGGGATCGCTGATCGGCGACCTGATGCAGCCGGCCTTGCAGTACAGCGCACCATTTCTGCTCACCCTCGGCGTTCAGGTCCTCGACCCCAACCTCACCAAGTCAGTGGTTACCGCCAACCATGTGCGGGCAACGCAGAACGCCAAATCGAAGATGGCCGACGTCATGCCGGACGTCAACAAGAAACTGCAGGATTGGACGGCGGCGGCCGATGCCATCGACACCGGTGGCAACCTGGTCAGCCTCTACCACCAACTGGCGATATTCACTGCACCCAACAAAGCGGTCGCCGCCCACGAAGCCGCCAATGCGATCTGGCGCGGCCGCGGCTTCCAGCTCAATGCCGATGCCTACATGCACCGCCAGGCCTTGCTCGCCAGCCTGCCGATGACGCTGACCGAGAAATTCCACAAGGATCTCGTCAAGATGCGCCGCGTCACGCGCAAGACCATGGCCAATGCCATCCACATGGCGCCGCTGATTGCCGAGTGGCGCGGCACGCGCACGCCGGCCCTGGTTTTTGGCGGACGGCGCGGCCAGTTGATGACCCTCGATATCTTCGACAACGACCTGGGCAACTACAACTTCGCCATCATCGGTGCCCCCGGCTCGGGCAAGTCGGTACTGATGAACGAAATGGCCTGGTCCTACCGCGCCATCGGCGCCAAGGTCTGGATGCTCGACCTCGGTCGCAGTTTCGAGAAGCTGTGCCGCAAGGCCAAGGGCACCTATATCGAGTTCCGCCCCGACGTGAATATCTGCCTGGACCCGTTCACCCACATCGTCGACATCAACGAGGACATCGACATGCTGGTGCCTGGTATCGCCAAGATGTGCTCCATGCAGCACACCCTGGAAGAGGTGCAGTACAAGGCCATCTCGGCCATGGTCCTCAAGCTCTGGCGCGAATACGGCAATGAACTGCGCATCACCGGGCTACGCGACGCCTTCAAGAGCGGGAGCATCGAAGAGCTGGGCGTGGTCGGCGACCAGCGCATCAAGGACCTCGCCATCATGCTCAACCCCTATTCCCGTGGCGGGCAATACGAGCGCTTCTTCGAAGGCCGCAACAACATCGACTTTTCCAATGATTTCATCGTCATCGAGAACGAGGAACTCAAACGCCGGCCCGACCTGCACGCTGTCGTCAATATTCTGCTGCTCCACCGGATCACCGGCGAGATGTACCTCACCCGCAACCGGCGCAAGGTGCTCTTCGTCGACGAGTTGAAACAGCAACTGGGCGATATCGGTGCCGACGATCCGGTCAAGGCTGCCGTGATCGAGGAAGCCGCCCGCCGCGCCCGCAAGTACGGCGGCGCGCTCGGCACAGCGACCCAGAGCGCCGACGACTTCTACGGCTCGACCCAGATGGAAGCGGCCTTCAACTGCTCGGACTGGGTTTTCCTGCTCCGCCAGAAACCGGAATCCATTGAAATGCTCGACCGTAAGGGCCGGCTGACTATGGACGAACCGAAGAAGCGGCTGTTGAACTCTCTGCGCACCGAGGCCGGCGTCTTCTCCGAGTTGTACATCTCGTCGCCGGTCGGCGAAGGGGTCGCCCGCAACATCCTCGATCCGGCCACCCACCTGCTGTTCTCCAACAAGCTGGAAGACAACGCCCCGATCGACGAATTGCGCGCCCAGGGCCTGTCCATCGACGAGGCGATCAGCGAACTGCTGCGCCATCGGGGGCATACGGTATGAAACCGAGCGCATCCCAGTTATTGGGTCATGGCTTGCTGACGCTACTCGTGGTGAGCGCCGCCCTGGCCGCCTACGACCGGCTCGTCCTGCGCCCCGCGCTGGTCATCGGGGTGGTCGACGTGGCCGAGGTGTACCGCGCCAAGGAAGCTGAATTTACCCAGATCCTGACCAAGGCCAGTTCCGAGGAAGACCGGCAAAAAGCCCTGTTCATGGCGAGAACCTTTGCCCAGCGCCTGCCGCTCGCCCTCGAGGAACTGCCGCGCGAATGTGGCTGCCTGGTCGTCCTCAAGGCGGCCGTGGCCGGACCGACCCCGAACACCATCGATCTGACGGCCGTACTGCGCAGAAAGGTAACAGCGCCATGAATAGCGATCCGCTTCAACAGGCAGTTGCCCGCCCCGCAGCAAGCCCCGACCGTGGGTGGCGAATCCTCGGGTGTGTGGGCAACTTTCTACGCCATGCCCGCCAGCGCTGGTACCTCTACCTGCCGATCATCGCCATCTGGAGTCTGGCCTATGTCCGCCTCTTCGTCGATGCGACACCGCGAGTACCGGTCCTTTTCAACTGGACACCGAGCCTGCCTTATCGCATTGCCTGGCTGCAGCACGGCCCGCACCAACTGCAGCGGGGCGACTTCATCGTTTTCTCCTTTGCCGGCGAGGCACAGCAGCGCTATCCGGGGCTGCAGGGTCAGCCTTTCTTCAAGATCGTCCGCGGTTTGCCGGGCGATACCGTCACGGTCAGCGGCCGGCAGGTTGCCATCAACGGCGAGGATGTCGGTGCCGCCAAGACAAAGGCCTATGACCGCCAGCCACTCGCGCCGATTGCGCCGACCGTCATCCCGCCTCGCTATTACTACGTGCAAGGCACCAGCCCCGACTCCTTCGACTCGCGCTACCGGGAAAGTGGCCTGATCCGGGCGGAGCAGGTGATCGGCGTCGTGGTTCCGCTGTTCTGAAACGCCAGTCATGCCCCGCCCCCTCCTTACCCTCGCGCTGTTCGGTCTTCTGACATCCTCCACGGCATGGGCCCAGAGCCCTCTGGTCGGCGCTCCAACGCAAGGAACTCAGCCCTCCGACAACGTGCCACTGGCCGACTACCTCGGCCTGCTCAGGCAAATCGCGCCAGCCGCCGAAGCCGGTGCGCGGGATTACCTCGCCGCTTTCGCGCGGCGCTGCGGTCGCCCCCTGACGCCGGCCGAATTGCGCCGGGCCATGGCGGACGGTGCCGGCGATCCGGCACTGATGGGACTGATCCGGGCGAACCACCTGGGCGACACCGCCGGGCGCGAACAACTCGCCGGACAGATCCGCTGCCCGGGCCAGGCGACGCGATGAAACGCCTGATCGCCATCCCGTCCCTGCTCTTCGCGCTGCTGCTGGTCGCGCCAAGCGCGCGAGCCCTTGATCTGGGCGTCATCGGACCGAGCTATGAGATCAGCGAACCGCATCTGCTGCACATGATCGAACAGCGCCTACGCGCCAAGGAGCGTAGCGGCGAACTCAAGCGCCTGGAAGATCAAGCCCGGGAACGCGGTATCGCCACCGTGAGAAACCCGCCGCCGGTCGCCGGCCTGCATTCGACCGAGATGGCCCGGACCTTCTACTTCGACCCGAGCTTCACGCTCGACCGCAATATCCTCGGCCCCCGGGGCGAGTTGCTATTTGCCGCTGGCACCCGCAAGAACCCGCTGGAAGTGGTGTCGCTGTCCCGGCATCTGCTGTTTTTCGATGGACGCGATCCTGCCCAGGTCGGCCGTGCCCGGCAGTTGATCGCCTTCTACCAGGGGCGGGTCAAGCCGATTCTGGTCGGCGGCTCCTACCTCGAGCTGATGAAGTCATGGCGCATGCCGGTCTATTTCGATCAGCAGGGTCTGCTTACCCGCCGCCTGGGCATTACCCGGGTTCCTGCCCTGGTATCGCAGGAAGGGCTGCGCCTGCGCATCGACGAACTGGAGGTCGTGCGATGAGCCAACGCTGCTTCGTAGCCAGACTTCCTATCCTCCTGGCACTACTCCTCGGCCTCTCCACTCCGCCGGCCCTGGCCGCCGGTACCGCCACCTGCACCGGCAAGTTTCCGAATCCGATCACCGATATCTGCTGGTCCTGCATCCTGCCGATCAGCATTGGCAGTGCGCGCATCGCCAACTTCGGCGACCAGGAGGATACCGACAATCCACCCAATCCCGTCTGCAGTTGCCTGGTCAATCCGATCATCGGTCTGTCCATCGGCTTCTGGGAGCCGGCGCGCCATGTCGAAGTGGTGCGCAAACCCTTCTGCCTCGTCTCCCTCGGCGGCGTTGACCTCGACCCGGGTATCCCGGCCCCCGAGGCGGCTCGCTTTACCCGTCCGGAAGGTGATGGCGACGGTGGCGGTTTCTATCAGGCGCATTACTACCTGAACCCGGTGATGTACTGGCTGGAAGTGGTCACCGACTTCCCTTGCCTCGAAAAGAGTTCCTTCGATCTGGCCTACATGACCGAAGTCGATCCCTTGTGGGCCGACGACGAACTGACCCTGATCCTCAACCCCGATGCCGTGCTGTTCGCCAATCCGGTCGCCATTGCCGCTTGCGCCGCCGATTGCGTGGCGGCCTCGGTCGGCTTCGGCATCCGCGAGATGTTCTGGTGCGCCGGTTGCCAGGGTGGCGTCTATCCGCTCAACGGGCACGTCCCCTACCACCTCGGTGGGGTGCGGACTGCCGCGCTGATGGCCCAGCGCTTGAGCGCCAAGATGCACCGCGAGTTGGTGGCCTGGGGCTGGCATGGCAAAGATGGTCTGTGCGGGCCGTACTTCGAGCCGGTGATGGACAAGACCGCCTACAAAACCCAACTCACCTACCCCATTCCCAACACCGACAAGGAGGCCGGCCGCTGTTGCCAGCCGTTCGGGCGGACCACCGTGCTCTGGGGAGCCGGCAAGGAATACCCGGTGCGTGGCGAGGACTTCGCCTTCATGTTGTTTCGCAAAAGGAATTGCTGTGTCGGCTACTAAACTCCATCGAATCCTCGCCTATATGATCCTCGGCCTCAGCGCCGTATTTTCTGCCGGCGGTCCGGCCCAGGCCGAGATTTCGCCGGTCGTCACGGAGGCGGATATCGAACGCGCCCGGCGCGAGACCCCCACGGTCACCGAGCAAGATATCGAATTGGCCCGACAGAAATACGCCCTGCCGAGCGACACCGACCGCCGATCCGCGCCGCAGAACAGCCCGAACCTTGAGGCGCTGCCCAAGCCGGCCACGTCCGTACCACTCGACCTGGAAGCGCTGGCTCGCGGGTATGCCGGGCAATCCGATGCAATGACTCGGGCCCAAGGGCTCGCTACGGGTCCAGGGCTTTTCATCTTCGTCAGCCTGACTATGCCCCGCGCCACGCTGCAAGGTCTGGTCGCCCAAGCGGCACGGGCCAAAGCCGGCATCGTCATCCGCGGCTTCGCCAAGGGCTCGCTGCGCGATACGGTTGCCCAGGTCCAGGGCTTGATCGGCAAACAACAGGTGGCAATCCAGATCGATCCGCTGGCCTTCGACCGCTTCGCGATCAGCAAGGTGCCCAGCTTTGTATTGGTGCGCGACGGCACACGTCCCGTCTCTTGTGCCAGCGGCAGTTGCGCCCCTGCCGACAGTTTCCTGCGGGCAGCTGGTGACGTCAGCCTGGATTACGCCCTGGAACACATGCAGCGCTCGGCGCCTGCCTTTGCTCCAGCCGCCGAACTCTTTCTGAAACGCATCAGAGGATAGGTGATCCCCATGCGCCGCCTGATCATCTGGATCACGCTGTTCTGCTTCGTCACGACACAGAGCGCTGCCATCGCCGGGCCGTTTGACGAGGGCACAGCCGCCGGCCAGGTGGCCAATCCGGTCATTCGCGGCACGGTTAACATGCCCAGCGCCTCAAGTGCCGTACCGGAGTACACCACGACGCCACCGGAAACGGCGTATTACGGCCAGCCCAACCTGTCGGGCGCGGCCAATGTCCGTCTGAGTACCTGTGCGGCCAGCACCAACGATCCGGTCTGCCAGGCCCAGGACGGGGCGCTGACCTCGGCCAACACACCCCGCCCGGCGATCTCTGCCTACGATCCGGCAGTCACTGCGGCCCGCGACATCGCCCGCAATCCGTCGAGTGCCTTGGGCAGCCTGGCAGACTATTACTCCGGCTGCACCACCGCCGAGGTCAGCACCGCAGCGGGCACCACGACCAAGGTCTGCAACCGCTACAGCGGTGTCGGCAACTACACGACGCGGCGCGATCTGACGGTTGAAATAGATCTCCAGCCCAGTTGCGTTGAAGGTACCTGGGTCGCCCACGGCCAGGTCAACCGCAACGGTGCCGACTATATGGTGGCGGAAGCACAATGCCAACTGCGCAGCGATGGGCTGCAACGTTTCCGTTTCTATGCGGCAGGCGGCAAAGGGGCCTGCATCGGCTGGCAGACCGTGGACCTGCCGACCGCTCCGGCCACCCAGACTACCTATGTCACCAACCTATCCCCGCATTGGGAGGGCAGTTGCTGGAGCCCGTTCACGGTCAACCTGATGCCCGGTTCAGGCTGCACAGCCGGGACGTGCAATTACACCTTCCAGTTCAGCGGTTTTGGCGGATTCGTGAAGTGGAACCTGCCCCTGTCGTTCGTCCAGCCGGCCATGGTGCAACACGAAACCGATGTCTGGGTCGACAAGAGTGCCGTGCTGAACGCGGGCGGGCGCTGCACCGTCACCACCGCCGACACCTGTGTCGACGGGCCGGCGACCAAGGCCATCGAAGGCCGCGCTGTGACCCGTGCCTGCTGGTCCTATGAGCGCACCCTGACCTGCACCTCGGGTGCCCCGGTCGACGAGTGCGCTCCGCTGGCAAGCAGCGGCTGCACGCCGGCCAGCAGCACCTGCAAGCAAATGAATGTCGGCAGCGGGCTGTGCGAGATCAGCCAGGACACCTATACCTGCCCAGTCGCTGCGCAGACCACAACTACCGCTTCGAATTGCCCGGCCAACGTCTATTGCCTGGGTGCGAACTGCTTCAATACCAGTTACACCAACGATGCCGACTTTGCCCGTTCGATGTCACTGATGGAAGCCGGACGTGAAGCCGGCGTTTATCTCGACACCACAAAAATGCAGGTCTTCAAAGGGGAAGGCAACCGCTGTCGCGATCGCCTGCTGAAGAACTGTTGCAGTTCCGATTCGGCAGGCGCCGGCATGACCAATCAGAGCATGTTCGGAACCGGTTCGAGTTTGGTCTACGACGTGTTGATGAATTCCCAGAACCGCGAGTTTCTCTATCAAGGGATGCAGGCCTTGCTACTGGGTGGCGGTTTCAGCGGCAGCTTCACCACCTATGGCATCACCGTCGCGGTCAACGGTACGGCTCTGCCGGCCAGTTCGGCCGTGCTCTATTCCGGTGAAAGCCTGGTCGTCGCCTTCGACCCCTGGTCGCTGGTCATTGCGATCGTCATCTACATCATCATGTCAATGTCGTCCTGCAACGAGGAAGAAGGCAAACTCGCCATGAAGGAAGGCGCCGGCCTGTGCCATACCGTCGGCACCTGGTGCTCCTCCTGCATCCGGATTTTCGGCAAGTGCGTCTCCTGTATCGAACACAGCACCGGCAAGTGCTGCTTCAACAGCAAACTGGCCCGCATCGTCAATGAGCAGGGCCGTGTGCAGGTCGGCAAGGGCTGGGGCTCCGGGGAAAGCCCCGACTGCTCGGGGTTCACCATCGCCCAACTCCAAAGCCTCGACTTTGCGGCGATGGACCTCACCGAGTTCTACGCCTCCATCGTCCCGACGCTGCCCAATGCCGGCGCGCTCCAGGGCAGCAATGCCGCCCGCCTGACAACCTGCTACTACGGACGGGGGAAGTGCCAATGAAGATAGCATACGCCGCTGCCTTGCTCACCGGATTTGCATCGCTCGTCCTCGCCGACGAGGTGCCCAGAGCCTCGGTCTCGGATCCGCGACCGGTGATGTTGGCCGCCCTCCAATCAGTCAATGGCGAGGCCCACGCCATCCTCAGCGGCGAGATTGCCGAGGCCCTCACCCAGCGCTTTGCTGCTACCTCGCCGATCTACATCGATGTCACGACCGAGAAGCGCTACGCCCAGGCCGGTTGTGCCCGCTTGAATGTCAGGTTCTGGCAGGACGGGGTTCTGCTGCCCGGTGCGTCGAGCCCGCGCCGCCAGACCATGGATTTCGGCATCAACTACTGCCTCGATGGCCGGCCACCGCAATCCCTGAAGTAGCTCATTCATGAATAGCCGCAACCGCCTCGCCCTCCCGCTGCTGCTGACCTTCGCCGTGATGCTCGGCAGCCATGGTGCAGCGGCCCAGGATGCTGCTTCCCGCTACTGGGTGGACAGTTGGCGCGGCTGGCATTTCTATGAAGGGCCGGCACCCGAGGAACACGAACAACCATTGCTACCAGGCAAGACCACTGCGACTGCGCCGCCAGCCCAACCGCCGCGGGCACCGGAACTGGTCGAATTCGAACGCCTCCAGAAAACCCTGGAAGAGACGCGCAACATCGCCATCATGCGACCGAGCGAAGCCAATGTCCGGCGCTACATGGAACTGGAGTCCCAGGTTGTCGCCCGCGCTTCCTTCTTTGCGGATGTCGCGCAGCGCGTTGCCTGGGCTACACCGCAACTGGACCCAACCCTGCAGGGCCGCCCGGTCAATGCCAAGGCCCTGGAGGTTTTCGACCAAGCCGAACTGGTGGATCGCTCGCGCGCCATTGCCGATCTGGGCAAGGATCACGTGCTGTTCTTCTTCTACCGCTCGGACTGCCCGTATTGCCATGCCTTCGCGCCGATATTGGCCGCCTTCCAGGCCCGACACGGCATCCAGGTCGTCGCCATCAGCGTGGACGGTGGACTGCTGCCGAGTTTCCCCAATGCCCGCCCGGACAACGGCATTGCCACCGCCCTGAAGGTCAGCCAGGTGCCCGCTGTTTTTCTGGCTCAACCCTTCACTGGAAAGATATCTCCCATCGGCTTTGGGGTGCTCTCGGAATCCCAATTGCTTGAGCGCATCGCCACTGTGTCCGCTCCACAAGCCAAGGCCATGCTGCCTACAACCACGCAAGGTCTCGCCCTACCCCTGGAGGCGCCATGAAAGATTGCGATCATCCCCATTTCCGGCGTAGTGCTGCCGCTATCCTGGCGCTGCTGCTGGCGATCCCGTCCTTCGAGCTACAGGCCGGCGACCTCAACAGCGAAGTGAACAACATGTTCAACAATCTAGGTGCCATTGGCAACTACACCGCCCCCGGTGCCTTCCGTGGCCAGACCTTCAATACCTACACCGGCGGTAACTTGATGATGCGCTCGCCGAACAAGGTTTATCAGCTGGCCGCCATCCAGTTCCCCAGCGCCAAGGCCGGCTGCGGCGGCATCGACGTCTTTGGTGGTTCCTTCTCGCACATTTCGGCAACCGAGTTCAAGAACATGCTGAAGAACATCACGGCGGCGCTGCCGGGGATCGCTTTTCAGCTCGCCCTGGAAGCGGTATCGCCCCTGCTCGGCGGGCTGACCAAGTGGGCCAAGGGGCTGGAGACCTGGATCAACAATGCCCGGATCAATTCCTGCGAAACCGCCAAGGCCATTGTCAGCACGGCGGCCGAATCGATTGGCTACAGTTCGCAGGAGACCTGTGCCGATCTGGCCATCGAGATGGGCATGGAAAGCGACCGCGATGCGGCGCGTCGACGCTGTGCGACGGATCGGCCCAGCATTTTGTCGTCAGCACGTTCTTCGGTCGACCCGAAGGTGAAAAACAAGGCACCTTTCGTCGGCAACCTGACTTGGAAAGCATTGCAGTACACCGGTGCCTATTTGGATGATCAAGAGCGCGAACTGATCATGAGTCTGGTCGGCACGGTCATTTATTACCCGGAAGAATCGGCCCGCGACCCCGAGCCGATTGCCCCGACGCTGACCTCGATCAGCCAGTTGCTCTACGGCCAGGGTGCGGCCGCTGGTACGGATGTCGTGCAGCATGTCTTGAAGTGCAACGACTACAGCAATTGCGACGTCGTCACCTTGAACACTTCGTACACCCACACGCCATTTACCGCCAAGGTCGAAGCGATCATGCGCTCTATTGCCGAGAAGATCACGACACGCACCGCCATCCCCAATAACTCGACCGAGGTCGGCTTCGTCAACCAGACCACCGAGCCGGTCTACAAGATGTTGTCGATCGGTACCAGCATCCCGGGATCGGGTTTGGCCGACAGCCTGATCGCCCAGTATCGCGACGTGATTGCCGCCGACTATGCCTATGTCTTCCTCGAACGCAATCTGCGTCTGGGTATGGCCGCGCTGGACAAGAACTACACCCTGCAGCAGTCGCAACGTGAGCAGGCCAACCAGGTCCGGCTGCGGGCGCAGGCCATGCTCATGCAACTCTCCCAGGAAAAGAACCTGCTCTATCAGAAGGTCGGCTCCTTCCGGGCGGTATCGAACCACCTGGAACAACTCGAACGCCAGTTGCGCTCCAGCATGCCGCAACACGTGATGGACATGCTCGGCCAGCAGGCCGCTTACCTGTCGCAGTAGAGACGATGCGATAGAGCGACAGGAGAAAGCGCCATGTGGGAAATCTACGCTTACCAGAACGCCGACAGCCTGTTCGGCGTTTTCAATGCCGCGGCGACGATTCACGCCTCGGGCGACTACGCCGCTGCCTTGGCAGCCGTGGCCTTCTGCGGCTTTGTGGCGGCCCTGATTGCCTATGCCTTCGCTCCTGAGAAGTTGCAGGGTTGGAAGTGGCTGGGCACTGTTGTTCTGGTCTTCTCGGTGCTGATTGTTCCCAAGGTCACGGTGGGCATCGTGGACAAGACCGGCGGTTCTGCCGTCAAAGTCGTCGGCAACGTGCCCTTCGGGGTGGCCGCGCTGGGCGGCATCACCAGCACCATCGGCAATACGCTGACCAGTTTGTTCGAAACAGCCTTCCAGGTTATCCCGGGCGCGGGAGCACTCCCGGTCGAATTGAGCTACCAGCAGAATGGACTGATGTTCGGTAACCGGATGATCCGCGAGACCGGCAACGTGGTGTTTCAGGATCCAGCTTTCCGCACGGACCTGATCAACTTCATCCACAACTGCACGACCTATGACCTGATCGACGGCACGCTCGATCCGGCAGTTTTTTCTGCATCGGACGATGTCTGGCCGCTGATGGCTTCACCCAATCCGGCACGCTTCAGTACGCTGACCGGCGCTGGCGGCAGTGTCGGCGTCGATACCTGCCCCAATGTCTATCTGAGCCTCAATGGCCGCTTGCCGGCCCAAATCAGCCGCATCCAGGGGCGCCTGGCCTTTCAGCTCAATCCGACCTTGCCCGGCGCTGCCGCTGCAGCGGCCATCGCCGGGCAAATCCAGCAGGCCTATCTCAAGAACAGCATCGCCACCGCCGCGGCAACGGCGGCCGATCTCATCCGGCAGAACGCCATGCTCAACGCGCTTGAGGACACCAGCAAGATCGTCGGTCAGAAGGTCAATGATCCGGCGGCGATGGTGTTGGCGGTCGGCCGCGCTCAGGCGGTCGCCCAGCAGAATGCCTCTTGGCTCAATTACGGCAAGGTGGCCGAGCAGGCCTTGCCCGTTTTTAGAAACGTGGTCGAGGCGGTAACCTACGCGATGTTCCCGCTCTTTGTGCTGTTGCTCCTGCTCACCAGCGGACGGGAGACGATGATGGCCTTCAAAGGCTACTCGGCCGTGCTGATATGGATCCAGCTCTGGCCACCCCTCTACGCCATTCTCAATTACATGGCCTCGATCTATGCGGCTTACGATCTCGCCGCGGCGGCCGACCTCGGAACGGGGGGCAAATCGCTGGCTTTGCAGACTGCTTCGACGATCTATTCGCGAGCGATCTCGGGCGAGGCCGTCGTCGGTTACCTCGCCATCAGCATTCCTTTCATAGCGTGGGCCGCCCTGAAGCGCATGGAAAATTTCGGAACTGCGCTGGTCGGTGGCTTGTCGGGACTACAAGGAATGATCTCGGGCGGCACCTCGGCCGCCACCGTTGGTAACGTCTCAATGGGGAATGTCGGTATGGACCAGATGCAACTGGCACCCAACCGTACCTCGGCGTTCATGAGCAGTTGGCAAAACGACCTGAGCGGGAACACCTTCTCATCGAATGCGCTGACCGGACGTAATGCCGTTAGCCTGCTGCGGAATCAGGGGTTTGCTTCGCGAATGGTGTCGATGCGGGTATCGGAGCAGGATGTGGTTCAGGCAAGTCGGCAAGCCGACGCCGCACGAAACGAAGCTGTCGCAGCCAGCACTGAGCGCGCGGCCGTACTATCGGAAGCATTCTCACGCGGCCTGACCAACTTGCACTCATCGCGCAGGAGCAGTGGCTCCACGTCCAGCAGTTTTGAGCAGGTGGGCGAAACACTGAACAGGCTGGATCAGATATCAAAGAGCGTGGCCGATAGCACCGGACTGTCACAGTCTCAAGTTGCCAGTATCGCGTTTGGAGCAGCCGGCCACCTGGGATTAACCGCCGGCGCAGTTGGAGGTCGGCTGAACGCCAGCGCGGACAAAAGCTACCTGTCTGGCTTATCGGCACTGGAACAAAAGGTTCTGGGCAGCATGAGCAACGAACAGTTGGCAGAGTTCAAACAGTTCGGCGATAGGGTGTCGCGCGACGCGAGCTTCATGAGCACGATAGCCAATGATTCGCGCGAAGCGCACGACATGACTGCTCGCCTAGCTTCCACGCATGCTCGATCGGAGCGCGCTGAGGCGAGTCTCGCTGAGCGTACTGCCTTCGCGGAGCGCGTATCTGCTGCCCGCGAAAAGGGAGAAACCATTTCCATCGACATAGCTCAGGACCCGCACAACCTGGAGATGTTCATGCGTTATGCTGAGCACTACGGCGGCAACAGCGCCGCAGCCCATGCGCTGATGGAATCAGAATTGGCGCGACAATCTCTTCGCCCGAATCGAGTGTTCTCCGACGGGACTGCATTACCGGCCTCCTTTGGCGATATCCGGGACCAGCATTTGCTTCAACGAGGCGATGCTGCCCTTACGCCCGATATAGCCAAGCTGCACCAATCCAACCGAGAACAAACATCACGGTTTGGAAACGCCAAGCCGTCGCAGGAAACTGCCCCAATGGTGTCGCCTGTCCGAGAAGAGGTTCGTACCACAGGCAATAGAATACGATCGGATGCAGAATCGAGCCGCACAAGCTTTGACGCCAAGACTGAGATCATCAAGACCGATGACGGAGCGCTTGCATCGAAGAAATCGCT
>Ga0268298_10003511_pt1 | contig 15971 bp, 8 predicted proteins | sample WWTPWeurt_MetaG_FD_194462 | JGI IMG/M metagenome (GOLD analysis project Ga0268298, IMG submission 194462) | Activated sludge microbial communities from WWTP in Nijmegen, Gelderland, Netherland - WWTP Weurt | ecosystem: Engineered > WWTP > Aerobic digester > Activated sludge | place: Netherlands... | reverse complement strand
CGCGGCCGCGCAGCGCGGAGGCGCTCGTCCGCGACATGCGCGCGGGCCCCGACGGCACCATCGAAGGCTGGATCCAGGGCAACGGCTACGGCAGCGCGACGATCGCCGTCACCATCGACGCGAAGGGCAAGTCGCGCGTCCGCCCGATGCCCCCGAGGCTCGAGTCGATCGAGACGGCCGGCCCGTTCGCGATGGCGCGCTCCGACGACGGGAGGCTCTACGAGACGATCGACTGGGGCAAGCGCTGGATCGAGGCGAAATCCCCGCCCGGGAGCGTGCAGAACAACCGGCCGAGCTCCTGCTCCGCCGTCGGCTGCGACATCGGCGGGTTCCTCCGCGTCGGATGGGACTCGGTCGACGAGAAGATCCCGAGCGTCGTCGTGGACTACGAGACAGGCCGCACAGGCGCCCGCGTGCTGCGCGAGAAGAGCGAGTACAGGCGCTCGCCGCCCAAGCCGACCACCGTGCGCCTCGCGTGCTCGTACGCCTCTCCGGGCGAGGGCGCGCGCATCGCCGACTCGTACGGATACGGCTTCGGATTCGCCCCCAACGTGCCCTCCACCTCGCGCTACGGCGGCACCTCGCGGCTCGGATGGATCGGCGGCTACTCGCTCCCTTGGTGGGGCGGCGGCATGCCCGTCACGAACATCGACGTCGACTTCGCGTGGGTCGATCCGCTCGATCTCGACGCGCGCGTCCACCGCGTGACCGTGCCCTTCTCGCGCGGCGGGGGCACCGCCAACCACCGCCCCTACGAGATGAAGCTCGGGTACGTGATGGACGAAGAAGGCCGGATCGATCTCGTCCCGACGGGCTACTCGAGCCAGTGCATGTCGGGCCTGCTCGAAGACGCGGGCATCGTCCTCAAGATCGGGAAGTGCCTCGACGACCCCGCGATGGGCGTGCGGATCAAGGATCGCGTCCTCGTCGGCTCCTCGCGGTGGTCCGGCTACTCGCTCACCGCGATCGACATGCCGCACGCCGCGGACGGCAGCGCCGCCGTCGGGACATCGATGCGCGATCTCCGGCTCGTCAGCACGCCCTCGTCGCCCCGCGGCTTCACGTTCGGCATCGGCACGCGCGCGGGCAGCCCCGTGGGCGTCGCCGTCGACGGCCGCGGCGACGCGCTCCTCGCGCCGATCGATCCCAACGACGGCTACGTCGGCGAGACGGAGCCCCTCGCGTCGCTCGCAGATCTCAAGGTCGGCACGGACGCGAAGTGCTCGCAGAGCGAGAGGCTCGCGGACGGCGAGGCGCGCGTGCTCCTCCCGTTCGACACGACGATCGGCCTCGCGAAGGGCGCGCTCCCGGGCGTGTGGTCGACGGGGCAAGCGGGGCTCGCGATCGTCCGCTGGACGAAGGAGACGGCGTGCCTCGAGGCCATCGAGATGATGGTGCGCGACGATCGCTTCGATCCCGACGGCAGCGGCTACGAGGGCAACGGCGTGCTCCGCAAGGTGATCGCTCGCTTCGGAAAGGCGCCGTCCAAGCGCGCGATCAGCGCCAAGGACAAGGACAAGAAGAAGCCCGCGAAGAAGGCAGGACCCACCGCGTCGGCGTCGGCTTCGGCGAGCGCCTCGGCCTCCGCGGCGGCGTCGGTGTCCCCTGGGAGCCTCCTCAACCCTGCGCCCGCGCCCACGCCGAGCGCCTCCACCAGCGCCAGCGCGAGCGCCTCCGCCACCGTCGCGCCGATCCCCGTCGCGCCTCCGCTCCCGAGGGGCGCAGGCGAGGGGACGCTCCTCGTGATCCAGAACGGCTCCGAGATGCGCCAGAAGCTCTTCTGCACCGGGACCACGCCATGAGACTCCGCCCTCACCTCGTGAGCGCCGCGGCGCTCCTCACCGCGGCCTGCTCCTCGGGAATGACGCAGAGCCCCGCCACCAAGCCCGGCGCTTCGTCCGCCGACGGGGCCGCGCCGAAGCCCACGTCCCCCGCGCGCTACGTGCTCACGCAATCGCAAGGCGCGATCTTCGACGAGGCCACCAAGGGCGTCGCCGTCCCGCGGCCCGAGCTCGCGATCGTCATGGGTCGCCGCGCGAAGCTGGACGGCGGCACCCTCGTGGCCGTCGCGCCTTCTCCCGAGGGCGTCGTGGGCTTTCGATCGCTCCCGGATCGCCTCGGCGGCGGCTACCTCGTGTGGACCGATCTCCGCACGTACCACACCAAGGACTTCCTCGGCGCGCTCACGCCCGTCGCGGACATCGGCCCCACCGCGGGCGCGCGGCCCTGGTTCCGCACCATCCTCCTTCGCACCGATCGCGGCACCTTCGAGCTCGACCTCGCGAGTCACTCGGTGAAGCGCTGGCGCCCCCACCCCGGCGTGCTCGAAGCGACGGCCATCGACGACAAACGCGGCGTCACGCTCGACGTGATGGGCCGCGTGCGCTCAACCGTGGACGGCGGCCTCACGTGGGTCGACGCCACCGCCTCGCTGGGCGTCGTCGCGAACGCCACGCGCCTCAACAAAAAAGGGGAGCTGGAGCTCATCTCGCTCGCGGGCAACGCCGATCTCCGCCTCACGCTGGACAGCAAGGGCATCGAGCCCATCCCCCCGTCCACGTCGCCGTACTACGGCCGTCGCTACAACCCCTACAGCCCGTACCAGTACAACTACTCGAGCGCCTATCCGCCCCCGCCGGAGCCGGAAGGGATCGAGCCGATCTCGCAGTCGCTCGCCTCCGACGCGCTCACCGCGGCCGCCGTCGCCGGCCTCTTGCTCGACGCGAACCGCGCGCTCGTGGGTCGCGAGAACGGCGGGATGGCCGTCCTCTCCACGCGCACCGGCGGCGAGATCACGACAGGCACGCTCCTCGGCGTGTTGCCGGAATACGCCGGCTGCCAGCCCCTTCGCTCCGGCGAGACGATCCTCCTCGCGTGCACCCACACGACAGGCGCCGATGTCCTCGTCCTCGATGGCCCGCTGAATGCTCCCAAGCTCGAAGCGACCTTCCCGGACGTCGGATCCTTCGTCTCCGACGAGCGCGGCCACCTCGCTTTCACCGGTCGCTGCGGCCGCACGCCGCCCTCGCCCGACGACTTCGGCGCTCGCCCGGCCCCGCGTCGCGCCTACGACGAGGACGACATGGGGGGTGGCTACGGCCCTTATGGCGGCGGCTACGGCCCTTACGGCGGCGGCTATGATCCTGAATACACCCCGCCCGACGAGGTGCCCGAGAAGGACAAAGGCGCCCCCGACGAGAAGCGCGTGTGCGTGCGCCTCGAAGGCGGCCACTGGATCGAGCACCACCTCACCGGCGACGACGCGAAGGACCTCTACCGCTGGGTGCTCGGCGACGACGGCGAGGTCACGGCCCTGCTGCTCAAGGGCGCCAACCCCGACGAGCCCGACAAGGAAAACGAGGGCGACGGCGATCACGGCGACGAGGACGACGACGCCCCGATGCGCCGCCACAAGAGCGATCGCACCCCCGCGCGGGGCGCTCCGCGCGATCGCACGGCCCTCGCGCAGCCCGCGCCGCCTCCGCCTCCGCCCCCCCTCGGCACGGGCGGTCCCTCCGCCGGCCCGCGTCCTCCAAAGGCTTCAAAACCCGCCACTTCCGCGTCGCCCAGCGCCAAGCCCCCGGGCTCTTCGTCGCCCAGCGCCAAGCCCCCCGGCTCCGCGAAGCCCACGGCCTCCGCGGCGCCCAGCGCAAAGAAACCGGCGCCTCCCAAGCCCGTCCCCGCGAAGGACGGCGTCCGCATCGTCCGTCTGGATCCCAAAGATCGCGTGCTGAAAAAGGGCAAATGGACCCGCACGCCCGTCCCCCAGACGCAGGCCCCGTGGCGCTCGATCGATCGCAGCTTCTGGCTCGAAGCCGACGGCACCCTCCGCGGCTGGATGCACCTCGGCGAAGAGACAACGGGCTCCTCCGGCCACGACAGCGGCATGGACAGCGAAGGCGGTGAGCCCGAGATCGTCACCGCCGAAACCACGGGTCGCTTCGCGGGCGTGCGCATCACGCCGCAGGGCAAGGCGACCATCCTGTCGCTCCCCGCGCACGTGCAGTCGGTGCTCTTCGGCGGCCCCTACGGCCTCGCGCGCGCCGAGGGCGACGATCGCAACACCTACTTCGAGACGACCGACGGCGGCGCCACGTGGACCGAGGTCGAAGGCCCCCCTGTCGGCGATCTCGAAGACGGCTACGACGACAGCCGCTTCCCCGGCTGCTCCGCGATCGGCTGCGCGCTCTCCAGCGGCCTCGCGCGCATCGGATGGGGCTCCCCGAAGCCCACGCCGCCCAAGAAAGAAAAGGACGCTCCCTCGTCCGGCGCGGACCCTTTTCCTGTGCCGCGCCTCCCCAAGCTCGACTGCACCTTCGAAGGCGAGCCCGAGACCTTCCCCGCCGCGGCGCCCAAGCCCAAGCCCAAGACCGAGCCTGTCGCCACGGGCCCGAAGAAGCCTGCGCCGAGCGTCCCCGGCCTCAGCGAGGACATGATCTCTTCGCTGCCGCCCGACCTCCAGGAGATGCTCCGCGCGAGCGGTGGATCCATCCCTCCGGGGCTCGAGGGCCTCTTGCCTCCGGGGCTCCTCCCCACGGCTTCGCCCGTCGCGCCCCCGCCCCCTGCGAAGCCGATCGGGAGCGCCAAACCCAAGGCCGCCAAGCCTCCGCCGCCGCCCAAGCCTCCGCCCGCGCCGCCGGCCGAGATCGTCAGCCTTCGCACCAAGCCGCAGAGCAACCTCGGCCAGCTCAAGGACAAAAACTGGGTCGGCGACGTCGTGATCCCCTTCGATCCGACGGCGGCCGTGAAGCACATCTCCACGAGCGCCAACACCCTCGAGAAGCTGCAAGGGAGCGTGTTTCCGGTCCTCGGGGATCGCGGCGTGGATCTGCTGCTCGCGTGGGACAAGCGCCGCGCGCTCATCGGGAGCGCCGCGCCCGCGCTGCTCCCGTTCGACTACAACGGCCGCTTCGACGCCGCCGTCGCGGTGCCCGCGATCGCCTCCAAATCGCCTGGTTCCGCGTCCTCCATCGTCGCGTACGACGACAGCCGTCACGTCCTCGCGCTGCTCCAGCCGGACGCCTCGCGCGCCTTCCTTCGCCTCGCGCGCATCCCGGATCCCACGCGCGGAAAGCTCACGATCGCGCGCCGCCTCGACGCCCCCGGGGCCGCCCTCATCTGGTACTCGCCTTACTCCAGCGACGTCTACGCCGGCGCCATCGACTTCGCCCGCGCCGAGGTGGGCCCGCTCGTCGCCCTCGGCTCCACGGCCACGCTCATGGACGGCGCCTTGCCCCAGTGCACCGCGAAGACCCCTGCTTCCGACGGAATTCCAGGCCGCACGAACGCCCCCTCGTCCCCGAACGCGGGCCTCACGTACCAGTTCCTCGTCGACCTCTCCATCCCTGTCACTGTCCTCGCGCACAGCGGAAAGAGCCTCTTCAGCGAGATGAACGTCCCCACGACGCTCCTCGTCCGCGCCACGCCCGAGCGCCTCTGCGTCGTCGGCGCGGAGGTCCGCGGCAGCGGTCGCCCGATCGATCTCACCGCTGTCTTCGGCCCCAAATCCGCGGCGGTCGCCCGATCGCGCGCCTCCGCCGAGGATCCCACCAAGCTCACCCTGGACAAGCTCTCGTGCTTGCTGCACGGGGAGGAATCGAAATGAGGCATTTGTCCCCGCTCCGTGCCCTCGCGGCGGCCGTCTTCGTCGCGGCCGCATCCCTCTCCGTCGCCGCGTGCTCCGGCGGCGCGCGCGCCAACTACCCCGACACCAAGGGCGTCACCGCCGCGCAGGCCGCGTGGTGCGACACCCTCGCCAAGGTCCGCAAAGATCCAGGCGAGTGGGCCCGTCTCGGGGAGTGCAAGGCCGTGTATCCGACCTCGTCGGGGCCCTACCTCAAGGGCATGGCCAAGTGCTTCTTCGATCGCGTCCAGCGTGACGGCGACAGCGCCCCGGACAACTCGGTCATCGTCGAGGAGTGCAACGCCGAGGCGGTCGCCTTCATGATCGGCGACGAGGGGGCTGGCGCGGAGCTCATCGAGGCTCGCTGCGAGCGCATGAAGCGCTGCGAGAAGGTCGAGGTCCCCGAGTGCAAGTCGGCCATCGAGCGCCTCGACGCCGGCACGCGCGCGGAGATCACGACCAAGTACAACGCGGCGGCGCTCCACGAGGTCGCGGACTGCCTCGGCTCCGCGAGCTGCACGGACGACGAAGACTCGGCTCGAGCGGCTTGCTACAAATCCGCGGCCGAGAAGCTCCTCTGGTTCCCCTGACAGAGCCGCCCTCACAGAGCCTTGGCGTCCGCCCGCAAATGCGAGATAGGCTTGCGCCCATGCGGTCTGGCCTCCTCGCGTTCGTTCGCTTCCTCGCAGCCTTCGCCCTCCTCGCGGCCGTGATCCTCTCACCGAGGGTCGCGCGCGCGGGCGGCTCGGTCACCATCACCGACGCTTCGCCCAAGGAAGAAGAGGGCAAGTGGAAGCTCAAGATGACCATGAACTTCGGCGCTGTGCCCCCCACGGCGCACATCCCCATGAACTTCGAGTTCACGCCCACGGTCCTCTACGAGCGCTCCCTCACCGACCAGTCCCCCAAGACTCCCATCCTCATCAAAAAGCCCCTTCAGTCCCAGCCGGCCATCAACGAGAGCATGGATGTCGGCTTCTCGGACGCCTCTGGCAAGCTCTTCAACATCACGAAGTTCGACTTCGTGATTCGCCGTGATCACGGCTTCGAAGCGGGCGAGTACAACCTCGTCATCACCCGCACGAGCGACGGCACCAAGATGGGCTCCTCGATGAAGATCACGCTCCAGGGCGACAACGAGATCGTCGACCGCCGAGCCATGGTGTTCAGCGGCGAGAAGAAAGAGCCCAAGAAGGCCGACGCCGCGGATCCCAAGAAGGACGAGACCCCCTCTGGCGACACGGGAAACACCGGCGCCGGCGGCCCTGGCGAAGGCGAAGTGGGCGACGTGCCCCCTGTCGAGACGCCCCCCGCGACCCCGCCCAAGCAGGGTGGCTGTGGCTGCCGCGTCGCGGATCCGCGCTCGAACCTGTCCGACGGCGCCTTCGGTCTCGCGCTCGTGGCTGGCATTGCGGTGCTCGCCGAGAGGCGCCGCCGCCGCTGCCCCAGTGTCCAATCGAACTAGAATCTCGTGACAGCAAAATGATTGTTTCGCCGCGGCCCGGGCGCCGCGCTCGAAACAGTATCGGCACCCCCGGTAACTGTGTATCTTAGCTCCTTGCCGGCCGCATTTTCGCCGCGTCCGGCGGGAGTCGCGATGCGCAAGCTTGGGACATTTCTCTTACTGGCGATGGCAATCCTGTGGGGTGCCGTCGCGATGGGCTGTGGGCCCGCTTCTTCTCAGAGCGGTAGCGGCAAGGGTGGTGGTGGTGCCGGTGGCACCGTCGTCACCGGGGGCATGGGGCAGGGCGGTGACGGGGGCTGCCTCGTCGGCTGCGCCGGCGGTGGCCCCGGCGGAGCCGGCGGCGCCGCGCAGGGGGTCATTGCGGTCGAGCCCCCGAACGCGATGCTCACGATCAACAACGGCAACATCGTCACCGTCCCGTTCACGGCCAAGCTCAACGGCCAGGACGTGACCGCCAACGTCACCTGGCTCTTCGATCACCCGGAGATCGGCGACGTCGGCGCCGGCTCCATCTTCACTCCGACTGGCCTCGTCGCAGGCGTCGGCAAGCTGACGGCCAAGTACGCCAACGCGGAGGGCTCCGCGACGGTCACCGTCTACATCAAGAAGATCACCAACTCGGGCAACCTCCCGCAGCCCACGATCGACGCTCTCGACAACCCCCAGGGCCCGGCCGACAACTCCATGTCGATCGCGTACCCCTATCCTCAGACAGTATTCCCGCTCGGCGTCCTCTCCCCGGAGATTCAATGGTTCGGGTCCAACCCGGGCGACGCCTACAAGATCCACGTCACCGAGAAGTACTTTGACTACACCGAGTACTTCACCTCCAACCTCCCCGGCCGCCACATCATCCCCCAGGCGGACTGGGACGCGATCGAGCGCAGCGGCGCCGGCGCCAACAGCGATCCTCTGACGGTGGCCGTCGGTCGCTTCTCCAACGGCCAGGCCTTCCAGCCCTCGCTCAACACCTGGCACATCGCGCAGGGCAAGCTCAAGGGCAACATCTATTACTGGGAGCTCCCGGACCAGTGCGGCAACGGCAACGGCCGTATTCTCCGCATCAAGCCGGACGCCGAGCAGGTGGACGAGTTCTTCCAGCCCGGCCAGTGCTGGGGCTGCCACACCGTGAGCCGCGACGGCAAGCAGATGATGGCGACCCTCGAGTCCGGCTCTCCCTTCCCGCAGATCACGGTCGACCTCGCGCAGGATCCGGCGCAGTACGGCGTGCTCCAGCCCGGCACCCCCATCGGCGGCACGTTCTCGGCCTTCAACGACAAGGGCGACAAGGTCATCGTCAGCAACGACGGCCAGGGCCAGAGCGAGCGACTCCGCATCTTCGACCTCGTCACCAAGACGGTCGTCAACGACAACGCCATGGGCAACGACTGCGGCGAGCCCGCGTGGTCGCCCGACGGCAAGAAGCTCGCGGCCGTGTGCGGCATGAACAGCGGCTTCGGCTGGATGTTCGACTCCAGCACTGGCTACATCTCCACCGCGGACATCGCGCCGGACGGCGTGACCGTCTCCAACATTCAGCAGCTCGTCCTCCAGAACGGCGGCCAGGGGCGCCCCGCGTACCCCAGCTTCTCTCCGGGCGACGGCAGCTACCTCGCCTTCGGTCGGCCCACGGCCGGCTCGCGCACCACGGGCAGCGGCGACCTCTGGCTCGTCGAGACGGCCAATGGCCTCAACGTCAAGAAGCTCGCGATCGCCTCCAGCGACAACAAGAGCTTCAACCCCGTGTTCTCCCCGCTGCGCGCCGGCGGCTTCTACTGGCTCGTGTTCGTGTCGCGCCGCGACTACGGCAACCACCTCATCGGCTCCAACCGCCAGCAGCTCTGGATCACCGCTGTCGACGATCCGCCGACGGCGGCCGACCCCTCGCACCCCCCGTTCTATGTTCGCGGCCAGGAAGACTGCGCCAAGAGCGAGAACGCCTATTTCGCGCTCCCCCCGTGCAAGGACAAGGGCGCGGCGTGCACGGAGGGCAGCGACTGCTGCAACGGCCAGTGCATCAAGGACCCGCAGACAGGCATGTACACGTGCGGCGATCCGCCCCCGCCCGGGATGTGCTCGCAGGACGGCAACTCGTGCCAGACGAGCGCCGACTGCTGCAACTACAACCCGAACGACTCCAAGGGCATTCAGTGCATCGACAACTTCTGCCAGTATCCCCCGCCTCCGTGAGCTGACGGAGCCAATTTCACCACGGAGTCACGGAGAGCACAGCGTCGGGACTGCGTCCCCCAGCGGAGGCCGCACAGAGATTTTTGTTGTCCCAGATTCCAGCAGATTCTGAGACAAAAATCCTCCGTGAACCTCCGTGACCTCCGCGTCTCCGTGGTGAAAAGGTCCTCAAGCCTCGCTTGAACGCTCCCCCTCTCCTCTGATCCGCCTCGATTTCGTGCGTGCGGCCGCGCTCGGCTTCCTGCGCGCCCGTTTCCGGAGTACCATCCCATCGCAGGCGGCACGATCCGGGTCGCGTGGGCCTCGGGAGCTCCGCCTTCGCAGCGAGGTCCCCGTGCGGCGTCGTGCTCTTATCCCTTCTCCTGCCCTTGTTTCCACCACCTTTCTGGCCCTCACGGCGGGCCTCGCCACCTTGCCCCTCGCGTGCGGCTCCGGCGAGACGAGCGGCTCCGGCGCCTCCGGCACGACGAGCACGACGAGCGCCACCGGCGGCACGGGAGGCTCCGGAGCCACCGGCGGCACCGGCGGACAGACCCTCGGCTGCGTCCTCGACGGCATGAAGAGCGACGTCGAGCAGTGCGACGACGGCAACGACATCCCCGGGGACGGCTGCGAGCCCGACTGCTCCTTCACGTGCGTCCCCGGCCCCAAGGGCGACGCCAAGTGCGACGACACCGATCCTTGCAACGGCGAAGAGGCGTGCGCCGCCGATCACACGTGCGCCTCCGGCGCGCCCCTCCCCGACGGATCCGCGTGCGGAGCGGCCAAGATCTGCGTGAGCGGCGTGTGCCAGGACGACGTCTGCGGCGATCTCTTCGTCTCGGCCGGCGAACAGTGCGACGACGGCAACACCACTGCGGGCGACGGCTGCGACGCAGACTGCACGTATTCGTGCACCGCCGCCGACCCCTCCAAGTGCGCCCCGGCCGACGTGTGCGCCGGAGCCCCGACCTGCGACGACGCGACCCACACGTGCTCTCCCCTCGTGCCCCTCGCGGACGGGACAGCGTGCGCGACAGGCTTCTGCCTCGCGGGCGCTTGCAAGAGCCCCACCTGCGGCGACGGCGTGCCCGATCCCGGCGAGGACTGCGACGACGGCAACGCCATTGACGGGGACGGCTGCGACACCGCCTGTGTCTTCTCCTGCGCGACCCCGGCGGCGGACTGCCCTGTTCCCCCCGAGTGCCAGATGGCCACTTGCACGGCCCTGCACACCTGCGACGTCGCGACCGATCCGGCGAAAGAAGGGTCCGCCTGCGGCGCGATGCCCGGCTACACGTGCAAGAGCGGCGCTTGCTCGGCGCCCAACGCCACGTGCGGCAACGGCGTCCTCGAGGTGGGCGAGGCGTGCGACTTCGGCGCCGCCAACGGCCCCGGGACAGGCTGCGAGACAAACTGCCAGTTCTCGTGCACCCTCGTCCCCGACTCGTGCTCGGACAACAACCCGTGCAATGGAGTCGAGGCTTGCGTCCCCAACATGGTGGGCGGCAAGGCGGGGCAAAAGTGCCAGTCGGGCGTGCCCGCTGCCAACTGCACGGCGTGCCCCGGGGGCCTCTGCGGCGCGGGCGTTTGCAAGGCTTCGAGCTGCGGCGACGGCTGCGTGGACGCGGGCGCGGGCGAGCAGTGCGAGCCCCCCGGCGGACCGACGTGCGACGGGAGCTGCCACACGGTCATCCTGCCAGTCTGCGGCAACGGCGTGCGCGAGAGCGGCGAGCAGTGCGACGACGGCGGCAACATCAACCTGGACGGGTGCAACGCCACCTGCCGTTTCGAGCAAGATCACCGGGCCAACTGGCTCAAGATGCAGTTCGCGACAGACATGTTCTGCACCGCGAACGCGCTCGGCGGGGCCTTCACCGGCAGCACCGTGCAGAGCCAGGTGCAGATGAGCCTCGACGCCGCGATCGCGAACGGCAGCATCACTGTCCTCTTCAAGTTCATGGGGCTCGACGACCTCACAGGCACCTCGGATCCCTCCATGATCGTGGGCGTCATGAACGGCTCCCCCCAGACAATGGGGGGGATGCTCACCTACGACGGCACCTCCGATCTCGACTGGTGGCACACCGCGGCGCCCCTCTCCATCGACGCCAACCGCGATCCTGTCCGCTCGATGCCCGGCAGCATCAACGCCAAGCTCCTCACCGCGGGCCCCGGCACGATTGACATGCTCCTCATCCTCGGCGGCTCCCTCGCGACCCTCAAGATCTCCAAGACCAACGTCATTGGCACCGTCGGCGCCACCTCCACGCCGCTCACCTCCAATGGACAGCCCCCTGGACACCTCGGCTCCGAGCACCTCGACCCGGCGCTCGTGAGCTTCGCCACCATCGGCCAGCCCAACGCCGTCGGCGCCGCCAAGCTGTGCGGCAACGCGAGCGCCGCCTCCCTCGCGCTCGTGCCCATCCCGGCCGTCCTCGTGGGCGGCGGGATCACCGCTTGCCAGCAAGGCTACACAGCGGCCAACTCCCTCCTCGACGTCCTGATCGGCGGGTGCACCATCCTCTTCACCCAGCAAATCGTGCCCACGCAGCCCGATCAGGTCGACCCGGACTCCATGCCTGTCGGGGCCGGCGGCCCCTATGTGCTCTCTGCGAATCCTGCCACGAAGGCAGTGAACGCTTGCAAGGACAAGAACGGCGTGGTCGTCCCCCTCCAGGCGTGCCTGGAAGCCGCTGCATACTCCATGTTCTTCAAGTTCACGACCGACCGCGTGATCATCAAGTGATCGTCGCCGTTACCGTCGCCGTCGCCATCCCTGTCGCCGTCGTCATCCCTGTCGCCGTCGTCATCCCTGTCGCCGTCGTCATCCCTGTCGCCGTCACCGTCGCCATCCCTGTCGCGGTCGCCGTGTGACCGTCGCCGTCGCCGTGTGACCGTCGCCGTCGCCGTGTGACCGTCGCCGTCGCCGTTGTGGCCGTTGCCGTCGCCGTCGCCGTTGTGGCCGTCGCCGTCGCCGTCCCCGTTGCTGTCGCCGCCAGCCTTGCGGTCGCCCCAAAAAAACTTTGTGGCCCTGAAACCTCTCCTTCCGAGCCCAGTACTCGGGGACGACGGCGCCGGCGCTGCTCACCGCTTCGGGAGGAGCCGAGCAGAGCGCAGAGGACATCCCTGTCCCCGAGCTCGCCCGCCGAACGAGCGGTCCAGTCGACCCGACGCCGTCGTCCCTCCGCGCAAGCGGGTCATTCAATAAGGAGAGAACCATATGCCCACCTTCCATCGTCTTTTCGCCCTCCTCGCGGCCTCCACCCTCGCGGCCTCCGCCCTCGCAGGATGTGTGGCCGGCCCCACCGACTCCGACCCTGAGGAAGAGGACATTGGAGAGGCCAGCGAGGCCCTTCGCGTCAACGCCGTCGAGGTCGACTACTTCTCCGACGCGACGCTCACCACCATGGTCGGGTACCGCATCTACGGCTGCAACGGCATCACCAACTGGGGTCAGCACACCGCGTTCACCGAGGTGGACGAGATCTACGCGTGCACGGGCGCGAGCTCCGGCGGCAACACCGTGGGCTGCTCCGACGCAGGCTTTTGCAGCGCAGAATACGACTATTGCGTGAGCTGCTGACCGTCCTTGAAGTCGGCGCGGGGAGCTTCTGGTGCCGTCTTCGGCGCAGAGGCCCCCGCCGTCGCCGTGGGATCGTCGCCGTCGCCGTGGGACTGTCGCCGTCGCCGTTGCCCTGGGATCGTCGCCGTCGCCGTGGGGACTGTCGCCGTCGCTGTTGCCCTGGGATCGTCGCCGTCGCCGTCGCCGGTCATGGCAGCTTCCTCACCTCGCCCGATCCCCGCCCCCGATGTTGACGCGTGAGATTTGCGCGGAGTCGTTGTAGGCTCCCCGCCGATGTACGCTCGACGCTCATTGGCCATCGGCTTCGCTCTCACCTTCGTCGCTGTCACCTCCGCCGGGTGCGCCGAGGGCGGGAGCGTCGGATCCACCTTCACGAACCTCGGCGGATCAGGGGGAAACGGCTCCGGAGGCAGCTCCGGCGGCGAGGCTGGCGCGGCCGGTTCGACCACCAGCTCCACCTCCAGCTCGTCCTCTTCGTCGTCCACCACGACCTCCAGCTCGTCGTCCACCACGAGCTCCACCACCACCTCCACGTCGGCCACGTGCACGGACTCCGGCGCCGAGCCCAACGAGTCGGAGCAGACAGCCAAGAACCTCGGCACCATCGACGACTGCGATGGATCCGGCTCCAGCTTCTCCGGCACCATCAACGGGCCGAACGACGTCGACTGGTACAAGTACTTCGCTCAGGACGTCTTCGGCTGTCAGGTCGGGCCCTCGCGCTCGGTCATGTTCATGAAGCCCGCGCGCATCTGCAAGTTCGTCGAGTGCCAGGACGGCAGCTCGCCTTCGGTCACGTGCCCCGCGGGCACCGTCGGCGACACCTCGCCTGAAGGTCGCCCCGGCTGCTGCGGATCCGAGGGCTTCGACATGGATCTCGACTGCTCCGCCATCAGCGACGACACCATCATGTACATTCGCATCGACGACCCGAACGGTGCCGACTGCACGCCTTACCAGGTCGACTACCACTATTGAGCGAGGGCCTCCGGGGTGCCTGAATGCGGGAGATTCGGGTTGTTTCTGAGGACTTTTTCACCACGGAGCCACGGAGAGCACAGAGGCTCACAGAGGTTTTTTTGTTCTCGGAGCCTGCGAATCTGGGACAGAGAAATCTCCGTGCGACCTCCGTGCGGCCGCCGCTGGGGGACGCAGTCCCGACGCTGCGCTCTCCGTGGCTCCGTGGTGAAAAAAAGCCTTCGGCCTCGCTCCCCATTTCCCCGCTCCGCACTTTTCGCTTCCATTCCCCCGCCCGCTCTTCTAACCCAAAGGCGTGAACCGCCTCCGCTCCTTCGCCTCGTTCGCCGCGCCCCTCGCCGCCGCCGCCGCGCTCCTCGGCGCATGCACCGACGGGACACAGCTCCCCCCCGCCACCCCGTGCCCCACGGTCACGCCGCAAGCGACCGTCGCCCCCGTCACCACCGGGGCCCCGAGCGACGCTGGCCCGGCCACAGAGGCCGACGCGCGCGCCTTCCTGAACGACGTCGACAAGGACCTTCGCAAGCTGTGGACCCAGTCGCAGCGCGCCGGATGGGTCCAGTCCAACTTCATCACGGACGACACCGACGCCCTCTCCGCCGCCGCCGAAGAGGCGAACATGGAGTATCTCGGGCGCACCATCAAGGCGGGCAACCGCTTCGACAAGCTCACCCTGGAGCCGAGCCTCCGCAGGCAGCTCGATCTCCTCAAGATCGCCGTCTCCCTGCCGCCCCCCTCGGACCCCAAGGAGCGCACCGAGCTGGCAGAATCCGCTGTGTGGATGCAAGGCACCTACGGAAAGGGCAAGTACTGCCCCGAGCGCCTCAAGGGAAAGTGCCTGACGCTCGACCAGCTCTCCGAGGTCCTCGCGAAGAGCCGCAAATACGACGAGCTCCTCGACGCGTGGACAGGCTGGCACGCCGTCGGAAAGAGCGTCAAGGACAAGTATGTCCGCTACGTCGAGCTCTCCAACAAGGGGGCCAAGGAGATCGGGTTTCCGGACGTCGGCACCCTCTGGCGCAGCGGCTACGACATGCCCGCCGACAAGTTCGAAGAGGACACGGATCGCCTGTGGACGCAGGTCAAGCCGTTCTACGACTCCCTCCATTGCTACGCCCGGAAGAAGCTCCGCGACAAGTACGGCGCGGACAAGGTGCCTGCCAAGGGCCCCATCCCGGCGCACCTCCTCGGCAACATGTGGGCGCAGGAGTGGGACAACATCTATGACATGGTGGAGCCCTACAAGGGCGAGCCCTCCCTCGACGTGACCAAGGGCATCGCGAAGAAGCACCTCGAGCCGAAGGCCATGGTGCAGATCGCCGAGAAATTCTTCACCTCCCTCGGCCTGGATCCGCTGCCCAAGAGCTTCTGGGAGAGGTCCCTCTTCACCAAGCCCCAGGACCGCGAGGTGGTCTGTCACGCCAGCGCCTGGGACGTGGAATACAACGACGATCTCCGCATCAAGATGTGCATCCACCCGACCGAGGAGGATCTCGTCACGATCCACCACGAGCTCGGCCACGACTACTACTTCCACTATTACCACAAGCTCCCGATCCTGCTCCAGCAGGGCGCCAACGACGGCTTCCACGAGGGCATCGGCGATACCTTGGCCCTCAGCGTCACGCCGGAATACTTGAAGAACCTGGGCCTCATCGACAAGGTCCCGAACAGCGAGAAGAGCGAGGTCAACTTCCTCCTCAAGCGCGCGCTCCAGAGCATCGCGTTCCTCCCGTTCGGCAAGCTGATTGACCAGTGGCGGTGGGACGTCTTCTCCGGCAAGACCAAGCCCGCGGACTACAACAAGGCATGGTGGGCGCTCCGGCTCAAATACCAGGGCATCGCGCCGCCCGTCGCGCGGACCGAGGCCGACTTCGACCCCGGGGCCAAGTACCATGTCCCGGCCAACGTGCCTTACATCCGCTACTTCCTCGCGCGCATCTACCAGTTCCAGTTCCACCGCGCGCTCTGCAAGGCGGCCGGGCAGAATGGCCCCCTCCACAAGTGCTCCATCTACGGGAGCAAGGAGGCCGGCGCCAAGCTGGAGGCCCTGCTCAAGCTGGGCGCGAGCAAGCCTTGGCCGGAGGCGATGGCCGTGATCACCGGCCAAAAAGAGGCCGACGCCACAGCCATCCTCGACTACTTCGCGC
>Ga0268298_10003510_pt1 | contig 15973 bp, 8 predicted proteins | sample WWTPWeurt_MetaG_FD_194462 | JGI IMG/M metagenome (GOLD analysis project Ga0268298, IMG submission 194462) | Activated sludge microbial communities from WWTP in Nijmegen, Gelderland, Netherland - WWTP Weurt | ecosystem: Engineered > WWTP > Aerobic digester > Activated sludge | place: Netherlands... | reverse complement strand
GCTCACGATGGTGTGCTTCCTCCTCCCGGTAGGGATCGCGTTCCAGCTCCTCGCGGGCTCCTTCCCGGACAATCGGCCGCCGGACCCGTTCGGCCAGGTGGCGCCGCCCGTGGGTGGGCCCCCGCCCGCATACATGCAGAGCGGTCCTTACGCGCAGCCCCTCTACGGTGCTCCTCCGCAGGGACAGGCCCCCACGGGACAGGCTCCTTACGGACAGGCCCCCACGGGACAGGCTCCTTACGGACAGGCCCCCACGGGACAGGCGCCTCCGGGACAAGGGCCCTTCGGGGGACAGCCGCCCGGGTAGCACGAGCCCGTGTCTATTGAGGGGCGCCGAACACCACGTCGCCGCGCACCTGGGCGACGATGCGGCGCGCGCGGTTCCCGACCTGCCGTACCCACAGAGAGTCGCCCTTTCCGTTCGGGCCTTTTCCGATCTCCTTGGCGGCGGTCTCCCAGTCTCCCGCGTTCACGGCCTTCACGAAGTTGGGGAAGTGGGTGTACGAGCCGAGGTTGAACGCCCCGTCGGTGAGGGCCTTCTGGCGCGTCTCGTCGAGTGAGTCGAAGTCGGGGATCTGCTTCTTCACGTTGTTCTCGGCGATCACCTGATCGTCGGAGAAGAGCTTCTGGATCTGATCGTCGGTGAGCTCCTGCTTGCCGCTCAGCACGTCCTTGTAGTTCAGGCCGAGATCCTCGATCCGCTTCTTGGCGTCGTCCTTGAGGAGGTTGAAGCCGATGCCGACCGTCGGGATGCCCTTCGAGTCGTGGTACATCTTCGTGAAATACCCCTCGGCATAAGCGAGCTGCGCGGAGAGGGACTTGTCCCACTTGACGACGCCGCCCTTGTCGGTGTCGGCCTCCAGGTTGCCGAGGAGCGGGATGGCGTCCAGCTTGAGCACGTCGTCGCGCGCGAGGCCCTTGTTGATCTTGACGATCTTCTTGCAGCCGGACGGGCACTTCTGCACGTAGCACGGGTTCAGGAGATCCCAGTCGCACACGGGGCGGAGATCTTCGATGATGTACGTCTTGCGGTCCTTCACGGTGCTCGGGAGCTCGACGACGCCGCCGTGGTTGCACTTGAGGACGTCGAGGTGGTGAAGGAATTTGAATAGCTCGGACTCGGCCATGGGCTGCTCCGCGGGGTTCGTGCCGCGCGTCGAGAGTACACGGCGGCCGCGCCCGATGTCACCGTCTCTTCGGCGAATCCGCGGGCGATGTCAGGTGGCCTGTCGCCGCGAAGAAGGGGAGTCGAGGCGGCGTCGGCGCGGGCGGCGTCGGCGGGGCCAAAGAAAGCGTGGGCATCGCCTCCCGATCGCGTTACCATCGCGCCCCGATGCCGCCCACCCGACCGGCCGCCGCCGTGGAGACCGAGACGTTCAAGATTGGCGGGTCCACGCCGGCCGCGCACAACTCAGCGGGAGATTTGTTGCTGCGCGTCGTCGGGGCCGAGCCCGTCGGACCCTTCAGGATCCCTTGGGATCGCGTGGCCGTCCTCGGCCGCGGAGGAAAGGCGGACATCGAGCTCAATGACGCCTCGATCTCCCGCCGGCACGCGCTCATCTACAACAAAGAGCCCGCCCCTCAGATCGTGGACATGCACAGCGCCAACGGCACGTGGGTCGGCGATCGCCGCCTCGAGCCGGAGAGGGGCGCCACCATCGCGCCGGGCGATGTCATCCGGCTCGGATCGGTCAGGCTGCTCGTCACCGAAGCTCTCGAAGAGGCCGAGCCCGCGAGCCACCCGGTCGCCTCACCCGCGCGCGTCATCGTGGTCTCCCCCCAGATGCGCGAGCTCTATGAGCTCGCCGGGCGCATCGCTCAGAGCTCGATCAGCGTGCTGATCCTCGGCGAGACGGGGTCCGGCAAGGAGGTGCTGGCCGAGGCGATCCACCGGCGATCGCCGCGGGCAAAGGGGCCGTTTCTTTGCCTCAACTGCGGCGCTCTCCCGGAGAACCTGCTCGAGAGCGAGCTCTTCGGGCACGAGAGGGGGGCCTTCACCGGCGCAGTGCAGAACAAGGTCGGCCTGCTGGAGAGCGCCAACGGCGGCACGGTCTTCCTCGATGAGGTGGGCGAGATGCCGGCCTCGCTCCAGGTCAAGCTGCTGCGCGTCCTCGAAGAGCGAAAGATCACGCGCATCGGCGACCGCCAGCCGCGATCCATCGATGTCCGCTTCATCGCCGCGACCCACCGTGATCTCGGGGAGGCGGTGGGGCGCGGGACATTTCGGCAGGATCTCTTCTTCCGGATCAACGGCATCACGCTGTCGATCCCGCCGCTCCGCGAGCGCGTCGCCGAGATCGCCGAGCTGGCGCGGCACTTTCTGGAGGACGCCGGTCGTCGCGCGGGCTTTCCGAGCGCGCCCGAGCTCTCCGCCGACGCGGTCGCCCTCCTGGAAGCGCACGACTGGCCGGGGAACATCCGCGAGCTGCGCAACGTGATCGAGCGCGCGCTCATCCTGTGCTCCGGTGGTGTTGTCACCGCGCAAAACCTCCAGTTGAGCAGTCCGCTCAGGACCACGGCTGTGCTCCCGACCGTCCTGCCGCCGGCGCCGTACCCGCCGCCGCCGCCTTCGTATGCGGGGATGCCCGGGATGCCGCCGCCTTCCTATCCCGGGATGCCTCCGCCTTCCTATCCCGGGATGCCAGGGCCGCCGCCTTCGTACGGGGCGATCCCGCCGCCACCACCTTCGTACGCGGCGATCCCGCCGCCGCCACCTTCGTACGCGACGCCGCCGCCGCCTTCGTACGCGACGCCGTCGCCGCCTTCGTACGGATCGGCCCCGTCGCCGGCACCTTTCTACCCGGCGGCTTCGTCCCCGGGCAGCGAGGAGGAGCGCCGCCGCATCCTGGAGGCGCTCGAACGCTGCGCCGGCAATCAGACGCACGCCGCCCGGATGCTCGGCATCTCGCGGGGCACGCTGATCGCGCGCCTCGATCTCTACGATATTCCGCGGCCGCGCCGGGGACGTGGAGAGATGAAGTGATCCCCGTCATTTGTTGTCTGCGCGCAGTAACAGTAAGTATCCCGGCAGGTGAGCCAGGCTCGTCCGTGGTTGTCGGCGCACATGTCGGCTCTGTCGGACACGCGGCCAGCGGCTCGCGATCGGGAGGAATGATCCGGCGGTGATTCGAGGCAGCGGGCGTGACGGGGCGCTGTCCCGGCCATCTCCTGCGGACGTCCTGGAGATGGAGTGCGCGCGTTGTTCATTCGTTGAACAGCGCGCTCTGCGGTCCAACGGCCTCCGCCGCAGTGTCGAATCGACTCGACGCCGCTCGCGGACGCAGGTACCTTCGGGCCGCTTACGTCATGGATCCCGAGCCCGGTCTGGTCGTCGCTGATCGCTTCCGCCTCGTGCGTCTTCTTCGAAAAGGTGGCATGGGGAAGCTCTGGCTCGCCCACCACACCCGGCTCGACATCCCGTGCGCGGTCAAGTTCATCCGAGAGGATCTCGTGCGCTCCCGGGAGATCCTCGCTCGCTTTGAGCGCGAAGCGAAGGCGGCCGCGCAGATCCGTAGCCCGCACGTCGTCCAGATCCTCGACCACGGCGTCTGGGCCGATGCGCCGTACATCGCCATGGAGTGGCTCGAAGGCGAAGATCTGGAGACGCGCCTCGGCCGCGTGAAGACGCTCGATCCCTCCGAGACATTCGCCGTCGCCCAGCAGGTGGCCCGCGCGCTCACCAAGGCGCACGCATCGGGGCTCATCCATCGTGATCTCAAGCCCGCCAACATCTTCCTCGTGCGCGACGGCGATCACGAGGTGGTCAAAGTGCTCGACTTTGGAGTCGTCAAGATCATGGCGACTGGCCTGGAAGAGTGGACAGACTCGGGCAGTCTCCTCGGCACCCCGTCTTACATGAGCCCGGAGCAGGCGCGGGGGCTCAAGGTGGTGGATCACCGGGCCGATGTCTGGGCGCTCGGCATCATCGTCTTCCGCTGTCTCGCGGGCAGGCTGCCGGTCCCCAACAACACGGGGGTGGGCGATCAGCTCGTCCGGATCATCACCGGGCCGCGCGTGATCCCCTCTTCGATCGCGTCCGTGCCGCCGGGCTTCGACGATTTCTGGATTCGCGCCACGGCCCAGGAGCTGAGCCAGCGCTTTCAGTCGGCCAAAGAGATGATCGACGCCCTCGGTCTCGCGCTCGGCGTCCACGAGGGTCGGGGCGGCAAGCCGGGCTACGCGCGATCGGGAGAGGTCCCCGTCGCGAGCCCTTCTCACACCTCCGTGACGCCTTCCACGCCAGTCCCGGACGACGAAACGACTCGACTGGAAAAGGGGGCCACGCCCGTCACGCTCATGGTGCGCGGCAAGCGCGCTCGCGCGATGACTCTCGGTCTCGGGCTCGGCGTCCTCGCCTTGCTCGCTCTCGTTTCCCTGCCGCTCTTTCGATTCAACAAGTCTGCAGACGGGGAGACAGCCGCAGCGGCGACACCGCTGCCTACGTTGGCCGGCACATTCACGGGTGGCCCTGAGCCGCGGGCGAGCAGCTCCGCTACTGAGTCGATCGCTGACTCACCACCAGCGGTCACCGCCACGGCGCCGCTCGTCACGCCTGTTGGGCCAGAGATCACGCCCGTGGCGACCGCGCTCCCGTCGGGTGGCTCGCGTCCGCGCGCGCCCTCTTCTGCCCGAACGCCTGCGCCCCAATCGCCGCCGGGCAAGCGCCCGAAGGACTTCGGTTTCTGATGTTGTCTCGCTGGTCGGCGTCCGTGGCTGCGCTCGTGTGGCTGGGCTCTCCCGCGGTCGCGCTCGGGCAGCCCGCCGCCGACAAGGCGACTGCCCGCGTGCTCGCACAGGAGGGGCAGGACGCGCTCGACGCGAGCGATTACAATGCTGCCGCCGATCGCTTCGGTCGGGCGCTCGCGCTCTTTCATGCGCCCACGCTGCTCGTGGGCCTCGCGCGGGCGCAACGCGGCCTCGGCAAGTGGATCGCCGCGCAGGAGAGCTACAACAGCGTCCTGCACGAGACCCTCCCTCCGGACGCTCCGCAGGCGTACCGCGACGCCGTCCAGGAGGCCCGCCGTGAGCTCGACGAGCTCGCGCCGAAGATCCCGAGCGTGGTGGTGACGGTGCGGGGCGCGCCGGCCGCGAGCGTCACGATCGACGGCGCTCCCCTCCCGAGCGCCGCGCTCGGGATCAACCGGCCTGTCGATCCGGGCGCGCACGTGATCCGCGCGGAGGCCAAAGGCTGTGCTCCTGCCGAGGTGAGGCTGACCGTCGCCCCCTCCGCGCGCGAGGTCGTGACCTTGACGCTCAAGCCCTGTGACGCGGCCGGCCCCGCTGGAACCACCGGCCTCCGGCGCGCGATCGGCTTCGCCACGCTGGGCGCGGGAGGCACGAGCCTCGTGCTCGGCGCGGTCGCGGGAGGCATCGCGGCGGCGAGGCACGATTCGCTCGCCGCGCGCTGCCCGGGGGGGCGCTGCGAAGGTCAGCACGACGCCATCGCCGCGTATCACTTCGCCGCAGATCTGTCGACAGGGGGGCTCGTCGCGGGCGGCGTGCTCGCCGTCGCCGGTGTGGCGCTCGTCGCGCTGCCCGGCGACACCCAGGCATCGAGCCACGATTGGATCGCCCCCGTGCTGGGCGGGATCGGGGGCGCGGGCCTCGTCTTCGGCGCCGTGCTCGGCGCCAGCGCTATCCAGAGGCACGATGAGCTGGCAGCGGCCTGTCCAGGCGATCGCTGCACAGGACGCCAGCAGGCCATCGCGGACTATCGCGTCACCGCGGACCTCTCGACCACCGCCATCGTCACGGGCGGAGCGCTCGTCGGGACTGGCGTCTTGCTCGCGGTGATGCACCGCGGCTCGGGTACCAAGAGCGTGTCCATCGGACCCGTGCTCGGCGCGGGTTACGCCGGCGTGAAAGGGACATTCTGAATGCGCTCCCGCGGGATCGTGTCCGTCGCGCTCGTGGCAGGTCTGCTCTTGGCCGCGGGGTGCGCGCAAGTGCTCGGCGATTTCGAGGAGGTCAGCACCTGCGCGGCCGGGCTCGAGAGCTGCGACGGGGTCTGCACGTACACTCGAGTGGATCCACGGAACTGCGGCGCTTGCGGGCGCGCCTGCCCCCCGACCGCGCTTTGTGAAGACGGCCAGTGCGCATGTCCCGCCGCTCAGACGGTCTGCGGCGACGCGTGCGTGGACACGGGGACCGATGGGGCTCATTGCGGCGCCTGCGGTCACGCGTGTCCACAGGGTGCCTCCTGCAATGGGGGAGAGTGCGCATGCCCCGCGGGTCAGACGGCCTGCGGCGACGCTTGCGTGGACACGCAGACGGACGACGCGCATTGCGGCGACTGCGAGGTCGCGTGCGAGAGCCCCCTCTCGTGCCTGGCCGGCGCCTGCGGCTGCTCGCCCGAAGAGGGTCTGACCGAGTGCGTCGTCGGCGCGTGCTCCAACCTCTCCACCGATCCGAAGCGCTGCGGGGGCTGCGACGCCGCCTGCCCGGACGCGCAGGTGTGCAGCGCCGGAGCGTGCGTGTGTCGCCCCGGCTTCCAGCTCTGCGAGGGCGTGTGCGTCAATCCCCTCGCCAACGGGAAATACTGCGGCCAGCCGGGAGCCCCCTGCGACATGCTGATGGCGTGCGGGCCCGGCGCCAAGTGCTCGGAGGGCGCTTGCGGTCCCGGCTGCGCGGGGGGATTGACGGATTGCAACAAGCGCTGCGTGGACCTCGGCAGCGCTCCGCTCGATTGCGGCATGTGCGACCTGCACTGCCAGAGCGACCAGATGTGCGTGAGCGGGCAGTGCAAGAGCTACGTCGTCCCGATCCTCGGGTGTGAGAGCTGCCCTTGCGACCAGTGCCAGAGCGGCACGACGTGCTGCACGAAGGGCCTCGTCTCCGGCGCTTACTGTCTCGACGGAGATAGCTGCCCCGGCTGAGGCCACGCGGGCCCACACCCTTGGTGAGGCGGGCCCGCAGCGGTCAAGTCACAGGCTGTCAGGGAGAGGCCAGGTCGCTCGTCGGCACAGCGTAGCTCGGGGAGGCGGCGACGTCGCCGAGGACGTTGCCACTGAACGTGTTGTCCGACGTGGACGGCTGGTTGGACGTGTTCTGAATGGCGATGCCGTACTCGTCGTTCGTGAGGAACTCATTCCCTTGGATCACGGTCTGTGCACCATCGGCGTCGTCGAGGACGAGGCCAAGTCGGCCGTTGCCGGTGATCTTGTTTCCGATCACCTGCGCCGAGGCCCCGGCGAGAAGCTGAACGCCGTCGCCGAGATCGAGGGACTCCGCTCCTGAGAACGCGGTGCCGAGCACCGTGCCCGTGATGATGTTGTTCTGCAGGATGATCCCGTATGTGTCGCCGCGCATGCACACGCCCAGATAGCGGTTCTGTCCGAAGGTGTTGCCCTCGATCTTGCTGTCGGCGGAGCTGCCGGCGCCGTCCTGCAACCACAGGCCGGCGGCCATCGGAGCGCCGTTGCCGTTGCCGGAGATGTCGTTGTTGTTCTGCAGGATGATGGTCCTCGCAGCGGGGCCGCTGGCGAGGACGCCAGTGCGCGCGTTGCCGGTGATGGTGCTGTCGTGGACTTCGATCTCCGTGGGGAAGGCGCTCCCGTCCACGCCCGCGAGCCCGGTGGCGAGCAGCCCGTCGCCGATCCCGCCTTCGTCGGCCACGGTGTCGCTCAGCTTGCTCTGGAGGATGATGGCCCGGCTGTTCAGCAGCGCCACGCCGGACTGCGTGTTGGAGACGCACTGTGATCCTTCCACGTGGATCTGGTCAGTCCCCTTCTCGACGCGGAGCCCAGGACCCGAGTTGTCGTGGAGGTTGCTCTGCAGGATGATGCCGCGCGCCTCGCTGATCAGCACCCCGGCGACGGCCGCGTGGCTGACGTCGGTGTGCTGAAGGATGATCGCGGCGTCGTCCGTCGCCAGGACTCCATAGCCGACACCGTCCTTGTCCGCCGCGATGTCCGATATCACGGTCGCGGAGAGCGTCACGCTGGCCCCCTCGCGCGCCCACACGCCGACTCCCACGGATCCGTTGATTCGCAGACCCTGGAGGGTCGCCTTGCTGCCGCTCCCCACGACGATCGAGTAGGGCTGCGGCGCCTGGAGGATGATGGCCGCGTCGTTGGGGTCGTCCGGGGCTCCCGGGCCCACGATCGTGACGTCAGCGGTGATGTTCAGATTCTCGGGGTATGTCCCCTTGGCGACGAGAACCGTAGATCCTGGCGCGGAGTGGGCGGCGTCGAGCCCCGCCGTGAGGGTGTCGAATGGCCTCTCGGCGCTGCCGTCCCCGTCCGGCGTGCCGCACGGGGCCACATGGACAACGTCCGTGGCTCCAGGCGGCGGCTCGGCATACGTCGCGTCGCAGGTGCTCCCGTTGCAACCGGCCATCGAGAGGACGGGGGCGATCGCCAGGAGGAAGGTCGCAGGCAGAAAAATACGTCCACAAGTCTCTTCGTACATGAGCGGCTCTCCTGGCCGACCGGAATGCAAGAGCAACACCATACGCCGCATACACCGGACCGACCCACCCAAAGAGACGCGGTTTTGCCGACTCGCGGCCCCGGCCGCTCCCGGCTTGTCAATCGCGGACGGTGGTTTCCGCTCTTGACTTTTTCGTGTCTCTCGTTCCTTCGACTTCGGCGAGCGCGGCGAGGAGGCTCTCGGACACGTCGAGGATGACCGCGTGCTCGGGGACGCCGCTCAGGAAGCGCTCGCGCAGGACAGGGTCGCTGATCTTCGCGGCCTTGCGGTAGAGGCGATCGAGCGCCTCCTTCGCGGCGCGCGCGGCCTCGGCCCGGTCTCCGCAGGCGACGTGGGACTTGATGTACGCGACCCACACGAGCATCTCGCCCTCCTCGATGTCCACCTGCTTGGAGATGAGGTCGAGCGCGCTCTTCGCCGCCGACAGGGCCTCCGTCGCCTTGCCTTGCTGCAAGAGGGCGCGCGACAGGATGCCTAGCGCGTGCGCGCGCATCGACGGGGCGACGGTCGCGATGTCCGCCGCGGTCCGCGCCTCGCGCTCGGATCCCGCGAAGTCGCAGCCCATGTAGAGGATGATCGCGAGGTAGGTCCGACACCCGCTCTCCAGGCGCGTGTTGCGCTGAGCGACGCTCGCCGCGAGCGCCCGCTCCTCGTACGCGCGCCCCTCCTCGACGCGGCCGAGGCGAGCCAGCGTGAGGCCCAGGTTGTGACAAGCCCCCGCGACGAGATCGCTGATGTGCATGCGCTGAGCCGCGACGAGGACGTCGCGCAGGATGACCTCCGCCTCTTTGTAGCCGCCGAGCTCCATGTGCGCGTACGCGACGTTGGCGCGCATGAGCCCGGCGAAGCGCAGATCGCCCGCGCGCTCGAAGCTCTCGGCGGCGATCTGCGCGAGCCGCATGAACTCGCCCACGTCGCCGGCGTACATCGCGCGGATCGCGAGCGCCTGGTCGAGCGATCCCTGCTTGGCCGGATCGCCGGTGAGGTCCGTGAGCGTCTGATCGACGGAGTCGAGGAGGAGATCGGCGGCGCCGAGCTCCCCTGCGTGCAGGAGCTGGATCGCTGTGCGCGCCGCCGCGTCGATGTAGCGGCCCTTGTGCGCGACATCGGAGGCGTCGAGCAGCTCCTTCGCCACCGCGCGCAGGTCGTCGAGCCGCGCCATCCTCGAGCACACGTTCGCGAGCTCCGCCGCGGCGCGGAGCCACCTCTCGCTGCCCCGCCGGAGCAGCCGCCCCGCGTCCTTCGCGCACGCGAGCGCCTCGACGTTCCGCCCGCGCCAGCGGTGCGCCTCCGCCATGAGGAGGTTCAGCGCGCCGAGCTGCTCATCGCTCGGGCCGCACTCGATGCCTCGCCGGGCCTGCGCGAGCGTGGCGTCGAAGTCGTTGCCGTCGAGCGCCTGCTCCGCCGCGCGGAGGTAGTGGCCGGCCGCCAGCGTGCGCTCGCCGCCGTGCTCGTAGTGGGCCGCGAGCACCGGCGCGTCGCGCTCGCCGGCCTTCTCCAGCCAGCCGGCCGCCACGCGGTGTCCGAGCACGCGATCCTGCTCCGTGAGCATCGCGTACGCCGCGTCCCGCACGATCGCGTGTTGAAAGACGTACTCCTTCTCTCCCGGGAACCGGCACTGCTGGCGGAGGGAGATGAGCTCGCATCTCTCGAGCTCGCCCAGCCACCGCGCGATCGATGCGGGTCGCTGCGTCCCGCCGACGAGCGCGGCCACGCCGCGCTCCCAGAACACCTGACCGAACACGCTCGCCGCCCGCAGCGCGCGCCGCTCGTCCGTGCCGAGCCGATCGAGCCTGGACTCGACGCACGCGAGGACCGTCTCGGGCAGATCGGAGCCCCGCCCGTCGACGACGGCGCGCACCATCTCCTCGATGAAGAAGGCGTTCCCTCCGGCGCGATCCACGATCGTGCGCACGAGGTCCGGATCGGCGGCGGTCCCGAGCACCTGACGCACGAGCCGCTCGCTGCTCTTCTTCGTGAGCTCGACGAGGCGCAGCTCCTCGACACCGCGATCTCGCCACAGGCCCGGGAAGAGGTCGAGGACCTCCGGCCGCGCGAAAGCCAGCACAAACACGGGACGATCGTTGAGCACGCGCAGCGCGGCGTCGACGAGCCGAACGCTGGGCAGATCCCCCCAGTGCAGATCTTCGAGCACGATGAGCAGCGGGCGGGCGACGCTCTCCGCCGCGACGAAATCCTCCCACGCGAGGCGGATTTGATCCGCCATGCGCTGCGGATCCTCCCGCGCGGCCGCGAGCTGGACGCTCGGCGGGAGCGTCGTGCGCGCGTCCGCTGCCTCGCCGAGCATCTCCGCCACGCGCTCCGCGACGGCGCCGGAGAGCCTCCGGTGGACGCGCGCGCGCAGCTTCTGAAAGCGGATGGCAGGGGGCTCCCCGTCCTGCAGCCCCGCTGTCTGCTGGAGGATCTGCGACACCATGCGGAAGGGCGATCCGAGGCTCACGCGATCGCCGCGCGCCATCCAGACCTCGAGGGGCTCTCCCCTCGCCTGGAGGCGTCGAAGGAGCTCGTAGCGCAGGCGAGACTTGCCATATCCCGCGGGCGCGACGACGAGGGTGACCCGCGCGACCTCGTCGGACACGGTCTGTTGAAACGTCGCCTCGAGCAGCGCGAGCTCGCGGTCTCGCCCGACGCACGTCGTCTCGCGCCCGATGAGCTTGCGCGCGGTGAGCTCGAAGGGCTGCCTCTCTCGCACGACGAACAGGGACACCTGATCGCCGCCGATCTCGAAGCGCTGATCGAGGAGCCCCGCGGTGACGTCGTCGACGCGGACGAGCGCCGAGGTGTCGCCCCCGGAGGCGGCGCGCAGACCGCGGAGGAACAGCGCCGCGGCCCCGTCGGCCACCTCGCCGAGGTGACCGCTGCCGACCACGTTCCGTCCGGTGGCGAGGGCGATCGGCGTGCGCGGCATCGCGCTCCGGAGGGCGAGCGCGCATCGCGCGGCGTTCGCGGCTTGATCGACAGGCTCGCCGCTCTTGGCGAGCACGGCCACGAAATGCCCGTTCGCGAGCGGCGCGAGCTCGGCCCCGAAGGGCGCGAGGAGCGGCTGAAGCTCGGTGAATCGATCCGGCGCAGGGTGAGGAGCGGTCCGGTGAAGGCCGCCTCGCTCGGGCGTCCCGACGACGACGACGCTGGTCAAGCGCTGCTCGGAGTCGCTGATGGCCGTCCACAAGACGCCGCCGATCGAGGGGCGCGTGTCGCTGTCCGGGATGGGGATCGCGTTGAGCTCCGCCTCCACCGCCGCGGCGTCCGCGGGCCGCTCGGCGCGGGCCTTCGCCATCATCCGCACGAGCAGATCATCGAGCTCATCGGGGATCTCGGGCCGGAACTCGCGAGCGCGGGGCGGCGTCTCGAACACGAGCTTCGTGAGCACCGCGACGACATGCTCGCCGGGGAACGGCTTGTGACCCGTGAGGCAGCGGTAGAGCACGCACCCGAGCGAAAAGACATCGGCGCGCGGGTCGATGTCGGGCTTCCCCATCGCCTGCTCGGGCGCCATGTAGCCTGGCGTCCCGACGGCCGTGCCCGTCCTCGTCGCGTTCGAGTGCGCGCTGGCCCATCGCACGAGGCCAAAATCGATGAGCTTCGCCTGCTCGACCAATCGGCCCGGCAAGAAGAGGTTGCCCGGCTTCACGTCGCGGTGGATGAGGCCGGCGCGGTGCGCGTGCGCGAGCGCCTCGGCGGCCCGGCGCCCGAGCACGATGGCCTCCCGGAGAGACAGCTCGCTGCGCTGGAGGCGCTGCAGGAGATCTTCACCCTCGAGCCACTCCATCACGAGGTACGGCTCCCCGCGCGCGGAGAGCCCGTGCGCGACGTACCGCACGATCGCGGGGTGATGGATCGACGCGAGCACCTCCGCCTCACGCAGGAATCGCTCCTTCGAGGCCTCGTCGTCCATCGAGAGGGTCTTTATCGCCACCGGGGCGCCCGTCGTCCGATCCTGGCCGTGGAAGATGGCCCCCATCCCGCCTTCACGGACTTGCCGATCCACCGCGAAGCGTTCGTTGATGACAGGGAAGTGAACCGCCATGACGAGCGCCCACTGGTAGCACATTCCCAGGCGCTCCGAGCAGCCGCGGCGGAGGCGAGCAGGGGCCGCGGACGTCGCCGACGCGAGCTCGCCGCGCTGCATTGAAGGGGTCGAGCCCGCACATCCGGCCCCCCGGTCGCCTCGCGCTCCGCCGAGCGGTTTGAACACCGCTGAACGAATTGCTCAACGACCTTGGATGAATTGTTCAACGGCTGCCGGGCGGCCGGGCGGTCGCTCCCGGCACGCGCTGTGCCTCGGGTCCAGGGGGTGCCATTCGCCAGCGGAGCAGGATCGTGATCAGGGGCAGGTGAGCCCGCAGATCGACGAGACCTCGCTGACACACGTCGAGTCCCACTGGTTGGTGCAGCAGTACGAGTCCTGTGCGCAGATCTGCGTCACGCACGGATCGCAGCCGGAGGCGAGCTTCCCGCCAGTGGAACACTTGTTGTGCGCACAAGAGCCACCGCCGCCGCCACCGCCGCCGCCGCCGGGGGGCGTGTAGGCCCCGACGAGCGACAAGCCGGAGTAGGCGAGATAGCCATAAACCATCACCTGGTACGTGCCGGCCTGCGGGGCGTTGAACGTGCAAGTCTCGTTGTTGCCGCTCTGGGCAGGCCGGCAGTCGTAGGTCGACGTGGTGGGCTGCGAGCCGAACCTCACATAGAGATCGGCGTCTCCCGATCCGCCGTTGATCTTGAACGACAGCCCCGTCGCGCCCGCGGGGACCGAGAGCGTGAAGTACGCCTTGCTCTTCTTCGCGCCCGAGAGGCCCGTCTTCGGCGTGTTGTTGGTGAGATCGGAGCCGCCTCCGGGCGGCGCCGCGACGCCCACGCCCACCGCTTGCCACGCCGCCGTCACCGACGCGATCTCCGCGGACGAATAGCCGAGCTGCGCGGCCGCTTGCTCCGTGGCCGTCTTGGCCGCCGCGAAGTTTGTGGACGAGGTGAAGAGCGCGGTGTCCGCCTTGTAGAAGATCTTCGACGCCTTCGCGATCCCGATGCCGCTCACGTTGATGTTGCTGCGGCCCCTCGGGTGAGTGCCGCCCTGCGCGAGCAGGTAAAACGCGAGGTTGGGGATGCCCGAGCTGTAGTGCACGTCGACGCCCGAGCTGTAGTCGGCGAAGTAATCGAGGGACAGGCCGTCGAGCTTGGGATCGTTCATGTAACGGAGCGCGTCGCCGGGGGTGCCCGGAGTGTAAATATCCTCGCCCACCTTCCACGTGTTGGCGCTCACCACCTGGTTGTCACGGTACCACTCGCACGTCTCGCCCAGGATGTCCGACATGGCCTCGTTGAGGCCGCCCGACTGACCGGAATACTGCAAGTTGGAGGTGGAGCTGGTCACCGCGTGGGTGAGCTCGTGCGCCGTCACATCCATGGATTTGGCGAAGTTCGACGCGTTCACGCCGTCGCCGTCGCCGTAGACCATCTGGGAGCCGTCCCAGTACGCGTTCATGAACTTGTTGCCGTAGTGGACGGAGCTCACCAGCTTGGCGCCCGCGCCGTCGTACGAGTCGCGATTGAAGAGGTCCTTGTAGCAGTCGTACGTGGTGCCGAGCAGTTCGTAGTTGGTGTTCACGACCCCGTCGTTGACAGCGGCTCCGCCTTCAGCCCGCGAGAGGGGCCCCGGCAGGGAGGTCCCGTGGTTGAGGTTGTGGACCTCGCGGTTCTTCGCGGAGTGGATGTGCGGGAGGCGCGCGGCGATATCCCCGTTGACCGCGTCCACGAGGACCTCGTCGAGGACAGGGGTCTTGTCTTCGAGCTTGCCAGTCATCGTCACGACGTAGACGAGCCGGAGGGCGCCGTCGCTCGGCAGATAGGCCAGCTCCGGTTTGTCGTCGACCTCTCCGTGCTCCAGCTCGTCGGCGAGGCTCTTGACCTTCTCGACGGCCTTCTTCTTCGAGATCTCGGGCTCATCGGGCGCCTGGAGGTCGCCCCGAACATTGCCGTTCACGGCGAAGATCTGCCCGTCGCGCACGTGCACGATCACCTCGCCGCCGAGGATCTCGAGGCCATTTCGGAGCTGCGCGAAGCGCAGGTGCTGATCGCCCTCCGCGTCGGTCGAGACCTTGCGGAGCGCGAGGTCGTCCGGGGCGATGCGGAACAGCGGGGCGAGCGAAGACAGGGCTTCGGCGATCGAAGCCTGGGTCTTCGCCGAGGCCATGTCACCCGGCGCGAGCCTCCCGAGATTGCCTACCACGAAGGTCGGGATACCCATCTCGTCCACGTCCACGACCTGGGCGTCGGGGAGCGCGTCGAGCGTGTTCTGGATATCGATGGACGAGCGCGGATCGGTCGGCTCCGAGGGCTCCTCCTCGCCCTGGCACCCGGCGATCGTCAGGCATCCGGCGGCGGCGAGCGAGAGGGCGCTGGCAGCGTAGCGACGAACATGTGTGTTCAACTTCATGGCTAGTCTCCCTGTTCCTTTGGGTGAGCGACTCGTATTCAAATCCGGTTGTAAAAGAAGATCTGCAGCTTGTTCTTCCCGTAGCTGGAGGCGATGATCTCGTCGATCCCGTCGCCGTCGAGGTCACGGACGGCCACCCCGCCCTGATCGAAGTTGTCGACGAGGACCACTGTCTTGAACTGCCCAGGTGTCGTCTGCTCCAGCACGAACACACGCGGGTCCCCGTCCCCGTGCACCACGACATCGATGTCCCCGTCCCCGTCGGGATCGCCGTAGGCGAAGACCCCCGGCGCCCCCTGCGGGCCGAACGGAGGCGAAGGCACAGACTGAATTCCAGTCGAGATCTTCGTCTTTGGCCACGCGCCGGTCGGATCGGCGGGCTTCGAGAGCACGAACACCGCCGACTCCGGCGCCGCCGGGTTGTCCTGCGTGTTGGTGTGGTTCGAGCCCACCGCCCGGAGCTTCCCGTCGCCGAAGAGGTTCGGGATGAACGAGAGCTGGATCGCCTTCCCGGACGTGCTGTCCAGGAAGTGCTTGCTGAAGCTCTGGGGTGAGCCCGTGTTCTCCAGCCACGCGAACGATCCGCTCGATCCGAAGTACTCGGCGCTCGCGATGTCCAGGTCACCGTCACCGTCGATGTCCCTCACGGAGGGGAAGCTCCCGAGCCCGCTGGCGAGCTTCACGGGCGTGGTCGCGAAGCGCGTGGACGTGTTCTTTCCGGCGAAGAGCTGCACCTCGGCGCTGCCGTCGCCCGAGAGCCCCTTGTTCTCCCCGACGGTCACGAGATCCTTGATCCCGTCACCGTTGAAGTCCACGTGCTCCACGTGGTGATAGAAGCGGCTCTTTCCGCTCAGGAGACCGTGCTTGCTCCAGCCGGCGGAGGTCTTCTCGTACCAGGCGAGCGCGCCGCAGGAGGTCGGGGCGCAGGCGAGAAAGCCGGACGGCACGACGATGTCGAGATCGCCGTCGCCGTCGATGTCGTGCGTGCTGGCGCCGTTCGGGAACCTCGTCCCGTTCGACCCGGGGAGGACCTCCCTTGTCCAGGAAGACGGATCATGGGGAGTCTTCTGCTTGTAGATGTAGACACGC
>Ga0268298_10003509_pt1 | contig 15974 bp, 16 predicted proteins | sample WWTPWeurt_MetaG_FD_194462 | JGI IMG/M metagenome (GOLD analysis project Ga0268298, IMG submission 194462) | Activated sludge microbial communities from WWTP in Nijmegen, Gelderland, Netherland - WWTP Weurt | ecosystem: Engineered > WWTP > Aerobic digester > Activated sludge | place... | reverse complement strand
GTACTGGTTCCTGCTGCAGCTGCTGGGCGCCACGGTGCCGCTCAGCAGCTGCAGCAGGAACCAGTACCCGAGCATCACGTAGGCGGGGATCACCATCATCCGGGCGAAGATGCCGAGAAAGACGAACGTCACCACGCCGGCCCGGGGGTAGAGCGCCACGTAGGCGCCCATCACTCCACCGATGGCGCCCGACGCGCCCACCATCGGGATCAGGGACCCGGGGCCCGCGGCCGTCTGCGCCCCCGCCGCGGCGAGCCCGGCGAGAAGGTAGAACAGCAGGAAGCGCCCCCGCCCCATGACATCCTCGACGTTGTTCCCGAAGACGTGGAGGAACCACATGTTCCCGATCAGGTGCATCCAGCTGCCGTGCAGGAACATCGAGGTGAGCGGTACCAGGACCCCGCCGGTGTGCTCCGCGGGGCAGATCCCCCCGGCGGCCGGGACGCTGGCCCCGAGATGCCCCAGCAGGTCGGCGGGGATGAGCCCGTAGGTGCAGATGGACCGGGTGAGCAGCGGCTCCGCTCCCATCCCCTGCACCAGCACCCACGCGCCAACGTTCAGCCCGATCAGGGCGTAGGTGATGACCGGCGTACGGAGCGTCGGGTTCTCATCGCGGATCGGCAGCATGCGGGAATATCCCCGCCCGCCGCGCGGGTGACAACCGCCACGCCGCGCCCCATATTGGCGGGCGCACTCCCGGCGACCCGGCGCCCCCACTCACCTCAAGGCGAGCCCCTCATGCCAGACATCGGCGTCCTGCATCCCCAGATCGTGCACTTCGTGGTGGCCCTCGGCATCGTGGGCGTCTTGTTCCGCATCGTCTCGCTGAGCGGCGCGCTGGCGTGGACCAAGCCGGCGGCCACCGTCCTGCTGCTCGTGGCCGCCGTCGCGGCGCTCGCCGCGGCCAAGTCGGGCGAGGAAGCGCACGGACCCGCCGAGCGAATCCCCGGCGCCCGTGAGGCGGTGCATGAGCACGAGGAGGCGGGCGAGTGGGCCCGAAACGTCTTCCTGCTGATCGGGCTCCTGGAGGTGGCCGGCGTGGCCCTGCGGCAGAAGCCGGCGGGCAAGTGGCTCCTGGTGGCGTCGGGCGTGGCGGGCCTCGCGGGCATCGGTGCCCTGTACCGGGCCGGTGAAGCGGGCGGTGAACTGGTGTACAGCTACGCGGGGGGCGTGGGCACCCGGTCCGGTGAAGCGGCGGACGTGCAGCGGCTGCTGACGGCCGGCCTGTACCACCAGGCGGCGGCGGCCCGGGAAGCCGGCCGGCCCGAGGAGGCGGCGCGCCTGACGGAGGAGCTCGCCCGGCAGCACCCGGAGGATGCCGGCATCCGCCTGCTGGTCATCGAGTCGCAGTTCCAGGACCGGAAGGACTTCGCCGGCGCCCTCGCCGCCCTGGACCAGGTTCCGGTGCCGGCCGAGGATCCACGGCTGGCCGTCCGGCTGGGCCTGATGCGCTCGGACATCTACGTGGCCGCCGGGCACCCCGACTCGGCACGGGCCACGCTGACCGCACTGGCCCAGCAGTTCCCCGACAGCCGGTGGATCAAGGACGCGCTGGACCGGATCAAGTAGGGCCCCGCACTTCACGGGCTGGCAGGTCGGCCGCCTCGGCCTGCCAGCCCACCACCCGCCTGGTCGCCGCACTGCCATTTCAGGCCAAAAAGGCAGTTTTTCGCGGTACGCCCCTTGCCTTGAGCGGGGGCGACGCCGAACGCGTTGGCCGGCAAGGCCTTAACAGGCGCCGGCCCATCCCACGGCAGACGAAAGGATCAGGACATGGGCTCCAAAATCATTGGCATCGACCTCGGCACGACCAACTCGGTGGTGGCGGTCATGGAGGGCGGCGACCCGGTCGTCATCCCCAACGCCGAGGGCGGGCGGACCACCCCCTCGGTGGTGGCGTTCACCAAGGACGGGGAGCGGTTGGTGGGCCAGGTGGCCAAGCGCCAGGCGGTCACCAACCCGAAGCAGACCATCTTTTCCATCAAGCGGTTCATGGGCCGGAAGATCTCCGAGGTGACGGAGGAGTCCCGGCGCGTGCCGTACAAGATCGACACCGGCCCCAACGGGCTGGCGTCGGTGGAGATCGCGGGCAAGAAGTACACGCCGCCCGAGATCTCGGCGATGATCCTCCAGAAGATGAAGCAGACGGCCGAGGACTACCTGGGCCACAAGGTCGAGAAGGCGGTGATCACCGTCCCGGCCTACTTCAACGACTCGCAGCGTCAGGCCACCAAGGACGCGGGCAAGATCGCGGGCCTCGAGGTGCTGCGGATCATCAACGAGCCGACGGCGGCGGCGCTGGCGTATGGGCTCGACAAGAAGAAGGAAGAGAAGGTCGCGGTGTTCGACCTCGGCGGCGGCACCTACGACATCTCGGTGCTGGAGCTGGCCGAGGGCGTCTTCGAGGTGAAGAGCACCAACGGCGACACCCACCTGGGCGGCGACGACTTCGACCAGCGGCTGATCGACTGGCTGGTGGCCGAGTTCAAGAAGGACCAGGGCATCGACCTCTCCAAGGATGCCATGGCGCTGCAGCGCCTCAAGGAAGCGGCCGAGAAGGCCAAGATGGAGCTGTCGAGCACCCAGCAGACCGACATCAACCTGCCGTTCATCACGGCGGACCAGTCGGGCCCCAAGCACCTCAACGTGCAGCTCACCCGGGCCAAGTTCGAGCAGCTGGTGGACGACCTGATCCAGCGCACCCTGCCGCCGATGCAGCAGGCGCTCAAGGACGCGGGCCTCGACCCGAAGGACATCGACGAAGTGATCCTGGTGGGCGGCTCGACCCGGATCCCGAAGATCCAGGAGATCGTGAAGACGTTCTTCGGCAAGGAGCCGAACAAGTCGGTGAACCCCGACGAGGTGGTGGCGATCGGCGCGGCCATCCAGGGCGGCGTGCTGGGTGGCGAGGTGAAGGACGTGCTGCTGCTCGACGTGACCCCGCTGTCGCTCGGCATCGAGACGCTGGGCGGGGTGACCACGGTGCTGATCCAGCGGAATACGACGATCCCGACCAAGAAGTCGGAGGTCTTCTCCACCGCCGAGGACAACCAGACCACGGTCGAGATCCACGTGCTGCAGGGCGAGCGCCAGATGGCCATCGACAACCGGACCATCGGCAAGTTCCAGCTCACCGGGATCCCGCCGGCCCCGCGCGGGATGCCGCAGGTCGAGGTGACCTTCGACATCGACGCCAACGGCATCCTGCACGTCTCGGCCAAGGACAAGGCCACGGGCAAGGAGCAGAAGATCCGGATCGAGGCCTCCAGCGGGCTGTCGGACGCCGAGATCGAGAAGATGGTGAAGGGCGCCGAGGCCCACGCCGCGGATGACAAGAAGCGGCGCGACCAGATCGAGGCCCGCAACCAGCTGGACGCGCTGGTGTACAAGGTGGAGAAGGACAGCAAGGAGTGGGTGGAGCGGCTGGCGGCCGACGCCAAGGGCCGGCTCGACAACGCGGTCGAGGGGGCGAAGGGCGCGCTCAAGACCGGCGATCCGGAGCTGATCCAGAAGGCCCTGGACGAGCTCAACGGGGCCTACTCCGCGGCCGGCGCCTCGCTCTACCAGTCGGCCCAGTCGGCCCAGTCGGCCGGCGGCTCCACGGGGGAGGCCGGCGCGGCCGGCGCCACCGAGAAGCCCAAGGACGACGTGGTCGAGGCGGACTACGAGATCGTGGACGACACCAAGAAGTCGTAAGCGGCTCGGAGGCAATCGGTTAAGGCAGGCCCGGGCAGCGGGAAACGGGAAGCGTGGCACCGGCGCAGGCGACGGGGCGCCCGCTTCCCGGTTCCCGTTTCCCGTCCCCCGGCGGGTGGTGCGACCTGCGCCACCGACCGGGCATCCACAGAGGGTTAGATTCCACCAGCCCTGATTCGGAGATCCCGATGTCGGTTCGCACGCTCAATTGGCTCAAGTTCGGCAGCCTGATCACCCTCGCCTTTGCGCTCGGCCTGCTCTTCGCCGGCCTGCTCGACCTCCCCAGCCGGGGCGTGGCGCAGGAACGGGTCCGGCCCGCCGGCATCCAGACCGCGACCGCTCCCGCCATCCCGCAGGCGCGGGTGCTGACGGAACTCTCCGACGCCTTCGCGGCCGTCTCCGAGCAGGTCCGGCCGAGCGTGGTGTTCATCCGCAGCCAGCGGACCGAGAAGGCGCGCCGCCTGCCGCCGGGCATGGAGCAGTTCTTCCATGGCCAGCCGCGCGGCCCGCAGGTGGAGCGCGGCAGCGGTTCCGGGTTCATCGTCTCGGCGGATGGCTACATCCTGACCAACAACCACGTGGTGGAGGGCGCCGAGAAGGTGACGGTGCGGCTCTTCGACCGGCGTGAGTTCACGGCCAAGGTGATCGGGAGCGACCCGCTGACCGACGTGGCGGTGGTCAAGATCGACGCGCCCCGGCTGACCCCGGCGGCGTTCGGCAACAGCGACAACACCCGCATCGGGGACTGGGTGCTGGCGGTGGGGAACCCGCTCGGCGACCAGTTCACCTTCACGGTGACCAGCGGCATCATCAGCGGCAAGGGCCGCCGGCTCGACGGCCTGGCGCGCTCCCGCGCCGCCATCGGCGACTTCATCCAGACCGACGCGGCGATCAACCCCGGCAACTCGGGCGGGCCGCTGATCAACGTGCGGGGCGAGGTGGTGGGCATCAACAGCGCGATCGCCAGCGAGACCGGCACCTACATGGGGTACGGCTTCGCCATCCCGATCAACCTGGCGCGGGTGGTGATGAACCAGCTGGTGACCAACGGCAAGGTGCAGCGCGCGGCGCTGGGCATCGAGGTCGGCGACGCCACCGAGAACGACGCCGCCTACGTGGGCCTCAAGGAGATCCGGGGCGTGGTGGTGGGCGGCTTCCCCCAGGGGGTGCAGTCGCCGGCCGAGCGCGCGGGCCTGGAACAGGGCGACGTGATCATCAGCATCGACGGCCAGCCGGTGAACTACGTGGCCCAGCTGCAGCAGCTGGTGGGCTTCCGGCACCCCGGTGAGACCGTGAAGGTGGAGGTGGCCCGCAAGGGCGGCATCCGGAAGACCTTCTCCGTGCGCCTGATGGAGCAGACGAGCGACGACTCCGCGGCCGCCGACGAACAGGAGAAGCCCGAGGCGGCGCCGACGGACGAGTCGGTGTCCTTCGACGAGCTCGGCATCTCGGTGCAGGCGCTCACCTCGCAGATCGCGCAGCAGTTCGAGCTCGATCGCGAGACCCGGGGCGTGATCGTCACCGAGGTGGACCCGAACGGCCCGAGCTACGAGCAGCTCTTCACCCCGGCCGACAACGGGCCGGACATCATCACCGCCATCGAGGGCAAGGCCGTCCGCACCGAGGCCGACCTCAAGGGGGCCATCCGCGACGCCGGCAAGGGCGCGATCGTGACCCTCAAGGTGTACAACGTGCGACTGGAGCGGTCCCGCATCATCCGGATCCGGCTGCAGTAGCCCGCCAGGGGGCGGCTGTCCGGACGGCGCGGGAGCTCACGCTCCCGCGCCGTTCGCCATTCCGGTGCCAGCCGGGCACCGCCGGCGCGTCAGCCGGCGACGTGGTCGGCGGCCCCCGTGATGCCCCCCTCCCGGGCGCAGTGGGCACAGCAGTAGAAGGCGCCCGCGGCCTCGATACCATGGCCGATGATCCGGCACTTGCAGCGCCGACAGACCGGCGCCAGGAGATGGATGGCGCACTCGAAGCAGTCGAAGATCAGCGTCTCGCCAGCCGCGGTGAGCAGCTGGAAGGCGCGGTGGTACTCATTGCCACAGTGGTCGCAGCGTGCCATGGGCCACCTCGCGCGGCAGGGCCGGCCGGGTCCGGTCAGGGGTCGACGTGAATCGTCCCGTCGTTGCGCAGGTACAGGTACAATCCCACCCCGGCCACGCCGGCCCCGGCGATGGTCACCAGGCTCTCATCGACCAGCAGGCCGGTGACGATCCCGGCGAGCCCGACGATCATGAGCACCGACCCCTCGCGCCGCCTGCCGCGCGCCACCATCGGCTCGGCTCCCTGCGTCGCGCCCAGGGGCGCGGGCCCCGCCCGGGCAGGGACCACCGCGCCGAGCGCGGCGTAGGTGCCCGCCGTGGGGCGCAGGGATGGGATGGCCTGCGCCTCGACCGCCTGTCCCGTCGCCAACAGTGCTCCCGCGACCGTCGCCACTCGCAGCATCCGTCGCATGGCTCCCCCAGGAACGTGAAGAAGGCGCGAGCCCTCCCCGGAAGGAGAGCGCTCGCGCCTTCGCCCGATGCCGCGCAGTCGCCGCGGCCCGACAAGGCGGCCCGTTTTGGCACGGGCCCGACTCGGGCCAGCATAGCAGCGCCCGGCGACGGGGACCAGTGACCCCTGTCACCCGGCGCGGCGGTGTCGCAACGTCAGGCAGGCCGGCCCGACCGGCCCCGCGGGACGGGAAGCCGGGGGGGCGATATATTGATGCCACGCGAGCGTGGCGGAACTGGCAGACGCGCAGGACTTAGGATCCTGTGGGGAAACCCGTGTGGGTTCGAGTCCCACCGTTCGCACCTGGCAGCAGCGCGGCCACCCGGACTCCGGGTGGCCGCGCGTCGTTCACCCCCCTCGGGGGCACCGCCCCCCGTCAGGTGCTGTCCCCGGGGATCGGGTCGGGCCCCGGCCCCCGCCAGAGGAAGGCGTCGAACCGGGTCGGGACACCACGGCGGACCGGCACACCGCAGAAAGCGTTCGGGCTGAGCGGCGAGCCGGCGGGCGGCTCCACCTCGATGGTGTAGACCCCCGGGCGCAGGCGGCTGGCCTCGTAGCGACCGGCGGCGTTGCTCCGCACCGTGGCCACCACCACACCGTCGCGGCATGCGGGCGGCGGCGGGGGGGGATTCGTGTCGGTCGGAATGGTGTCGGTCGGGATGGTGTCCGTCGGGATGGTGTCGGTCGGGATGGTGTCGGTCGGGATGGTGTCCGTCGGGACGCTGTCCAGGAAGCCCAGCCGGTCCAGCCGAAGCCCGCCGCTCCACAGCATGGTGTCCGGCGGCGTGGAATCCACCGGGAGGTCGCCGACCCGCACCAGCGTCACGGTGGCTCCCGCCACCGGCACCCGGGTGCTGTCCGGGCCATTGCGGACGGTGAAGACCACGCCGCGCAGTGACGCGGTTCCTGCCCCCCCGCTCCCCTGCACCGCCTGCGAGGCGGGTCCGACCCCGTCCGTGGTGCAGGCCGCAACGAGGCCCAGCGCCACCAGGAACTTCCCTCCGGTACGCATGACGGCTCCTGTACGAAACGTGGAATGAACGTGTGCGACCCGCTCCGGGCGTCGTCCGCCGAAGACACCCGGCTGTCACATACGACCTCCTCCTTCCGTCGGGCGTCACATGTGACGACCGGCGGAGCCGATGGGTCTATCCACGATGAGCGCGTCCGATGCCGACCTGGTGCTGCGGGCCAGACAGGGCGACCTGCGCGCCTATGCGGAGCTGGTCGGGCGCCACCGTGGCGGCCTGCAACGGTATGCGCATCACCTGCTCGGGAACCACGAGGAGGCGGAGGAGGCGCTTCAGGATGCCTTGCTCCGGGCGCACCGGGCGCTGGCCCAGTGCGCCCACCCCGACCGCTTCCGGTCGTGGCTGCTGGCCATCCTGATCAACCGGTGCCGGACCCGGCTGGCGCGGCCACGGCCGCTCCCCGCCGATGGCGAAGACGCGCTCGATCGGGTGGCAGCGGTGGACGATGCCGAGGGCTCCGCGTGGCGCGAGGAGATCGCGCGGGCGCTCGCGGCCCTGCCGGCCGACCACCGGGAGGCGTTCCTGCTCAAGCATGTCGAGGAGTTCAGCTATGAGGAGATGGCGGCCCTCACCGGCGCCTCCGTGCCCGCCCTCAAGATGCGGGTGAGCCGGGCCTGCGAACGCCTGCGGCACCTGCTCGCCGGGGCCTACCGTGGCTGACGCCGACCTGCTGGTGGCGGTGGTGCGGACACTCCAGGCGCCCGCGGACCGGGGGGATGCGGGGCTCCACCGCGCGCTGGCGCAGCTGGCGCGCGAGGCGGCTGCCGCGCGGCGGCGCCGGCGCCTGGGCGGACTCGCCGCGGCGCTGGTCCTCGGGACACTGGGCGTGACCCTGTTCCGGGGCGGGGGGCCCCGCCCGGTGCGGTTCGCGATGGCGGCACCCCAGGCCGCGCAGGTGGCGCTGATCGGCGACTTCAACGACTGGGATCCGCGCGCCAACCCGCTGCGCCGGCAGGCCGGCGAGTGGTCGGTCACGCTCCGGCTGCCCCCGGGCCGCTATCGCTACGCCTTCGTGCTCGATGGCCGGCGCTGGGTCGCGGACCCGGAGACCCCGCAGGCCGAGGACGAGTTCGACACCCCGACGTCCGCGATCACCATCAGCCACTGAGCCACGATGCGCCGCCCCCGACTTCGGATCCTGCTGGCCCTCGGGCTCGCCACCCTGACCACTGGCGCGAGCCGGCTCGCCGCCCAGGACGCCCGGCTCGTTGCGCGCCTCCGGCCGGAGATCCGGGTCGCGGTGGATCACCTGGTGGACAGCGCCCGCGCCGCCGGACTGCCCTCGGAACCGCTGGTGCGGAAGGCACTCGAGGGAGAGAGCAAGGGCGCGGACTCGGGCCGCATCGTCGCCGCGGTCCGCACCCTCGCGCGGCTCCTCGGCGACGCGCGGCGGTCCATCGGACCCGGCGCCTCGGAGGCAGACCTCGTGGCGGGGGCTGCCGCGCTGCGCGCCGGGGCGACGTCGGCGCGACTCGCCGCGCTGGCGGCGCTCCGTCCCCGGGAGTCGCTCACCGTCCCGCTCAGCGTGCTCGCCGACCTGCTCACGGCCGGGGTCGAGCCCGAGCGGGCCTGGAGCAACGTGCGCGACATGGCCTCGCGCGCGGCGTCCGACGCCGCCTTCCTCGCGCTGCGGGAGCGGCTGGCCGACGAAGTCCACGCGCCACTCCCGCCACCGGCGGAACGCCCGCCCGCCGGGCTGCCCCGCCCGGCGCCGACCGGTTCGCCCCGATGAGGCGGGGACCGCTGGTCCTGATGCTCGCCCTGACCGGCGGACGGCCGGCGGCCGCGCAGCTCGCCGGTCGGGTGGACGTGGGACTGGGAGGCGCCTCGCTGCCGGGACATGGCCAGGTCTCCCACTGGTCCGTGGCCCCCGCACTGCGGCTCGAGGGGATGCGGCTCCGGTTGGGGCTGTCCGCCGACTACCGGGACTTCGGGCGCCTGGGGCAGGGCGCGACCGGGTCGACCACCGCCTCGTGGTTTCCCACCGGCCCCCGAGCGCTGCGGCTGGAGCTGGCGGGCGCCCTGCGCGCGCAGGGTGGCCGGGGCCTGGCCGACCGCGCGGCCGGCGAGGCGGGGCCGCGGCTGCACCTGGCCCGGGCCGGGCGCGGTTTCTGGCTCGGCGGCTTCGCGGGAGCCGACGCCGAGGGCCCGACGTTTCACTGGGAGGCGGCGTGGTGGCGCCGGTGGGGCGCGTTCTCCCTCCAACTGCTGGGCCGGCAGAGCAGTCAGTCGGTCACGGTGTCCTTGAGCAATCCCATCGACACCCTCACGCCCCTCCCGGACACCCTGCCGCAGCGCCGGAAGGAAAGCCGGATCCTCACCAGCCTTGGGGGTTGGCTCTCGTGGCAGGGGCGGCGCCTGGAGCTGCGGGCGGCGGGCGGAGTGCGGCTCGGCCTGGTCGAGCCGGGCCTGATCCCTCCGATCCCGGGGGACGGGACCCGCCTGGGCACGGCCGGGCAGCGGTCCCGCTCCGAGGGCTGGTGGCAGGCGGAGGCGGCGTACTGGATCACGGACCGGGTGGCCATCGCCAGCACCGTGGGCCGCGAGCCCGGAGACGCCTCCCTGCTGACCCCCGGCGGCGTGTTCCTCCGCATGAGCCTGCGCGCCGCGCTCGGGCGGCGCCCGAGCGAGGCCGTACCCCTCGTCCCGGTGCGCGGGGCCCTGGTCGTGACGCGAGTGAACGCTCGGACCATCGAGTTCGCCCTGCCTCTCGACGGGGTCACCCGGGTGGAGCTGATGGGGGACTTCACGGATTGGCGCCCGGTCCAGCTCGAGGCCGACGGCCGCGGGAGCTGGCGGGTGCGGCTGCCGGTGGAGCCGGGGCTGCACCGGGTGAACGTGCGCTATGACGGGGGGGAGTGGCGGGTGCCCGCGGGCACCCGGGCGGTGCGCGACGAGTTCGGGGAGCTGTCCGGCGAGCTGGTGATCGGGTCGGGCTAGCCGCCGACCGGGCGGAACTCGCCGGTGGCGGCCACGCGCGTCGCGGCGGTGGTCCGGCGGAGCACCGCCAGGCGCACGGCATCCACCACGAGCAGCAGGTCGTCCATCTTGGAGATGAGCGGCACCCCGCGCTGCTCGATCGGCCCGTGGACCCGCGGGTCGCGGGCGGCACCGGTGAGGAAGACCACGCGGTGCGCCAGCGCCGGGGCGAGCTGCATGAGCCGATCGTAGAAGTCGAGCCCGCTGACCTCCGGCATCAGGACATCGCTGACGACGGCATCGGCCACGCCGCCCTCCGCCACGTAGCGGAGGGCGTCGGTGGCCGAGGCGGCTTCCGCCACGGCGAAGCCGGAGCGCTCGAAAAACGCCCGCAGGGCACGGCGCATGGATGGCTCATCGTCAACAAGCAGGACGGTCGTCACAAGTCCTTTTACTGCAATGGTTTAGAAAAGCACTCCTGGCCAGGTGGCGGGCGTGGCCCGGCGCGGATGTGCGGGCAGGCGCCCTGGCCCGCCATTCCTTCATCCCGAGTATCGGCCGGCGGGACATTTCATTTGACCCCCGGGGACGGGCATGGGTAGATTGCCGCCCATGTCGGCCATCTCAATAGTGAAAACCAAGGAAGACGCGGCCTCGAAGTCCCTGCAGATCACGGTGCCGGTGGACCGGATCCAGCAGGAAGAGACCAAGGCCGTCCGTTACTACTCCAAGCAGGCCCGGCTCCCGGGCTTCCGGCAGGGGAAGGCGCCGGAGGCGGTGGTGCGGCGCCGGTTCGGCGACGCCATCCGGCAGACCGTGCTGGAGCAGCTGATCCGGGAGAGCTGGGAGGAGGCGCTCAAGAGCGAGACCCTCAAGCCGATCGCGGAGCCCCACATCCACGACCTCAAGTACGAGGAGGGGCAGCCGCTGGAGTTCGAGTTCCACGTCGAGGTCCGGCCCGACGTGACCCTGGCCAAGGTGGCGGGGTTCACGGTGCAGCGGACCCGGAAGGCGATCTCGGCGGAGGACGTCGAGGAGAAGCTGCGCGACCTGCAGGAGCGGAAGGCCAACTGGCTGCCACTCGAGGGACAGAAGCCGGCGCCCGGCCAGATGGTGCGGATTGAGGTGGCCCCGCTTGACGGCGGCACGCCGGGAGAATCGCAGCCCTACAGCATGGTCCTGGGCGAGGGCCGCGCGATCCCGGACGTCGAGGAGAAGGTGATGCAGCTGCTGCCCGGCGAGACGGTGGACGCCGAGGTGCGCTTCCCGGAGGACTTCCCGGACGAGAGCCGCCGGGGCCAGGCCCGGGCGGTGCGGATCACGCTGCACGACGTGAAGCGGCAGGAGCTGCCGGCGCTGGACGACGCCTTTGCGCGCGAGGTGGGGGACTTCGAGACCCTCGACCTGCTGCGGGCGGCGCTGCGGGCCGACCTGGAGCAGGAGGCGCAGTCGCAGGCGGACGCGGGGCTGCGGCAGGAGCTGCTGCAGCAGATCTTCGCGGCCAACGACGTGCCGGCGCCGGTGTCGCTGGTGAACCGGCTGATCAAGGGTTACATGGAAGCCTACTCCATCCCGGCCGAGCAGTTCGAGACGTTCGGGAAGGAATTCCGGCCGGTCGCGGAGCAGCAGGTCCGGCGGGAGCTGGTGCTCGACAGCGTGGTCGAGGCCCAGGGCCTGGCGGCGACCGAGGCGGACCTCGACGCGCGGGTCCAGCAGCTGGCCGCGGGCCGGAACCTGCCCGCGGGGCAGCTGTACGCGCAGCTGGAGAAGGCGGGCCGGCTGCGTGAGCTGGAGCGGTCCCTCACCGAGGAGAAAGCCTTCGGCTGGCTCCTCCAGCAATCCACCGTGGTTGACGCCTGAGCGAGCGCATGGCCTCCCTGTATCCCCCGTATGTGATCGAGCGGTCCAGCCGCGGCGAGCGGTCGTACGACATCTTCTCGCGGCTGCTGATGGACCGGATCGTGTTCCTGGGCGCGCCGATCAACGATGATGTGGCGAACATCATCATCGCGCAGCTGCTCTTCCTCGAGGCCGACAACCCCGAGCGGGACATCTACCTCTACATCAACTCGCCGGGCGGGGTGGTGTCGAGCGGGCTGGCCATCTACGACACCATGCAGTACCTGAAGGCGCCGGTGAACACCATCTGCATGGGGATGGCGGCGTCGATGGGGTCGTTCCTGCTGGCGGCGGGGGGCAAGGGCAAGCGCAGCGCGCTGCCCCACTCGCGGATCATGATCCACCAGCCCTCGGGCGGGGCGCAGGGTACGGCCTCCGACATCGAGATCCAGGCCCGGGAGATCCTGTACCTGCGCTCCAAGCTGAACGGGCTGTACAGCCTGCACACCGGCCAGCCGATCGAGACGATCGAGCGGGACATGGACCGGGACCGCTTCATGTCGGCCGAGGAGGCGCGGGACTACGGCCTCATCGACAACGTGATCAGCAAGCGCAGCGAGATCCAGCCGGCGAAGTAGCCGCACCTTGACGGGACCCGGGGGGAGGGGCAGAATTCGACCACTCCCCCCGTCACTTGAGACCACCGGCCCGAGGGCGCATGTCGAACGACAAGCACCTCCGCTGTTCGTTCTGCGGCAAGTCGAAGGACTCGGTCCGGAAGTTCATTTCGGGCCCGTCGGTCTATATCTGCAACGAGTGCATCACCCTCTGCAACGAGATCCTGGCGGAGGATGAGGAGCGCGAGGTTGCGGATACGATCACGCAGGTCCCCAGCCCCACCGAGATCAAGAACGTCCTCGACCAGTACGTGATCGGCCAGGAGCGCGCCAAGCGCACCCTGGCCGTGGCCGTCTACAACCACTACAAGCGGATCAACGCGAGCAGCGCCCGGGACTCCGAGGTGGAGCTCGACAAGTCGAACATCCTGCTCATCGGCCCGACCGGCGTGGGCAAGACGCTCCTGGCGCAGACGCTGGCGCGGATGCTCGACGTGCCCTTCACCATCGCCGACGCCACGACGCTCACCGAGGCCGGCTACGTCGGCGAGGACGTGGAGAACATCCTGGTGCGGCTGCTGCAGGCGGGCGAGTTCAACGTCGCCGAATGCGAGCGGGGCATCGTCTACATCGACGAAATCGACAAGATCGCGCGGAAGTCGGAGAACCCGTCGATCACCCGCGACGTCTCCGGCGAGGGGGTGCAGCAGGCGCTGCTCAAGATCCTCGAGGGCACCGTCGCCTCGGTCCCGCCGCAGGGGGGCCGCAAGCACCCGCAGCAGGAATACATCCAGATCAACACCAAGGACATCCTGTTCATCTGCGGCGGCGCCTTCGACGGGCTCGAGAAGATCATCGAGACCCGCACCGGGCGGCAGCAGATCGGGTTCGCCCAGGCGGCCAAGACCGGGCCCGCGTTCGACAAGCTGAACCCGTTCGCCGAGGTGGAACCGGACGACCTGCTGCGCTTCGGCCTGATCCCCGAGCTGGTGGGCCGCCTCCCGGTGACCGTGGCGCTCGAGGCCCTGGACGAGGACGCCCTGATCCGGATCCTGGTGGAGCCCAAGAACGCGCTCACCAAGCAGTACAAGAAGCTCTTCGAGATGGAGAACGTGGGGCTCACCTTCGACCCCGAGGCGCTGCGCGCCGTGGCCCAGAAGGCCCTCAAGCGCGGCACCGGGGCCCGCGGCCTGCGCGCCATCCTCGAGAGCCTGATGACCGACATCATGTTCGACCTCCCGGCCCGGGACGACGTGGTCGAGGTGGTGATCACCAAGGAGTGCGTCACCGAGAGCCACCAGCCGCTGGTGGTCACCGAGCGCGCCCGCCAGAAGCGCGAAGCCTGATCGCCGGCCGGTCCGAGGCGGCCCGGCCCGGTGGCCGGCCCCCCGCCCTGGACCGGCCCCCGCCCCCGATGTCCAAGTACCCCCTGCTCATTCCTGCGGCCAAAGAGAGCACCGCCCCGCTCGCCCTGCTGCCGGTGATCTTCGTCGGCAGCTACCCGGACGCGACCGTCCAGCTCCAGCCGCGGCTCCCCGAGATCGCGCTGCTGGGCCGCTCCAACGTGGGCAAGTCGAGCCTCCTCAACGGGCTGTTCGGCCGCAAGCTGGCCAAGGTCAGCAACACCCCCGGGCGCACCGCGCTCATCAACGTCTTCCAGCTCCCGACCCTCTACCTGCTCGACCTCCCCGGGTACGGCTTCGCGCGGGTGTCGCACAGCGAGCGCGCCCGCTACCGGAAGCTGGTGCGCGGCCTGGTGGAAAAGCGGAAGACGCTGAGCGGCCTGCTGTGGCTGCTCGACATCCGCCACGACCCGAGCGCCGAGGACCGCGAGTACGGGGACCTGGTCGCCGAGCAGGGCCTGCCGATGCTGGTGGCGGTGACCAAGGCGGACAAGCTGCCGTTCGGGCAGCGGCAGCAGCGGCTGGTGGCGCTGTGCCGCGCGCTGGCGCTGCCGGAGGAGCAGGTCCAGCTTACCAGCAGCGAGAGCGGCCTCGGGCTCGACGAGCTGGCGCAGAGCCTGCTCGCGGTGGGCCCCGCCAAGGAGGAGTGATGCGACGACTCATGGTGCGCGCAGCGATCGGCCTGGCCCTGGCGGGCGGCGCGCTGCCCGCCACCGCGCAGAACGTGCCCGGCAGCGACCTGCCGCCGCCGGGCTTCGGCGTGCTCAACCAGGACCAGCTGAGCGTGCGGTTCGCGGCCTCCGACCTCGAGGTCCGCTTCCTGCCGCTCGACGAGCGGATCCTCCGGCTGATCGCCAACGACGGCTACGACGCGCTGCACGGCCTGCTCGCCAGCCGGCGGGGCGCGATCGATTCGGCGGTGCAGCAGGCGGGCGTCGGCGAGCCGGGACTGGCGCTGGTGAGCTTCTTTGCCCTGCGCAACGACGCGCGGTTCGACCCGGAGAACCTCAACCTGGTGTACCACAACCAGCTCTACCGCCCGGTGGGCATGGTGCCGGTGACCGGGAACTTCAGCGGCCGCCAGCTGGCCGTCCGCACCCAGGCCTCGGCCATCTTCGTCTTCGAGCGGCCGATCCCGGTGCTGGAGCCATTCGACCTCTCCTACGCCGGCACCCAGTCGAGCGTGTGGAACGAGGCGCTGCGGCGGATCGACCGCGCCCGCAGCCAGGTGCTCGCCCGGTGGCAGGCCGTGCAGCGGGATTCTGCCGCGGCGAAGCCGTAGCGGCGGTGGGCGGCAGCAGGATCGGCAGCACGTAGCGGGGGCCCCGTCGTCCCCCTATCCTCCGGAGACTCCAACCCGGACCCGTCCCCGGCCCGTGAAGGCCCAGACCCGCGATTCCCTCCTTGCCTATCTCCCCGCCGCCGTCTGGTGCGCGGGGGCGGTGGTGCTGCTCGCGACCGGGCAGCGGATGGCTCCCGCCCTCGCCCTGGCGATCGGTGCCCTGCTGCTCGGCCTGGCGGGCCGGGAGCGACGCTCCTGGCTGCCACTGGTCCAGCTGTCCGCGGCGGTCCTGGCCCTGCTCCTGGCCCTGTGGCAGCGCCCCCCGGGCTGGGTCATCCCGCTGGCCGGGTTCGTGACCCTCGGCGTGGTCGGTGCGCACCTGGTGCATGGCCGCGCCCGGCTGCGGGCCCTGGATGACGAGCAGCGCGCGCTGCGGCGCCAGGTGGACCGCCGGATCAACGAGATCTTCTCCCTGCAGGAACTCAGCTACGTGCTGGCCGAGTCGTTGCAGAGCGACCGGATCGCCGCGCAGGTGGCCCGGTACGTCCTCCGGTTCCTGAGCGCCGAGGGCGCCGCCGTGCTGTTGTACGACGAGGCCGACGGCACCCTGCGGGTGGCGGCAGCGGACGGCTCGATCGCGGCGTGGGCGGGCCGGCAGGTGACCGACGCGTCGCCGAGCCTGGTGCTG
>Ga0268298_10003508_pt1 | contig 15980 bp, 13 predicted proteins | sample WWTPWeurt_MetaG_FD_194462 | JGI IMG/M metagenome (GOLD analysis project Ga0268298, IMG submission 194462) | Activated sludge microbial communities from WWTP in Nijmegen, Gelderland, Netherland - WWTP Weurt | ecosystem: Engineered > WWTP > Aerobic digester > Activated sludge | place... | reverse complement strand
CAATGGGTAGGTGTTCTGCGCTCATCGCGTTTCGGCTTGTTCTTGAGGATGCGTTTCTTCGGAGTCACCGCGCCCGCGTCCTCGCGGGAAATGTAGCTGGGATTCAACGGATAGGACGCGCCGCGCTGCGCCGCCAGCGCGCTCTTGCCGAAGGGCGTCGGCTGGGTGATGCGCTCGATCAGCGGCGTCGCCGCGTTGGCGATCAGGATGGCGTACATCACGCCTTCCGGCAGGCCGCTGTAATAGCGGATCACCACGGTCAGCAGGCCGATCAGGCCGCCGTAGAGCCACATGCCGCGCGGCGTGACCGGTGAGGTGGCCATGTCGGTCGCCATGTACACCGCGCCGAGAATCAGGCCGCCGGAAAACAGCATGAAGAACGGGTTCGGGTAATGCGTGGGGTTGAAGGCGAACAGCGCCCACGCCACCACGGCAGCGCCGCCGAGGATGGACATCGGAATGCGCCAGTCGAGATAGCGGCGCAGCGCCAGATACGAGCCGCACAGCAGGATCAGCAGCGGCGAGGGACCGACCGCCATGTGGCCCGACAGCGAGGTGACCAGTTCGTTGGCGCCGACCATCACGCCGTCGAACTTCCACTTGGCCAGCGGCGTCGCGCCGGCCAGCGCGTCGAGATGCTTGGCCTTCAGCCACAGTGCGGCGTCGGCCGGTATCATCAGCGGCCAGGCCAGGCTGGAGGGGATGAACTCCGTGAAGCGCCCGGGCAGGAAGGAGGGTGTGTAGGTGGCGATGGCGGTCGGGAACGCCGCTTGCGCGAACGCCCGCCCCACCAGGGCCGGATTGAAAACGTTGAAGCCGAGACCGCCGAACAGGCCCTTGCCGAGCCCGATGGCGACGAAGCCGGCGATGGCGCCCATCCACAGCGGAAACCCCGGTGGCAGTGTCAGCGCCAGCAACAAGCCGGTGATGGTGGCCGAATAATCGCCGATGTTGCCGGCCTGCGTACCGGTCCGGACCAGCCAGCGCTCGGTCAGCAGGCAGGCGCCGGTCACCACCGTGATCGAGGCCAGCGCCGAAACGCCATACTGGAAGACATAAAAGGCGCAGATCGGCAACAGGGACCAGACGACATTGAGCATGATCTTTTCGACCGTGCGCTCGCCGCGCACGTGCGGGGCGGGGCGGATCTCGACGGTGCCCATTTACGCCACCGCCCTTTCGCGAAGGATCTGCTTGGCCACGCGGAACTGCTGCACCAGCGGAATATTGGATGGGCAAACGTAGGTACAACAGCCGCACTCGAAGCAGTCACCCAGATGGTAATCGCTGCCCATCAGGTCGTACTCGCGCTTGGCGGCCAGCATGCCGAGCGTCGAGGGATTGAGACCCATCGGGCAGGATTCCACGCATTCGCCGCACTTGATGCAGGGATAGGTCTTGCGCCGATCGTTGGCGAGCATGTCGTCGTGGCGGAACACCAGCACGCCCGACACACCCTTGGTGATCGGCACATCGAGCGAGGCGATCGCCTGGCCCATCATCGGCCCGCCGAGGATCACCTGGCGCCGGTCGAGCCCCGCCTTGGCCTCGACGCCCGCGTAGTCCATCACGAACTTCAGCGGCGTGCCGATGGCGACGCGATAGTCGCCCGGTCGGGCCACGCCGGGGCCGGTAACCGTCACCACGCGCTCGGTCAGGCCCTGGCCGAGCGGCAGCAGCCTGCCCAGCGCCGCCAGCGTACCGACGTTGTTGACCACCATGCCCATCGCTACCGGCAACTGGCCGGATGGGATCTCGACGCCGAACAGGGCCATCAGCAGCATCTTCTCCGAGCCCTGCGGATACTTGGTCGGCACCGCTTCGGCATGAATCGCGCCCTCCGGCGCGTTGGCGCGCGCGATGGCCGCTTCCACGGCCTCGACGGCTTCCGGCTTGTTGTCCTCGATGCCGACGATGGCGCGCACCGCGCCGGTGACGCGCATGGCGTAGCGAATGCCGCGCACCAGATCGTCGGCCTCCTCGACCATCACGCGGTGATCGCAGGTGAGATAGGGCTCGCATTCGCAGCCGTTCACCACCAGGGTGTGCACCTTCGCCTGCTTGGGCACGGAAAGCTTGGCGTGCGTCGGGAAGGCGGCGCCGCCCAGGCCGACCATGCCGGTATCCCAGACCGCCTGCAGGATGTCGGCGCCGGTGGCGGCTTCCATGTCGCGTGTCTTGCCCCACAAATCTTCCTGCGTCGCGCCGGCCTGGCTGCGAATAACAATCGCCTGGGCCCACGGTCCGCGCGCCGTCGGCCGGAGTTCGATGGCCTCGACCACGCCGGTCACCGGCGCGTGGTGCGGCACCGACAGCCAGTCGTCGGCGCGCGCGATCGGCTGGCCGCGCACGACGTCCTGGCCGACCTTGACGATGGCATGGGGCGGCTTGCCGATATGCTGCACCAGCGGCACCGTCACGCGCGGTGGATAGGGCAGGCGGCGGATGCGACGGTCGGCCGTGGCCTCCTTGCGCGAGGCCGGATGCACGCCGCGCTGAAAGGCCTCGCCCCGGAAATAGTTGAGGAGCTTCATGTGCGCTAGTTGAACTTCGCCGCCCGCGCCATGAGTTTCTCCAACCCCGGTTCGGCGGAATTCCACGGCGTTCCCGGGTGGATGCAGCCGGCCGTGCATTTCTCCGCCGCCTTGACGATGTCGGCGAACTTGGCGCCCTTCGGGTTGGTCACCACGGCCAGCTTCTGGTCGTTGTAGGCAAACGTCTTGGGCGCGATCGCGATGCATTCGTCGCAGGCCGTGCACTCGGGCGTCTCGATCCAGCAGGGCTCGAAATCACCCGCCGCCGGCGTGTCGCCGCCACTGACTTTCGTGGCGCCCGCCACCGGCGCGACCGCGATGTCGCCGCCCGTGACGCCCAGACTGGCGGTGATCTTGGCGATCAGTTCGGCGCGCACGCGCTCGGCCACGCCCTCGCTGTCCCCGGCGACACGATCGAGCCCCGCGACGTTCTTCAACTGTCGCCAGAAGTGCAGCCGCTCCTCCGTCGAACGGGCCAGTTCCTCGGTGACCAGCAAGCGCGACAGCCGGTTCTTGGTATCGACCGCCCAGATGTAGGGGAACTTGCCTTCGCGCTCGTCGGCGTCGAGCTTGAGGAAGTCCGCGATGGGCAGCATGTTGTCGTTCCAGGTATCGGGCGGCGCCTTCTTGAACTGCTTGCCGAAACGCGCCTCGGTGGCGGCGAAATCGGCGAAGGTCATCGGCAGTTCCATCGACTTTTCCTGGCCGCTCTCACCCTTGTACTTCAGGGCATAGGTCGGCCAGTCGGCTTCCGTGGCCGGGTTGCCTTCGAGACTGACGCACTCGCTGAAGGTGATGCCGGCGTCCGGATCGAAACGGAACAGCGGGTAGGCGCGCGACTCGACCGCCAGCTTGCTCTGCTGCACGGATGTATCGTCACCGACGCCATGCTCGGGCGGGCAGACGGCATAGATGTTGAACAAGGCCGGCCGCCGCGAGTTGAGGCCGTCGATGTAGCTCTCGAGCAAATGATTGACGTGCGCGATGGTGCCCTGCATGACGTAGGCGGTGCGATGGGCCATGCCGATCAGGCTGATCTCCTTGCGGGTTTCCTGCTTGCCCTTTTGCGCCGTGCCGTAGGGCGCCATGTCCGACACCTGGCCAATGAAGCCGGAGGTACAGGCCTGGCCGCCGGTGTTCGAATACACCTGCGTGTCGACCACCAGCACCTTGATCGGCATGCCGGACATCAGTGCCCGCGAGAGGTTCTGGAAGCCGATGTCGTACATGGCGCCGTCGCCGCCGATGCTGACCACCGGCGGACAAAGCAGCCATTCGTCCTCGCTGAAGCGATGCCAGTCGAAGCGGCGGAAAAAGTCCTCGTCGCGCTCCGCCACGTACTCGCCCTTGAGTTCGAGTTCGGCCAAGCGCACGGCCTTGAAGCCTTCGGCCATCTTGGCCATATGACCCTCGAACAGCCCCATCGCCACCGAGGGGCTGTCCTGGAAGAGATGCGAGGTCCAAGGGAAGGGATACGGGTGATACGGATAGGTCGAGCCCCACACCGACGTGCAGCCGGTGGAATTGACGATCCCCATCTCGGCGCGCCCGCGCCGGCTCGGACCCTCGAGGTAGCGCCACTTGAGATCCTTGAGCCTTTCCAGCGTCTGGGCGACGGTGCGCATCCAGACCGGATCGATGGGCTGCGAAGGTTTGCCGGCGGAAACGCGGTCGGACAACTTGGAGAGTGTCAGGTCGCCATCCTTGGCGGCCTCCACCGCGGCGATCATGGCCTGGGTATCGCCGACGTCCATCGATTCGGTGACTTTCAGGCGGATGCGCTGCTCGAGCCCGGCAATCAGCGTATCCAGCTTCTCGACGAACGCCTTGACGCGCGGCTGCATCAGCGCCGTCACCGTCGACGTGAACAGATGGATCGCCGTCTTCTCGCCGCAGCCGAGGCAGGCGCCGTCACCGCAGTTCATCGACTGGTAGTGATGCTTGTCGAGCAGCAGGGTCTCGAGCGCGCCGATCTTCTCGTCGAGGCTCTCGATGCGGCTGTACTCCTTCGGTGTACTCGGCAGGCCGAGCCAGAAGTCCCAGTCGTCCCGCAGCCGGGCCACCGACTCGTCGGTCTGCGTCACCATTTTCAGCGCATCGTCCTCGCAGACGTCCACGCACAGCGCGCAGGCCTTGCAGGTGATCGGGTTGATGGTGATCGAGAACAGGCCGCCGCTGCCCTTGGCCTTCTTTTCCTTCAGGGCCCAGTAAGGTTTGGTGGTGGCGAACTGGAAGTCCCCCATTTCGGCGGCAAACAGCTTGAACTCCTCAGCCATCCTGGCGCGATCGGCTTCGGGCGCCTCGGCGATGGTCGCTTCGATCGCCGGTCCGATCAGCGGTGTGACGGCGACGCCGTCACCGGTAATCGACGCGCGCAGACGCTTCTCGACATTGCGCACGGCGCGACGCAGGAAACGCGTCGGCGTGCCGCGCGTCTCGATGTGGTTGACGATGGTGTTGAAAACGTCGGCCACCGACGACACCAGGCCGGGAATGGCGCTGTCCGGACACTCCGTGTAGCAATTGCCGCAGGCCGTGCAGTTTTCGGGGATCCAGACCGGGTGCTCGAAGCGGATGCCGGTCATGTCGCGATAAACACCGGTGGCCGCCGGCATCATGCCGGTACCGATGAACGGATCGACCAGGTTGTCCGAGCCCTTGCCCGTCGCGTAGAAGTTGCCCGTTTGCTCCCAGAAGCGATGGATGTCCGCAACTTTCCCGTCGGCTTCCGGCAATTGCCGCAGCATCACCGGCAGGCCGGCGTCCTTCCTCGCCAAGGTCTTGCGCGACACGCCGACCTGCTTGTCGACGATCTCGTGCATCTCGATGAAGCCGCGCTTGACCACCTTCAGGTTGTTCTGAACCACGGCCGCGCCCTTGCCGCCGAACTTCGACTGCAACTGGGCTTCGATGGCACCGAACAGGCGTTCTTCCGTCAATCCGGCGTTCGCCATCACGGGACTGGCGGCGAAGAACGCGCCCTGGAAGGCGATGCCCTGCATGCGCAGCTGCAAATCGGCGCTGCCGGCCTCGTCGCGGGCAATCTGGAAGGCGTCGAGATGGAATACCCGAATGTCGTTGTCGACGATAAATTTCTGCGCCCAGGTCGGGAAGCTCGCCCAGGTCTCGTCACCGAGGTTCGACTGGATGATGAATACGCCGCCCTTCTTGAGGCCGGCAAGCGGGTTCGAGTGGCCGAAGACATTCGGGTCGGGCGACAGCACGACATCGACATAGACGTACTCGCAGTTGACGCGAATGGGCTCCGGCGCCGCCGACAGGTAATAGGTGGTCGGCTGGCCCTTCTTCTCCGAACCGTATTTCGGGTTGGCCTTGATGTCGTAGCCGAGCAGTTCGAACAGAGTCACCGCCAGGTTCTTGCCCGTCGTGATGGCGCCCCAGCCGCCAACCGAGTGCATGCGCACGGTGATGGCGCCCTTCGGCAGCAGGTTGGGGTTCTCGGAACCATGCACGGCGAGCTCCTGGACACGCGGATAGGCATCGTGCAACTGCTGCTGATGGAGCTCGTCTTTGGGGTTGAGGGGGTCGCGCGCGAAGTCGACGGAGAGATAGAAGAACTTGCGCTTGGCGCCGTTGGGCAGCATGTTCTCGACGGCACCGATCAACGCTTCAGGTTGCATGTCGCGCGAACCCAGGCCGAAGCAGCCCGAATAGAGGCGTGGCACATCCCCCGGACCGTAGCTCGCATATTCCGGATACGGCTTGTCGCCCTCGACGGCGCCGCCGTTCTCGATGCACTTGGCCATGGCGGCGCGGATCTCGCGGACGAGCGGCAGATCCTCGGCGAGCGGCTGATCGGTGCGCTCCAGGATCGCGACACCCTTCTTGCCGCGCAGCACGTGGCCGAGCAGGTCGCCGGGGAAGGGTCGATACATGGTGACATTGACCACGCCGACCTTGAGGTTACGCGTGGCGCGCAGATAGTCGGCGACGGCTTCGGCCTGCACGATCATCGAGCCCATGCCGACGATCAGGTACTCGGCATCCTCGGCCAGATACGTCGACACGCGGCTGTAGCGGCGGCCGGTCAACTCGGCGTACTCGGCCATGCATTGTTCGGCCAGACCCTCGATGTGGTCGAAGAAATAGGGACGCTGGGCAGCCACCGCCTGCATGTAGGCGTCCTGGTTCTGCACCACGCCGGACACCATCGGCACGTCGACGTCCCAGATGGCCGGCACGCGACGACGCTTCGGCCCATGGATCATCCGCTGCGCCGGCGTCGGCGTGTCGATGATGTCGTCGGGCTTGCCAAGGAATTCGGCGACCAGCTGGCGCTCGGGCAGCAGCGCCGACTCGATCAGGTGCGTGGTCAGAAAACCGTCCTGACCGATGATGGCCGGCGTCAAGGACAGTTCGGCGAGCTTGCGGCCGATGAGATTGAGGTCGGCGGCCTCGGTGGCGTTCTTGGCCATCACCTGGATGAAGCCGGTGTCGTCCACGCAATGGTAGTCGTCGTGGCTGCAATGGACATTCAGCGACGCCTTGGTGATGGCGCGGCAGCCCATGTTCAGGACATAGGGCAGGCGCTTGCCCACGGCGCCGTAGAGTGACTCGTGCATGAAGGCCACGCCCTGCGCCGACGAGAAGTTGGTGGCGCGCAAGCCGGCCATCGACATGCCCGCCGTGACGCCCGCCGCCGCGTGTTCCGATTCGGGCTCGACGAAGATCAGCGGCCGATCCGAGATGTTGAGATGGCCCTGGGCCACGGCCTCGGCCCAGTACTCGCCCATCTGCGTCGAGGGCGTGATCGGATAGGCGCCCGCCGCGTCCGAAGCCTCCTGTTCGACGTGAATGACAGCGGTATTGCCATCGACCGCGTCGCGCACGCCCGGATACTTCACCGCCCGGGTTTCCTTGCCGGCGCCGCCGGACTCCAGAAGCGAAAACTGAAAAAGTTTCTTGAACATGGCGAACTCCTCAATCTGGAAATCAGTGCAGCACCGGCAACGGCTCGTTGCGCAGCACTTTCTTGGCCACGGCGCCCTTGACGGCATGGTTGGGGTTATCGAACCAGACGATGGCGCCGGTCGGGCAACGCTCGATGGGCACCCGGGTGGCCCACGCGTTCAGTTCATAATTGATGGCGGCGAGGTTGCCGTTGAGCTTCATCAGCCCCGGCGGAGCGTCGGCCACGCACTTGCCGCAAGCCGTGCAGGCGACTTCGCAGGCCGCTTCGGCCGTATCACCGTCCGCCTGGCTCTTGCAAGCCACCCACAGCCTGCGGCTGACCGGCTCCAGCGAGAACAGGCCCTTGGGGCAGACTTCGACGCAGTCGTTGCAAGCCGTGCACTTGTCGGCATCGACCACCGGCAGGCCATGCAGGTCCATGTGAATGGCGTCGAAGGTACAGACGTTCGCGCAATCGGCCAGCCCCAGACAGCCCCAGGCGCATTCCTTGCCGCCGCCCGAGACCACGGCGGCGGCCCGGCAGGAATCGTGACCGGCGTAGCGCGCGCGCAGAAAGGCGACATGGCGGCCGCCGGCGCAGGCCAGTCGGGCCACTTTCTTCTCCACGTCGCCAGCGGCGACGCCAAGGAAATCGGCGATGCCGTTGCGCTGTTCCGGCGAGCTGACCGTGCATTGGGCCGGCATGAGGTTGCCCGCAACCACTTTCTCGGCAAAAGCCCGGCAGCCCGGTTGACCACAGGCGCCGCAGTTGGATTTCGGCAGGCGGTTTTCCACCTCCTCGATGCGCGGGTCCTCGAAGACGAAAAGCTTGCGGTTAGCGAACGCCAGCATGCCGGCCAGGCCGATACCCAGCGTGGCCATGAAACCTCCGGCAATCGCAAGACCTGAATAATCCATCGAAGCTCCCGAGTCGAGTCGTTCGCCGCCGGTGCGGCAAGAAGAGAACGGAGTACGCGAAACGAGCCTCCGCGACTTGCGCCTTGCGGGCACGCATCATCGGGAGCTCTCACGGCGCGGCCGGAGATCCCATCCGGCCTACTCGACGGGAGAAAGGGTTGCCATCTCCCCACTGCACACGAGACCGGTTGCGTCGATCCCGTGTTCGTGACAGGGACAAGTATAGGCAATAGCACCGCAATGCAGCAAAAAAATTGTCTTTTTCCATTAATAAGTTATATCGTTTCAGGCTGGAAAATGTTTTTCGCTATGCGAAACATCGGCAACATTACCGGCCCTCTGTCGGCGTCCCGCCAGCGCTGACTTTCGAATACGCGCCGGCCACGACGATGCGGAATAGGACAACGGCCCGCCGGCAATTCGGGCAAAATTCGGCTCTGCATGCTTGCCGTCTCCGCCCTATCCTGCCTTCGTGGCGAACGCCGCCTTTTTTCCGATGTTGCCTTCGAACTGGCGCCGGGAGAGTGGCTGCACGTCCAAGGCGAAAATGGCGCCGGCAAGACGACCCTGCTGCGAGCGCTGGTCGGTCTGGCGCAGCCGGACGAAGGCGAGATCCGCTGGCGCGGCGCGCCCATCGGCAAGCTCGGCGAGGATTACCGCCGCGAGATGCTCTACCTCGGCCACCACGGCGCGGTAAAAGAGGAGCTGACGCCGCTGGAGAATCTCCGGTTGGCCGCCGCGCTCGACGGCCGCAAGCTCGACGACCGCGACACCATCGCCACGCTGCACCGCTTCGGTCTCAAGGGCCGCGAGGAACTGCCGGTGCGTTGCCTCTCCGCGGGCCAGAAGCGCCGCGTGCTGCTGGCGCGCCTCGTCACCCGCAATGCCGCGCTATGGGTGCTCGACGAGCCGTTCACCGCACTCGACGTCAAGGCGATCGAGATGCTCTCGGCGCTGATCGGCGAACACCTGGCGCAGGGCGGCATGGCCATCCTGACCAGCCACCAGGCCATGCCCATGGCCAACGGCAAGGTTATGAAGCTATGAACGCCTTCGCCGCCATCATCCGCCGCGACCTGCTGCTGGCGATGCGCCGCAAGAGCGAGATGCTCACCGCGCTGTTCTTTTTCATCATCGTGGTCAGCTTGTTCCCGCTCGGTATCGGCCCCGAGCCGATGCTGCTCAGGAAGATCGCGCCGGGGGTGCTCTGGGTGTCGGCGCTGCTCTCCACCATGCTGTCGCTGAGCCGGCTGTTCGCCACCGACCACGCCGACGGCACGCTCGAGCAACTGGCGCTCTCGCCCACCCCCCTCGGCGTGCTGGTCGCCGGTAAAATAGTCGCCCATTGGCTGACCTCCGGGTTGCCGCTGGTTCTGCTGGCGCCGATGCTCGGTTTGCAGTTCGATCTTGACGCCTCGGCGCTGTGGATACTGATCTGCGCCCTGCTGCTGGGCACGCCGCTGCTGTCCCTGATCGGGTCGATCGGGGCGGCATTGACACTGGGCGTGCGCGGTGGCGGTGTGTTGTTGAGCCTGCTGGTGCTGCCGCTGTACATTCCGGCGCTGATTTTTGGCGCCGGCGCCGTCGAAGCCCATGTCTCGGGGCTTGGCGCCGGCGGGCATCTGTCGCTGCTGGCGGCGCTACTGGCGCTGGCCGTGTTTTTCGCACCGTGGGCAACCACGGCCGCCTTGAGGATTTCGCTTGAGTAACCGCATCATCAACTGGTTCAAATTCGCCTCGCCGCAGAGCTTCTACCCGCTGGCGGGCAAGATGATTCCCTGGTTCTGGGCGCTGGCGGTTGCTTTCGGCATCGCCGGTCTCTGGATCAGCTTCTTCGTCGCGCCAACCGACGCACAGCAGGGCGAGGGCTACCGGATCATCTTCGTCCATGTGCCGGCTAGCTGGATGTCGATGTTCATCTACCTGATCATGGCCGCCTGGGCCGGACTCGGCCTGGCGCTGAAAACGCGCCTGTCGGGCATGATGGCGCAGGCGCTGGCGCCGACCGGCGCGTTGATGGCACTGCTGAGCCTCTGGACCGGCGCGCTGTGGGGCAAGCCGATGTGGGGCACCTGGTGGGTGTGGGACGCGCGGCTGACCTCCGAGCTGATCCTGTTCTTCCTCTATATCGGCTTTATCGCGCTGCAGGCGGCCATCGACGACCCGCGCCGGGCCGACAAGGCGGGCGCGATCCTCGCGCTGGTGGGCGTGGTGAATATCCCGATCATCTACTTCTCGGTCAAGTGGTGGAACACGCTGCACCAGGGCGCTTCCGTATCGCTGACCAAATCGCCGTCAATGGCGCAGACCATGCTCTGGGGCATGCTGATCATGGCGCTCGCCTTCTGGATGTACTCGATCGCCGTCGCGCTGATGCGCGTGCGGGCCATCATTCTGGAACGGGAAAGCCACTCCGACTGGGTCAAGGAACTGCGGGAGGTGAAATCGTGAACTGGGGGTCGGCCGCGGAGTTTTTCGCCATGGGCGGCCACGGATTCTACGTCTGGGGCAGTTTCGGTGCCTGCGTTCTGTTCATGATCGCGGAACCAATCCTCGCCAGCGGGCGTCAGAAGGGCATTCTGCGCACCCTGCGCCGAGAGCGCATCGCGGAAGACCTGGAAAAGGATACCAAGTGAAACCCCGACACAAACGCGCCGCCCTCATCATTGGCGGGCTGGCGGCGATCGGCGTTGCCGCGACGCTGGTGCTCAACGCCCTCGACAGCAACATCGCCCTCTACGTGACGCCGAGCGAAGTCGCCGCCGGCAAGACGCCACAAGGCAAGGCCTTTCGCATCGGCGGCATGGTCAAGGAAGGCTCGATCAGGCGCGACAACCTGACTGTCAACTTCGTCATTACCGACACCGCCAAGGACATTCCGGTCGCCTACACGGGCATCCTTCCCGACCTGTTCAAGGAAGGCAAGGGCGCCGTGGTCCAGGGCCGGCTCGGCCCGGACGGCAAGTTCACCGCCAGCGAAGTGCTGGCCAAGCACGACGAGAACTACATGCCGCCGGAAGCGCAGCACGCCGTCGACCAGGCGCAGAAGGCGCAACAAACCCTGAAGCAGTGAACATGTCATGATTCCAGAGCTCGGCCATTTCGCCCTCATCGTCTCACTGCTGGTTGCCATCCTGCTTGGCGTCCTGCCGCTGGCGGGAATTCAGACCGGACGCCCGGCTTGGGTCGCCCTCGCCCGCCCCGCGGCCCAGGCGCAATTCCTTCTCATCGCTTTCTCCTTCGGCTGTCTGACCTGGTCCTTCCACGCCAACGACTTCTCGGTCGCGTACGTCGCCCAGAATTCCAATTCGCTGCTGCCGACCATGTATCGCCTCTCGGCGGTCTGGGGCGGTCACGAAGGCTCGCTGCTGCTCTGGGTGCTGATGCTCGCCGGCTGGACCATGGCGGTAGCCGTGTTCTCGCGCCAGTTGCCGGAAGTGATGGTGGCGCGGGTGCTAGGCGTGCTCGGCCTCGTCAGCGTCGGACTGCTGGCCTTCATCCTGCTGACTTCGAATCCGTTCGAGCGCCTGTTGCCGGCCGCGCAGGACGGCCGTGACCTCAACCCGCTGCTGCAGGACCCAGGCCTGGTCTTCCACCCGCCCATGCTCTACATGGGTTATGTCGGCTTCGCGGTTGCTTTCGCGTTCGCCATCGCCGCCCTACTCGCCGGCCAGCTCGACGCCACCTGGGCGCGCTGGTCGCGGCCCTGGACGATCGCGGCCTGGATCTTCCTCACGCTCGGCATCGCCCTCGGTTCCTGGTGGGCCTATTACGAACTCGGCTGGGGCGGCTGGTGGTTCTGGGATCCGGTCGAGAACGCCTCCTTCATGCCCTGGCTGGTCGGCACGGCGCTGATCCACTCTCTGGCCGTGACCGAAAAGCGCGGTAGTTTCAAGAACTGGACCGTACTGCTCGCCATCAGCGCGTTCTCGCTTTCGCTGCTCGGTACGTTTCTCGTGCGCTCGGGCGTGCTGACCTCCGTGCATGCCTTCGCCAGCGACCCGCGCCGCGGCATCTTCATTCTCATGCTGCTCGCCGCCGTCGTCGGCGCTTCGCTCTTCCTGTTCGCGTTGCGCGCGCCGAAGGTCAGCCTGGGCGGCGCCTTCGCGCTGATTTCGCGCGAGACGCTGCTGCTCGTCAATAACGTGTTGCTGGTGGTGGCGTGCGGCGCGGTACTGCTCGGCACGCTCTACCCGCTGATCATCGACGCGCTGAACCTCGGCAAGCTGTCGGTCGGCCCGCCCTACTTCAACGCCGTGTTCGTGCCGATCATGGTGCCGCTGTTGTTCCTGATCGCCGCCGGCCCGATCGCGCGCTGGAAGCACGCCGACCTCAAGAACATCGCCGGCCGGCTGCGCGTGGCCGCCGTCATCGCGGTTGCCGCCGGGATTGGCCTGCCGTTGCTCGCCGGACAATGGACACCGCTGGTATCGATCGGACTGCTCTGCGCGGTCTGGATCGCCGCCGCGTCGATCATGCAGATCCTCGACCGCCTGAAAGTCAGCCGTGGCGCACCGCCGAGCTTCTGGGGCATGCACGTCGCCCACCTCGGTGTCGCGGTGTTTGTCGTCGGCGTGACGATGGTCGGCGGCTACCAGGAGGAACGCGACGTGCGCATGGGCCCCGGCGACACGGTCAGCGTCGGCGGTTATACCTTCACCTTCGGCGGTGTGCGCGAGGCGCGGGGGCCGAATTACACGGCTTTCGTCGGCGATGTCGATGTCAGCAAGGACGGCAAGGTGTTCAAGCGGCTCCATCCCGAAAAGCGCAACTACGTGACCTCGAGCATGCCAATGACCGAGGCAGCCATCGACACCGGCCTGACGCGCGACGTCTATGTCTCGCTCGGCGAGCCGCTGGAAGCCGATAAGGAGCGCGGCGCCTGGGCCGTGCGCGTTTACTTCAAACCATTCGTGGACTGGATCTGGTTTGGCTGCCTGTTCATGGCGCTGGGCGGCCTGATCGCCGCCTTGGATCGCCGGTACCGCCTCAAGGCACGGATCCCGGCCGGACGTACCGCGCTGGAGGCTGCCGCATCGTGAATCGTTTCCTGCTGCCGCTCGGCCTGTTCATCGTCCTGCTCGGCTTCCTGGCCGTCGGCCTCAACCGCGACCCGCGCGAAGTGCCGTCGCCGCTGGTCGGCAAGCCCGCGCCCGCGTTCGAACTGGCACAGCTGCACCAGCCCGAGAAGACGTTCGCACCCAAGGACATGCTCGGCAAGGTCTGGCTGTTCAACGTCTGGGCCTCCTGGTGCGTTTCCTGCCGGCAGGAGCATCCGGTGCTGGTGGAGTATTCGAAAAAGGGCGTCCCCATCGTCGGCCTCGACTACAAGGATCAGCGCGAGGACGGCCTGCGCTGGCTGAAACAGTTCGGCGACCCCTACCTGCTGTCGGCCTGGGATGGCGACGGCCGGGTCGGCATCAACTACGGCGTTTATGGCGTACCCGAGACCTACCTGATCGACAAGGCCGGTACGATCCGCCACAAGCACATCGGCCCGATCACCCCCGAGGCGATGGAGCAGAAGATCATGCCGATGATGAAGGAGCTGGACAAATGAAGGGGCTGTTCGCCTTGCTGGCCGCCTTCGTCCTCGCGACTGGCGCGATCGGCAAGGAGGCCGCGCCGTTGGCGGAGGACGAGGCGGTCGAGAAGCGCCTGCTCAACATCGCCGAGGAACTGCGCTGCCTGGTCTGCCAGAACGAATCACTCGCGGGATCGCGAGCCGACCTGGCCGAGGATCTCCGCCGCGAGGTGCGCGGTTTGATCAAGCAGGGCAAGACCGATCAGGAAGTGAAGGACTTCCTGGTCAGCCGCTACGGCGACTTCGTGCTTTATGAGCCACCGGTCAAGCCAACCACCTGGCTGCTCTGGGGCGGACCGTTCGTGCTGCTCGCCGCTGGCCTCGTTGCCCTGTTCGCTTATCTGCGCCGTCGCAGCGGGCAGGTGGGCAAAGCCGAACTGACGGAAGATGAAAAGCAGCGCGCCGAAGCTCTGTTGAAAGACAATCCATGACCGGTTTTCTGATTGCCGCCGCGCTGGTGCTGGCCGCGACGCTGATACTGCTTTCGCGCCCTTGGTGGTGCCGGCGGCGTGCCGACGCCGACGCCGACGCCGACACCCGGCGCTCGCTCAACGCCGCCATCTACCGCGACCAGTTGGCGGAGATCGAAAAGGATCGGGCCGGTGGCGAGCTGAACGAAGCAGACTATCAGGAAGCGCGTTCGGAACTTCAGCGCAGGCTGCTCGACGATGCCGCGGCAACCGAGCCGGTGCCCGTCGCGGCCACGCAGTCGAAACGTTCCCTCGCGGCGCTGCTGATCGCCTTGCCGATGGCGGCGGTCGGGTTCTATTACTGGCTCGGCAACCCGGCCGGCATGGATCCGATGGCGCGCCGCGACTTCACGCAGACGGATATCGAAAACATGGTGGCCGGCCTGGCCGCAAAGCTCGAAAAGGAGCCCGGCAACCACCAGGGCTGGATCATGCTGGCGCGCTCATACAAGGCCATGGGTCGCTACGACGACGCCGAGCGCGCCTTCGAAAAGGCCATGCCGCTGGTCGAGCAGAGCCCGCAATTGCTCGGCGCCCTTGCCGACCTGCTGGCCATGAAGTCAAACGGCGACTTGTCGGGACGCCCGGAGGAACTCATCGCGAAAGCGCTGGCGCTGGACCCGGATGATCCGCAAAGCCTATGGCTGGCGGGAACGGCCGCGTTCAACCGCGACGATTTTGCGGGGGCGGTGGCGCATTGGCGGCACGCGCTCACCCAGCTACCGGCCGAATCGGAGGATGCAAAGATGCTCGCGGCCATCATCGCCGAAGCAAGCCAGAAGGGTGGTCTCGGCGAAGGTCAACCCGTCGCGCCGCAGCGGAAAAGAAGCCCCTGACGACGCTGTCGCGCCGTCAGGGGCGGGGAATGCTTGCAAGCGCAAAGTCAGCCGTGGCGGCGCGCTGCCACGCCGGCCGGGTCGATCTTACGGCTTCTGATTACCGACGAACTGGTTGCCCACCAGCGGTGGCGCATCGACCTGCGGCACATGACACTGCACGCAGTTGTGCCGGGCCATCGACATTTTGGCCAGCACCTTGCCCGAAGCGGGGTCCAGGAAGTGGCTGTCGCCGACCACCGGCGCGTTCTTCTCCTTGGCTTTCTCGCGGCTGTGGCAAGTCATGCACTGGTTCTCTTCCAGCGTGATTTCGTCGAAGTTGGTCACGGCGTGCGGGATCAGCGGCGGCTGGCCCTCGAAGGTGCGAGCGATCTTCTGCTGCAGCCCCGGCTTCGCGCCCTGGTAGTCGCGCACCGGCGCGGCATGATCCACCGCGGCGACGTCGTCGCCACGCATCGACTTGATGCCGGCGAACTGCTGGGCGCACCCGAGCAACAAAGCAGCGGTCAGCGCCGCGGCTATCGTGACGGAACGTTTCATGATCGTCTCCCTTCCCATGAGAAATTGACAGCAGAAGAACCTAAACCCGATTGCCGACCTGTTTGCCCGACGGCAACGCGGTTTCCGAGCCCCCGAAACGGGTAGCGAAGGAAAAAACGTCTTTCGAGCAAACATCGATACAGCGACCGCAGTTGGTGCAGTTGGCTTCCAGAATCAGTGGTGGTGC
>Ga0268298_10003507_pt1 | contig 15986 bp, 14 predicted proteins | sample WWTPWeurt_MetaG_FD_194462 | JGI IMG/M metagenome (GOLD analysis project Ga0268298, IMG submission 194462) | Activated sludge microbial communities from WWTP in Nijmegen, Gelderland, Netherland - WWTP Weurt | ecosystem: Engineered > WWTP > Aerobic digester > Activated sludge | place... | reverse complement strand
GAGAGCGTCGTCGATGAGGTTCGGATCGGTGGGCGGCGGCCTGTTCATTCCGCACTCCTGCGGGAGTGTCCCGACGCGACGCGAAACGGTCACCTCTCGGCGCGTTCCCGGGATCGCTTCCGTCGGCGAACGTCGAGCTTTTCCCCTGCGCCCGGCCAAGAGGACGACCGCGAGAGCGTTGCGGCCGAGGACCCGTCAGCCCGCAAGTTCCAGGAGCTTGCCCTCGAACCGAGTGCCACTTCCCCGCCGCCTCCGCGGACGACAGGACGCGCCGAGGGGTCCGCCCACAGGCCCTCTTCCGCCTCAGACCCGCTCGAACACGGCCGCCAGCCCCTGCCCTCCGCCGATGCACATCGTCTCCAGCCCGTAGCGCGCGTCGCGCCGGCGCATCTCGCGCAGCAGCGTCGCCGCGATCCGCACGCCGGTCGCGCCCACCGGGTGCCCCAGCGAGATGCCCGAACCGTTGACGTTCAGCCGCTCGTAGTCGCCGGCACCGAAGCCCATCGCCGTGGTGCACGCGAGCACCTGCGCGGCGAACGCCTCGTTGAGCTCGATCAGGTCGATGTCCTTCCACGCCAGCCCCGCGCGCTCGAGCACCTTCGCGCACGCCGGCACCGGGCCGAAGCCCATGCGCTCGGGCTCCACGCCGGCGACCGCCCACTTCACGAGCCGCCCGTACGGCCTCAGGCCCAGCTTCTCGGCCATCTCGCGCGTGGTGACGATGCACGCGGCCGCGCCGTCGTTCTGACCGCTCGCGTTGCCGGCCGTGACCGTGGACTCGGCGTCCTCGCGCAGGCGCACCGGCTTGAGCGCGGCCATGCTCTCCATCGACGCGTCCGCGCGCGGGTGCTCGTCGACCGAGATCGTCTCCGGCCCCTTGCGGCCCTTGACCGTCACCGGCACGATCTCCTCGGCGAACTTGCCGCTCTTCTGCGCGGCCACCGCGCGCTGGTGCGAGCGCAGCGCGAGCTCGTCCTGCGCCTGGCGCGTGATCTTGAACTCGCGGCGCAGGTTCTCGGCGGTCTCGAGCATGCCGCCCGCCACCGGGTGGTACTTGCCGCCCGACGTGATGCGCCCGCGAGCGATCCGGTCCCAGAACGGGCTGGAGTCGCCCTTCAGCCCGAAGCGCCCGCCCAGCACGTAGTGCTCGGCCTGGCTCATGCTCTCCGCGCCACCGGCGATCACGAGCTCGCAGGCGCCGGTCTGCACGCGCATCGCGGCGTCGATCAGCGCCTGCAGCCCGGAGCCGCAGCGCCGGTCGAGCTGCAGGCCCGGCACGCGGATGCCCAGCTTCGCATTGAGTGCCGCGATGCGGCCGATCGCCGGCGCCTCGCCGTTCGGGTAGCACTGGCCGAAGATCACGTCGTCGACGAGCGCCGGGTCGATCTTCGTGCGGCTCACCACTTCGCTCACGACGCGCTCGGCCAGGTCGGCGGTCGGGACGTCCTTGAACATGCCGCCGTAGCGGCCGACCGGCGTGCGGACCGGTTCGCAGATCACTGCATCGCGCATCGTGGATTCTCCTGCCAGGAAGGTGACGACCGGGTGCCGGACGTTCGGGCGGACGAGTTTACCGTCACGGGCGCGGCGAACATCCCCCGGGGACCGGCGGCTTGCGCGCGGCGGCGACCCGACCTGGCGCCGATTGATGCGCCATACGCATCAGAGCTGCGGAAAATTCGCAATTCCGTCGCTCGGCCGAATCGCGCAACATGGCGAGCGTACGCGCACGAGCCGATCGCAGCCCGCGTCGGCGTGCCGCTCGCCCTGCTTGCGGAGGCTTGTCTTCGATGGCGCCCATTGCCCGCATCACCCGCCGCGCGCTGCTGGCGTTCGTCGGCTTCGCGCTCCTGGCCCCGGCGGCGTTCGCCGCCGAGATCCGCGTCGTCACGTCCGGCGCCTTCACCGAGGCGTACAAGAAGCTGATCCCGATCTACGAGCAGGCGTCCGGCCACACGGTGCTGAGCGCCTTCGGCGCGTCGATGGGCACCGCGCCCGACGCGATCCCGAGCCGGCTGGCCCGCGGCGAGGTGTTCGACCTCGTCATCCTGTCCGAGAACGGCCTCGAGGCGCTCGCGCGCGACGGCCGGATCGTGCCGGGCAGCCGCGTGGACCTCGCGCTTTCGCAGATCGGCGCGGCGGTGCGCAAGGGAACGCCGAAGCCCGACATCTCCACGGTCGCGGCGCTGCGCCAGGCGCTGCTGAACGCGAAGTCGGTCGCCTACTCGGCGAGCGCGAGCGGAACCTACCTGTCGAGCGAGCTCTTCCCGAAGCTCGGCGTCGAAGAGCGCATGAAGGTGACCGCGAGGAAGGTCATGAGCGAGCGGGTCGGCGCCGTCGTCGCGCGCGGCGACGCCGAGCTCGGCTTCCAGCAGGTCAGCGAGCTCATCTACTTCAAGGAGCTCGACTACCTCGGTCCGCTGCCCGACGAGGTGCAGCAGAAGCTCTACTTCTCGGCCGGGCGGGTCGTCGGCTCGACGCAGTCCGAGGCGGCGATGCACCTGGTGCGCTTCCTGTCGTCGCCCGCGGTGGCCGAGATCGTGCGCGCGACCGGCCTCGAGCCGGCCTCGGCGAAGCCGCGCTGAGCACGCTCGCGCATCGTGTGGTGAAGCGCCGGCGCATCGGCGCTCTCCGCCACGCCGGGTTTCACGGCCACGCGCTGGCCCGCCGCGATCCGCGCGCCGCCTATCCGCGCGCCGCGATCGACGCGTGCACCTCGAGCAGCCGCGCGGCCTGGTCGCGGTGCAGCCGCTCGACCATCTTCCCCGCGAGATTGATCACGCCCTTGCCCGCGTTCTCGGGCTGCTCGAACGCCGCGACGATGCGGCGCGCCGCGTCGACCGCTTCCGGCGCCGGAGAGAAGATCCGGTTGGCCGGCGCGACCTGCGACGGGTGGATCAGCGTCTTGCCGTCGAAGGCCATCTTCACCGACTGGCGCGCCTGCGCGTCGAAGCCGGCGGTGTCGCCGAAGTCGTTCCACACGCCGTCGAGCACGCACACGCCGCGGCGCTTCGCGACGAGCACCACCTGCATCAGCCACGGCAGCAGGTAGCGGCGCTCGTCGCCGGGGTCGACGCCGGTCTCCTTGGCGATGTCGTTGGTGCCGACGACGAGGCACGCCAGCGCCGGGCGCAGCACCTGCCCGGCGGCGACGATCGCGTCCAGGTCGAGCAGCGCGGCGGTGGTCTCGACCATCGCCCACAGCGCGGTCCCGTCGGGCAGGCCCGCGCGCGCCGCCGCGGCCGCGAAGGCCTCGAGGTCGGCGACCGACGACACCTTCGGCAGCAGCACCGCGTCGGGCCGGCAGCGCGCGGCCGCGTCGAGGTCGGCCGCGAAGTCGGCGGTGTCGATCGCGTTGACGCGGATCACGGTCTCGCGGTGACCGAATCCGCCCGCGGCGAACGCCGCGACGAGCTGGTCGCGCGCGGCGCCCTTCATCTCGGGCGCGACCGCGTCCTCGAGGTCGCAGATCACGCAGTCCACGTCGAGCGCGCGCGACTTCTCGATCGCGCGCGCGTTGATCGCGGGAACGTACATCGCCGAGCGGCGGGGGCGGGCCTGGGGCTGCATGCGTCGGGCTCCTGAGGGCGCGCGGCAATGCGCCGCGCACGGTTCGTGGGGCGAGTCTCGGGGACGCGCCGCGGCGATTCCATCACGGATGTGATCGATGCGCGCCGGCGCGGGCGCGGTGCCGTTTCGAGTTCTGCCGCGCGGCACCCGCCGGGCGTCGCGACGCCGCAGCGCCGCGGTTAACATGATTCGTGCATCGCGACGCGGTGCCCGTCGCGCGCTGCGCGCGCCACGAAATGCCGGAGGACGCATGAGCCAGACCCCCGAGGCCGCTGCCGCGCCGCCGTTGCCGCTGGCCGGCGTGCGCGTCGTCGAGCTCGGCAACAACATCGCCGGGCCGTTCGCGAGCCGGATCCTGGCGTCGCTGGGCGCGCACGTGCTCAAGGTCGAGCGCCCGGAGGGCGACGACGCGCGCGGCTGGGGCCCGCCGTTCCTGAACGGCACCTCGGTGTCGTTCCAGTCGATCAACCACGACAAGCACGGCGTCGCGCTCGACCTGAAGGATCCCGCGGCCGTCGCGTGGCTCAAGGACTACCTCGCCGGCGCCGACGTCCTGGTGCAGAACCTGCGCCCGGGCGTGCTCGACGAACTCGGCCTCGGCCCCGACGTGCTGCTCGCCGCGAACCCGCGCCTGGTCTGCTGCTCGCTGTGGGCGTTCGGGAACACCGGCCCGATGAAGCTGCACCCGGGCTACGAGCCGATGATCCAGGCGTTCTCCGGCATGTTCAGCGTGAACGGCACCGAGGACGGGCCGCCGGCGCGGGTCGGCATGCAGGTGCTCGACATGGGCACCGGCCTGTGGGCGGCGCTCGGCTGCGTCGCCGCGCTCTACCGGCGCAACGTCACCGGCCGCGGCGGCGTCGTCGACGCGTCGCTGTTCGAGACCGCGCTCGGGTGGCTCGGCATGATCCTCACCGGCTTCGTCGTGACGAAGCAGCAGCCGCCCCGGCACCGCAGCGGCAATGCGCGCGTGGTCGTGTTCCAGTCGTTCGAGACCGCCGACGGCGAGGTCGTGGTCGCGGCGGCCAACGACCGCCTGTTCGCGAAGCTCGCGCGCGAGGTCGGCCACGCCGAGTGGGCGACCGACCCGCGGCTCGCGACCAACGCACTGCGCGTCGAGCACCGCGAGCTCGTGATCCCGGTGATGGAAGCGATCCTGCGCGCGCGCCCGAGCGCCGAGTGGCTCGAGCGCTTCGAGCGCATCGGCGTGCCGTGCGCGCCGATCCACGACCTCGCCCAGGTGTCCGCGCAGCCGCAGACCGAGGCGATCGGGATGCTGCAGGACGTGCCGGACGGGAACCTGCGCGTCGTCGGCCTGCCGCTGTCGTTCGACGGCGTGCGCCCGCCGGTGCTGCGACGGGCGCCGCGCATCGGCGAGGACAACGAGCGCTTCGGCCTGCCGGCCGTGGGCGCGACGAGAAAGGAGGGAACGACGTGACCAGAAGAGCCTTCGTTTCCGCGCTGGGGGCCGGCGCGCTGGTGTCGATCGGGAGGGCGGCGCGCGCGCAGCCGGTCGCGGGCAAGTCGGTGCGGATCATCGTGCCGTTCGGCCCGGGCGGCTCGGGCGACATCACCGCGCGCCTGTTCGGCGAGTTCCTCGTGAAGAAGACGCGCGCGAACGTCGTCGTCGAGAACAAGCCCGGCGCGAGCGGCGTCGTCGGCGTCGAGGCCGCCAAGCGCGCGCCGAACGACGGGTCGGTGCTGATGCTCGCGACGACGTCGACGCACCTGGCGAATCCGAGCCTGTTCAAGGCGCTGCCGTACGACCCCGAGAAGGACTTCACGCTCGTGGGCCACTTCGGCGGCGGCTCGACGATGGTGCTGGTGCGCCCGCAGTCGCCGTACCAGAGCCTCGCCGACCTCGCGGCCGCCGCGAAGGCGGCGCCGGGCAAGCTGAACAACGGCTACTTCAACGCGTCGTCGCAGATCGCGGGCGCGATGTTCGCGCACGCCGCCGGCGTGCGCTTCACGCCGATCGCGTACAAGGCGATCGGCAACGCGATGACGGACCTGATGGCCGGCGTCATCGACGTCGTCTTCGTCGACAGTGCCGCGGGCGACGCGCTCGCGCAGTCGGGCCAGCTGCGCCTGATCGGCGCGGCCGGCGAGAGGCGCCTGCCCAAGTATCCGAACGTGCCGCTGATCACCGAGACCTGGCCCGCGTACGAGGTGTCCGCCGGCATGCTCGGCATCGCGGTCCCGATCGGCGCGCCGCCGGCGATGCTGCAGACGCTCAACGACCTGTGCAACGAGGCGATCAGCGTCGACCCGATGAAGAGCGCGCTCGTCGGCTTCGGCTTTCACCCGAAGCCGATGAGCCTCGCCGAGCTCGCCGCGTTCGTGTCGCGCGAGCGGGTCGCGTTCCGCGAGCAGGCGGCGCTCGCGAAGATCGAGCCGCAGTAGGCGGGGGGCTGCGGGATGCAACGACACTGGTCCGGCGCCCGCCCGGGCACGCCCGCCGCGAGCCTGGGCCTGGCGGCGTGGCTGCGCCGCGTCGCCGCCCGCTATCCCGATCGCCCCGCGCTGACCTGCGACGACGACACCTGGTCGTACGCGGAATTGCAGCGCCGCGTCGAGCGCTTCGCCGCGGCGCTCGCCCGCGGCGGGGTCGGCCCCGGCGTGCGCGTCGCGTTCCTCGGGTTCAACGATCCGCAGTTCCTGGTCGCGCTGTTCGCGTGCGCGCGGCTGGGCGCGATCCTCGTGCCGCTGAACTTCCGCCTCAGCGGGCCCGAGCTCGCGTTCATCGCGAACGACAGCACGCCGCACACGCTGATCGTCGACGCCGCGCACCGCCCGGTGATCGATGCGGTGCGCGCGCAGCTGCCGTGCAGCCGCTGGATCACCTGCGAGCCGCAGGGCGCGCCGGGCTGGGAGAGCCTCGCGCAGGCGCTCGCGGCCCCGGCCGGCGCGAGCGCGCCTGCCGAAGTCGCGGCGGGCGCGGACGACGTCGCCGTGGTCATGTACACGTCCGGCACCACCGGCCACCCGAAGGGGGCCATGCTCACGCACGGCAACTTCTGGAGCAACAATCTCAACGCGCACCACTCGCTCGCGCTGCGCACCGACGACGTGCTGCTGAACTTCGCGCCGCTCTTCCACGTGGGCGGGCTGTGCGCGCTCACCCTGCCGGGCCTGCAGATGGGCGCGCACGTCGTGCTCCAGCGCGCGTGGGACCCGCAGGCCGTGCTCGACGCGGTGCGCGCGCACCGCGTGACGGTGAGCTTCGGCGTGCCGTCGATGCTGCTCTTCCTCAGCCAGCACCCGGGCTTCGACGCGGCCGACCTGTCCTGCATCCGCTGCATCACGGTCGGCGGCGCGCCGATGCCCGAGTCGCTGCTGCAGCTCTACGAAGCGCGCGGCGTCGCGGTGATCCAGGGCTTCGGCATGACCGAGACCACGTCCACCGTCAGCCTGCTCAGTCCCGACCGCGCGCACGCGAAGCTGGGCTCGAGCGGCACCGCGGCGCTGATGTGCGAGACGCGGCTCACCGACCGCGACGGGCGCACGATCGCGCAGCCGCACGTGCGCGGCGAGCTGTGCGTGCGCGGCAGCAACGTGATGCTCGGCTACTGGGGCCGCCCGGACGCCACCGCGCAGGCGTTCGACGACGACGGCTGGTTCCACACCGGCGACGTCGCCTACCAGGACGAGGACGGCTTTCTCTACATCTGCGACCGCCTCAAGGACATGGTGATCAGCGGCGGCGAGAACGTGTACCCGGCCGAGGTCGAGTCGGTGCTGTACCAGCACCCGGCCGTCGCCGAGGTGGCCGTGATCGGCGCGCCGGACCCGAAGTGGGGCGAGCGCGTGGTCGCGGTCGCGGCGCTGCGCCCCGGGGCCGAGCTCACGCTCGACGCGCTGCAGGCGTTCGCGCGCGGACAGCTCGCCGGCTACAAGCTCCCGCGCGAGCTGCGCGTCGTCGACGCGCTGCCGCGCAACCCGACGGGCAAGGTGCTGAAGGCGCGGTTGCGGGAGGCCACGTGATCACCGCCGACGACGCCCGCATCCGCCGCCTGCTGCCCTGGCCCGCACTGATCGACGCGATCGCGCGCACGCTGCGCGGAGGCTGCGTCGTCGCTCCGCGCGCGCACCACGACGTCGACGTGCCCGGGGCGCGCGCCGCCACGCTGCTGCTGATGCCCGCGTGGACGCCCGGGCGGCTGATCGGCGTGAAGGTCGTCACCGTGTTCCCGGACAACGCGGCGCGCGGCGTGCCCACGCTCGACGCCGCCTACCTGGTGTTCGACGGCAACGACGGCCGGATGCTCGCGTGCCTGCCGGCCTCCGAGCTCACCGCGCGGCGCACCGCGGCGGCGTCGGCGCTCGCGGCGCGCCACCTCGCGCGGGCGGGCGCGTCGCGGCTGCTGGTCGTCGGCACCGGGCGCGTCGCGCGCGAGCTCGCCCGCGCGCACTGCAGCGTGCGCCCGATCGCCCGCATCCGCGTGTGGGGGCGCGACGCCGCCAGGGCGCGCGCGTTCGCCGCCGAGCTCGTCGCCGACGGCACCTGCACCGACGCCGCACCGGCGTCCGACCTGCGGGCCGCGACCGGCGACGCCGACGTGATCACCTGCGCGACGATGAGCACCGAGCCGCTGGTGCTCGGGCCGTGGCTCGCGCCGGGCGCGCACCTCGACCTCGTCGGCGCGTTCAAGCCCGCGATGCGCGAGGCCGACGTCGACGCGATCCGGCGCGCGAGCCTGTTCGTCGACACCCGCCACGGCGCGCTGCACGAGGCCGGCGAGATCGTCGCCGCGATCGACGCCGGCGCGATCGGCCCGGAGCACATCCGCGCCGACCTCGCCGAGCTCGCCGCGGGCGCACACCCCGGGCGCACGGCCGAAGACGAGATCACGGTCTTCAAGTCGGTGGGAATGGCGTCCGAGGACCTCGCCGCGGCGTCGCTCGTGCTCGAGGCGCTCGGTGCGCCGGCCGCGCCGGGCTGAGCGCGTCAGCGAACCATCGGCCGCGCCGGGTCCGCCGCCCACTCGAGCAGCGAGTTGTCGTACAGCGCGACGCGCTCGAACCCGAGCATCCGCAGCGCGAAGAACGGCACGCTCGCCGCGATGCCGCCGCCGCAGTACGTGATCACCGGCCGCGAGCGGTCCGTGATCCCGGCCGCCGCGAAGCGTGCCGCGAGACGGTCGGGCGGTGCCCAGCGCATCGTCGCGTAGTCGACGAGGTCGCGCGCCGGCACGCTCACGCTCGACGGGATCCGTCCCGGGCGCCCGTAGTGCGCGCCGCCGCGGCCGTCGAACTGCTCGCGCGACAGCGCGTTCAGCACGCACGCGGCGCCGCCGGCGATCGCGCCGGCGACGTCGTCGGCGTCGGCGATCCATTCGGCGCGCCGTGCCGCGGCGAAGCGCGCGGGCGATCGACGCGCGTGCTCGCTCGTCACCGGACGGCCCGCGCGCGTCCAGCCCTCCCAGCCGCCGTCGAGGATCGAGACGCGCGCGTGCCCGAGCGCCGACAGCACCCACCACGCGCGCGTGACCACCATCGGGTGCGCGGCACCGTACAGCACCACGCGGTGCTCGTGGCCGATCCCCAGCCGCGACAGCAGCGCCTCGAGCTGGGCGTCCGGCGGCAGCGTGTACGGGTAGCGGCCGGCGGGGTCGGACAGGTCGTCGACCATGCACACGTGGTCCGCGCCGGGGATGTGCGCACGCGCCCAGTCGGGCCGCCCGCTCGTGATCCGCGACGGGCCCACCGGCTGCGGCGTCATGTACGTGGTGCAGTCGAGCACGCGCAGCGCGGGGTCGCCCAGGCGCGCCTGCAGCCAGTCGGCGTCGACGAGCATCGGCGCGTCGGGCAGCGGCTGCGCGCCCGGCGCCGGCCGTGCGTCCGCGGGTGTCGGCGTCCGAGCCGCGTCGTCGGCGTGTTGCTGAGGGATCGTCGGCATCGTCGTCGCTCCTCGCGCGTCGGTTGCGGGCCCGGTGCGCGAGCGTAACCCGGATCCGCCGGCCCGGATTCCGGATCGCGCGAGCGCCGCCTCGCGTCCGATCCCGTACGATCGACGGCCAGTCCACCCCCACGTGCAGGAGACGCCCATGAACTACGCCGACTTCCAGTTCCTGAGATTCGACCGCCGCCCGAACGGCGTGCTGCTGATCACGATCGACCGCCCCGAGGTGATGAACGCGACCAACGCCCGCCTGCACTGGGAGCTGACGAAGATCTGGGGGGTGATCCACGACGACGACGCGACGCGGGTCGCGGTGATCACCGGCTCGGGCGACAAGGCGTTCTCCGCCGGCGGCGACCTCGAGTGGATCGAGCAGATGGTCGGCAACGCGAACCGAATCAACGGCGTGATGAAGGAGGCGGCCGACATCGTCTACAACATGATGGCCTGCGACAAGATCATCATCTCGGCGATCAACGGCGTCGCGGTCGGCGCGGGGCTGGCGGTCGCGATGCTCGCCGACATCAGCATCATCGCGGAGGAAGCGCGCATCACCGACGGCCACGTCAAGCTCGGCGTCGGCGCCGGCGACCACGCCGCGATCGTCTGGCCGCTGCTGTGCGGCATGGCCAAGGCCAAGTACTACCTGCTGACCGCGGACTTCATCGACGGCAAGGAGGCCGAGCGCATCGGGCTGGTCAGCCGCTGCGTGCCGCGCGCCGAGCTGCTGCCGACGGCGCTGAAGATCGCCGACAAGCTCGCGACCGGCAGCCAGAACGCGATCCGCTTCACGAAGAAGGCGCTGAACAACTGGATGCACGTCGCGCGGCCGATCTTCGACAACTCGCTCGCGCTCGAGATGCTGTGCTTCCTCGGCGAGGACGCACCGCACGGCGTGGCGTCGGTGCGCGACAAGCGCGCGCCCGACTTCCCGTCGGCGCGCGGCTGACGCGCGAGCGCGCCGGGGCTCGCGAACGCCCGGCGCCGCGCTTTACACGTGCCGGACCGTTTGCTACGGTTCGCGCAGGCGACCGCAACATTCGACCACGGCGCAATGCACGCCCTGGCGATCGGGAGACAGCGATGGAATGCCTGAACGAGATGCTGAGCCGCACGGTTCGCCTGCTCGGCGACCGCCCGTTCATCATCGCCGACGACGAGACGCTCACCTACGCGCAATTCGACCGCCGCGCCGCGCGGCTCGCGAATGTGTTCGCGTCGCTGGGCGTGAAGAAGGGCGACCCGGTCGGGCTGTACCTGCCGAGCAGCGCGCTGCTGGCCGCCGGCTACTGGGCGTGCCAGAAGCTCGGCGCGATCCCGGCCCCGATGAGCGTGATGTTCCGCGACACCGAGATCGGCGGCATCGTCGCGCGCACCGGCATGCGCGTGATCGTCACGAACGCGGCCACGTTCGAGTTCGCCGCCGCGGTGCGCGCGCGCACGCCGAGCCTCGAGCACGTGCTGGTCGCGGGCGCCCGTCCCGACGGCGCCCACCCGCTCGAGGACGCGATGGCCGCGGCGGCCGACCACGTCGAGAACGTGCCCTGCCAGCCCGGCGACACCGCGTGCCTGTTCTTCACGTCGGGCACCACCGGCCAGCCCAAGGGCGCGATGCAGTCGCAGCTCAGCCAGCACTCGACGCTGCGCGACATGTTCGTCTACAACCGCTTCCGGTGGGCGAGCGAAGTGTTCATGGACGCGCTGCCGCTGTTCAACAACTTCGGCGCGACCTGCAAGATGAACCTGTGCGTCTACTCGGGCGGCACGATGGTGCTGCACGAGCGCTGGGACACGCAGCGCGTGCTCCACGCGATCCGCACCCACCGCGTCACGTTCATCGCCGGCACGCCGACGATGTTCGTCTACCTGTGCAACGAGTTCGATCCCGCGCGCGACGACCTTTCCTCGCTGCGCCTCGCGGTCACCGGCGGCGCGCCGGTGCCGGTCGAGGTGATGGCGCAGTTCGAGGCGTCGTTCGGCGTGCGCCTGGTCCAGATCTACGGCGCCACCGAGACCACCGGCTACAACACCGGCGAGCCGCTGATCGGCGTGCGCAAGCTCGGGTCGGCGGGCGTGCCGATCGGCAGTTCGTCGATCACGATCGTCGACGACGACGGGCGCGCGCTGCCCGCGGGCGAGCGCGGCGAGGTGCTGATCGGCGGCGACTGCGTCGGCAAGGGCTACTGGCACGACGCCGACGCGTCGGCGAAGGCGTTCACCGCGGGCGGCTGGCTGAGCGGCGACATCGGCTACGTCGACGACGACGGCTACCTGTTCATCGTCGACCGCAAGAAAGACCTGATCATCTCCGGCGGCTACAACATCTACCCGCTCGAGGTCGAGAACCTGCTGTACAAGCACCCGTCGGTGGCGGTGTGCGCGCTGGTCGGCGAGGCCGACGCGGTCAAGGGCGAGATCCCGGTCGCGGTCGTCGTGCCCAAACCCGGCGTCGAGCCCGGCGCGGCCGCCGGCGCCGAACTGATCGAGTACTGCCGCCGGCACGTCGCCGCGTACAAGGCGCCGCGGCGCGTGTACTTCATCGAGCAGATGCCGCAGGGGCCGTCGGGCAAGATCCTCAAGCGCGAGATCCGCGCCCGGATCGCCGACCGCACGATCGCGCCCGCGGCCTGACACCACACGCGGCACTCCGACGGCCGCGCCTTCCCCGGTCCTGAACATCGCAATCCTGCGAGAGGAGACGTCAATGAGAAAGTTCGGCAAGCCGCTGGCGATGTGCGCCGGCCTGCTCGCGCTGGTCGCCGGGCCGGCGCAGGCCCAGGAAACGATCAAGCTCGGGATCTCCGCGCCGATGTCGGGCGCGGCCGCGGTCTGGGGCCTGGGAATGGAGTGGCTCGCGAAGGAGGCCGCGAAGCAGGTCAACGACGCCGGCGGGGTGAAGGTCGGCGGCAAGGCGTACCGCTTCGAGGTGGTCGCGTACGACAACAAGTACAACGCGGCCGAGGGCACGAAGGTCGCGCAGACGCTGCTCAACCGCGACGACGTCAAGTACGTCATCGGCAGCATCGGCACCGCGCCCGCGATGGCGCTGCAGTCGCTGTCCGAGCGCAAGGGCGCGCTGATGTTCACGACCGCGTGGGGCGCGAGCATGAAGGGGCCGAAGTTCCCGCTCACGTTCACGCAGATCAATACGCCGGCGGAAGTGATCCCGCCGCTGTACGGGTACGTGAAGCAGGAGCACCCGGCGATCAGGACCGTGGTGCTGCTGAACCCGAACGACGCGACCGGCAAGGAGACCGAGGTCGTTTCGCGCAAGGTGTGGGAGTCGCTGGGCGTGAAGGTGCTCTCGAGCGACTGGTACGAGCGCGGGACCACCGAGTTCCAGCCGATCGCCGCGAAGATGGTGGGCCTGAAGCCGGACGCGATCGACCTCGGCACCGCGCCTCCGGGCGACAGCGGCGTCGTGTTCAAGGAGCTCAAGGTGCTGGGCTGGAACGGCGTGAAGGTCGTGCCCGCCGGCACCAGCGCGGAGGCGATGATCAAGGTCGGCGGCGACTCGGTCGAGGGCGTCTACATGGGGCTGTCGGCCGACTTCGACGGCCCGCAGGCGACCGAGGTCCAGCGGCGGATGAACAAGGGGCTGCGCGCCGCGGTCGGCGAGCCGATCAACGTGATCCAGATCGGCGGCTACGACGCCGTGATGGCGCTGAAGGCCGGCATGGAGGCCGCCAACAGCCTCGACCCGAAGGCGATCGCCGCGGTGCTGCCGAAGATCACGTTCGACATCTCGTACGGCAAGTCCGCGTTCGGCGCCAAGGACACCTACGGCTCGGCGCAGCACCTGCTCGTGCCGGTGGTCGTCACGCAGGTCAGGGCGGGCAAGCTGGCCGAGGTGCGCCGGCTGGTGCCCGCGGAGCTGAACCAGCGCGTCGGCGGGAAGTAGGCGGGCGCGCGGCGGCGGCACGGCGGGCGCGGGCACGATGGAGATCTACGTCCAGCTGCTGGTCAACAGCCTGCAGATCGGGGCGGTCTACGTGCTGTTCTCGCTCGGCCTGACGCTGATCTTCGGCGTCATGCGCATCGTCAACTTCGCGCACGGCGAGTTCTTCTCGCTCGCCGCGCTGGTGATCGCGGTCTCGCTGCCGTGGTTCGTCGGCTTCGGCGCGCCGCTCGGACTCGCGTTCGTCGTCGCGTGCGTCGCCGCGCTCGCCGTGGTGCTGCTGCTGGGCAAGGCGATGTACGAGTTCGGCTTCCGGCGCTTCCAGCGCGACATGACCGGCTCGTTCGTGCTCTCGATCGGGCTGGCGCTGCTGCTGCAGGGCGTGTTCATCGAGGTGTTCACGCCCGCGTCGCGGCGGCTGCCGACGCTGATCGAGGGCAACCTGCACGTGCTCGGCGCCGGCATCACGTGGCAGCGGCTGGTGCTGTGCGCGGTCGCGATCGTCGTCGCGATCGGCCTGTACTGGACGATCGCGTCCACGCGCCTGGGCACCGCGCTGCGCGCGGTCGCCGAAGACCACGAGGCGGCGATGCTGCAGGGCATGCCGTATCGCCGCATCGCGATGGTCGGGTTCCTGATCGGCACGCTGCTGGCCGGCGCGGCCGGGGCGCTGCTCGCGCCGGTCACCGTCGTCACGCCGGTGATCGGCAGCGCGTACCTGATCAAGGGATTCATCGCGGTCGTGGTCGGCGGCCTGGGCAGCATCCCGGGCGCGATCGTGGGCAGCCTGCTGATCGCGCTGATCGAGAGCGTCGGCGGCTACTACTTCGACCCGTCGATCGCCACGATCGCGATGTTCGTGATCGTGATGGTCGTGCTGCTGATCCGCCCCACGGGCATCATGGGCCATGCGTGACGGGCGCGTGACGGCGCTCGCCGCCGGCGCCGCGCTGGTCGTCGCGAGCGCGTTCGTGCGCAGCGACTTCGTCGCGATGCTGTTCGTCTGGGTCGCGGTCAACGTCCTGCTGACCGCGAGCTTCCGCTTCGTGACGCTGATCGGCGAGCTCAACTTCGCGATCGCGGGTTTCGTCGGCCTGGGCGCGTACGCGGCGGGCTGCGCGACGACGATGCTCGACGCGCCCTTCGTGGTCTCGCTGGCCGCGGGGGCCGCGGCCGCGGGGCTCGTCAGCCTGGCCTTCGGGTGGGTCACGCTGCGCTCGAAGGGGCCGTACTTCCTGCTGATCAGCTTCGCGTTCACCGAGGTGCTGCGACTCGTCTACACGCAGACCAGCGCGATCGGCGGGAACTCCGGCCTGGTCGGGATCTTCCCGCCGGCCTGGCTCACCGGGTACTACCCGGCGACGGTGCTGGCGCTGGTGCTCGCCGGGCTGTGGGTGCTGCACCGCCTCGAGAATTCCGACTTCGGCCGCATCCTGGTCGCGATCCGCAACAACGACCTGATCGTGCAGAGCGTGGGCCTCGACGTGCACCGCACCAAGGTCCTGTGCCTGGCCGTGTCGTCGGCGTTCGCGGGGCTGGGCGGCGCGCTGCTCGCGCACGCGAACAACGTGATCAGCCCCGGCGACTTCGGCTTCCTGCTCGCGGTGTTCACGCTCGCGTACCTGAAGGTGGGCGGCGAGGGCCACTTCGCGGGATCGATCGTCGGCGCGACGCTGCTGACGCTGCTCGCGCAGTACGCGCTCGGCTTCGGCGCGTTCGAGCACGTGTTCTACGGCGGCGCGATCGTGCTGGTCGTGCTTCTGATGCCCGAGGGCATCGTCGGCCGCTGGGCCGCGTGGCGCGCGCGGCGCGCCGGGGCCGCGCACGCGCGCGGGCCGGAGGCCTGACGTGGCCGAGGTCCTGCTCGAGGTTCGCGGGCTCACGCGGCGCTTCGGCGGCCTCACCGCGGTGTCGGGGCTGGACTTCGACGTCCGCGCCGGCGAGATCCTCGGGCTGATCGGCCCGAACGGCGCCGGCAAGAGCACCACGTTCAACGTCGTCAGCGGGTTCCTGAAGCCGACCGCGGGCCGGATGGTCTTCGACGGCACGGACATCACCGGCCGGCCCGCGCACGAGATCAGCCGCCTCGGCCTGGTGCGCACGTTCCAGCACGGCAGCATGCTGCGCGAGATGAGCGTGCGCGACAACCTCCTGGTCGCGACGATCAGCCTGTTCCGCGGGCACGCGCAGCGCGAGCGGCGCGTGCTCGAGACCGCGCGCATGTTCGCGCTCGACGCCGTGCTCGACGAGCCCGCGGGCAACCTGCCGCACGGGCTGCAGCGGATGGTCAGCATCGCGATCGCGTTCACGCGCCGCTCGCGCCTGCTGTGCCTGGACGAGCCGCTCACCGGCCTGAACCCGAGCGAGGTCGGCGTCGCGCTCGAGCTCTTCCGGCGCATCCGCGACGAGTTCGGCGTCACCGTGCTGCTCGTCGAGCACAACATGAAGGCCGTGATGCAGATCTGCGACCGCATCGTCGTCCTCGACCGCGGCGAGTTCCTCGCGCAGGGCACGCCGGCCGAGATCAGCCGCAACGACGCCGTGATCGCGGCGTACCTGGGCAGGCGCCGATGAGCGGGGAGGTGTCGATGCCGAACCCGAATGCGTCGCCGTCGG
>Ga0268298_10003506_pt1 | contig 15988 bp, 12 predicted proteins | sample WWTPWeurt_MetaG_FD_194462 | JGI IMG/M metagenome (GOLD analysis project Ga0268298, IMG submission 194462) | Activated sludge microbial communities from WWTP in Nijmegen, Gelderland, Netherland - WWTP Weurt | ecosystem: Engineered > WWTP > Aerobic digester > Activated sludge | place... | reverse complement strand
GACGAGGTCGACCAGCAGCGGCGACGGTCGCCAGAACAGCGGGTCTTCCCGGCCGAACTCGCGGATGACGGCGAGCACCCGAGGCAGTCCGACCATGTCGGCGTACTTCATCGGACCGCCGCGATGGCGCGGGAAGCCGTAGCCGGCAACGAAGGTCACGTCGACGTCGAGCGGCCGCAGTGCGATGCCCTCATGCACGACGTTGGCGCCTTCGTTGATCATCGCGGCCAGGTAGCGGCGCACGATCTCCTCGTTGCTGAAGCGGCGCGGCGTGATGCCCGCCCGCTTGCGCTCGGCATCGACGATGGCGAGCACCTCCGGGTCGGGCATGCCGCTGCGCGAGCGCTTGGCATAGAGATACCAGCCGCGCCCGGTCTTCTGCCCGAACCAGCCGCGCTCGCAGATGCGGTCGGCGATCTCGACGTAGCGGGCGCGCGGGTCGCGCGTGGCGGCGCGGCGCTTGCGCGTGGCCCAGCCGATGTCGCCGCCGGCGAGGTCGGACACCTGGTACGGCCCCATCGGATAACCGAACTCGCGCAGCGCCGCGTCGATTTGGTAGGGCGAGGCGCCGTCTTCGACCATGACGTCGGCTGCCTGGCGATAGACCGCGAGGATGCGGTTGCCGATGAAACCGTCGCAGACGCCGGCGCGCACCGCCACCTTGCGCAGCTTCTTCGCCAGCTCGAAGCCGGTGGCCACCGCGTCGGCACTGACCTTGGCCGGCACCACGATCTCCAGCAGCTTCATGATGTGGGCCGGCGAGAAGAAGTGCAGGCCCAGCACGTCCTGCGGCCGCGAGATGCTTGCGGCGATGACGTCGATGTCGAGGTACGAGGTGTTGGTGGCCAGCACCGCGCCGGGCTTGCAGACGCGGTTGAGCTCGGCGAAGACGGCCTGCTTCACCGCCATGTCCTCGAACACGGCCTCGACGACGACGTCGGCCTGGCTCAGTGCGTCGTAGGCGGTGGCGCCGCCGAAGCGCGCCATCACCGCGGCCTTGGCCTCGGCGCTGAGGCGGCCCTTGGCGACCAGGCCGTCGTAGACCTTCTCGACGTTGGCGCGGCCGCGGGCGAGGCTTTCCTCGTCGCGCTCGATCATCGTCACCGTCATGCCGGCGTCGAGCATCGCCACCGCAATGCCGGCGCCCATCGTGCCGCCGCCGACGACGCCGGCCGAGGTCAGCGGCCGCGGCTGCGCCGCCTTCGTCTCGGGCGCCTTGGCGACCTCGCGCTCGGCGAAGAACGCATGGATCAGGCCGGCGCGCTGCGGGCTGTCGATGCACTGCAGGAACAGCGTGCGCTCCAGGCGCAGGCCTTCATCGAAGGGCAGATCCAGCGCAGCCTCGACCGCTTCGACGATCTTGTGTGGAGAAAACAGGCCGCGGCTCCTGGCAGCGACGTCGGCGCGCGCAGCGTCGAGCGCGGCGCGGCTCGCAGCGCGATCGGCCAGAGCCTGCGCGTCGCGCGTGCGGCGCACCGCCGCGCCGCCGGCAAGCAGCTCTTGCGCATAGGCCAGGCCTTCGGCGAGGGTGTCGTCGCTGCGGCCGAGCCGGTCCACGAGACCGAGCGCCAATGCCTCTTCAGCGCCGACGTGGCGGCCGCTCAGCATCAGCTCGAGCGCCGGGGCCATGCCGATCAGGCGCGGCGCGCGCTGCGTGCCGCCGGCGCCCGGCATCAGGCCGAGTTGCACTTCGGGCAAGCCGAGCTTGACGCCGTTCACGGCCAGCCGGTAATGCGCCGCCAGCGCCACCTCCAGGCCGCCACCGAGCGCCGCGCCGTGCAGGGCGGCGATCACCGGCTTGCTGCTGGCCTCGATCCGGTTGCAGACCTCGGGCAGCGCCGGCGGCTGCGACGGCTGCCCGAATTCGCGGATGTCGGCGCCGGCGATGAAGTTGCGTCCGGCACCGACGATCAGCACCGCGGCGACCGCTTGGTCCGCCTGCGCGGCGTCGATCGCCGACACCAGCCCACGGCGGACGTCCACGCCAAGTGCGTTGACGGGCGGGTTGTCGACGCTCACGAGCAGCACCTTGCCGAGCAGGCGGGAGGTGACGGCAGGGGAAGCGATGTCCGGGGCCATTGCAGTTTCCAGTGGCTTCGTTCTGATGGACGGCATTGTTCGGCGTCGCGTACTTCTTGACAATTCCATAGCGGATTGACAGAGTGTCAAGCGTCTTTTGACAGCTGTGCGATTCCTGCGGGGCAACCTGATTTGGCAATGGACGTCAATGCACTGACCCTGCTGGTCGAAATCCTCGATGCCGGAAATCTCAGCGAAGCCGCCCGGCGGCTGAAGATGACGCGCGCCAACGTGAGCTACCACCTGAACCAGCTGGAGCGCTCGATCGGCCAGCAGCTGGTGCGGCGCACCACGCGGCGGGTCGAGGCCACCGAGATCGGGCTGCGCCTTTACGAGCACGGCAAGACCATCCGCAACGAGCTGCTGGCAGCGCGCGAGTCGATCGCGACGCTCGGGCAGAGCCTGCAGGGCCGGGTTCGACTGAGCGTGCCCAGCGGCTACGGCCAGCTCGTGATGTCGCGATGGCTGCTCGACTTCAAGCGGCTGTACCCCGGCATCGTGCTCGACGTGGTCTTCGAGAACCGGGTGGAGGATCTGATTCGCGACGAAATCGACATTGCCGTGCGGGTGATGTCGGAGCCGCCGCAGAACCTGGTGGCGCGCGAGATGGGCTCGATGCACTACGTGGTCTGCGCGTCACGCGCGTACGCCGAGGCGAACGGCATGCCCGCCGACCTGGACGCTCTTCGCACCGCGCCGTTGATTGCGTCCGCCGTGGTGAGCCGCCAACTTCGCGTGACGGCCTACCTGGGCAACGAGCGGCACGAGGTGCTCGTGGAGCCCACGCTGATCTCCGAGAATTACCTGTTCCTGCGCCAGGCCGTGCTGGCTGGGCTGGGCATCGGGATGCTGCCCGACTACGTCGTGCAGCAGGACGTCGAACGCGGCGATGTGCTGACGGCACTGCACGCATGGCGGCTGAGCATCTTCGGCACCGGGATGTACATGCTGTACATGCCGAACCGGCATCACACGCGCGCCGCCTCGACCTTCATCGAATTCATGCTGGAGCGGGCACGTCAGGTGGGTCGGCGCGAAGATGCGGGTCGGTCGACGGAACGGGAAACCCAGGTCGACGAGGCACAGCAGCCCGGCAATTCGTGAGCGGGTTTGCAAAACCGGGTGGTTGCGGGGGACAGGACTTGACCTGGCAGATGGTCGCTTTGCGGTTCTCGCCAGATCGTCCTGTCCACTCACTGCCGTCCTCTGCTGCAAGTGGACGTGAGGTCTCTGCCCTGGGAGGAGGCGGCAACGGATCTCGAGGCTGTAGCGACTCGTTCGGCGACATCGACGACCGGTTCAGTGAAGGTTACCGACGTTCACCGAGCGGCATCCGACGGTTCCTTCCTGGCCGGGACTACCAGTCCACGGCCGGCCCCCAATGCCGTCACTCGCTTCGGCTTCAGCGAACGACCCGGACACGCGGACATCGCACCCGCCCCAACGACGCAGCTTCGATCCTCCGCAGCAGATGCTCGTCCGGCTCCCACGTACCGCCTCGTGCAACGAATCGGTCGGCAGCGTCAACGATGGGACCGCTGCGCTCCCGGTCGGGACGTTGGCTCCGATATCTCCCTTCCATACGGGCAATCTGCTGGTCGTTCAGGCGCGCGACATCCAGCAGCCCGTCGAGCTTGATGGCGAGAACTGAGAAGGTACGGTAGACCGTTCGCGTCGGCTTGCCATCTGCCAACTCGACAACCGTGCTGACCTGGCGGACGCGCTGTCCAGCGAAGTCTGGGATTCGAGCGACGTCTTCTTGCCGCAGCATCCGCATGAAAGCCGCAATGGCTAAGGCGTGCAGCGTGCCATCGGCGGCGACCAGAAACATCCTTGATGACAGCTTCGTGGCGTGCGCCGTTCTGGATCAGCTCGAGGTCGCCGGGCGAGCCCGCAGGTCCCACAGGCTGCCTTGCCACTTGGCGATGCGTCCCTCGGTGCGGCACTTCAGGCAAGTCCAAAGGATTGCATGGTCCTTGGCCACGAGCGCGTCGACGACTCCCTTCTTGCACTTGAAGCACCGTGGTGCCGGAGGACGTGTCGAGGTCTCGTCGGTGGCGTGTGCAACCACGTCGACGTGGAACTGAGCCATTTCCCGAGGAGGCCCCTTGACGGGGCCGATCGCGCCAGAGCGGTCCAGGAAGTGGGTCAGATCGGTGATGTACATGGTGGCCGCAATGCCGTCAGCCACATAGAGGAAGGCGGCCCGCGTCCGGGGAAAACGCCAGCAGCATAGCCGGCCGAACCTGCAGCGAACAGTCGGCGCCCAGGGACGACCTCGGAGCCCACCGTCGGCACATTGGCGCGGTGGAGCCGCGTCCGAGGCGATGCTTTGGCGACGCTGAACGAGGGGACGCCACGGGCGCGGAGTCGGCATCCCGAACGATACCTGCCAGGAAGGGGCTGACCGTCAAGTCGGGGCTGTGGCCCGATGAGCGCGAGTCGGATTGCCACCGGGCGGCCAGCAACATTTCCGCGGCGACGCCTGCAGCGTGGTCGCCTCCGCGACCGCCGGGGCCTGCAGCTTCTTGACCTATGGCAGGCAGCACAGTCTTTCGTTAGCGCATTTTGGCCGTCCCTCAACTCGATAGGAGGCCATTATGGCGACCGTCGACACTGCCATACATCGCGAGCCGTGGAACAAGGGCAAGCTCGTCGGGCAGAAGGCACCGTTCAAGCTCAAGGACATTTGGGCCCTGCGCGTGCGGCTGCAGATGGAGGGCCGGGTTCGCGAGTTGGCCCTCTTCAACCTCGGCATCGACAGCAAGTTGCGCGGATGCGATCTGGTCGGCCTCAAGGTCCGGGACGTGTGCCACGGCGACCAGGTGGCGACGCGCGCCATCGTCGTCCAGCACAAGACCCAGCGCCCGGTTCAGTTCGAGATCACGCCGGCCGCCCGAGACGCCGTGCAGGCGTGGATCAGGCACGCTGGGCTGAAGCCGGAAGACTACCTGTTCCCCAGCCGGCTCCACGAATCGCCCCATCTCGGGACCCGTCAGTACGCCCGAATCCTTGGGCACTGGGTCGACGAACTGGGACTCGACCGCGCCGATTACGGCACACACTCGATGCGCCGGACGAAGGCAACGCTGATCTACCGGCGCGCCAAGAACCTCCGGGCCGTGCAACTGCTGCTTCGACATTCCAAGCTGGAGTCGACGGTCAGGTACCTCGGCATCGAGGTCGATGACGCCCTGGAGATCTCCGAGCAGACGGAGATCTGAGGCCGTCGACGGCGGCCGCGCCGGCCGTCTTGTCGGGGCGGCCGCCCTCAACGACGGCTATCTGGCGCCGGGCCGAGCTGGAGGTATCGGCCAGAAGCCGAAGTCTGCGAACGACCGCTAGAGAGACGTCAAATCGGGACTGACTCGTGCCCTAGAACCATCGAAACCCGATGATCGCCATGAGGGTGGGTGGCAGCGCCGCCAACAGCAACCAGAGGGGATGCACGCTCTCGTCCTCGAAACGGCCACGCAGTATCGCCACGCCCGCCGGGTTGGGCGCGTTGGCGATGACAGTCAGGCCGCCGCCGGTGACCGCGCCCGCCACCAGCGCCAGCTTGAACTCGTCCGAGAGGCCGGGCACCAGCGAGCCCAGGTAAGTCAGCGCCGCGTTGTCGGTCACGGCCGTCAGCAGCACGGCGCCGTAGAACACCGCGTCGCTGTCCAGCGACAGCAGCAGCGGCTGCAACCACCACGTCTGTTGTCCACCGAGCACCACCAGACCCGACAGGAAGAACGCCACCAGAAGCCCTTCGCGCAGCATCAGACGGTCCTGGTGCCGGGCATAGGCTGTGGCGAACCCGAGGAAGAACAGCAGCAGGCCGATGAAGATCGGCGGGTGATGCGCAAAGGCCACTACGCCTGCCAGGAAGAGCACGTGGATGGCCATCATTGCTGCAGGTGAAGCGTCGCTCGTCGCAGCGGTGCTGGCGCTCGGTGTGTCCCCCAGCTCCCGACGCAGGACCATCGCAGCGGCAGCCGCGTTGATGCTGACGATGATCGCTGCCTTCCAGCCGAAGTGCGTGAACATGAACAGCGAGTCCCAGCCCCAAGGGCCGGCGACCATGAGCACGGGCGGTGCGGCAAACGAGGTCAGCGTGCCGCCGATGCTGATGTTGACGAACAGCACGCCCAGCGTCAGGTACTTGAAGCGCGCTGAACGGCCGGGCAAGAAGTAACGATCGCGCAGCAGCAGCGCAGCCAGCGTCATGGCTGCCGGCTCGGTGATGATCGACCCGAGCAGCGGCACCGCCGAAAGCAACACGGCGTAGAAGGCCAACGACCGCCCGACCGGCAGCAGCCGGGCCAGCGCCTGCACGGCCAGTGTGCCCAAGTTCAGGATTGGCCGCGTACCGGCGATCACCATGATGGCGAAGACGAACATCGGTTCGGTGAAGTTGCGCGTCTCCAAGTAATGCGTGGCCTGCCCTGTGCCTTGGCCAAAGAAAATCACGAGCATCAGCACCAGTGCCCAGAAGCCGAACACGACCTCCACCTCACCGAGCAGGTGCCACAACCCGGCGTGCGACGGCTGGGTGTGGGCCAGGTGCTCGAAGAACTTGGTCGAGAAGGTGTGAACCAGGGCCACGGCGAAGATCGCAGCCGAGCTCCACTGCAGGGTTTCGGTCAGCATGTCGGGCTTCGCAATGGGTCTGTGGTCAGTGCGGCTGGTCAGGCTGGCACGGCGACCGCAGGGGGCGACATAGCGAGCGCCTCGTCCAGCGCCTCTACCCAATGCTTGACCGGTGTAGTGGTGCCGGTCTGCAGGTGTTGGATGCAGCCGATGTTGGCCGAGATGATGGCCTGTGGCTCCAGCGCCGCCAGGTGACCGAGCTTGCGGTCGCGCAGCTGGTAGGCAAGCTTGGGTTGCAACACCGAATAGGTGCCGGCCGAGCCGCAGCACAGATGGCTTTCGCTGCCGGTGATGCTGACCTCGAAGCCCAGTGCGCGCAGGTGCGTCTCGACGCCCCCGCGCAGTTGTTGCCCGTGCTGCAGCGTGCAGGGCGGATGGAACGCCAGGCGCTTGGTGTCGCCAGGCTGCACCAGGGGCCGCAGGGCCGCCACCAGGTCGGGCAGCAGTTCGCTCAGGTCGCGGGTCAATGCGCCCACGCGAGCGGCCTTCTCGGCATACGCGGGGTCGTGCGCCAGTGCATGGCCGTAGTCCTTGACGGCAACGCCGCAGCCCGACGCGTTCATCACAATAGCCTCGACCTCGCCGCGCTCGATCCAGGGCCACCAGGCGTCGATGTTGCGGCGCATGTCGGTCAGACCGCCTTCGTGGTCGTTCAGGTGCGTGCGCAGTGCGCCGCAGCAACCCGCCTTGTCGGCCACCAGGGTCTGGATGCCGGCGGCGTCCAGCACGCGGGCGGTGGCGCTGTTGATGTTGGGCATCATCGCCGGCTGTACGCAGCCGGCCAGCATCAGCACCTTGCGCGCGTGCGGCCGGCTTGGCCACACCTTAGCGCGAGCGGTGGGGGCCGCGGGCACCTTTTTCTTCAGTGACGCCGGCAACAAGGGGCGCGCCAGCTGCCCCAGCTTCATGGCCGGCGCGAACAGCGGCGACGTCAAGCCCTCCTTGAGCAACCACCGCACGGCCTTTTCGCCGGCCGGGCGCTCGACCCGCTCTTCGACGATCTTGCGCCCGATGTCCACCAGGTGGCCGTAGTCCACCCCGCTGGGGCAGGTGGTCTCGCAGTTGCGGCAGGTCAGGCAGCGGTCCAGGTGTTGCTGCGTGCTGCGCGTGACCTCGCCGCCTTCGAGCACCTGCTTCATCAGGTAGATGCGACCGCGCGGGCCGTCGAGCTCATCGCCCAGCAGCTGGTAGGTGGGGCAGGTGGCGGTGCAGAAGCCGCAGTGCACGCACTTGCGCAGGATGGCCTCGGCCGCCTCGCCGTCGCGCGTGCCCTTGAATTCGGGACTCAGATTGGTTTGCATGGCAAGGCCTTCACAGGTCAGCGTAGAGCCGGCCCGGGTTGAACACGCCGGCCGGATCGAAAGCCGCTTTCAGTTCACGGTGGATGCGCATCAGCGGCGCAGGCAGTGGCGCCATCGCGCCAGCTGATCTGTCGGCGCCGCGGAACAGCGTGGCGTGGCCGCCGGCCTTGGCCGCCGCTGCCCGCACCGCCGCCGCGTCGGCCGATGTGCGAAGCCAGCGCAACGCGCCGCCCCACTCGATGAACTGCTGGCCCGACGGATGCACCGCCGCTGCGGTAGCCGGCAGCGAGAGTCGCCACAGGCTTTCCCCGCTTGCCAGAGCGGACTCCTCGAACACGAAGAATGCCTCCCGGTGATCACGCACGTTGCGCCACCAGGCGGCAGCCTCGTTGGCGTCGATGGCACGTCCTGCCAGCTGCTGGCCCGCCGACTTGACGGCGGCCCGGGCGCCGGCCAGGCGCACACGCAGCCGCCCGTCGAACCAGCTGCTGGCCGTCACCGGCAGCGGCAAGGCGCGGTGCGCGGAAAGCCAGGCCAGCGCCTGCGCAGCATCGACTTCATGTTCGAAAGTCATCTGCGCCACCGGCAGCGGCAGCACCTTCAGCGAAACCTCGCACAACACCCCAAGTACACCCATCGAGCCCGCCATCAGGCGCGACACGTCGTAGCCCGCCACGTTCTTCATCACCTGGCCGCCGAAGGTCAGCAGCTCGCCGCGGCCGTTGAGCACGGTGGCGCCCAGCACATGGTCGCGCACGGCGCCAGCGCTGGCGCGTGACGGCCCGGCCAGGCCGGCCGCCACCATGCCGCCGACCGTGCCCCGGCCGGCCTGCCCATCGCCACCGAAGCGCGGCGGCTCGAAAGCCAGGCATTGCCCATGTTCGCCCAGCGCTGCTTCGAGCTCGACCAGCGGGGTGCCGGCGCGCACCGTCACCACGAGCTCGGTCGGTTCGTGGCTGCTGATGCCACTCAGGCTTTGCAGCTCCAGCGGCTCGCCGCGTGGCACGCCACCATAGAAAGCCTTGGTGCCGCCGCCGCGGATGTCCAGCGAGGTTCTCATCTCGCGGGCCGTGCACACCTGGTCGATCAGGCGGCGCAACGCGGGGTCGGTGGTGCTGGCGGCGGTGTTCATGCTCAGAACCTCGGCAAGTCGGGGAAAGGCAGCAGGCCGCGCAGCACCGTCAGCTTGCCGTACTCGGCGCAGCGCTGCAGGCTGGGGATGACCTTGCCGGGGTTGAGCAATTCCTGCGGGTCGAAGGCGCGCTTGACGGCAAACATCTGCTCGCGTTCTTCGGCCGAGAACTGCACGCACATCGAATTGAGCTTTTCCACGCCCACACCGTGCTCGCCGGTGACGGTGCCACCCAGGCGCACGCTGGTTTCCAGGATGTCGGCACCAAAGAGCTCGCAGCGGTGCAGTTGGTCGGCATCGTTGGCGTCAAACAGGATCAGCGGGTGCAGGTTGCCGTCACCAGCATGGAACACATTGACGCAGCGCAGCTGGTACTTGGCTTCCATGGCCTCGATGGCACGCAGCACGTCGGCCAACCGCTTGCGCGGGATGGTGCTGTCCATGCACATGTAGTCGGGGCTGATGCGGCCGGTGGCGGGGAAGGCGTTCTTGCGCCCGCTCCAGAACTTCAGGCGCTGTGCTTCGTCGCGGCTGACTTCGATGCGCGTGGCGCCAGCGCTGCGCAGCACGTCGCTCATGCGGCCGATCTCTTCATCGACCTCGTCGGCGGTGCCGTCGCTTTCGCACAGCAGGATGGCGGCTGCGTCCAGGTCGTAGTCGGCGTGCACGTAGTCTTCCACGGCTGCCGTCATGCGCTTGTCCATCAGCTCCAGGCCGGCCGGGATGATGCCGGCAGCGATCACCGCCGCCACCGCGTTGCCGGCGGCTTCCACGTCGCCGAAGCTGGCCATGATGCAGCGCGCCAGCGGCGGCTTCGGGATCAGCTTGACGGTGACCTCGGTGGTCACGGCCAGCATGCCTTCGCTGCCCACCAGCACCGTCATCAGGTCCAGGCCGGCGTTGTCGAGCGCCTCGCTGCCGAAGGTGACGGCTTCACCTTCGACGGTGTAGCCGCGCACCTGCAGCACGTTGCTCAGCGTCAGGCCGTACTTCAAGCAGTGCACGCCACCGGAGTTCTCGGCCACGTTGCCGCCAATGGTGCAGGCGATCTGGCTGCTAGGGTCGGGCGCGTAGTACAGGCCAAAGGGCGCGGCCGCTTCGCTGATGGCCAGGTTGCGCACGCCGCACTGCACAACGGCGGTGCAGGCCCGCGGGTCGATGTTGACGATGCGGTTGAACTTGGCCAAGCTCAGCGTCACGCCCAACGTGTGCGGCAGGGCGCCGCCGCTTAAGCCCGTTCCGGCACCGCGCGCCACCACTGGCACGGCCAGCGCGTGGCAGGCTTTCAGCACGGCAGCCACCTGCTGTTCGGTTTCCGGTAACACCACAGCCAGTGGCGTGGCGCGGTAGGCCGTCAAGCCGTCGCATTCATACGGCGTGGTGTCTTCGGCGCGCGAGAGTATGGCGTGGCGCGGCAGCACCCTGGACAGCGCGGCCACCACCTGGGCGCGGCGCGCGGCGAGATTCGAAGCGTCGTCCGGCGCTGATGTCAAAGGGGCGTTCATCGACTCAGCCCCCACCGTACATCTGCTTGGGCAGCCACAGGATGATCTGCGGGAACAGCAGGCAGGCCGCCACCATCAACATCTGCAGCAGCACGAAGGGAATCACGCCCACGTAGATGTCGCGGATGGTCACGCCCTTGGGCACCACGCCCTTCAGGTAGAACAGCGAGAAGCCCACCGGCGGTGTCAGGAACGAGGTCTGCAGCATCACCGCGATGAGGATCAGGAACCAGGTCATGTCGATGCCGGCCAGCTTCACCACAGGCGCCAGCAGCGGCACGATGATCAGCACGATCTCGAACCAGTCGAGGAAGAAGCCGGCCACGAACACCACCGCCAGCACCACCAGCACCAGCGCGGTGGGGCCCAGGCCCAGGCCCTTGAAGAAGTCGGTGATCAGCTCGTCGCCACCCACCAGCCTCAGCACGTAGGCGAACACGGTGGCGCCGATGAAGATAGCGAAGATGAAGCAGGTGGTCATCGTGGTTTCGATGCCCACTTCACGGATCACACGCAGGTTCAGTCTGCCGTTGGCAGCGGCCAGCACCATGGCACCGAATGCGCCCAGCCCCGAGGCTTCGGTGGGCGTGGCCACGCCGAAGAAAATGCTGCCTAGCACCAGCAGGATCAGGCCGAAGGCGGGCACGGTGGAGAGCGCCGCAATGCCGATCTGCTTCACCGTCAAGGGCTCGGCGTCGGCCGCACGGGCCGGCACCATTTCGGGCTTGAAGATGCCCAGTGCCAGGATGTAGACCATGTACAGCAGGCCCAGCGCCACACCGGGAACCAGCGCGCCCATGAACAGGTCGCCCACCGAGGTGGACACCTGGTCGGCCATCAGCACCAGCATGATGCTGGGCGGGATCAGGATGCCCAGCGTGCCCGATGCCGCCACCACGCCCGAGGCCAGCGACTTGGAGTAGTTGTTCTGCAGCATCACTGGCATCGACAGCACCGCCAGCAGCACGACGGATGCGCCGACGATGCCGGTGCTGGCGGCCAGCAGAATGCCAATCACCACCACCGTCAGGCCCAGCCCACCCTTGATACCGCCGAACACCTTGACGAAGTTGCGCATCATGGTGTCGGCCACGCCCGACTTGTCGAGCATCAGACCCATGTAGACGAACATCGGCAACGACACCAGCACCCAGTTGCTCATGATGCCGTCGAAGCGGTCGACGATGCCCGAGAACTTGGCCCAGCTCGACATCAGGAAAGTGTCGACACCAAACTGCGTGTTGAGCAGGATGCTGCCCGCTGCCACGGCCAATGACAGGCCACCCAGCAGCCAGGCCACCGGGTAGCCCGTGAACAGCGAGGCGATGAAGATCAGCATGAAGCCGATGGCGATGTATTCGTAGATGGGCATGGCCGTCTCTGCTTGGTTGTGTTTTGGGCTTCAGCGTGAGCCGAACAGCGCAACCCAAACGCGGGTCAAACGGCTTACACCGGCGAGCGCCAATAGTGCAAAGGCGGTGACGATGAAAGACTTGAGGAACCAGCGGTAGGGCAAACCACCAGGCGCGGCCGAGACCTCGTTGAGTTGCAGCGAGCTCAGGAAGAATGGCAGCGCGAAGATCAGGATCACGCCGCAGAAGGTCAGCAACAGGCCCGTGATGCCCAACAACTCGATCCACAACCGCGTTCGCGGAGCCCAGCGCTCGGCCAGCACGTCGATGCGTACATTGCGCTCGCGCACCTCCGTGAAACTCAGCCCCAGCATGAAACCGATGGCGTAGAGGTGCCATTGCAACTCTTCCATCGCGATCGAGCCCAGCCCGAAAACGTAGCGCGCCACCACCTGCGCGACGATCACCAACACCAGCACCGTCCAAAGGGCCGAGGCGATTTCTCCGAACCAGCCAATCACGCGGTCGGCGATTTGCGAGAACGAAGTGACAGGCAAGGCGATGCCCGACGGCCCCGCTGCGGGGGCGGTGGTGTTGCTCATGATGGATGTCTCCGCCGCGCCGGTGGGCCGGCGCGGCCTGGCTTCAACGAAGGGCGCGAATCACTTGTAGTTGCGCGGCAGGTAGCCGTAGTCGTGCCACTTGCGGTTCTTGTTCTGGAACGCAGCCATGCTGTCGTAGACCTTCTTGAACAGCGGGTCCTTGGCCGACTCTTCCGCCAGCACTTCCCTGGAGGCCTTGGCAAAGGCGTCCAGCATCGGCTTGTTGAACTGGCGCAGCTGCACGCCTTCCTTCTCGAACTTGGCCAGCATGTCGCCTTGCAGCGCTTCGGCCTTGGCCAGCGCCATGATCACGCCGGCGGTGCAGGTGGTTTCGATCTGCGCCTGCGTCTGCGGTTTCAGCTTGCCCCAGGCTGCCAGGTTGACGTACAGGTACTGGTTGGTCGAAGGCTGGTGCCAGCCCGGCAGGTAGTAGTTCTTGGCGATCTTGTCGAAGCCGAGCTGGTCGTCCACCGTCGGCAGCGAGAACTCGGTGCCGTCGAGCACGCCCTTTTCCAGCGCCTGGAACAGCTCGCCGCCGGGCAGCATGGTGACCGATGCGCCCAGCTTCTGGTAGATCTTGCCGCCCAGCGCAGCGGCGCGGAACTTCAGGCCCTTCAGGTCCTCGGGGGTCTTGATCTCCTTCTTGAACCATCCAGCGGCCTCAGGGCTGATCGAGCCGCAGAAGATCGGGTACACGTTGTGGGGCTTGAAGGCTTCCTTGAGCAAGGCATCGCCGCCACCGTAGTAGATCCAGGCCGCGAACTGCGGCGTCTCCATGCCGAAGGGAAGCGCGCCGAAGATGGCCGAGACCGGCACTTTGCCCAGTTCGTAGCCCATGAAGCTGTAGCCGGCTTCGGCCTTGCCGGTGGACACGGCGTCGAAGATGCCGAGTGCGGGTACCAGCTTGCCGGGCTCGAAGACCTGCAGGTTGATGCTGCCGCCCGAGACCTTCTTCAACTGCTCGGACACCCAGGGCATGGTGTCGCCCAGCGCGGTGAGGTTGGAGCCAAAGGCCATCGGCACGCCCCAGCGCACGGTTTCCTGTGCGGCAACAGGGGCGGCGAAGAGAGCGACGGTGGCCGCGAGGGCCAGGGGCTTCAGAACGGCTTTCATGGGGTGTCTCCGGGTGGGTTGAAATCAGAGGGACGCACAAGGCCACCCTGCAGCCCGAGGGCTTTGCAAGAAGGCAGGAAAACAGGAGTGATCGCGGGGCCGCGACCGGCAGGCGTGCCGGACGGTCGAGCACCTTGGGCTGGCGCGCTAGATGCGCAGGCGCAAGTCGAACGGGGCGGTTCGACGCGGGCAGTGCTGGAAGGGACGGGTTCTCACGGGTTGTCTCCAATCGGCTGGGCGTTTGACGCTCTACAAGCCTGAACCGGGCGTGCGGTTCGGCTCTTCTTGGAGCAAGAATTTAGGCCCGCACAGGCTTGGCGAGTTGAGAGTTCTTCACCGCCGCATTGACCAGAATTTGTTTGAGGCCCGTGCTTACCCGGGGATGGCCGGCTCGATCCTTCAAGTTGGTCTACAGCCCTGCCACACATACACGGAGCAAGGACGTGTTCGGGACCTGCCGGAAGTCGGTGGCGCAGTCATCACTCGAAGCCCAGGCCACGCAGGGTGGTCAACCCCAAACAGGTGGGCTGCGGCCTCAGCCGCAAATGGGTCTGACGGGCTATGGCAACGCCTGCTGAAGCCAGTCGGCAAAGGCCACGCACTCCCAACGGTCCAGCACCCCAGGCTGCCAACAGAGATAGTGTTTGTGCGGTGACGGCACGGCGCGTGGCGACAGCCGCACCAGTCGGCCGCTGTCCAGCCAAGCAGCGCCCATTTTCTGGCGCAGCAAGGCCATGCCGAAGCCGCTGGAAGCCGCGTCGTAGATCAGCCCGATGTCGTTGAACTGCCCGCCCAGCGTGGGTTCGGGCACGTCGATACCGCAGCTTGAAAACCACGGCGTCCAGGGCTCCAGCGGGCTGCGGATGAGGCGCGTCTGCTGCACAGCAGCTTTGGTGTCGAACTTGCCGAATGGCCCGAATTCGTTGAGGTAACTGGGGCTGCACACCGGCGTGACCGTGTCTTCCAGGATCAGCCGGTGTTCCACGTCGGTGTAGCCGCCAACGCCAAAGCGGATTTCCAGATCGGACTCTTCGGCCTTGACGTCCAGCAGCGGAATCGAGACCTGCAGAATCAGCTCGATGTCGGGGTAGGCGTTGCGGAACAGTTCGAGCCGCGGCATCACGAACTGGCGGCAGAAGGTGGGCGTGATGGCCACGCGCAGGCGTGTGCCGCCGCGCGCGCCGCGACGTGAGGGCATCTGCTGGAAAGCGGCCAGCCCGGCGCGCACGTTGGCCAGATAGGCCACACCGTCGGCCGTGAGCGAGAAGTCGGCGCGGCCAAAGAGCTTGAATCCGATGTGCGACTCGAGCTGGCGGATGCGGTGCGTGACGGCACTGGGCGTGACGCACAACTCGTCAGCGGCGCGACCCGCGTGGCGCAGGCGCGCCAGCGCTTCGAAGGTCACCAGGCACTGGATGGGCGGGATGTGTTGCAGGGCCATGTCTGTCTCCGGCATCGCACGGGTCTGCGCAGGCCCGTCGTTGTTGTCACTGCGGGTCTGACCACCAGGTCTCACCGATCTGCCCCTGCAGCCACTCGATGAAGCCACTGACCTTGGCCGGCACCTGACGCGGCGATGGGTACACGGCGTGGATCTCTTGCGAGGGCAGCGTCCATTCGGTGAGCACCGGCTGCACCGCGCCGGCCTTGACCGACTCGTGCGCCACGTACCAGGGCAGCGCCGCCAGGCCCATGTCGCCGCGTGCGGCCGCGAGCAGTGCGGACAGGTTGTTCGAGCGCAGCGGGCCGCGCACGGCGGTGGGATGCAGCCGCCCATCGGCCCCGGTGAACAGCCAGCGTGCATCGCCCTGCACGGTGCTGTAGACCAGCGCGTCATGCTTGGCCAGTTCGCTCAGCTTGCGCGGTACGCCGCGCTGCGCCAGGTATTGCGGTGAAGCCACCACCACCCAGGGGTTGATGCCCAGGAAGCGCGCGCCCAGGGTGGAGTCGGCCAGGCGGCCCATGCGGATGGCGATGTCGATGCCTTGCTCCACCAGGTCGACATACCTGTCTTCGAAGCTCAGTTCGATCTGCAGCTTCGGGTTGAGCTTCATGAAGCGCATCACCAGCGGCACCAGCACGCGGCGGCCAAAGGCCACCGATGTGCTGATGCGCAGACCACCCTGTACCTGCGATTGCATCAGCGCGGCCACCGACTCGGCTTCTTCCACATGGTGCGCGATGAGCTTGCACTTTTCGTAGTACAGCAGCCCGATCTCGGTGGGTGTGACGCCGTGCGTCGAGCGGTGCAACAGCCGCGAGCCGAGCT
>Ga0268298_10003505_pt1 | contig 15991 bp, 9 predicted proteins | sample WWTPWeurt_MetaG_FD_194462 | JGI IMG/M metagenome (GOLD analysis project Ga0268298, IMG submission 194462) | Activated sludge microbial communities from WWTP in Nijmegen, Gelderland, Netherland - WWTP Weurt | ecosystem: Engineered > WWTP > Aerobic digester > Activated sludge | place: Netherlands... | reverse complement strand
ATAAATATCGGCTCCTGCAAAGTCTTCGTATTGGCTAAAGCGTAAACTATAGTTGCCACTTTGGGTTGCTCCTACATTCAACCATACTTCATCATTGCTTAAGCTACTTAAACTTCTGGTTTGTACGGCTGTGTGGGTGCTGCCTTTTAAGCTGGTGATATATGTACCATAGTTCATACTTGGTATATCTTTTTTACCAATACTTGTATTGCTTATTGTAGCATCGTTGGCATAACGTATTACTACTTCATCTATCTGGCTGTCTTTGTTTAAGCTTATTCTTACTCTGTCTTTAGTATTAGCTTTAAAATATCCTGCTGTGCCTTCTGTATCTTTTTGGCTTTCGGTATAGTTTAATGTAATATCGCCTGCTACTAAGGATTGTACAAATACTGCCTGGCCACTGGCAATGGTATTGCCTTTGGCATCATCATAGCCTGAACCTCCTGTAAAACTAACTCCATCCCAATAGCTATAAACACCTGCTGCACTTGCTGGTATATACACTGCATAGTTGGTGTTAATGCTGCTACTGTTGGCTGTTTGTAAACCACTAAAGCTTAGGGCACTTGGGTATGGGTTACCTACTAATACATAGTTGTTAATTCCTACATTAGGATAAGTAATACTAAAGCTTCCCATATTTTTATCTGAATTGCTGATTGCTCCTGTTGATTTAAGCGTAACAGCACTTGGTACCATGTTTACACCATTTAATAAATCGCAACCTAAACTTCTGTCACCTCTTACATTTACCCTAAAGCCTTTTCCTGACATTAGGTTATCTGAGTATGTACTTGCTACTGCTGTCCAACGGCTGCCCGGAGTGCCTGCTGCATTGTAAGTATAAATACTAGAAGTATTGGTTTCTGTTGCATCAAAGCCATTGCTGTGGGCTGTAGGAGTAGGGCAAATAGCTCCTCCTGTACCTGCTCCTGTAATGTGTATTTGTTGTTGCCAACTATTGGCTAAACTTTGTGTTACAGGGCTACTTAATAAACTCCATTTTCTGGTTGCTTTTGCAGGTATAAAGCGTTCTACTGTAATATTACCACTAATAATACCTGTTGTAATAGGAGCTATACGGGCTGTTCTGGTTGCATCTGATTTTAATACTACCATACCTCCTGTAGTTAAAGTTCCATCTTGAACATCCAGAGTATTAGTTATATTTAATTTACCACCGGCTACTTGCAACACTAATCCTATTGTATTATTTAAGGTAACATTATTTAAGGTAATTGCAGTATCTCCAATATTAAAATTTTGAAGATTATTACCATTAAACAATAATGTTCCGGTAAAGCCATTTAAATTCCATCTAACATCGTTACCTATAAATAAATGTCCTTTAACTGTAAAAGTACCTGAGCCAGAAGCTGAAGGACGCCAAACACCCGACTCACTTATTAGAGAAAGATTTGAATAAGTTTTACCTGAGATTGAAGGAGTAATCCCTAAGGTGGAACTACCTCTATATGTAAAGTATGAACCATCCTCTAAAGTGGCACTGTTTAATGCACTGGAAATACCGGAAGTTGTATTTTGAATAAAAGAAGCATTATCATTTACCTGCCAAGTTGCTCCACTACCAATAGTTAATGTTCCTTGATTTAAAACTGTTCCTCCAATTGTAATTATAAAATCTTTTGTTCCTGCATCGCCATCATTGACAATAGTAAATGTTTTTGATGCTAAGATATTTACAATACCATCTACTCGTAGTTTACTTACACTTACAGAAGCATCTACATTTAATTCATGAATACCTTGAACTACGATAGAAGCTGCATTATTATCTGGTGCTAAAGTAGCTACCATCCAGGTTGCGCTATCGTGGCTGCTTTCCCAAGATGAAATACTACTCCAATTTCCAAGCGATGTATTGGATCTAAAATGGTCGGTAATAATTGATGCATCTGCAACAATAATAGATGCAGTGGTTGCCTGTGTTAAAGAGCCAGACGAAGCAGTTAATGTATAAGTACCTGGTGCATCAAATTTTAAATCGTTAAAAGTAGCAATTCCGCTAATAGGTGTTTTTACTAAAGTACCAGTTAAATTACCTGGGCCAGAAGCTTTAGAAATAGTAATATCTGTTGTATAAGTATTATCAACACTTATTCCATCAATTGCCACTGCCTTTACATTAAAACTAGCTAAAGAAATATTAGGAATACCGGTAGTTGGTGCATTTTGATATATAAGCTGAGTAGCAGGACCACCACCTCCACCCGGTGTAGAAGTTACAGTTAAGTTATCTATAGTTATTTTTGGTCTTGACCCAGTTGCACCTCCTGTACCATTATGATAATAAAACCTAAATTTCACAGTACTAGCATTATTTAGAGCAGCAGGCAAACTAACTGAAATAGCTGCAGATTTTGCAACATTATTAAATACTGTAAAGGGTAAATCAGTTCCTGTTAATTCAGTCCAGGTTGTACCATCTGTAGAATAATAAACTCTTAGTGTAGCACTTCTACCACCAGTTCCATTGTTAATTTTATCGGCATCAAACGAAAGTGTTCCAGCATTTCTACCAGAAAAATCTAAATTCAAATCACAAGCAACTGCAGATGTATTATCTGAACTACCTGTAGATAAAAAAACGAGTTTTGTAGAAGGGTTAACATCATAACCAATTGCTGGACTAGTAGTAACTACTGCTAAAGTGCCATTGGAAGCTACTGTTCTTTTAGTTGAAGCAGGTATAGAGCCAATTGCCTCTGAGGGTAAGCCATTCCAATTAGTTGCATAACCACTCCAATTATTAAAGTCTTGTGTATAATCTCCAGATGACAGTGAGTAGTAGGTTTGGCCATTAGTTTTTGTAGCAAAAGCTAAAACAATAAGGCAAAAAAATAAGTAAAATTTTTTCATAATGTTCCTTTTAGTTTTTGAAATAATAGTTATTGTTCAAAAGTATAACTATAAAGTAAGGGGGGTGCAAATTTAACTATTAATATATTATTAAGTTTTAATTATTATTGTTTTTTATTAACACTGAATTAAATAATAAATACTTAGTAAGAATTAAGAGAAAATTTTTATTAGTAAAATTATTTTTTAGTTATAGCATCTTGTTCACCAAATTAATAATTAATTATCCAGTTAAATTCTAAACTTTCTTTTCTAGATGTTGGTCTTTGTTTGTTATTTGTTAACTCACTAACTCGTTTATTTACATAAACAGAAAGTTCTTGAATACTTACTTCGCCATTTTTATTTCCAAAATAATTTGTATCAGCCATTTTATTAAAAATACCTTCTCTTATACTATAAGTAAAAACACCATTGTTCCAAGTGGGGCTTTCATAAGCAAACTCCATACCTCCTGCAGCAGATATAATAATTGTGCCATTGCTTCCACCTAAATCGCTAAATGCAGATTGCATTAATTCAAAGCTATTAGTTGAGGATTTCTTTTTGGTTTTTAAAATAATAGAACTTCTACTTGCAATACCTTTTACAACAGATGAATTGTTTTTATTCTTATTCATTCTTTGAACAGCCAATACTTCATCTTTATCAAATGCACCACTATGGCAAGCATCAATAAACATCACTTTTTCTTGTGCTGGCACATCATCTAAAAGAGCTTCTAACAATTCATACTTCAGCCCTCTCTTATCTGGTTTGTTGAAGTTTACATCATAAGTGGCATAATAAAAATCTAACGAATCATTTAGCAATCCATGACCTGTTACAGCTACAATAACTCTATCATTGGGTCTTGTTTTTCTAAGCTTTTTATTCAATGCTAAAATATTTTCTTTTGTAACTGTTTCATTTATTAAAGTATCTATTACAATATATTTAAAATTATTTTTAAAGTCAGATGCTAAGTCTCTTATATCTTTTACAGAGTAGGTTAAGTTTCTAGTACTGTCTTTGTATTTTGCAACGCCTATGCCAACAAAGTAGGTGTAGGAGTTATGAAGAGTATCTTTAAAAGTTGATAATACATTAAATGATTCTTTTAAACTACTAACGCCATTGCTATTGGTACAATATACTTTCACCTTATTATTACCACGAGCTAATGGGATAGTTACATTTTGCAAATAACTATTGGTTTTTAAATGTGCAATATTATTACCATTTACACCCAAAATTGGTGTGTTATTAACTAGTACAAATACTGACTGTATTTTGTACAAACTATCTGTACATAAAACTTTTAACTGTAATTTGTTGCTAGCTGTAGATGTTTGTAAACTATATCTATCTTCAAATTTTATAGTAGGCATGTGTATTTGTTTGCCTAAAGGTTTATCAGTTAAGCGTTGAGATTTAAGTCTTTTTTTATATGCAGAGTAATAAGATTTTATTAAATTAGAATCTGCTCTACCTAAGCCCTTTAAAATAATATCTGGCCTGTTTAATTGGGCATCAAATTGATCGTACGGATACACGTTATCATTATAATAAGTATTAATAGTGTTTAGTGAACTTTTACTTGCCATATAATAATTATTGCTATCAATAAAAATGGGATCTTTTTTATATGGTACACGTATGGTAAGTTTTTTATTGCCAGTTCCAGTTTCATAAACATGAATTGTTCCATCTAAACCTGCAGTTACAAATTCTTTTCCATCTTTTCTCACACTCATTGAATAGGAACCAAATTTGTGATCTTGTTTGCTATAAATAAATTCGTCTTTTTTAATATCATACAAGCAAATTCCTAAAAGAGAATTTTGTATTAATAATTTATCCTCATTAGGCAACAATTTAATATTTAAAGCTTCAGATTCAGAACCATTAATTTGCCAGGTTTTTATATTCAACAGGCTATCGTAATCAAAAATTCTTAACCTACCAAGCCCTGTTGTAACAAAAATATTTTTAGAAGAAAATTCCATACACCTTGCAGTTGTTACATAAATAGAGTCTTCAATTGCACCAGTTTTTGTATTAAGTGCAACAATGTAGCTTGAGTTTACTTTTAAATACAGCTTTGTATTATACTTATTATAATATGGTTGCATGGTAAAATTGATATCGTTTGCTGCATTTAGTTTAACGGAAAAATATTCTTTCCCTTTAGTAACATCAAAAGCATAAACCATACCTTCTGTAGTAGTATAAAACAAAGTGTCCTGTGAGGAAGTGAAAGTAAATCCTTCGATTTTATTAGGGTCATCTACCGACTTAAGAACTAATAAACTATCCGTTTCTTTATTATACCAAATTAAATTGGTGCTTTTATAAATTAGTACAACTACACTATCATTTTTTATTACAAACTCATTTCCACTTGGGAAAGTAATATCGTTATTTTGATTACCAAAAGTATTATTTCCTGTTGCTAAATCTATTGTACCAAAGTTTCCTATATAAGTTCCATATTGCAGTTTATTACCTGATGAACTGTATTGAATTTTGTTTATTTGATTATTGTAGAAATCAATATCTCTGGATGAAATGGCATAATTATTTTCAAAATCGTAATTCTTGAAATAAAACAATTTAATATTAAAGCCTCTATTGGTAACCATTAAATCTTGCCCATCATTTGTAAATAAAGGCTGAGAAATAGTAAATGGTTCAACATCTACTTTATATCTTCTACTATACATATCTAGAAGGTTAAATATTCTTATACTATCTTTTGCCGAAGTATATACAAGAAATTTTCCATCAGGAGAAAAAGAGTGTACATTAAAGTAGGAAGAATAATTTGTTTTAATAACACCAGATGATATATAAACTTTTCTATCATTAACAGTTTCTCCTAAATACAAATCATAAGTTTGACATTCGCCATTGCTTTTTATTGAACTTAAATACCTGTTATTTGGGCTAAAAGCTAAATTTTTAACTTCTCCTAATTTTGTTCTTTCCCAATAGGTAGTATCAGCCAACAAATTCCAACATTTTACTTTTCCATCTGTACCACAACTAATAATTTTATTGTTGTTGTTATTGTAAAAAACAAAATCATTAATCATACCATTATGTAGTTTTATTTTTTTTACAACCATTGTGGTATCTACAAATGGATTTACAATACTCAAAATACTGTCTTCGGCAACATACAAAAGTTTACTATCTGTAGAAAATTTTGCAGCATTTACAAAACCATCCGTAGTATAAGAAATAAGTGGGGTATAGTTAAAGGCATTCCAAACAACCATGGTGTTATCATCTGCTGCACTTACAAGGTATCTTCCATCGGGGCTATAATGTAAACTTGTAATTGTTCCTCTGTGATAATAAATTGTTTTTACTTCTTTGCCAGTTTGTTTATTCCAAATGATTATATTATTATCTGCACTACCTGTTGCAAAATAGTTACTATTGGGTGATAAAGCAGTAATAAATATTTTTGTATGACCATTTTGAATACCAATAGAAATGTTTATTGGTTCCTTCCATTTTTCTTCAGTGGTTTCTGTCCATTTACTTCCTTCAAAATTTTTATTCTCTGTGAAATGTTTTTTTGCATTGGAAAGATATTGGTTAGCAAGGATAGTATTGGCTTGTTTTCTATAATAGCTAGCCATCAAATACTCGTACCAACCATAATTAGAGCTATCTTTATTTTCAGTAACTATTGAATTTATTAAATTAGCTAGTGGTAAAACAATTTCATACCTCTCATCATTAATAGCCAACAATACTTTACCTATCCATTTTGTTATTAAAGAATTTTCTTTGATTTGTGGATATAAATTAATGGCTTGAGTTTTTAAATAGGATTTGTTTTTAGATACAGAATAAAAATAATTTTCAATAAATTCTGGATGGAGAGGTGATTTTGTCATTATCCAACTAGAAAATCTGTTAGTAAAATCTGGGCTATTACCCATATTATTTGCAGGGTATAAACTTGTATAAGCTAAAAACATTTTTACATGTTCAATCTTACTTTCTATTAATGATTTTATTAAATTAAATCCCGAAAAAATTCCACCTTCAAAAGGGCTACCTAAACTCTTGTTTGTTAAAGTATCTTTTGCAACTTTAACTGCAATTTCTTGCGATTCAGTTAACATAGCATCCAAAATTTCATCTTCAATCTCTTTTGTTCCATAATAATAAAAGAAACGATAATTATAATATTCATCTGAAGCACTTGCTAAATTATAATTATCTAATAGTAAACTTTTCAAATGTAGAGCATCCCAACTAGAAGGAACTTCTGCATAACAAACTAAAAAATCTTTGGGTAAAATTTTATTAGTAAAACTCTTTGCAACATGTATTTTAGAAAAATTATTCTCTACTTTAGTAAAGTTTACACTTACAAATGTTTTTACTGATTTGTGTTCTAAAGTATCTCCTTCAATAATTCTAGAATTTATTCTACAAGTTTGAGAGTCGTTTATAATACCATCTAATTTACCTGCAGCTACTGTAATCTCTAAAGAGTCGTTACCTAAAGGTTCTATTTTACTTATAGGGAAATAAACTTCTTCTGTTTTTGTTTCATTAACTGGTGGATAGTTGAAAGCCCAATTTTTATTGATAATTTCTTTATGTAAAAAAGTAAGCCTCAAAAAAATTAATCTAAATTCAGAGTTGTGATTATATTTTCTTGCATTGTTTAAGGCTTTCTGTAATGTTTGCTGAGAAGATAAAGGGTTGCCTACAACTCTGTATGTACGGCCCATATTAGATAACATTGTGGTTGCATGAATGGAGCTATCATACCAAGTATTTTTTAAAAGCCATTCTTCTGCCTTTTTGTAGTAGAATATTGCACTATCCGGATTTTCTCTAAAATACTTATCGCCCTGCCTATAATTCTTCATGAAATAGGAAGTGTCTGTTTTTTTTTGAGCAATTAGTGCCGAAGAAATAGTAAAAAACAGTAGAGTAAATACAAACTTAAAAGGCATTTTTTTTATTTTAAAGGTAATTGAAATTAATATTATAGAAATACCCAACAGCACTTATTTACATTCTTTACCATTAGCTTGTTTTTAAATATCTCTTTTAAAATGATAAAAGAATATGATTAAATAAAACTTGAAAAATTTACTACTTATATTTGCCACATGGTACAAATAAGTAAACGAGGAGAGGCAATGCCTGCTTCGCCAATTAGAAAACTAGTTCCTTATGCTGAGGCAGCAAAAAAGAAAGGAAGAACAGTTTATCATTTAAACATAGGGCAACCCGATATTGAAACTCCAAAACCAGTAAGAGATGCTATACACCAAGCAGATTTTAAGATATTAGAATATACACATAGTGCAGGTTTAGAAAGCTATAGAATTAAATTATCTCAATATTATAAAAGTGTAGGAATTGATGTAAACCACAACGAAATAATTATTACAACTGGTGGAAGTGAAGCAATATTATTTGGCTTTATGGCATGTTTAGACCCAGGCGATGAAGTAATAATACCAGAACCTTTTTATGCAAACTATAATGGCTTTGCCATTGCTGCAGGTATAAATGTGGTGCCAATAACATCTTATATTACCAATGGTTTTGCATTACCACCAATAGAAGAGTTTGAGAAAAAAATTACTGCCAAAACAAAGGCTATTGTAATTTGTAATCCTAATAATCCAACTGGTTACAATTACAGCGAAAATGAAATGCAAGAACTAAAAGAAATTATCTTAAAACACAACTTGTATTTATTTGCCGATGAAGCCTATAGAGAATTTACCTACGAAGAAAAACAACATAGTGCCATGCACTTAAAAGGGGTAGAAAATAATGTTGTTTTAATGGATACCATTAGTAAAAGGTATAGTGCTTGTGGTGCAAGAATTGGTGCATTTGTTACAAAAAACAAGCAATTAATAGATGCTACTATGAAGTTTGCACAAATGCGTTTGTGTAGCCCTTATCTTGAGCAATTAGCAGGAGAAGCAGCAATTGATTTACCTCCTGATTATTTTAATATTACCAAAGCAGAATATAAAACAAGAAGAGATTTAATTGTAAAAAGATTGAATGCAATTGAAGGTGTTGTATGCCCTAACCCTGGTGGTGCATTTTATGCAATGGCTAAATTACCTATTGATGATAGTGATAAGTTTTGCCAATGGCTGTTAGAAAGTTTTGAATACAATAACCAAACTGTTATGCTTGCCCCAGCTACAGGCTTTTATGGCACACAAGGCTTAGGAAAAGATGAAGTTAGATTAGCTTATGTTTTAAATGTAGATGCTATTAATAAAGCAATGGATTGTTTAGAACAAGCATTAAAAGTATATCCTGGTAAAACAATATAAGTTGTTATCTTAATTCAGCTAAAGAACAAGCATATTGTAGTAGTTTAAATTTATTACTCCAAAAAGCCATATCGGTTACTAATTCTTTTCTTAATGGTTTAGCCCAGTTAATGGGTTTACCATATTTATTTTCTGTTTGTTGTAAATGATTTATGGCTACCAATGCAAATGCATGAATACAAGCCATTCTTCTAATAGTTACTAATTTATTACTTGCAGATACATTACATTTTAAAATTAGCTGATGCAATTTGGCACATTCTCTTATAAATATTTCTTTTGCTTGATTCACTGTTTCTGTTTTTCTTACAATGGTATAAACACCATCTTCTCTATCTTTAAATGCATCAAATAAATCGTTCACAATTTGCCCCACAAAACCACTTTGAAAAATAAAAGCATCATCTTCTGGCAACCACTCTTCATTCATAACACTTGCCCATAATAATGAACTGTTACCACATTTATTTTCAGAAATGTATAACACATCCTCCAAGCTAATATTAGGATTTAACTGTTTAGAAGAAACAACCTGCCATTCTGTAGCAGTTTTTAGAGCTTCTTTATATTTTTCTGTTGGTGTCCAAATTTTATGAAGTTCATCTTCTAGAGCAAAAATTAATTTCACTTTTGGTGTGTGTAATTCATTGGGTAAAGTTCTGTTTAACACTTTAAAATATTTTTCTTTCTCCCAATTTTCTTCATCAATTAAATCATCATGTAAGGTAGCCATTGCAGAAATAATAGCCATTCTTTTGGTTTCTTCATCTGTTAACTTTCTGCCTTTTATACACAAATAATTTTCGCAGTTTACAATATGATTAAATAAAGGATAATAAAAGCCAACTTTTTTTTGCTCCTTTTTAGATAAAGGATAATCTAAAGCTGCACAATGCTTTTCTACCATAGGCTTTAAAAAAGCCTTAATAAAATTTAATTGCTTATAGGCACTTAAACCATAATCGGTAGCATAAAAACAGAGTTGAAAATAATTCACCTTTGCAATATAATTGATTTAACTACATACGCATAACATTGCATAAAACTATATTTGCCAAATGATAAAAGTTTTTCTAAAAAGAAAGATAGCAAACAGAATTGCTAACGGTCATCCTTGGATTTTTGCAAATGAAATTGATAGGGTAGAAGGAGACATTGTTCAAGGTGCTATTGTTGAAGTGTATTATGCAGATAATAAATACTGTGGTAGTGGATATATTAACCCTAAATCTCAAATTATGGTAAGGTTACTTACTAGAAAAAAGGAACAAATAGATGAGGCTTTTTTTTACAATAAAATTTTGCAAAGCTGGAACTATAGAAAGCAAATTGGTTATACAGAAAACTGCAGATTAATTTTTGGCGAAGCAGATGAATTGCCAGCACTTATCATTGATAAGTTTAATGATTATTTTGTTATTCAAACACTATCTTATGGAATGGAAGTTTGGAAACCTGCAATTACAAAAGCTCTTCAACAAATTTTTAATCCTAAAGGTATTTATGAAAGAAACGATGTACCAGTAAGAGAATTAGAAGGTTTAACACAACAAAAAGGCTTTTTATCCGAACCTTTTAATACCAATATTATTATAAATGAAAATGGTTTAAAATTTAATGTAGATATTGAAAATGGTCAAAAAACAGGCTATTTTTTAGATCAACAAGATAATAGAAGAGCCATACAGCATATTGTAAAAAATGCCGATGTATTAGGGGCTTTTACTTATACAGGAACATTTGAAATTCATGCAGCCCATTATGGTGCAAAATCTGTTTTAGGAATTGATATTAGCGAAAATGCTGTTGCACAAGCCAATAAAAATGCTGCTTTAAACAAATTAGAGCATATTGTACATTTTAAAGCCATGAATGCATTTGATGTATTAAAAGTATGGGCTAAAGAAGGCAAACAGTATGATGTTGTAATGCTAGACCCTCCAGCATTTACAAAAAGCAGAGCTACTTTACAAAAAGCTATTACTGGTTATAAAGAAATTAATTTAAGAGGTATGAAACTTGTAAAAAATGGTGGTTTTTTAGTAACTAGTAGCTGCACCAATCTAGTACAACCCGAATTATTTTTACATACCATTCAATTAGCTGCAAAAGATGCAGGAAAAAAATTAAAACAATTGGTTTTTAATGCTCAAGCCTCCGATCACCCAATTGTTTGGGGTTTAGAAAATACCAATTATTTAAAATTTTTAATAGTTCAGGTTTGTGATATTTAAGAATTGTAATTTATGCAGTTATTTGTATAATAGTTAATTCCATTACATTTGCAACCATTTATGATGCAACCAATTCATCTATTTTACCCTCAACTAAATAATCCTTCAAAAATTATTATAGTAAGTCATCAAAAACCAGATGGTGATGCAATGGGTAGCTCTTTAGGTTTGTATCATTTCTTAATTCAACTTGGGCATACTGTAAATGTAATTTCACCCACTAATTGGGCTAATTTTTTAAACTGGATGCCAGGTGTAGAACATGTGATTGATTTTGAAAAAAATCAAGAAAAATGTAACCAGTTAATCCAATCTGCTAACATTATTTTTTGTTTAGATTTTAATGTACTGTATCGCACTAAACATGTAGCTCCATTGATTGAAGCTGTTAATTGTATTAAAATTTTAATAGACCATCATCAAGAGCCACAAGTTGATGCCTTTACTTATGGCATTAGCAATACAGCCAAAAGCAGCACCTGCGAAATGGTATATGATTTTATAGTAGATAGCGGCAATGCTTCTACCTTAAATATAAATATTGCTACTTGTTTATATACAGGCACTATGACAGATACTGGTTCCTTCAGGTTTCCTTCTACCACTGCATCGGTACATAAAATGGTTGCACATTTTAAAGAAATTGGATTAGAGCATGCTATCATTCACGATAATATTTACGATAACTTTTTAGAAAACAGATTGCGATTCATTGGTTTTGTTTTATGCAACAGATTAGAAGTATTATATGAGTATAACACTGCCTTAATGTATGTGTATAAGCAAGATTTATATAAATATGATATTAAAACAGGAGATACAGAAGGCTTAGTGAATTATTTATTAACCATTGAAGGAATTAAATTTGGAGCAATTGTTATAGATAGAGAAGAAGAAAGAAAATGGAGTTTTAGAAGTAAAGGAAATTTTGATGTGAACACTTTTGCAAGATTGCATTTTGAAGGTGGTGGACACAAAAATGCTTCGGGTGGTAGAACAGATGATAATGTTGAGGATACCGTAAAACGATTTAAACAAACAATAAAACAATACGAACAAGAATTACAATGAAAAAAATTTTAGCATTTACAGTAGCTGCAACCATGTTGTTTACAGCTTGTAACAAGTTTGAGAAAGCCCCATCTGGCATGCCTTATAAAGTTGAAAAGGGACCAAGAAAACAAAAATTGGCTCATGGTCAGCTTTTAAAAATGCATTTTGAATACACTTTAAAAGATAGTGTAATAAGCAGTACAATGGGTCATATTCCTGTTTATTTTTCTTTAGATACCACACGTAGTAATAAATACAGCTTTTCCGAAGTAATGACAGATTGCTATGTTGGAGATAAATTATTTTGTACACTTAGTATTGATAGTATGGTAAAATTTGGTTATGTAGAGTATAACCCAATTTTTAAGAAAGGTGATTTCTTAAATTGTACAGTAGAGTTTATTAAAGTGTTTAAAGATGAAGCAGAACAAGAAGCCGATTTTAAATTAGAATTAGATGCAGAAAAAAAACGGGAAGAAAAAACAATAAAAGACTATGCAACTAAACATAACTTAAAAGCAGTTTATACCCAAAATGGAGTAGGTGTAGTTGTTGAAACTATGGGTGACACAGCATTTAAAGCAGATTCTGGTAAACAAGTATCAGTATATTATTCAGGCAAATTAATGGATTCTGGTAAAGAGTTTGATAGTAATGTAAAAAATGGTGTAAAAGCTAATCCTTTTATTTTTACCCTAGATGCTAAAATGGTTATTCCAGGATGGGATGAAGCCATTAAATATTTTGCTAAAGGTGGTAAAGGAAAATTATTAATACCAGCTCTTATGGGCTATGGTGCACAAGGCTCTGCTCCAGTTATTCCTCCTTATGCCAACCTTGTTTTTGATGTAGAAATTACAGATGTTACTGATGCCCCAAAATTGCAACCTACAACACCACCTATAACAGTACAACCTGTAACAAAATAAAAATATAATTATTGCCTATTAAAGTAATTGCTATTGTATAACTACAGTAGCAATTATTTTTTCTCCAAACTTCTCATTTATTCTTTCAATTATTAATGGTTTTTGGTACATTAATTCGTTCTTTAAAGAGCCTATTTGCGTTTTAATAAAAAGTGTTTGATTTACAATTTCAATCTTATCGGTGTATTTTGCAATTGTTTTGCCCATTACTTCTTCCCATACTTCTTCAATTTGCACTGCTCTAAGCCCATTACGCAAATTACTTTGCTTAATAAATTTTTTCATTGCATCGCCTAAACTATATTGGGCCATAGGTTAAAATTATAACATAAAAATACATAAACAATTCAATAACTTTTTGCAAGTTTATTATTCTATAGTGTATAAAGCTTGCAAGGTTTGTTTAGTTTGTTGTAGTAAAATAACATTTTTATTGTGTAGCATTTTGTTTTTAAGTTCTTCTGTAAAATGCCTTATTGTTAATAACTGAAGCTCTTTTTCTACTTTCACTTCAAATAAACTTGCTGCGTTAATTGCAAGTTGTTCAATTTTATCTTCTTTATTATCTAAACATATTTGAACACTTATTGCACCTGTTTGAATTAAGTTTGGCTGAATTTTTAATGTAGAAAATATTTTATATAAAGCAGCCATTGGCTCTTCGCCAACAAAACTAAAATCCTGTGTATGCAAGTGCATTAAAACCTGATTATTTTTTATCACAATAATAGGAGGTAAGTTTTTATTATTTTGTTTAGAAATAATTGTTCCTTTTAAACTACTATCTAAAAAAGATTTAACATACAATGGAATATTTTTATTTTGTAGTGGTTTTATTGTTTTAGGATGAATAACCTGGGCTCCATAATATGCCATTTCAATTACTTCATTAAAACTTAGTTCATTAATTAACTGTGCATCTTCAAATTCCTTAGGGTCAGCATTCATCACACCTTCTACATCTTTCCAAATAGTTAAACTATCTGCATGTAATAAATTGGCAAAAATAGCTGCAGTATAATCGCTACCTTCTCTACCAAGTGTGGTACTCTGGTTTTCGTCTGTACTTCCAATAAACCCTTGAATAATTGTAAGGCTTGGATGCAATACAATCTCTTTTAAGTTGGCAGTTGTTTTCTCCCAATTTACTGCAGCATCTCTAAAATTATCATCTGTTTTTAAAATATCTCTAACATCTAAAAAGGTATTACCAATGCCTATTTCAGTAAAATAGCAACTAATCACACAAGTACTCATCATTTCACCAATACAAACAATTTGATCATAATAGTAATCGTATTGCTGCGTAGGTTTATCATGTAGTAACCATTCCACTTCAGTAAAATAATCGTTTAATTGATTTATGCAATTGTTATAATTAGTAATCATTAAATACTTAGCAGTATTAATGTGGTGTTGTTTTACAATTTCAAATAAATCTAAAGCTTGTATATTGTTACCATTATAAAAGGCCTCAGCAACTTTTTCAAGTGCATTAGTAGTTTTACCCATTGCAGAAATAACCATTACAATTTGCTCTGTACTATATTGCTGTAATATTTCTGGAATGTTTTGTATCCTTTCTATAGAATTTGCACTAGCTCCTCCAAATTTAAAAACCTTCATACGATTAAATAATTAAATGCCTCAAAGATACTTGTTGAGTGTAAGCTTAATTTAAAAGTTAACTAAATATTTATAGCAAAATTTTTAAAGAGTATTGTTGTGTCTTTTTATTTATTAGATAACTTTCTTACTCTTTTATAGGTTTAATAGTACCACTACCTGAAATTTTCTGATCAATATTAGGGCTTCCTATATATTCCACATTACCACTACCCGATATTTTAACATCTAAATTCTCTGAGGCAAAAACAGATGCATCTCCACTACCTGCAATTTTAATAGTAGCATTCTCTGCTTTTAAATTTTTGCCTTTAAAATTACCACTACCCGATATTTTCACAATTACTTCTTTCGTTTCACCTTCTAAATTTATCTCACCAACACCAGCAAGTTTAACTTCTACTTTAGGAGTGTTAACTGCAAGTTGCACATTACCCTTACCAGCAATTTTAATATCTAATTTTTCGCCACCCTCAAATTTAGTTAAGCCTTTTACATTGCTTTTACCAGCAATACTAATAGATTTTAATAATGCCGTATTCACTTCAACAATAATTGGGTTTTCCGATACAAGCTTATACTTTCTTTTTGTTTTAATTACAAGGCTTTCATCTTCTAATTCAGTTATTATATATTCTAATAAATTGGCATCAGCTTTTATATTAACACCTGGTTCGTTAGATTGTGCAATTTGTATATCTAAATTACCTTCCACTTTAATTTTATTGGCAGATAAATTGCGTTTTTCAGTTGTATAAATACCGTTCCCTTTTATTTTTCTATACCCAAAAATAAAACAAGAGGAAAAACAAATGGAAATAATACAAAAAGCAAAAAAATATTTTAGCATATCAATTTTTTTTATAAAAATAAATAAACATTATGAATTTCAATTACCATTTATAACGGTTATTTACCTATCTTAAAACACCATCTTTTT
>Ga0268298_10003504_pt1 | contig 15993 bp, 15 predicted proteins | sample WWTPWeurt_MetaG_FD_194462 | JGI IMG/M metagenome (GOLD analysis project Ga0268298, IMG submission 194462) | Activated sludge microbial communities from WWTP in Nijmegen, Gelderland, Netherland - WWTP Weurt | ecosystem: Engineered > WWTP > Aerobic digester > Activated sludge | place... | reverse complement strand
TAAGTAATCACGCGTAACTGAGTTTAAATTTAGTGCCAAAGCCACCAAAAAGCGCCTGCACCTCCTGGAGCAAGTCTTGCTTGGCCCAAGTGGCGAACGAGCGCCAGTGGTACTTGGCCTGCTTCCACAGGATTTCGATGAGGTTGAGCTCAGGGCTGTACGGCGGCAGAAACAGCAGGATGAAGCGGTCGCGCACCATCCACTCTTCCAGGGTATTGGGGTCTATGTGGTGGTGAATGCTGGCGTTGTCCAAGACCACCACGGTGAGCTTGTCGCGTGCCGAGTTGCGAGCCTGCTTGTCCAGAAAGTTCAACACATCTTGGCGGCAGACGCTGTGCTCATGCACCTCAAACGCCAGCGTTCCCGCAGCATAGTTCAGTGCGCCCAGTACGTTGACACGCTTGCGTCCCATACTGGCATCGGCACGGTGGGGCTTGCTCAGTGGCGACCAGCCGCGCTGTACGTTGGGCATGTTGCAAACACCGGCTTCATCAAAGTAAAGCAACTCCATTTTCTCGTTCTCTTTTTTGGCCGCCTCACGCAGCTGGTTCAAGCTCTTTTGCATGGCTTCAAAGCGCTGTTGATCTCGTTTTTTTTAGCGACAGCCGGTTGCGCTTGTACGACAAGCCTTGCGAACGCAGACCCACTGACAAGCGGCTCAGGCTGAAGCTGGGCGCATCAGGATGCTGCTCTTTCACACGCTGGGCAATCTTGGCCAGTGTCAGCGAATCATCACACGCAATCTGCACGGCTGTCTGCAGCAGGGATGCCGTCAGTTTGCGCGGCGCACCACCCACATGCCCCGAGAGCATCCCCATCAAACCCCGCTCTCGCCAGGCAAGCGCCCAGTTGTACAGCTGGGGCACGCTCACCCGCAAGACGCCAGAAATGGCTGGGCCGCTGCGTCCATCGTTGAGCGCCAGCACGCCCAGGGCACGTCGTCGAAAGTTCGCGTGTCTGTGGTGGCTGGCCATCTCTTGCAGCGTCTCAACCTCAACTTCGCTCAGTGGTCCGCCCAAAATGTGTCGCTTGCGCTGCTGTCTGCCTTTTTCCATCTTCATCTCCATTTCTTATGGCCACTCTACAGCGACCGCCTTGGAGCGTGTCCGGAAATTTCTAGTCGGTTGCGCATGAATACTTAACACGAAGGTGAACGTCCATGTCATGCAGACGGGTGAGTCCTACCCATGTGCCACCAACGAGAGCTTGTTGCAAGGCATGTTGCGCCTAGGGCGCAAAGGCATTCCGGTGGGTTGCGTCAACGGCGGCTGCGGGGTCTGCAAGGTTCGCATCGCCGAAGGGCGGGTGCGGGTGCTGGGGCCGATCAGTCGCGCGCACGTGACGGCTGAGGAGGAAGCTCTGGGATACACCTTGGCCTGCCGGGTGGCGCCCACCGTTGCGGTGCGGCTCGAAGTGGCTGGCAGGCTGGCGAAGCCTATTTCCAAAGGATTCGCTGCACAGGCGAACCATGTTTTAACCAAGTAAAAGGAGAACTATTATGGGTGTAATGCGAATTGGCCATACCAACCTGAGAGTGATGGACATGGCGGCGGCGGTCAAGCACTACGAGAACGTGCTGGGCCTGAAGACGACGATGCAGGACAAGGCCGGTAACGTCTACCTGAAGTGCTGGGATGAATGGGACAAGTACTCACTAATCCTCACGCCTTCGGACCAGGCGGGCATGAACCACGTGGCCTACAAGGTCGAGAAAGACGCCGACCTCGATGCGCTGCAGCAGCGCATCGAAGCCTCGGGCGGCAAGGCCACGATGCTGCCCGAGGGCACGCTGCCCTCCACCGGACGAATGCTGCAGTTCAATTTGCCCAGCGGCCACGAGATGCGCTTGTTTGCACATAAGGAGTGTGTTGGCACCGACGTCGGCTCCACCAACCCTGACCCCTGGCCGGACGACATCCGCGGCGCCGGCGCCCATTGGCTTGACCACTGCCTTCTGATGTGTGAGTTCGATCCGGGCAAGGGCGTCAACAAGGTAGCCGAGAACACCCGGTTTTTTATCGACGTGCTGGACTTTTTCCAAACCGAGCAACTGACCGTGGGCCCAGACGGGGCGTTCCAGTTGGCTTCGTTCCTGTCGTGTTCCAGCAAGCCGCACGATATCGCCTTTGTCGGTGGCCCAACACCTGGCATACATCACATTTCGTACTTCCTCGACTCCTGGCACGACGTGCTCAAGGCTGGTGATGTGATGGCAAAGAACAGGGTCCGCATTGACGTGGCACCTACGCGTCACGGCATCACGCGTGGAGAAACGATCTACTTCTTTGACCCTAGTGGCAATCGCAACGAGACGTTTGCTGGTCTGGGATACCAAGCCCAACGTGATCGACCGGTGACAACTTGGACCGAAGATCAGGCGGGGCGCGCGATTTTCTACCATACCGGGGTGCTTTCTGCGTCTTTCACCGAGGTCTACACCTGATCGCGGAAAGATGACCATAGAACGAACTCCATTGAGTGTTGCGCAGCCCATGATCGACTGGGCGGCAGCACACGCCTGCGTCGGCGCAGCGGTCAAGGCCGCTGGGGTCTTGGGCTTGCGCGTCAATGTTGCCGTGGTCGATGCTGGCGGCGTGTTGGCGGCTTTCTTACGCATGCCGGGTGCGCCGCTGCATTCCGTGGACATCGCCATTGACAAGGCTTACACCGCGGCCAGCTTTGGCTTGGCAACGAGCCAGTGGTCCGCAGCACTACAGCAGCACTCCGTCGCGGTACGTGACGGCATTGTGCGCAGGCCCCGCTTTGTTGCCTTTGGCGGCGGGCTGCCGGTTATGGAAGTTGGTCAGTGCATCGGTGGCATCGGCGTATCCGGCGCCACTGAGGAGCAGGACGAGGCTATTGCAAACGCAGGCTTGAAGGCAATGGGACTTGTCTGATCTCAGACTGAAAACCAAAATATGAAACACTTTCTAAACTACATCAACGGCGAGTTCGTCGCCACCGGCAAAACCTTCGAGAACCGCAACCCGGCGACCAACGCCGTGGTCGGCATGGTCCATGAAGCGGGTCAGGCCGAGGTCGACGCCGCTGTCGACGCCGCCCACGCCGCGCTCAAGGGCGACTGGGGTCGCATGAGCGTGGTCAAGCGCACCGAGCTGCTGCACGCCGTGGCCGACGAGATCAACCGGCGCTTCGACGACTTCCTCGAAGCCGAACTGGCCGACACCGGCAAGCCCCGCTCGCTGGCCAGCCACATCGACATCCCGCGCGGCGCGGCCAACTTCAAGGTGTTCGCCGACATCGTGAAGAACGTGCCGACCGAGAGCTTCCAGATGACCACGCCCGACGGCGGCACCGCCGTGAGCTACGCCATCCGCTCACCGCTCGGCGTGGTCGGCGTGATCTGCCCCTGGAACCTGCCGCTGCTGCTGATGACCTGGAAGGTCGGCCCGGCGCTGGCCTGCGGCAACACCGTGATCGTCAAGCCTTCCGAAGAAACCCCCGCCACCGCCACCTTGCTGGGCGAGGTGATGAACGCGGTCGGCGTGCCGAAGGGCGTGTACCAGGTGCTGCACGGTTTCGGCCCCGGATCGGCGGGCGAATTCATCACCAGGCACCCGCGCGTCAACGGCATCACCTTCACCGGCGAGACCCGCACCGGCGAGGCCATCATGGCCGCCGCCGCCAAAGGCGTGCGCCCGGTCAGCTTCGAGCTGGGCGGCAAGAACGCCGGCATCGTGTTCGCCGACGCCGACTTCGACAAAGCCGTCGCGGGCATCAAGCGCAGCGCGTTCGAGAACTGTGGCCAGGTTTGCCTGGGCACCGAACGCGTGTACGTGCAGCGTCCGATCTTCGACCGGTTCGTGGCTGCGCTGAAGGAAAAGGCTGAAGCCCTTAGGGTCGGCGGTCCCGATACACCCGGTGTCGGTCTGGGTCCGCTGATCTCGGCCGAACACAAAGCCAAGGTGCTGGGCTACTACGCCAAGGCCAGGGCCGAAGGCGCGACGGTGGTCACAGGCGGTGGCGCGCCTGAAATGGACGGCGAATACGCCCAGGGCCACTTCGTGCAGCCCACCATCTGGACCGGCCTGCCCGAGAACGCCAGCGTGGTTCGCGAAGAGATCTTCGGCCCCTGCTGCCACATCGCACCGTTCGACACCGAAGAAGAAGCGATTGCCCTGGCCAACGCCACCGACTACGGCCTGGCCACCACCGTGTGGACGCAGAACCTCGGTACCGCGCACCGCATGGCCGCGGCCATCGAGGTCGGACTGTGCTGGATCAACAGCTGGTTCCTGCGCGACTTGCGCACCGCGTTCGGCGGCGCCAAGGCCAGCGGCATTGGCCGCGAAGGCGGCGTGCATTCCCTGGAGTTCTATACGGAACTCAGAAACGTCATGGTGAAGCTGTGAACGCACCCCACAACCCCGAAGTCGCGCTGAGCATCCGCACCGGCGCATTCAAAAGCAATGTGCACGACCTGGGTGAATCGAAACCCGGCCAGCCGCCGGTGCTGTTCATCCACGGCTCCGGCCCCGGCGTCAGCGCCTGGGCCAACTGGCGCCTCGCGATGCCCGTCATTGCACAGGACCGCCGCGTGATCGCGCCCGACATGGTGGGCTTCGGCTACACCGACCGGCCCACAGATATCAGCTACACCATGAACACCTGGGTGCAGCAGGCGCTGGACCTGATGGATGCGCTGGAGATCGAGCAGGCCGACGTGGTCGGCAACAGCTTCGGCGGTGCGCTGTCGCTGGCGCTGGCGATCCGCGCGCCGCAGCGCGTGCGCCGCCTGGTGCTGATGGGTTCGGTCGGCGTGCCGTTTCCGATCACGCCGGGCCTGGACGCGGTGTGGGGCTACGAGCCCTCGCTCGCGACCATGAAGAAGCTACTGGACATCTTTGCCCACAGCCGCGCGCTCGTCACCGACGAGCTGGCCGAGCTGCGCTACCAGGCCAGCATCCGCCCCGGCTTCCAGGAGTCGTTTTCGGCCATGTTTCCGGCCCCGCGCCAGCGCTGGGTCGACGCCATGGCCAGCCCCGAGGCGGCCATCCGCGCGCTGCCGCACGAGACCCTGATCGTGCACGGCCGCGAAGACCAGGTGATCCCGCTGCAGACCTCGCTCACGCTGAGCCAGTGGATTCCCAACAGCCAGCTGCACGTGTTCGGCCACTGCGGCCACTGGACGCAGATCGAACACGCCGCGCGCTTCGCGCAGTTGGTCGCCAATTTCCTGCAAGAAGCCGACAACTCCTCTACCTGACCCAAAAACCATGATCTCCATCGAAACCCTGGGCGACGAGCTCTACACCGCGTTGCGCACGCAGCAGGTCGTCGAACCCCTGTCCAACCGCTTCCCCGACATCACCATCGAGCAGGCCTACCGCATCCAGGAGCGCATGCTGCAGCGCCGCCTGCAGGACGGCGAGCGGATCGTGGGCAAGAAGATCGGCGTGACCTCGGCCGCCGTGATGAACATGCTGGGCGTTCACCAGCCCGACTTCGGCTACCTGACCGACGCGATGATCGTCAACCAGGGCGAGGCCATCGACATCTCGACGCTGATCCAGCCCAAGGCCGAGGGTGAGATCGCCTTCCTGCTCAAGCGCGACCTGATGGGCCCGGGCGTGGGCGTGGCCGACGTGCTGGCCGCGACCGAGTGCGTGATGCCCTGCTTCGAGATCGTCGACTCGCGCATCCGCGACTGGAAGATCAAGATCACCGACACCGTCGCCGACAACGCGTCGTGCGGCGTGTTCGTGCTGGGTGACCGCGCGGTCAGCCCGCTGGCGCTGGACCTGCAGACCTGCGGCATGGTGCTGGAAAAAAACGGCGAGATCGTCGCCACCGGCGCCGGCGCCGCGGCCCTGGGCTCGCCGCTCAACGCCGTGGCCTGGCTGGCCAACACCATGGGCCGCCTGGGCATTGGCCTGAAGGCCGGCGACGTGATCCTCTCGGGCGCGCTGGCGGCCATGTTCCCGGCACAGAAGGGCGACTTCTTCCGCGTCTCCATCGGCGGGCTGGGCGAGTGCTCGGTGCGTTTCAACTGACTGGACCTGCACCACCATGAAACTCGACAAAGCCACCATCGAAGCCCTTGCCGAATACCTGGAGAACTGCCAGCTGCAGGCCCGGGACACCACCAAGATCACCAACGACCACCCGGACATGGACTGGGCCGACGCCTACGCGATCCAGGCCGCCATCCTCGCGCGCAAACAGGCGCGCGGCCTGAAGCTCGCGGGCCTGAAAGCCGGCCTGACCTCGTGCTCTTCGGATCGGTGATGTCGTAGCCGGGGCGCAGTTTGCTCTCCTGCAGTGCGCGTACCGAGGGCGCGGTCGGGTCGAGGCCGACCACTACCGCGTCGATGTTCGGGTCCGCGAGGAAGGCTTCGACGATCTGCAGGTGGGCTTCGTCGTCGGCGCCGGGATTGATGTCGATCGGGTTCCTCACTTCGACCAGGGCATCGAGTTTCTTGGCAACCAGGATGGCTTCGACCTGCCTGACGGTGTCCGGTTCGAGTTCGCCCATTTCCATCGAGCTGCCGTCCGACTGCGTGAAGTCGGCCATTCCCACGGCCTCGAAGCCGGCACCGCTGATTGCGCCCAGGCGCCCGCCGCCGATCGTCTTGCGGTGCATGGCGCCGGCGATGTAGAACAGGTCGTCGAAACTGTTGAAGTCTCCGGCGACGATCGCACCTGCCTGGCGCACCACCGACTCGAACAGCACCGGGTCACCGGCGATCGAGGCGGTATGGCCCATGACGCCGCCCATGCCGGCGGCCGTCCGTCCCGATTTGTAGACCACTACCTGCTTGCCGTTCAGCGTCGCCTTGCGCACGGCGCGGACGAAGTCGAGGCCGTCGCCGTCCTTGAAGCCTTCGATGTAGATGCCTATGGTTTCGATTTCCGGCCGTTCGGCGAACCAGGAAAGCATGTCGCCATGGGTGAGGTCGGTCTGGTTGCCCAGCGCCAGCATGTAGCGTGGGTCCAGCCAGGGGTTCTGGCTGATGCGGGTGATCATGAAGGCGCCGCTCTGGCTCAGCATGACCGAGTTGCGCACCGGCTTCTTGGCCGGCTTCGGCAGCCGCTCCAGCGGAATGAACCAGGAGTCGTAGCCGCCCGGGTGCGAGACCACGCCGAGGCAGTTGGCACCGAGGAAGACTGGTCCGCCGCCCGGCCTGCCATGTGCTGCGTTGATGCGTCCGGCCAATGCCGCCGCCGGTTCGCGACTGGCCCTGGTCTCGCCGAGGCTGCCCGGGATCAGCATCACCGACTCCACGGCATCGGACTCGATGATCTCGTCTACCAGGTCATAGACCGCGCTGGCGGCCACGGCGACGATCAGCAGGTCCAGCTTGTGTTCCAGCGCCTTCAGGCCTTCGACGCACCTGACCCCGTCGATCTCGCTTTCGCCGGGCCGGATCACGCACAGGCGGGCCTTGTCGTAGCCGCTGCCCATCAGGTTGCGCAGGATGATGCGGCCGAAATTCATGCTGCTCGACGAAACTCCGATGATGCCGATCGAGGCCGGGTGGATCAGTTTGTCGATCTTGTGGATGGGGCGGGGCAGTCGTGTGGGGCCGGGGGTGCCGAAGCGGCACTGCGCGGCACTGATCGAGAGCCGGCCGCCGCCGGCCGCGAGTTCGATTTCCAGGCTTTGCAGGACATGAGCCTGGCCGGCCGCCTGGCTGGCGGCCAGTGCGAGCAGGGCGTCGAAGCAGGCGGTCAAGGGCTGGTCGGGCAGTGGCTGGCCGTCGCGCGCAGCGGCTGCGGCGAGCTTCTGCCAGGCCAGCGTGCGGCGAAAGAGTTGCAGGAACAGGGTGGCATCGGTGAGTTCGGCCGCGGCATGGACAGCAGCCCGGTCCCGGGTAAAGTTGCTTGCGTCGAGGCCGGCATCGAGCCCGCCGCTGCCGGCACTGAGCACCATGCCGAATTCGCGGGTGTTCTCGAGGCGGATGCGCAATGCGACGGGGGTCGGTCCGGCGGGGCCGGCGGCAAGGGGGATTTCGAGTCCGCCCAGCAGTTTGACCATCCCGGGCTGGTCGAGGCTGTCGCGTCCGACCGCGGCCGCTTCAGCGAACAGGGCAGCGGCGGTGGCGACCAGGCTTGCGTGGGCTTGGGCTGCTGTGTTCATGGCTCGGCTCCCGTGGCGGACGCGGCCGGCTGGCCGCATCCCGGGGCAACTATAACAGATACAGAAAGGCGATGGAAAGCTGTATTGTATGTATCAGTTGATATCCATCAATTTGTTCGGTGTCAGGCGGTGTTGCCGGTTGTCGGGGTTTCCAGACCGCCGAAGCGCTCGTAGAAATAGGCTGCGGCCGGGGGCAGCGGGCCGCTGGCGGTCTCGCAGACGGAGAGTAGGTGCTGCTGCGCCAGCGGGTAGGTGAGGCTATAGAGGTCGCGGCAGAGCTGGCGCGCGACGCCGCCGCTCCAGTTGGCCGGCAGCAGTTGGGCGGGCAGTTGCGGGTCGTGCAGCAGGGCGCGGCGGAAATCGTGCATCAGCAGCGTCTGCACCAGGAAGCACTGCTCGGGGTCGAGGCTGCTGGCGGCGCGCATGGTGCGCAGCACCGGGCGGAACAGCTCGATGAAGTCCAGGTACTTGGCGGACAGCGCTTCCAGGTTCCAGCATTCATGGACCAGTTCCTGCAGGGGCTTGCTGGTCAGGCTGCTGACGTTGGTCGCCTTCATCGCCACCACCTTGTCGTGGGCACCGGTCTCCTGCAGGATGTCGAGCAGGGCGTCGGTATCGGCCGAGGGGTGGGCCAGGATACCGGAAGCCAGCGCGCCGTAGCCGGCCCAGGCCAGTTCCTTGCGCAGCGCATCGCGCTGCGGGCCGGCCATCGATGACGGGAGTAGCACCAGTTGCCACTCCCCGGTCCAGGTGTCCTGCGGCGCGAAGTAGATGCGCCGGTAGGCGTGCTCGAAGCGGCGGCGGCCGGAGGTGGTCAGGCTGTAGTAGCTGCGCCGTCCGATCTGCTCGGAAACCAGCCACTTTTCCTGCGACAGGCGATAGACGCTGGTGCGGACCATGCGCTCGTTGATGCCGAGCGGTGCGACCAGCTTGATGAAGCTGCCGAGCCACACCGTGCCGCCGTGCGGGGCGATGAAGTCGCCGTAGATCGTGATGATCACGGAGTTGGCTCGGGTCGGGTGCTGATCAAGGAAGTCCTTGATCCATTGGGTTAAATGTCGGCTTTTCACTGGATTCCCGTTACGAGGCCCCGGTCTGCTGCGGGGCGGTCAGACGTGATCTTAAGCGAATCCGATGCGCTGCGACTCTGATGAATGTATCGAATTCAAATGTATACGGTATTCAGTATTAGTCGCCTCTAATGTGATACAAAAAACTTGCTTTGCTATGATGTGTTGTGTATCGTAACTGAAGTGGGGTTAATTGATCCCGCACACTTCCGGCGGAGCGCGCGATGCAACACGAGGCGGGCATGGGCAGCGGGGCACACCAGAGCTACGGCGCACAGCGCCGCAGCGGCGGCGCGATCATGCACAGCGACGAACTGGTGGCGGAAGAAGTGCCGGTCGCCCTGGTCTACAACGGAATTTCCCATGCCGTGATGCTCGCCACGCCGCGTGACATCGAGGACTTTGCCCTCGGCTTCAGCCTAAGCGAGTGCATCGTCGGCCGTCCGGGCGAGATCCTCGACCTCGAACCCGTCGAACGCGAAAACGGCATCGAAGTCCAGATGCGTCTCAGCGCCGAGCGCGCCCATGCCCTCAAGCAGCACCGTCGCAGCCTGGCGGGCCGTACCGGCTGTGGCCTGTGCGGCACGGAAAGCCTGGACCAGTTGGCGCGGCGTTCCGCGCCGGTTCGCTCCGCAGCCGCCTTGAGCCCGGGCGCAGTGGCGCGCGCACTGTCCGAAGTGCAGGGCCGGCAACACCTGTTTCAGCTCACCGGCGCGGTCCACGCCGCGGCATGGTGCGATCTCGACGGCGGCATCGAACTGCTGCGCGAGGACGTCGGCCGCCATAACGCGCTGGACAAGCTGATCGGCGCCCTGGCCTCCGGGCGCCGTCCGGTCGAAGGCGGATTCGTCCTGATCACCAGCCGTGCCAGTTATGAAATCGTGCAGAAGGCGGCGGCGGTCGGTATCGCCGTGGTCGCCGCAGTATCCGCCCCGACCGGGATGGCAATCCGGGTCGCGACCGAGGCCGGCGTGACGCTGATCGGTTTCGCCCGCGGCGAGCGGCATTGCGTCTATTCGCATCCTGAGCGCGTTCATTAGCAGCCAATTCGAGGGATATGAGCATGGAAGCCAAGCAGCCGAAGTCGGTCAAGCATGTGCCCAGCTACTGTTACAACTGCGTGTCCGGCCCCGACCTGATGAGCGTCAAGGTGGTCGACGGGGTCGCCACCGAGATCGAGCCGAACTTCGCCGCCGCGTCCGTCCATCCGGCGCGCGGCAAGCCCTGCGTCAAGGCCTACGGACTGGTGCAGAAGACCTACAACCCGAACCGGGTCCGCACGCCGATGAAGCGGACCAATCCGAAAAAGGGGCGCGACCAGGATCCGGGCTTCGTGCCGATTTCCTGGGAAGAAGCGCTCGACATCGTCGCCGGCAAGCTCAAGGCGGTGCGAGCCAAGGGGCTGCTCGACGAGGCCGGGCTGCCGCGCGTCGCCGTCAGCCTCGGCCACGGTGGCACGCCGTCCAACTACATGGGCACCTTCCCGGCCTTCCTCGCCGCCTGGGGCGAGGTCGATTTCAGCTTCGGTTCGGGCCAGGGCGTCAAGTGCGTGCACTCGGAACATTTGTATGGCGAGTTCTGGCACCGCGGCTTCACGGTCGCCGCCGACACGCCCAACTGCCGCTACAACATCGCCGTCGGCGCCAACGTCGATGTCACGGGCGGCCCCTGCGCCGTGATCCGCCACGCCGACGCCCGTGTCCGTGGCTACAAGCGGGTCCAGGTCGAGCCGCACCTGACGGCGACCGGTGCCTGCTCGGCCGAGTGGGTGCCGATCCGGCCGAAGACCGACCCCGCCTTCCTGTTTGCCCTGATCCATGTCTTGGTGCGCGAGAATGGGCTGGCGAAGCTCGACATCCCCTTCCTGCGCGACCGCACCGCCTCGCCCTACCTGATCGCTCCCGACGGCCTCTACCTGCGTGACCCGCAAAGCGGCAAGCCGCTGGTCTGGGACGAAAACACCGCTGCCGCCGTGGCGCACGACACGCCCGGCGCGAAACCGGCCGTGGCGGGTTGCTACCGCATTGCCCGCGCGGTGGTGGTCGACGCCGACAAGGAGCGGCGCGAGTACAGCGAGGTCGACGGCAAGACCGCCTACGAGATGCTGTCGGAGCACATCGCGAAATACACGCCGGAATGGGCCGAGACGGTCTGCGACGTCAAGGCCGCGACCATACGCCGCATCGCCAACGAATACCTCGAAGCTGCCGGCATCGGCGAGACCATCGTGATCGACGGCAAGACCCTGCCGCTGCGGCCGGTGGCGATCACGCTCGGCAAGTCGGTAAACAACGGCTGGGGCGCCTATGAGTGCTGCTGGGCGCGCACGGTGCTGGCCGCGCTGGTCGGTGCCCTGGAAAACCCCGGTGGCCTGGTCGGCACCACGGTTCGCCTCAACAAGTCGCGCGACAACCGCCACCTCTCGGTGGCCCCCGGCGAAGACGGTTTCATGGTCCAGTACTTCAATCCGACCAGCAAGGAGGAATGGCAGGTCTCGCCCTCGACGCGCAACCTGCACCAGACCCTGGTGCCCATCGTCGGCCGCAACGGCGCCTGGAGCCAGGCGCTCGGCCCCACCCAACTGGCCTGGATGTTCCAGGGCGAGCGGCCGGACGACTGGACCATGCCGATGCCGACCCTGCCCGAAGTCTGGCTGGTCTACCGCTCTAACCCGTCGATCTCCTTCTGGGATACGCGCCGCCTGGCCGAGATCGCCGCGACGTTTCCCTTCATGGCCTGCTTCGCCTACACGGTGGACGAGACCAACTACATGGCCGACGTGCTGCTGCCCGAAGCGACCGACCTCGAATCGACGCAGATGATCCGCATGGGCGGCACCAAGTACATGGAGCACTTCTGGGATCATCGGGGCGTCGTGCTGCGCGCCAAGGCGGTCGAGCCGCAGGGCGAGGCCCGCGATTTCACCTGGATCACCACCGAACTGGCGCGCCGTACCGGCCTGCTCGAGCCCTACGTCAAGGCGATCAACAAGGGCATCTCCGGCGTTTCGCCGCTCAAGGGCGAAGGCTACGACTACAGCCTCGACCCCGCCACGCCGCCCGAATCCGACCAGGTGTGGGATGCCGTTTGCCGCGCGGCCACGATCACGCTGTCCGAAGGCCGCGAGGAGCACGACCTCGAATGGTTCAAGGAGCACGGCTTCTACACCGTGCCGATGTCGCGCCTCGACTGGTACCTGACGCCGACCATGGAGCAGCACGGCCTGCGCTACGAGCTTCCCTACCAGGAGCGCCTGCTGCGCGCCGGTCGCGAACTGGGCCGCCGCCTGCACGAGCAGAAGATGAACTGGTGGGACGAGCAGCTTTCGGAATACACGGCGCTGCCGGAGTGGCATGACGTTCCGGGGCGCTGGATCGCCAACCTGGAGAAGGCCGGCGCCAGGGCCGAGGACTTCCCCTTCTGGCTGCTGACCACCAAGAGCATGCAGTACCACGCCGGCGGCAATGCCGCGATCGAGGTCATGCATGAGGTGGCGCAGAACCTGCGCGGCCATGCTGGCGTGATCATCAATGCCAAAACCGCGGCAAGCCTCGGCATCGCCGAAGGCGACCGGGTGGAGGTCCGCTCGCACATCGGCGCCACCTACGGCAAGGCGGCACTGGCGCAGGGCGTGCGCCCCGACACCCTGGTCATCATCGGCCAGTTCGACCATTGGGCGACGCCCTTCGCCAAGACCATGGAGGCGCCCAGCCTCAATACCATCGCGCCGATGACACTCGACCTGACCGACGCCACCGGGTCCGGCTCCGACATCGTGCGCGTCGCGGTGCGGCGCATGGAAGGGAGGGTGCAATGAACCGCTATGTGATGACCATCGACCTGCGCCGCTGCGTCGGTTGCCAGACCTGCACCGCGGCTTGCAAGGGCGCCAACGCGACGCCGACCGGCATCCAGTGGCGGCGCGTGCTGGACCTCGAATCGGGCGAGTTTCCCGACGTGCGCCGCACCTTCCTGCCGGTCGCCTGCATGCACTGTGGCAACCCGCCCTGCGAGGAAGTCTGTCCGACTCAGGCCACGACCAAGCGCGCCGACGGGCTGGTGGCCATCGACTACGACCTCTGTATCGGCTGCGCCAACTGCGTGATGGCCTGTCCCTACGACGCGCGCTCGATCGTCCATGAGCCGCGCTATGCCTACGGCGATACGCCGATGGCCTCCGAAGCCAAGCGCTTCGACCCGAAGCGCATCGGCGTCTCGATGAAGTGCAGCTTCTGCAAGGATCGCATCGACCTCGCCGAGCATACCGGGCAGATCCCCGGAGTCGATCCCGAGGTGACGCCGGCCTGCGTCAATTCATGCATCTCCGGCGCGATGGGCTTCGGCAACATCGCGGACCCGGAAAGCAGCGTCAGCCGCCTGCTGGCCGAGACGCAGCATTTCCGCATGCACGAGGAACTGGGGACCGAACCCAGCGTGTATTACGTCTGGGACAAGTCATGAAGCCATCGACCCTGCGTGCGGCCGAACTGGCGGCCCCCAAGCAGCAACGCAACTGGGACTGGCGCGCCGCCACCAACTTCATCCTCGGCGGCAGCGGCGGTGGCCTGCTGCTGTGTTCCCTGCTCGCCGGACTGGAACCGGCCTACGCGCGCGCGGCCGTCGCGCTCGGGCTGGTCCTGATCGGCTCCGGCCTGACCTGCGTCTGGTTCGAGATCGGCCGGCCGTGGCGTGCGCTCAACGTCTATCGCCACATTGCCACGTCCTGGATGACGCGGGAGGCCGTGGTTGCGCTGGCCGTATTCGCCAGCGGCGGCCTGGCAGTACTGACCGGTGCCGCGGTGTCTTTCATGCTTGCTGCGGTTTGCGGTGCGGCCTTCCTCTACAGCCAGGCGCGGATACTCGCTGCCAACAAGGGCATACCCTCCTGGCGCCATCCGGCCAGCGTACCGCTGATGGTGGGCACCGGGCTGGCGGAAGGGGCAGGCCTCGCGGCCGTGGTCGCCGCGGCCGGTGCCGGCGGCTTCGGCACTGTGGCCGCCTTGGGCCTGCTGGTGCTGATCGCCCTGCGCGCCTGGTTCTGGCAGCGCTATATGGCAGGCCTCACAGCGACCGGTGCGCCGGATGCGTCCTTGCGGGTGCTGAATCAGTTCAAGTCGAGCTTCGTCCTGCTCGGCCACGTGCTGCCGGGGCTGGCGGTTGCCGCGGTGCTGGCCGGAATGCCGGCGCGCCCGCTGTTGCTGGCTGCCGGGGCTCTGGTGGTGGCCAGCGGCTGGATGCTGAAACACACGCTGGTGCGGCGCGCGGCATTCACCCAGGGCCTGTCCCTGGAGCGTCTGCCGGTGCGCGGCAAAGGCTTGCCGGGCGCGGCAATCAAGCCGGGTTGGAAGATAATGCCTGGAAGCAACCGGCCTTAGGCAGCCGGCAATTGCAAGAACAAGGCGGGTCCGACGAGGCCCGCCGTCCTGGAGGAGATGCGATGTACGAAGTGCGCTTTCATGGCCGCGGTGGTCAGGGTGCCGTAACGGCGGCGGCGATGCTCGCGGCGGCCCTGCTCGAAGAGGGCAAGTACGCGGTATCGATCCCGGCCTTCGGCTTCGAACGGCGCGGCGCGCCCGTGGTGTCCTTCCTGCGCTGCAGCGACCGCGAGATCCGCCAACTGACCAACATCTACACGCCCGACTGCCTGATCTGCGTCGATCCCTCGCTGGCGAAGTCGGTCGACATCTTCAGCGGCCTCAAGCCAGGCGGCACCCTGGTGCAGGCCACGCACAAGCCGCTGGCTGAAGTGGCGCTGGCCGACACGGTGGCCACGGTCGGTCTTTGCGATGCGATTGGCATCGCGCTCGAAGTCTTCAAGCGGCCGATCACCAACACCCTGATGCTGGGCGCCTTCGCCCGGACCACCGGAGTCGTTTCACTGGAGGCGCTCAAGCGTTCGCTGGAGGATTCGGACTTCCGCGATGCCGGCCTCGCCCAGAACCTGCTGGCGCTCGAGCGCGGCTACAACGAAACTACCGTTTATACGATAGACCGGAGGGCTGCCGCATGAGCCGTCATACCAGCTATCCGCTGTTCGACCTGAAGGCGGCCAACGTTCCCGACGACCTCTGTCCGGTTGCCACCGAAGTCAGCCCCATGCTGCCCGGCGACTGGCGCAGCATGCGTCCCGTGGTCGATCGCGACAAATGCGTCAAGTGCGCCGTGTGCTGGCTCTACTGCCCGGTGCAGTGCGTCGAGGAAAAGGCGGCCTGGTTCGACTTCAACCTGAAGACCTGCAAGGGCTGTGGCATCTGCGCCAACGAATGCCCGCAGCGCGCGATCACCATGATTCCGGAGGCGACATGAGTACGGCCACCCTTGAAGCCCCGAATTCGGAAGCTCGGGCCAAGCAGAAGGTCATCCTCTGCGAAGGCAACGAAGCCGCCGCGCTGGGCGTCGCCTTGGCACGACCCGACATGGTGGCGGTGTACCCCATCACGCCGCAGTCCTCACTGGTCGAGCATGTCGCCAAGCTGATCGCCGACGGCCGCATGGATGCCGACATCGTCGATGCCGAGGGCGAGCATTCGGTGCTCTCGGTGCTGCAGGGCGGTGCGCTGGCGGGGGCGCGGACTTACACCGCCACTTGCGGCCCAGGCCTGGCGTTCATGTTCGAACCCTATTTCCGCACCTCGGGCATGCGCCTGCCTATCGTGATGTCCATCGTCACGCGCGACGGCATCACGCCGCAATCGGTCTGGGGCGGGCACCAGGACGCGATGACGGTGCGCGAGGTGGGCTGGGTGCAGGTCTATTGCGAATCCGTGCAGGAAGTCCTCGATACCACGGTGATGGCCTTCAAGATCGCCGAGCACCACGATG